>WNEZ01004258.1_pt1 | contig 13055 bp, 7 predicted proteins | sample 5400521 | NCBI WGS metagenome assembly WNEZ01 (sample SAMN13153339, study PRJNA577476) | soil metagenome | isolation source: 120 cm saprolite under Douglas fir tree site 2 hole 1 replicate 1 | place: USA:California | collected 2015-04-18 | reverse complement strand
TCTTTGTCGTAGTCAGCGATTGCGGCGTGGGTGAACGTGCCTTGCGGCGGACGCTCGAATTGGAAGGCCTCGCGTTTTAATGAAAATTTTCCGTTGCCGTCATTGAAAAATAGGAGTGGGCCGCTGCCACAAACAACGAGAAGATCCTGCGCTCCTTTATTGTCGAAATCGGCGAAGAGGGCGCAAGCAGTGGCGTCGAGGACTCCAACGCCGGCTCTCTCGGTAACGTCCTCAAAGGTGCCATCGCCCCGATTGCGATAGAGGCGGTTGGGGAGTCCCGCCGGCTGGCAGACGTAGAGGTCGTCGAAGCCATCGTTGTCGATATCGCCAGCGGCCAAGCCATTGTTTCCGTAGACATCGATGCCGCAAGCGCCGTCCAGAATCGTCCGCCAGTGATCGCTTCCGCGAAGCATCTGCTGTCGGTACGATTCGGTGTGCCCGAGAGCCTGCGTTGTGACGTCGATAAAAATCGGATCGCGAGCACGACTGACTGTTTCTGAAATGGCTTCCCAGTGCATCGCGCGCCAAGCGTGGGAATCATTGCGAGCCCAACGCGTCGACCAATTGCCGATGCGTTCCTCGCGGGCGCGGTCACCTTGAGTGCCGACAATGTCGTAGCGAATCTCGGTTTGCGAATGGTGCTAGATAGGTCTTCACTTCGTTCAGGAATCGTTCGCGGCCGGTCGCTGGATTTGCAGAGAAGCGCCGCTGCATTACCTCGATGCCGCCACCTGAGCGCAGACTGCTTTCCTGAGTAGACGCAAGAAGAGTCGCTTCCAGCGAAGGGTCAAGAAAACTTGCAAGGACGTCAAGCGCAGGCGGTGCGGTCTTGAGAGCTGCGCTCCAGTCGTTCAGGAGTTGCGCGATTTCATGCGCGTATTTTTCGCTGACAAACTCATCAGCGCCCGGCGCCACTAGGCGAAGAATGTTATCCAGAGGAGATTTTGCGGGGTACTGAGGCGTCAGGCGATAGTCAGCGAAAGGGAAAGAAGGGATGGCTCGCGGAGGAGCGGCAACTTTTGCGCCGAAAGGAAAGAAGCGCATCGGAGCCGGAACAAAAAGCACGGGAGCCCAACCCATGCCGCGCAGAAAGGCTCTACGCGAAACGTTCTTTTCGTCTTTGTGACCCGCCATCCCGAGGTGCCTGCGAATGAATGCCGCCCGACTTGCCATGCTAGCACTCGCGGGAGGCTCAACCAAACGTGCTGGGCCGCTACGGAGCGAGGCCCGGAGCCGGCCCGGACGAATCGCCAGGAATCAGTTCGGCGGTGATTTGGTATTCGCGTCCCTGAGGATTCGCCGCGCAAGAGAGTTCATGCAATGCGTCGGCAGCTATTTGGCCGAGCATATCACGATGAATGTCCACCGTAGTGATCGAAGGATTGCTGTATTCCGCCAAGCGCGTTTTGTCGAAGCCGGTAACCGAAATATCGTCTGGCACGCGGCAGCCGGATTTCATGAGGCCCTTGATGACTCCGACGGCGGTGAGGTCGTTGACCGCCATCACTGCCGTGGGTCTGGGATGGAGCTGCGCGATGGCCAGACCGGCGCCCAAGCCACCCTCGAATCGTAGATCGCCAGGCAGCACTGGCCCGGGCTCCAGGCCCAAAGCCCTCATGCACTTCTCGTACGATTGCAGGCGCACGATGTTGGATCTTAGCCGTGGTCGTCCAGCGACAAAGGCGATGCGGCGGTGCCCATGCTTGTAGAGACACTCAACAATTTGTTGCATGCCGGAATGATAGTCGATGCGCAGATTGCTGACGTACTTGCGCACGGGCGCAAGATCGAGAAATGTGACGGCAATTCTTCGGCGAGCTAATTCATGGATTACGCGCAAGCTGATCTCCGAAGTCATCACCGCCACGCCGCGAACTTTGTGCTCCATCATGCGCTCGGCCGCTTCGCGTGTCCTGCGCGGATCATAATTCGTGTCACTTAGAATCGCGTCGTACCCGAGCGCGCGAGCGCGCGTCTCGAAACTCTTGATCACTTCGGGGAAGAATGGGTTTTCAATGTCAGACACGATGATGCCCAGTGTGCGGCTCTCGCGGGAAGCTAAATGGCGGGCATGAACGTCTGGAAAATAGCCCAGGCGCTTGACCGCTGAAAGCACCAATCTGTGGGTGCGCGGCCCTACTTTGCCAGTCTTGTTCAACACGTTGGAGACGGTGGCGGTGGATACGCCCGCAGCTTTTGCAACATCACGGATGGTTAGGGCCATAAGTCGAAAAAATCTCACACGCAATCGTTAAATCAAAAGAAATCCCCAGTGGGAAAAAAAGAGGCTTGCAGTATAGATGAAAAAAAATGCTTGACAACATCGAAAGACCTGTGACATAGACTCTTCCACTTAGTTAAGCGGTTAAGTGATGTGGGTGCGTCAACCAGAAGTTAACCGTTCGCATTGTCGGGTTTGGGGTGCCACATTTCTCAAAACGCTCATGTGCCGGGGCGTATCTTGCCGAGTTTTCAATCCGAGTTCTGTCCGCAAAATTCGAACGAGTCGAGGCTCGTTTAGGGCGGTTGTTTGCCGCCTTAACGCTTGTTGTCCAGGATTTCGCACGATAGGGCCCGCGGGGCCCGGGAGGAAGGCGATGAACGGAAAGACTCTATTTGCGATGTTCGCCAGAGTGACATTGTTGGTGCCGGCCTGCCTTGTCGTGTTGCTGTGCGGCGCTGCGCTGCTGCGCGCACAGGTAGATACTGGCACCATCCTCGGCACCGTCTCGGATGCGTCCGGCGGGTCGGTTCATGGCGCAACGGTGACCCTTACGAACGAGGGCACGAACGCGACCCTCGCCACGACTACAGGTTCCGACGGCACGTACAAGTTCACCCCGGTGAAGATCGGCAGCTACAAGCTGACCGCGACCATCCAGGGATTCTCGACCGTCACCCAGAGAAACGTCGTGGTCAACGTTGGTGCCGACGTAGTCGTTGATTTTGCCCTCAAGCCCGGATCCGTCAGCGAAACGGTGGAAGTCACATCAACGATTCCCGTCCTTGAGACGCAAGATGCCTCCGTCGGCCAAGTGGTAGATCAACGTAACGTAGACAGTCTTCCTTTGAATGGCCGTAATTTTACTTTCCTGGCCCAACTCGCGGCTGGGGTGAACAGCCCTCAGGCAGACACTCGCGGCAACGCGGCCAGTGGTGCTTTTGCCGCCAACGGTTTACGCCCCGCGCAAAACAACTACTTGCTGGATGGCATCGACAATAACTCAGATACCGTCGATTTCCTGAACGGCACCAATTTCGTAGTCCTTCCGCCAGTGGATGCGGTCGAGGAGTTCAAGGTACAAACTTCGGATTTCAGCGCCGAATTCGGCCGCTCCGGAGCGGCCGTCCTGAACGCCACCATCAAGTCGGGCACAAACAATTTTCATGGCACCGCGTGGGAATTTTTCCGTAACGACAAACTCGACGCCGCCGACTTTTTTGAAAACGCCGGCGGCAGGCCAAAGGGCGCCTTGCGCCAAAACCAGTTCGGGTTTACCGCTGGTGGACCCGTAGTCATCCCCAAAGTCTTCAACGGTCGCAATAAGTTGTTCTTTTTTGCGGACTACGAAGGGTTGCGGAGAGTTCAGGGAACAATTCTAACAGGTGCTGTGCCCACTGTTGCGGAGCGCAACAGCAACTACACCAATTTCTCTGACCTAATCACGGCTCAGTCGAGTAGCGCTCCCAAAACAGATAATCTCGGACGGTCTATACCCGTAGGCACCATTCTTGATCCTGCAACTACGCGAGCCGTTACGGCCGGGTCTGTTGACACAACATCTGGAATTACGGCATTGAAGACCGGTTTTGTCCGTGACCCCTTCGGTACCTGTCCCGCCAGCACGCCCACGTTTACACTAGCAACTTGCGGCCTAAACAATCTAGCTCCCGCGGCGGCGGCTGGACACTTAGTTGCAAACGCTATCAAGCTGCTGAACCTGTATCCTCTGCCGACGAGCGCAGGCATCTCTCAGAATTTCACTAATTCGCCAAAACTGTTCGAACATCGCAACTCGTTTGACGCGCGAATGGACGCCAACCTCAATGAGAAAAACCAGCTGTTCTACAGATTCAGCTTGGTCGATGATCCGCAATTTATTCCCGGCATCTTCGGCGGCATAGCGGACGGTGGTGGTTTCCAACAAGGTACGCAAACCGCCAACGCGCAGCAGAGTGCGCTGGGCTATACGCACACGTTCTCGCCGACTTTGATTAACGTCCTGCGCGGCGGGCTAAATTACCTTCATACCACTCGTGTTTCGCCCTCGGCCAATAATCTGACGAACATTCCCAGCCAGTTTGGAATTCAGGGGATTCCGCAGCTACAAGAAAACGGAGGGCTGCCGGCTTTCGGGATCAGCGGCCTGCAAACCCTTGGCAGCAACGCCTTCCTCCCTTCGGATGAAGTCAGCTCCACGTTGCAAGTGGCTGACGACCTTACGAAGATTTACGGTAAACATACCTTCAAAATGGGTTTTGAATTCCAGCACGTCAAGTTCTCAACTCTACAGCCACCATGGTCCCGCGGAGAGTTTGACTACAACGGCGACTACACGTCTATTCCCAACAACGCAGACTCCAGTACCGGCCGTGCGCAGTTCTTGCTGCTTCCAAGCGCCAACACGATCGCGTGCGGCGCCGGTTGTCCCGATTTTGTGGGCGGCTCTACACAAATATACATTTCCAATATTTCGTTGACTGACAACGGAAAGAATTACTATGGCGGCTACGTCAACGATGACCTGAAACTTACGCGCAAGCTCACTCTGAATTTGGGCGTTCGCTATGACTTTTTTGGCCTTGTTTATGAGCATCACGCCAATCAGGCCAATTTCGTTCCCGGTGGTCCTCCGATCAACGCTCCCATGTACATCATCCCGCAGGGAGCGAATGCCGGAAATCTCTCTAGCGGGTGCGCGACATGCTTCACCGATTTGTTGACCAAAGACAACATCACGCTTAACGTAACAAATCGGTACGGCAAGGGGCTCGGAAAGTCTCAGACGAACAATTTTGCACCGCGTCTAGGGGTCGCCTACGAGGTCACCCCCAAGCTCGTTGCTCGCGCTGGCTTCGGCATGTTCTACAACGGCTTTGAGAACCGCGGCTTTTCACCGAACATCGGCGAAAACTATCCGTTCCAGTTCAACTTTTCATTCCCCGAGCCCAATTCGAGTACACCTATTACTTTTCCGGGTTGTACAACAGCGGGCCCAGGCTTTACTGGGACCTTTGAGACCGGGTTCTCATGCACTCCGCTCAGCCCGCTGCTCGTGAATGCTACCGGATTGCAACTGCGCGGCATTCAATTCGATTACAAAACTCCGTTCTCGATGGGTGGGAATCTCACTCTCCAATATCAATTAACCCCTTCGATGTCGGTGCAAGCTGGCTATGTGACGTCGCTGGCTCGCCATCTGGAAGTTTTTCCTTCCAGCAACAACGTCACGCAAATCCTGCCGAAGTTTAACCCTGATGGCTCGAATCTTGATCCCCAGAAGTTTGTTCCCTTCAAGGATTTCGGGCGAGGTGCGAGCTACGCAACCACGGAAGGCAACAGTGCATACCACGGCCTTCAAACCAAGGTGGAGAAACACTTTGCCGAGGGCCTGAATTTCCTGGCTACCTACACATGGTCGAAGACCAGGAGCGACTCTGGCGATCTGCTCAATGGTGGAAGCCTGCGAGGTTACCGTGCCCCAAGCGTTCCTGGCTTCGGAATTCAGAGTGACTACAAGCTTGCGAGCTTTGATATCCGCCACGTGTTCCACTTGAGTGGTGGCTACGAGCTGCCCTTTGGCAAGGGGAAACGCTTCTTCTCCGATGCCGGTGGGGCTGCCAATAGGTTGATTGGCGGTTGGAGTGTCATCTGGAGTTCCACGCTTCAAGGTGGTCAGCCGATCGACATACCGTGCCCATCGAGTACGACCTCCGGAACCAATTGCTTTGCTCTTTTCACGGGACAAAGCGTGAAAACTGGCGTGCACACCGATTCCCAGGGTAAGTTGAGCTGGTTCGGCAATCCCGCAGCTTTCACGCAGCCCTGCGTCCTGGGACCGAACAGCGTGCCTCAGGCTAACAACCCCACTAATTGCCGTCCTTTGACCGGGTTTAACGCATTGGGCGGCATTACTCAGGTAGCTGGGCCCGGATTCCACAGACTCGATTTCTCGCTATTCAAGAACATCGAGCTCACAGAGCGCTTCCGACTCCAGTTCCGTACCGAGTTCTTCAACATTTTCAACCATCCAAACTTCAATGCGCCTGGCTTCGGCGGCAACGGTGTCGTCGCAATCTCCAACGCGTTGAATTTCACCAATTCAAACTTTGGCGAAATCGGCTCAACGCGCGATGCTCCTTATGACCCGCGGCAGATCCAGTTCGCACTTAAGCTGTATTACTAAGGGAAACCGCAAGTTTCACGAAAAAAGGCGCTTCTTGCGAAGCGCCTTTTTCCTTTGCGATTCATTGCTCAATGCCTCCGGCCGCCAGTGTTAAAATTCAGAAATCGTGATGGAAAGAGTTCTGTTGTGCCTGGCCCTTCTCTCGCTGGGGACGTCCGCGCATGCGCAAGAGCGCGCTCGCGGCTTAACCGAGAGTCTGGACCGCCAGTTTCAAGCCGCGGTAGCTCAGTATGAGTCCGGACGCTTTACGGAGGCTGCCGCGTCGCTGGAGGCCCTTCTACGGGTTGTTCCTCAAAGCTTCGAAGTTCACGAGTTGCTAGGCGTGGTCTACGCGGCGCAGTCTCAAGACGCCAAAGCGGGCCAGCATCTCGCAAAGGCAGTGCGGCTCAAGCCCGATTCAGCGAGCGCCCGAATGAATCTGGCGATTAACCTCGTGCGGCTCGGGAAATTGCAAGGCGCCGAGGTAGAGTTCAAGAAAGCTCTTGAACTCGAGCCGCAGAATTACGACGCCAATCACAATCTCGGCGAGCTTTACGTCCGCGCCGGCAAGGTTCCCGCTGCAACTCCTTATCTTGAAAATGCGCAGCGTATCAATCCTACCGCCGACGACAATGGCTATGACCTGGCTCTGGCCTACATCGTCACCGATCGCTTGGCTGACGCCCGCCAGCTTCTGCACAATCTCCTGAAACAGAAAGACTCTGCCGAACTGCACAATCTGCTTGGCGAAGTCGAAGAGAAGGACAGCAAATTCGTCGATGCCGCGAACGAATACGAACTGGCCGCGCACCTGGACCCGAGCGAGGGCAACCTTTTTGACTGGGGCAGCGAGCTGCTCCTCCACCGCACACTCGACCCAGCGATCACCATTTTTGAAAAGGCCGCGGAGCGCTATCCGAATTCGCCGCGCATCGCTATCGGGTTGGGTATCGCGTACTACTCCCGCGGAAACTATGACGATGCCGTAAAATCCCTGCTCCACGCCGCGGACCTAAGCCCTGCCGATCCGCGTGTCTATCCTTTCCTTTCTCGTGCCTACGATAGCTCGCCCAGCCAGGCCGAAGAAGTTGTTGCGCGGTTTCGCCGCTTCTCGGTGCAACAGCCCAGGAATGCGCGTGCCCAGTACTACTATGCAATGAGTCTTTGGAAAGGAAAGCGGGCGCAGGATCCCAATCTCGACCTGACGCAAATCGCTGCGCTGCTGAAAAAATCCATCGCGCTCGATCCTTCGTTGGCCGAAGCACACCTGCAATTGGGCAATCTATATTCCGAGCAGAGCAAATACGCGGACTCGATTCCCGAATACCAGCGTGCGCTCGAATTGAATTACGACATGCCCGACGCCCACTATCGGCTTAGCCAAGCCTATGTCCGCACGGGCAACAAAGACCGCGCCCAGGAGCAGATTCAGATCTACCAGAAACTCCGCGAGCAGCACCTCGCCGACCTCGACAAGCAGCGGGCCGAAGTCCGCCAATTCGTCTACGCCGCAAAGGACGCCCAGCCGGCGCGGCCCTAGGTGATGTGGCTGCTAACTCTTGACTTCACTGCTACCGCATCGTACTTTTACGCTCACGCGGTTTTCGAGATGACTTCCCATTTTTCAGCGACTCACCAGGATCTCAGCCGGCAGCTTGCGTGCAGGCGGCGAGAGTTCCTGCGGACGGCCGCTGCGATGGCGCTGGGTAGCACGCTGCTGCACAACCCCGTCGCTCTGGCCGGAGTGCCCAGCAAGAAGAGGAAAGTTGTCGTCATCACATTTGGCGGCGGCGCACGCGATCAGGAAACCTTTGCGCCAGAGGGCCAAGAAAACATTCCGCACCTGATGCGAGAGCTGATTCCTCAATCCACCTTCTTCACGCAGGTGGTGAACCGCGGAATCCTGGGGCACTACGTTGCCACGGCCAGTCTGGCCACGGGTGTGTACGAGACCATCAACAATTTCGCATCGCTTCCGCCCGAACACCCCACGGTCTTCGAATATTTCCGGAAAGACTTGAGGCGGCCTTCCACGGATGCTTGGGTCGTCGCGCCCAGCAACGGTTTTAACCGTATAGGCGAAAGCAATAGTCGCTCGTACGGCCCCGGTTTGGGTGCCGGCGTCATTCTCCCAAAGCACTTGCTAAGTGCGGCGATGTCCGATCGCACGACGGACTATGAGCATCTGTTGCGCGACAATTACGAGACTCCACTGTATGCGCCCGACCTCGGCGGAAACGAATTTCAGTTGCGACAACTGGAAATGATGCTGAAGCTTTCAGTCGACGACTTCAAGTCGCACGCGCTCACGTTGTCGAGCCCTGACGAACTATCCGTCTATATCGCGCGCCGACTGATGCGCCAGCTCGCGCCCAGCCTGCTGTGGATCACCATGCACGATATCGACATTGCCCACGCCGGAGCATACTCGCTCTACATCGAAGGAATTCGCCGCACAGACAGGCTCTGCGCCGAGATGTGGAAGGCTATTCAGAGCGAGCCGGAATACGCGGGCAACACCACGCTGTTCATCTTGCCTGATTTTGGCCGCGACTCCGATGAGGACCCGGGCGGCAACGGTTTCCAGCATCATCGCACCGGGGATGCGCTTTCGCGCACAACATGGATGATGGCGCTGGGTCCCGGGATTCGCGAAGGCGTGGTTTACGATCGGCCGATGCAGTCTACAGACCTGGTACCAACGCTCGGCTCGCTGCTCGGTTTTTCTGCGTCGCTCGCTCAGGGCAAACCCATCGCAGAGCTTTTGTAGAGCAATGCTTCCACGCGAACTCAAACCCGAGCAGTTCAGCGGCTACCCACCGGAAGCCAAAAAACTTGTCACCAACTACATCGCCGTGCTCCAGCGCCTACCGCTAAGTTTTCTGCCGAGCCTGCTACGTGAAGCGATCGAGTACGACTACAAATTTCCCTTGGAACGCAAATCGCTGGAAAGGGAATTAGCCAGCCTGAATTCTCTCTCGGCGAAGCACTTCGACGATTGGATGCAGGGATTCGCGCAGATTCGACTTTCAGCCGCGCTCGAAAAGTTCGATTGGATCAATGCTCCGGCGCAATTTGTCGAGCAGCTTTCTTCTTATCTCTGGACCACGCACCAGCTTGACGTCTTTCGAACGGCTGCGATCGCGTATGCAGACCGCTTGCACGCCGCTGTCCCGCCGCCGCAGCCCGCAGCGCGGCGTTTGGGGATTACAGTGGTCGGGCAAGGCGTTGCGTCCTACGATGCGGCGCTTTTTCGCAAACTGCGGCCGCATGGCGCTTACTACAGCCGCGTAAGCCCAGAAAATGGCTTGCGAGTCCTACTCAATGCTGTGGCGGAGAGATCGAAGGCATATCCTGCGCCGTATGCTCACTGGTACGTCGACGGAGGGCAGAAGGCGGCACACGACCCTTCTCTAACGAGTGTGTCGTACGGAGCGCTAGAGCCTGCGCGTGCCGCGCTACTGGGGAAGATGCGCGCCGAAATTGATCGTCCGGGGATGGGCCCGGAGGTGCTGCGTACGAGACTGGCGCAGTTGCGTCCTGCTGATCTTGGCTTCGATGGGGGCGATGAAGTGCTTGACCGCTTTCGCGTCAAAATACTGACGGAAGGCTCAGGCACGCAGATTTTCAGCACTACGTTTGCACAGTGGGTCGCGCGGGAAGCGCTGCGCCGAGCGCAGCCGCTGACGCTTCTGGTACGTTTTGCGCCACGGCAACGGCAAAGGCCGATGAACCAACTGCTGGCGGCCGCGACGGAAAGCGTAGAACTCGATCCGGTCGGCTCGCTGGTGGACGCCGACATGAGCGCATACTACAACTGGCTGAATCAGCAACGTCTTCCTGGAGCCAACGAGTCCTCTTTCTTCGCCTGGTTTGAAGGGCACAATCAAGCGCTAGCTATCGGTCCCACTACCCCTCGCGGAACCACTTCTACATCGGCCACCGACATGAGCCAACTTTTGTCTTCGCTTTCCTAGGCGGGAATCAAGATATCTGCCACGAAGTAACGCGCGGTTTCCAATCCAACAGGCTTCAAACTGCGCGACACTTGGCGGCGAAAAAACAGGTTCGATGTCTAAGGCGGAGCGCACGAAGCCGCGTCTGTCACTTCTTCAAGGCCCGTTTGTGGAACGCGACGCGCACGTCTCTAAAGCCGACCATTCGTTCGATGTACTGCCTTTCGCTCGTCCAATGAGTCCTTTCGACCGGCACTAATTTTCTCCAGGGAGTTGGTTGAGCTAGTTTTCAATCTTGGCGGCGTTCGGAAGCGATCCAGGGAGAGCCAATTCAGGCCCCAAGCTGGAATTAATTGCACTCGCTCGGTGTCTAATATGTTGGATATTTGCGTTGTCGAGATCAAAGAGGAGGTAGCAGATTGCATTCTCAGCCGATCTTCCGCTCAATGTTGTTGCTCGGTGCACTGTTTTCATTCACGAGAGTCGCTTTCGCGCAGTCGGCCGACCTTGCGATCGTACACGTCACGATCATCAACCCCTCCGCCGGCAAGCCTCAACCGGATATGACCATTGTGATCCGCGGTCGCAATATCGTCTCGGTTTCCTTATCCAAGGATCTCAAGTTGTCCCCCTCTGCCAAGGTGATCAATGGCACCGGTAAGTTTGCCATCCCAGGATTATGGGACATGCATTCCCACTTCCGTGATGCTGCCCGCGATCTAAAGATGGATGTTGCAAATGGGGTACTCGGAATTCGCAACATGGGCGGAGTCGCCAAAGAGGTGTTTCCTCTGCGAGATGCCATTGCCTCAGGTCGGCTGCTAGGCCCTAAGATTGTCGCGAGCGGCCCCATCGTCGACGGCCCCGATTCCTGGTCGAATCCCCAGTTCACTATGTCCGTGAAGACTCCGGATCAGGCACGTGCTGCGGTGCGTTCGCTCAGGCAACAAGGTGCCGACTTCATAAAGGTCTACGATGGGCTCTCGCGGGATGCGTACTTCGCGATTGCTAACGAAGCAAAGAAACTGGACCTGCCATTCGTAGGCCATATTCCAAGTGCGATCAGTGTGAGGGAAGCGTCGAACGCTGGGCAGCGCACGATTGAACACGGTGTCGCACTCGCAGGCGGGTCTACCATCGAGGACGAATACATTGAGCTGCGGCTGGACCAGTCGGCATTTCAGGAAGCGATTCATACAAAGAATTTCTCGCTGATTCCTGCAAAGATCGCGAGAGATGAAACAACGATGCTTGACCACTTCAGCCAGGAACGCGCGGATGAAACCTATAGATTGCTTGCCAGGAACAATACGTTCATCACTCCGACGCTGGTGACGCAGCGAGCGCTTACGTTTATCGATGATCTGAACGAAAAGATCGATCCGAGAATGCAGTATGTCTCGGCTGATGAACTGAAATGGTGGAAACCGGAGAACGGGATGCTGACGAAATACCGGACGCCAGAGTACATCGCGATGAGAAAGCGGGAGTATGCAAAGATGCTGGAAGAAGTCCATCGTGCGCAGATGCTCGGCGTCCGTCTCCTGGCTGGAACGGACATCACGATTCCGTACACTTATCCGGGCTTCAGCTTACACGATGAACTCAAGCTATTTGTTGAAGCTGGCCTGACTCCAATGCAGGCACTCGAAACCGCCAGCGCTAGCCCCGCCGTCTTGTTGGGCTTATCGAAGATCTGGGGCCGTGTCGAGACGGGCTACACAGCCAATCTTGTTTTGCTCAGTGCCGATCCCCTGGTAGATATCTCGAATACCAGGAAGATCGATTCTGTTGTAGTGAATGGCAAGCTGTTAAACCGAACTCAACTCGACCAATTACTTGATGATACAAAAGTACCCGTCGCCATCAGCGGCTCCCAACAACCCTGAATGTATCGCCTATCACCGTCACTTGGCGTGGGACGCACCGTAGAAGTGATTTCTCCGAAACGGGCCCGAAGTCGTCTTCGAGGAAATCGCCATTGATCTCATGAGACCCCGTTTCCGGCCAACTTCCGAGTCACGTTAGCGCTTTATCGGAGGCGCGCTTTCAGAAAAAAGTCCAGGCGGGCACGGTGCTCCGGCGCGCGTTCGATAAAGCCGTGAGAAGGAAGCCGCCCATGGTTGCGGCGGACGCGGTCTCTATGCAAATTCAATTGCGGGAAGGTGCGGTGTCGAGATGCACCGGAGCTGTGCGGCAGAGCACGACAGACGACACCGGGAGATGAAAAGGTGACGAAAGCGCAAGACTCTCGCGAAGAGAAGACTTGAGAAAGTAGAAAGACGCGGTTTGTAGAACGGCGAGGCACAGAGAGATTGAGCGTGCTGACGCACGCAAAAGTTTCGTGTTGTAGAGAGTCGTGTCATGCGGCAGCACTGACCATGGCCGGGGGAGAACGAAGTTGGATCTCGGCAGCAGTAAGTCGCTCGATGACCCTCATCGGTGCACCACATTTTGGGCAGAGCCAAAGATCACTTGAGTCTTTGGTGTCTGATGTGTCTTGCTCTGTCTGCGGTGCTGAGCCGAGCAGCTGAAAGCAAAGTGCCAGGAGCGTAGCGCGTCGCCGGTTGGCGAGGAATCCGAAGTTGCGAATGCGCACGAAACCTTTCGGAAGCACGTGCAACAGGAAGCGGCGCAGGAACTCATCAAGCGATAGGGTCAGCAACTTCTGTTCGTTGTTGTGAGCGGAGTCGCGCCAGCGAAAAGTGACTTT
>WNEZ01003794.1_pt1 | contig 13056 bp, 8 predicted proteins | sample 5400521 | NCBI WGS metagenome assembly WNEZ01 (sample SAMN13153339, study PRJNA577476) | soil metagenome | isolation source: 120 cm saprolite under Douglas fir tree site 2 hole 1 replicate 1 | place: USA:California | collected 2015-04-18 | reverse complement strand
TGCTCACGCTGTAGATCAGCGCGAGAAAGAAGGGGAACCCCACCAGCGCGATGATGTAGATCACCGCGGGGGCAAGCATCAGCCGGCCCAGCCAGGCCTCGTCGTCCGCGATTCTCCTGCGTTTGGGCCGCTCGCCTTGGCGAGACGCGGTCTCCGCCGCCGTGCTCATCCGCGTTTCCAGAATGACACCGGCTTGACCCGGTTTCCGGTGGCCCGGTCGAAATACTTCACGTCCTGCTCTTTGATCGCAAACTCATACGACGCCCCGGGCTGGACGTGGAGGTGCAAGGTGGAGGGAAGGTTGACGATCACCTTCTCGTTTTGAAACATGTCCCGAAGATGGCCGTAGAGGAGCCGCCCGGCGCCGAGATTCTCCACCCGGTTCACCTGGAACCAGACAGTGAGCATGGGCTCCTGCACCCCTTGATAGACCTCCTTGGGCAGGAACTGCTCCGGACGAAAGCCGGCGATGACGTTGTCCTGAATGAAGAAGTTCATCGGCGGCGAGCCGAGAAAGCCGGCGACAAAGGTGTCCGCGGGATTGAAGTAGACCTCTTGCGGGGGGCCGAGCTGGCGCACCTTCCCCTGGCTCATCACCGCGATCCGGTCGCCCAGTCCCATCGCCTCGACCTGATCGTGGGTCACGTAGATGGTGGTGGTGCCCAGCCGGCGCTGGAATTGCTGAAGCTCGTCGCGGGCCAGCGTTCGAAGCTTCGCATCCAGATTGGACAGCGGCTCATCGAGAAGGAACACGTCCGGATTTCGCACCATCGCTCGGGCCAGGGCGACCCGTTGTCGTTCGCCGCCGGAGAGCTGGCGGGGCTTTCTCTCCAACAGGCCTTTGATGCTGAACATGCTCGCGGCGCGATCGACCATCGCCGGGATCTCGCTCCGCTTCACCCCTTGCGCCTTGAGCGGGAAGGCGATGTTCTGCGCCACGCTCATGTGGGGATAGAGCGCGTAGCTTTGAAAGACCATCGCGATTTTCCGCGCGCGCGGAGGCATGTCGTTGACCAGCTGGCCGCCGATCAGGATGTCGCCGGAGCTTTGCTTCTCCAATCCAGCGATCATCCGCAGCAGCGTCGTTTTCCCGCACCCGCTTGGGCCGAGCAGGACGAGAAACTCGCCCTCCTTGGTGGCGAGGTCCACGCCGTCAACCGCGAACGACTCCCCGAAGCGCTTTTTGATCTTTCGCGTCTCGACTATCGCCATAGGTGTGCCGCCGCAATCGGGGCGCACGTCCAAAAGTCGGGGAGGCGCCGTGCGATCAACGCCTCCCCCTGGAAACAGCAATCCCAACGCCTCAGCTCAGATCAGCTTCTTCTCCTGCCATTTCGCCCAGATCTTCTTGCACTTGGCTTCGGCCTCCTTGATCGCATCCTCCGGAGACATCGCGCCGGTGCTCGCCTGGGCGAACATCGTATTGATCACCCAGGTGTTGAAAACCTCGTCGATCGCCGCGGTGGCGTAGCCGGGATAGCCAACGTTGGTCGCCCAGTCGAGCGCGTCGGCGAGGACGTTGTACTTGCCGGCAGGTTTTCCTTTGGTGTCCCCGGCGAGCAGCTTGTTGAGGTCGGGCACCTGATTCCAGAAGCAGGGGAAGTTGTAGAACTCGCTGGCGAGGAACCCCTCCCGGAAATTTCCGATGTAGTCGATGAGGAACTTCTTCGCCCCCTCTTTATTCGCGGCGAACTTCCAGATCACGTAGACGTCCATCACGTGTTCGAGCCCCATCCGGCGGACGGGTCCCTTCGCCGACTTGGCGAGCAGGATCTTGTCGCTGATGTCCATCTTATCGTTCTCCGCCGCCCGGGTGATCGAGATGGCGTTGAGGACGAGCGAGGACTTGCCGGCAAGCATCGCGCGGTTGTTGGACGATGGATCCCAGGCCAACACTTCGGGAGTCATCGTTTCCTGATACAACGCCTTCACGAACTTGACTGCTTCCAGGGTGTTCTTGGAATTGAGAACAAGCTTGTTGTTCTCATCCTGCTCGGAGGCTCCGAATGAGAACATCACCGCGCGCATCGCCATCGCGGTGTCCAGCTCGGCCGACTGGCCAATGCCCACCGGGATGCCGGTTTTGTCTTTGATTTTCTTACCTCCCGTACGGATGTCGTCCCAGCTGTCAGGGGTCATTCCGATCTCGCCCCAGAGATCGCCGCGATAGTTCACCGGATCGGGAACGAAGCTGTCGGAGAAGCCGAAGTACTTCTTCGTCTTTGGATTATAGGTGCTCTTCACCGCGAGCTGGATCGGCTTGGCGCCGTACCGTTTCTCGACCTCTTGATAAATCTCCTTGTGATCGATGACCTGATCCTCGAAGGCCGCCGGTGGCGCGAGGAAGAGAAAGAGGTCATGGCCTTGCTGGGCCGACACTTCGGAGGCCGCGCGGGCATTGATCGCCTTGACGTCGACATTGTCGACGGTCACCTCGGTATCGTTCTTATCGCCCCACTGCTTGATGTAAGTTCCATTGAACCACTTATCAAAGCCAGGCACGAAGTGGTTCCACTGCAGAATCTTCAGGGTCTTCTTCTTCTGAGCACGCGCTTGGTTGGGAAGGATAAGACCTGCTCCCAGTCCTGCCGCGCCCACCCCCGCCGCCTTGATGAAGCTTCTCCTCGAGACCTTGCTGCGCTTGCTCATGATTTTACTCCCTCCGTTGGGCACTTGGATTGCCCTCAAGAACGCCTGGGATAGAGCACGCTCCCGTCCGACGCGCAAGCAAAAGACATGACAGTGGCCTTGGGTGCGTGGCATGGTGCACAACGACTTGTCGAAAGGGCTGGATGGTGGCCCCCACCTACGAAGCTGTCTATCGGCGGTCGCTTCAAGAGCCGGAGAGTTTCTGGGCCGAAGCGGCGGCGCGGATTCATTGGGAGCGGCGCTGGGACCGGGTATTGGACAAATCCCGCCCGCCTTTCTACCGCTGGTTCGCCGGCGGGGTGTTGAATACCTGCGACAACGCAATCGACGTCCACGTGAAGGGCGGCAGGGCGGATCAGCTCGCGCTGATCTACGACAGTCCAGTGACGGGCAGTATCTCTCACTACACCTATCGGCAGCTTTTGGATGAGGTGTCGCGATTTGCCGGCGTCTTGAGAGCTCAGGGAATCGCCCAGGGCGACCGGGTGATCATCTACATGCCGATGGTGCCCCAGAGCGTGATCGCGATGCTCGCCTGCGCTCGGATTGGCGCCATCCATTCGGTCGTCTTCGGGGGTTTCGCGGCCCACGAGCTGGCCGCGCGAATCGATCACGCCCAGCCGAAATTGATCGTTTCCGCCTCCTGCGGAATCGAGGTGGGCCGGACCATTGCCTACAAGCCGCTCCTGGACAAGGCGTTCGAGCTGGCCCGCTTCAAGCCGGGGCGCTGTGTCATCCTCCAAAGGCCCCAGTGCGCGGCGTCGATGACCGACCGCGACCTCGACTGGAATGAAGCGATGGCGCAGGCCAGCCCGGCCGATTGCGTGCCTCTGGCGGCGACCGACCCCCTCTACATCCTCTACACGTCCGGAACGACCGGCCACCCCAAGGGCGTGGTGAGGGACAACGGTGGCCACGCCGTCGCGCTGCGCTACAGCATGGAGGCGATCTACGACGCCAGGCCGGGGGAAGTCTTCTGGGCGGCCTCGGACGTGGGGTGGGTCGTCGGCCATTCATACATCGTCTACGCTCCGCTTTTGGCCGGGTGCACCACGCTCTTGTACGAGGGCAAGCCGGTGGGGACGCCCGACGCTGGCGCGTTCTGGCGTGTCATTTCGCAGCACGGCGTGCGGATCCTCTTCACCGCGCCGACCGCCTTCAGGGCGATCAAACGCGAAGATCCGAATGGCGAGCAGATGCGCCGCTATGACCTTTCCGGTTTCCGCACTCTGTTCCTCGCCGGCGAGCGCTGCGACCCGGACACGCTGCTCTGGGCGCAGAAGCTGCTCAAGGTTCCGGTGATCGACCACTGGTGGCAGACCGAGACGGGGTGGCCGATCTCGGCCAACGCCCTCGGCCTGGGAATGCTTCCGATCAAGCCGGGGACCGCGACGAAGCCCGTACCTGGCTACGACGTTCGAATCCTCGACCCGGCAGGCCAGGAAGTGGACGCAAACCAGACAGGCAGCATTGCGATCAAGCTGCCGCTTCCACCTGGATGCCTGCCGACCCTGTGGAAGGACGACGCCGGTTTCGAGAAGGCCTATCTGGCCAGATATCCAGGCTATTACCTGACCGGAGATGCCGGCTTCAAAGACGAAGACGGCTACCTGTCGATCATGAGCCGGATCGACGACATCATCAACGTCGCCGGGCACCGTCTTTCGACCGGAGCGATGGAAGAGGTGCTTTCCTCGCACCCGGACGTCGCGGAGTGCGCCGTGGTCGGGGTGGCGGACGCGCTCAAAGGCGAGATTCCCTTTGGTTTCGTGGTGCTCAAGGCGGGGGTGACCCGGCCGGAGAAGGAGGTTCTCCAGCAGCTTGTCGATCTGGTCCGCGATCGAATTGGCCCGGTCGCCTTCTTCAAGATGGCAACCGTCGTCAGCCGCCTGCCCAAGACGCGCTCCGGCAAAATCCTTCGCGGCACGGTCAAGAAGATGGCGGACGGGGTGCCGTATACGGTCCCCCCGACGATCGATGACCCGGTCATCCTGGAGGAAATCGCAGCCACTTTGCAGAGCCTGGGGTATCCGAAAACCCGCCCCGGCCAGCATTGACGCAGCGCATTGCCGTCCCTGGCGCGCCTCCCCTAGGCTACCCCCCCCGCCGCGCCTCTAGCGTGAAGGCGCGACTTGGCGTCTACTGCCGCGCCCGATGGCGCTCATTCCCGACCGTAGCCGAACGTCGGATCTGGCCCTGCTCGTGTTCGGGGTCGGAGCGCTCGCTCTGGCGTCGCCGGCGAGTAACCTCTGGGCCAGCGGCGGGCGCTGGTACGTTCCGTTTCTCCTCTGGTTTGCCTTGATCGGGGTCACCGCGTTCCTCGCCCGGTGGAGAAAAAGCCGTGACCCTTGAAATCGGCCCACTCTTCGCTGCGGCGCTCGGGTATCTGCTGCTTTTGTTTTTCATTGCCTACGCCACCGAGCGCGGGCTGATCCCCGGGCGCATCTCACGCCATCCTTTAACCTATGCGCTCTCGCTCGGCGTCTACGCGTCGTCGTGGACCTACTACGGCAGCGTCGGATTCGCGCGGGCGCAGGGTTACAACTTCCTCACCATCTACCTCGGCGTCACTCTGTCCTGCCTCCTGGTCGGCGTGGTCTGGATGCCGGTGCTGAGGGTGATCCGCGAGCACCAGCTGACATCGCTCGCGGACCTGTTCGCCTTCCGCTACCAAAGTCAGGCGGCGGGCGTTCTGGTCACGCTTTTCATGATCGCCTGCAACCTGCCTTATCTGGCGCTCCAGATTCGCGCGGTGACCGAGTCGGTCCGGGTGCTCACCCAGCTCGCCGCTCCGGGGACGGTGGGTCTGGCGTTTTGCGCGCTGGTGACCCTTTTCGCGATTCTGTTCGGAGCGCGGCACGTCAGCCCAAGGGAACGCCACGAGGGGCTGGTGGTGGCGATCGCCTTCGAGTCCGTGGTCAAGCTCGCGGCGCTGTTGATGGTCGCGGCGATCGCGATCTTCGTCGTCTTCGGTGGTTTTTCCGGGATGGAGACCTGGCTGCGAGCGCATCCGTCGGCGGTCGAATCCTTGTACCGCCCGGTCCGCGAAGGGCCCTGGAGCACGCTGATTCTGCTTTCGCTGGCGGCCGGTTTCCTGCTTCCGCGGCAGTTCCACATGGCATTTACCGAGAGCCTCGACGAGCGGGCGTTGCGGGTGGCGAGCTGGGCGTTCCCGCTCTTTTTGCTTTTGCTCAATCTCGCCGTGCCCGCGATTTTATGGGCGGGCGGCGAGCTTCTGCCCAACGGCAACGCCGACTTCTACGTCCTTGCAGTGGCGCGAAGAAGCGGCTCGACGCTGCTTTCCGGAATCGCATTCCTCGGCGGCCTCTCCGCGGCCAGCGCGATGCTGATTATCGACACCCTGGCCCTGGCGGCGATGTGCTTGAATCACCTCGTACTGCCCCGCCGCGACCTGGCGAAGCCGGGCGACCTCTACGCCCGATTGCTGTGGGCGCGCCGGGCGCTGATCGCGGCGATCATCCTCGGCGGGTACTGCGCCTCGATGCTGCTCGACCGCGCCCGCGGCCTGGTCGAGCTCGGTCTGGTGTCCTTCGTCGCGGTTGCTCAATTCATGCCCGGGCTTTTCGGCGTCCTCTTCTGGCGCAGGGCGACGCGCGCTGGATTCATCGCTGGGCTTCTGGGCGGGGCCTCCATCTGGGCCGCCACCTTGTTCATTCCACTGCTCGCCCGGTCCGGCCTGCTTCCCTCCGGCTTCGACCTGAGCCACCTCTTCGGGATTTCGCCGGATCGCGAACCCTGGAGCATTTCCACCTTCGCCTCGCTGTCGATCAATGGCCTTCTCTTCGGCGGCGTTTCCCTCGCCACGCGGGCTACCCAGGCCGAAGAGCGCGCGGCCGGCGCCTGCGCCAAGGAGGTCCTCGCCCCGGAGCCGATGGTCGTCGCCGCGTCGTCGCCTCTGGAGTTCCAGGAACGGCTCGCGCCGCTGCTCGGGCCGGAAGTGGCGGAGCTGGAAGTGGCGCAGGCCCTGGCGGATCTGGAAATGACGAGGAAGGAGCGCCGGCCAGCGCAGCTTCAGCGGCTCCGCGAGCGAATCCAGCGAAACCTCTCCGGACTGATTGGACCGTTGGTGGCGAGGATGGTGGTGGATGAGGGACTTCGCCTCGACACTCAAGCGCGCCCCGCGCTCTCCGACCGGCTGCGTTTTCTCGAGGAGACGCTTCGAGAGTCGCGCGCCAGCCTTGCCGGTCCGGCAGCGGAGCTGGAGGCGTTCCGCCGCTACCTTCGCCGGATCCTCGAGGATCTTCCGCTCGGCGTCTGCGCCCTCGGACCGGACCGGGACGTGGTGATTTGGAACCGCGCGCTGGAGGCACTGGCCGGAATTTCAGCCAACGAGGCCACGGGAGGGACGCTGCAGCAGCTGGAACATCCGATGGCGCGCGCGCTGGCGGAATTCGCCCTTCTTCCCGAGAGCCATCAAGAAGTCCGCTTGGGATTGGCGGGAAGCGACCGCTTCTTTTCGCTCAGCAAGTCGAGCGTCGACGGCGCCGCGCTGCCTCGCCGAGGCACCAGCCCCTCCCTAGGGCTGGTGATCCTGGTAGAGGACGTGAGCGAGCGGCGGGTGCTCGCGGCGCAGGTGGCGCATCAAGATCGGCTGGCGTCGATCGGCCGCTTGGCGGCGGGCATCGCCCACGAGATCGGCAATCCTCTGACCGGGATCGCCTGCATCGCACAGAACCTCGTCCACGAGGACGATCCGTCGATCGTGCGCGAGCGGGTAGGATCGATTCTCGACCAGGCCCGCCGGATCGACGGGATCGTGCGCGGCCTGCTCAGCTTCAGCCGCACCGGATCCGACAGCCGCGTTCAGGAAGTGGAGACGCTTTCGATCCGCGAAGTGGTGGGGGAAGCGATTGCCCTAGTCCAGCTCGACCGGGCGGCGAAGGACATCCCCTGTGAAAACAACTGTCCTGCTGACCTCGCGATCGAAGGGGATCGCCAGCGACTGCTTCAAGTCTTCGTCAATCTGCTCAGCAACGCGTTCGATGCCTCCCGGGCGGGGAACCGCGTCTGGGTGGAGGCAAAGGCGCAGAACGGCGGCGTGCGGATCCTGATCATCGACCAGGGGACTGGCATTCCAGAATCGGTGAAGCTGCGGATCTTCGAGCCGTTCTTCACCACCAAAGAGCCTGGTCAGGGCACCGGCCTGGGGCTTCCACTGGCCTACAGCATCGTCCGGGAACACGAGGGCACGATGGAAGTGAACAGCGCGTTCGGCGCGGGAACCACGGTAATACTTGAAATGCCGCTGCGGCAGAAATCGGGGCCGCCGTCGCGGCTCGATGTGCAAAGAGAGAGGGTGCGAGCGTGAGCCAGATCCTGATTGTGGAAGACGAACCGATCATCCGCTCCGAGCTGGGGCGACTTTTGGGCAGGGCGGGCCACGAAATCAGCGACGCGGGATCGGTCCCCGAAGCCGAGGCGAGAGCGCCGCTCGACGCCTTTGACCTGATCATCGCGGACCTCAGATTGCCCGGCGGTCCGGGGACGGAATTGATCGGCAGGTGCGGCAAGGCACCGGTGTTGATCATGACCAGCTACGCGACCGTCCGCGCCGCGGTGGAAGCGATGCAAAAAGGCGCGGTGGACTTCATTGCCAAGCCCTTCGATCACGATGAGATGCTGATGGTGGTGGATCGGATCCTGCGGCAGGCCCGGATGGAGAGGCAAAATGCTGCGCTCCGCCAGGATCTGGAGCGCTCCTACGCCGTTGGCGGGATGGTAGGCAACTGCCCGGCGATGCACGAAGTGTTCGAGCGGGTGCGCAAGGTCGCCCCGACCGACGCCACCGTGCTGATCCTGGGCGAATCGGGCACCGGCAAGGAGCTGGTCGCCCGGGCGGTGCACGCGCAGAGCCCGCGCCAGGATGCGCCGATCATCGCGGTCAATTGCGCTTCCATCCCCGACGCCCTGATCGAATCCGAGCTCTTCGGCCACGAGCGGGGCGCTTTCACCGGCGCGCACACCTCGCGGGCCGGATTGGTGGAGGCGGCCGACGGAGGGACCTTATTCCTCGATGAGATCGGCGAGCTGCCGCTCTCCGCCCAGGCCCGGCTCTTGCGGGTCCTTCAAGAAGGCGAGGTCCGGCGGGTGGGGGCGACGATCGCGAGAAAGGTCAACGTCCGGCTGATCGCGGCGACGCACTGCAATCTCCGCCAGATGGTTCGAGACGGCAAATTCCGTGATGACCTCTACTTCCGTCTCCGGGTGGTCGAGATCCGGCTCGCGCCGCTGCGCGAGCGCGGCGACGACGTCCTCGCGCTGGCGGATTTCCTCCTCGCGAAGACCTGCCGCCGCTTGAACCGCCCGCCGCTGGCGCTGTCTCCGGAGGCTCGCGCCGCGGTCAAAACCCACGATTGGCCGGGGAATGTCCGCGAGCTCGAAAATGCGATCGAACGGGCGGTGATCCTTTGCGATGGGAACACCGTCACCGCCGAGCTGCTCGCGATCGACTCGCCTATTCTGACCGCCACCGAAATCAACGAGCTCGAAAGCGAAGCGGTGTCCGGGAGCCTGGAGGAATACTTCCGCAAGTTCGTCCTCGAGCACCAGCACCGGCTGAGCGAGACCGAGCTGGCGAGGCGACTGGGCATCAGCCGAAAAGCGCTCTGGGAAAAACGACAACGCCTGGGGATTCCGCGGCCCAAGTTGGAAGCTTGAATGCTCTCGTGACAGCGGCGAGCTTGAGCGGATCTAGGTGGCGGTGGTCTGCGCCTCGGTGTTCGTTCCAAACTCCGCGTGGATCCTCACATCCTTCGTCTCGCGGACGAAGATCGAACCGATGACGAACGTCGCCGCGGCCACGATGATCGGATACCAGAGGCCGGCGTAGATGTCTCCTGCCGAGGCGACGATCGCCGTCGCCAGCAGAGGCAACATGCCACCAAACCAACCATTGCCGAGATGATAGGGCAAGGACATAGACGTATACCGGATTCTGGCTGGGAACAGCTCGACGAGGAACGCGGCGATCGGGCCGTAGACCATGGTCACGTAGATGAGCATGATGAAGAGCACCAACTCGGCCATGAACCAGTTCACCTGGTCGGGGTTTGCAGAGGTTGGGTAATTTGTCGCTTTGAGGGCCGCGGTGTACTTCCCCGCGTCAAACCCCTTGATCACGATGTTGCCAATCGTCGTTACCACCTTCTCGCCCGGCTGTGCCGGCACCGACTTGAATGAAAGGCCAGCCTTGCCCAGAAAATCCTTGGCCCTGTCACAAGGCGTCTGATCGCTCCATGGGCCGATAAAGATGTGAAAATTGCAATCGGTCGCGGCCACGGAGATCGGCGTCGAGTTTTGATACTGCTCGAGCGCCGGGTTGACGTAGTGGGTGAGCGCCTTGAACAACGGGAAGTAGGTCAAAGCACCCAAAAGGCAGCCGGCCATGATGATCTTCTTGCGGCCGAAGCGGTCCGACAGCGCCCCGAAGACGAGGAAGAAGCCGGTGCCGAGCAGCAGCGAAAGGCCGACCAGCATATAGGCATACTTGTAGTCGAGCTTGAGGTAGATGGTCAGGAAGAACAGCGCATAGAACTGACCGGTGTACCAGACGACTCCTTGACCCGCGGTGGCGCCAAAGAGCGCCAGCGCAACATACTTGTTGTTCGGGTATTTGAAGAAGCTGTCGGTGAGCGGGGATTTCGACGCTTTGCCCTGTGACTTCATCCGCCGGAAGATCGGGGACTCGTTCAATTTCAGTCGGATGTAGATGGAGATCAGCAACAGGGGAATCGAGAGCCAGAAGGCGATTCGCCAGCCCCAGCTCGAAAACGTCGCCGGCGCCATGGTGAAGCGACTGATGCCAATGACGATCAAGGCGAACATCATTCCCAGCGTGGCGGTGGTCTGGATCCACGCGGTGTTGTAGCCGCGCTTCTCGTCCGGCGAGTGCTCCGCGACGTAGGTCGCCGCTCCGCCGTATTCACCGCCTAGCGCCAGACCCTGGGCGAGCCGAAGGGCGACGAGGATGGCCGGTGCGGCGAAACCCAAGGTCGCATAGGTGGGAAGGAATCCAACGAACACCGTCGACAGGCCCATCACCACGATCGTTACCAGGAAGGTGTACTTCCGCCCGACCAGATCTCCGATCCGACCGAAAATGATCGCTCCGAAGGGGCGGACCAGAAATCCGGCGGCATACGCGCCGAACGCCCCCAGAAGGGCCGCAGTCTGATTTGCAGAAGGAAAGAACAATCCTGCGAAAAACGGCGCCAGAATCGCGTACAGATAGAAGTCGTACCATTCGAAGACGGTGCCCACCGAAGAAGCGATGATGACTCGCCGCTCCTCGGCGGAGGTAATGAGGCCCTGGCCAGACGCCACGTTCGCGGCTTGAATAGCGCTCATCTATTTTCTCCTCAGCTCGGGTGACAAAACTTCGGATATACCGTCACTTTGCGGCTCCCCCCGCTCACCGCTCACTATACGCGATCTACCGAATGCAAGGTGTATTCCGTACTTCCACTCCTGCTAAAACACAGCCGGTTCGGGTTTTGCGCAGCGCGTCAGGCGTGTTGTCCAGTAACAGTCTGTTACCAACCGTAACGGACCGACTTCAACCCGCCTGGTGATAGAGCATTCGACTACGCCTAGAGCCTCTCGGGTCCGCACGGCGGAACGGCCAGGCGATGTGACTATGACTATTGTCCATTTCACGTGATCTTTGCCTGTTCGATGATGGCGCTGCTCGGCGCACTGGATGGCCCCGAAAGCCCGCCCGCCGCGAACCCGCTGGACACGCCGATCAACTCGCCGCAGTCAACCTCCTCGCCCGGCACCTCGAGCATCATCCGGGGAGCCCAGGTGGTGCTCCCTTCGCGCGTGGACAGCGTCGTCGTTCGCAACAATAAGAAGACCACGGCCGGCACGGTACGGGGAATCTCCGGCATCTCCCCCGGAGATGTCTTGACCGACGAGAAGCTCTCGGATGCCCAGCGACGGCTTCAAGCCAGCGGCTTGTTTCAGGCGGTCGAGATCATCCCCCGAGCGCTGCCCAACGGGGAGACCGAGGTGGAAATCTCGGTGATTGACAAGATCTCCTGGGTGATCGCGCCGATGTTTTCGTTTTCGTCGTCCAACGTCGGCGGCGGGATTCTCTACGCGGAAAACAATCTGTTTGGTGAAAACAAGAAATTCATCGCCTCGGCGCAGTACACCAGCGCGGAGTCCGGCGTCTATCTGGGATTTCTCAACTCAAACATCTTCAACTGGTATCCCCTGTCGATGACCCTGGAAGCTCTCTACAAGCTCGATCGGACCGACGAGTACCAGCCTCTGGCGTCGGCGAAAGACCCGCTTCTCGAACGCCGGACGAAAGTCCAGTCCTACGGCGGTGGGATCGGCTTCATCGTCAACTGGTTCGATGTGATCAAGACGGCGGCGCGCTATCGCTACCTCCGAGTCAGCAATGTCTATCGGGAATCGCCCCTGGGCCTCGAGTCCGCGTTCGACCCCGGCCCACAGCGCACGGACGCGAACCTTCGACTAAGCATCAGCTACGACACGCTTCGGGAAATTGGGCCGATTCAAGAGGGAACCGTGGTGGAGGTGGGCTACGAGAGCTCGTCGACCTTGTGGGGTTCGTCCTATCGCTACCGAGAGCTCGGGGCCACGTTTCGGCGCGGTTGGCGGCTGTTTGAAAGCCAGAATGTGCGATTCAAAGCGGCGGCCCACCTTGGGTTCGAAACGCCTTTTCATGCGGAACTGGTCGCCGGAGGGAACAACCTGCGTGGTTATCTCTACCGCGAGTTTCGCGGCGACACGCGCTTCGCCGCCAGCGCCGAGTACCACTTTCCGATCTTCAAGATCGAGCCGGTGGCGATTCGAGGTGTTGCCTTCTACGATGGCGCAATGATTTACTTTCGGGACATCCCGGCGGACCGGACGCGGGTCGACTACACCGGGCAGGTCGTCCGGCGATATCTTGAAGATGCAGTTGGCGGCCCCAATCTGAAGAACTTCGGCAACGGCGCTGGAGTCGGGATCCGCTTCTACTTGAGCAACATCGTCTTGCCGCTGCTCGGAGTCGACTACGGTTGGGGCATCAACTCGGGAACGGGAAGATTGTATCTGGTGATTGGAGTGGGAACGTGATCGGCGTCAGGAAGGCGATCAGGGCGAGCTTTCGACTTCCTCGAATTTGACCTTTTCGACGACCTCATGGGACGCCGCGCGATTGCCGTCGACGACCAGGAGCGATGGGTCTTTAACCGGGTCGCCCGGTCCTATCGGAACCGGCCGGGGTACCCCGAACCGATGGTCGAGCAGCTGTCCGTGCTGGCGGGAGGGGCCGGTGGTCGCGTCTTGGATCTCGGGGCGGGCACCGGCCATCTGGCTGTGCCTTTGGCCGGACGGGGGCATCGCGTCACCGCGGTCGAACCTGCTCGG
>WNEZ01004613.1_pt1 | contig 13059 bp, 8 predicted proteins | sample 5400521 | NCBI WGS metagenome assembly WNEZ01 (sample SAMN13153339, study PRJNA577476) | soil metagenome | isolation source: 120 cm saprolite under Douglas fir tree site 2 hole 1 replicate 1 | place: USA:California | collected 2015-04-18 | reverse complement strand
GCTATCCCCAAACACCGCGATCTTTCTAGCGAGATTTTCCAGTTCGCGGACGTTCCCTGGCCAATGATGCGTCCCAAGGGGATCCATTTCCTTCTCGTTCAACGTGGGAACCTCTCGTCCCAGCTCTGCAGCATGTTTCACGAGAAAATGCTCTAGCAACACGAGTATGTCTTCCCTTCGGTCTCTCAAGGGGGGCAGGTATAGGCAAACTCCGTTGATTCGAAAGTACAACTCCCTTCGGAATCTCCCTAATTCGATCTCCTTCGGAAGATTCCGGGACGTGGAGGCGATTAAGCGCGCGCCGTGGTGAGCCTTCTCGTCGATCTGTCCATCCGGCAAAAGCGAGAGTAAAACTTTCTGGCATGCAAGGTCCAGCTCATCGACTACGTCCAGAAACAGCGTTCGCGGGCGGTCTTCCGAGCACTCACCATTCAATTTCAAATCGCACTTTAGTTGCGCTAGGAATTCCCCTGGTTCCAGCGCCCGGCAGCACAACTTCATGAGCGGTGTGTGGCAATACTTGGAAAGCCGGTGAATCAGGCGCCCGTAGACTTCTTTTCCGGTTCCACTCTCCCCCATCAAAAGTACGGGAATACTCGTCCGAGCAACCTGTCTAACAATGGCGTTCAGGTTCTGAATCGCAGGGGAGCGGCCATAGACGAAGGCCGTGATTGGGGAGGGGTCAAAACGTCGACTGAGGGATGTACTCATATTGATCCACATTCAACAAAAGCAAATCCCATTCCACGGGGAGAGTTGGCTAAAGGTCGCCTGGCTTGATCAAAGCATTCTCTTTCTGTAGGTTACGGGAGGGATTGGCAGCGATTGGCAGCGGTCCCCCTGCACTAACGTCGCGAAAGTCCCCATTTTGTTCCAGGAAGTGGCAAACTCCTTTCCTTCCCTTGAAGCACGGCCATTTGGCGACCCCGCCGACCAATAGACTGGTCTAAGGAAGTTACCCCACTCATAAATCCTTTGCTACCGGTAGCGTCCAGTGTCTCTTCCACTAGCCCCCTGCACAACTTCATCCAGGCGTACTGTTGCCCAATTCGTATTTCTCTCTTTACTACCCCTCTTCGCTTGGCTCCCTCCTTCCTACCCTAAAGTGAACTGTCGTGCCTTCTTATGCAATTCAAAGCTACGCACCCTAATGAATCTGGGAGACGAACCTTGCGTCGGCTAACTCCATGAAAATAAATGATTTGAAGAGGCTCTGCTACAGTTTGGAGCAAATAAGCAATTTGGAAACCTTTTGGGAAATGTTGGCAACGGTTTTCATCTCTCGAACCAACATTCCTCCGGCGACGAGCTTCAACGTAGAGTTCCTTCAAGACTTGGAAGATAAGCCTTTTAGTTTTCACCAACTTAGCCGATTGGTCCCCAGCATAACACGCCACCTTTTCGCTGTCCGGTATGGCAGGTTGATTGCGGTCATTAAGGTCTGTATTCCTGTAAGAGTCTGTCTCGGTAGCCTAGCTCGATGGTGGATTCAGTAGCTATCCGATGCAGTCATCACAAGGGAGATCCTAAGTCAGGATGAACGTCGAGCCTAGTCGTGAGCGGTGGTATGCACTTCAACTGAGAACTCGTTGGGAGAGTTCGACGGCAGCTTTGCTTTCCGGCAAAGGCTATCAAACCTTCCTTCCAACTTTTGGCACCTTGAAGCGGGTGCGTGGCAGGTCCTGCGAAGTAAAAGCTCCGCTGTTCCCGGGATATGTGTTTTGCCGCTTCGACTCGCTGAAGCGCTTGCCTGTCCTTTTGACTCCGGGCGTCATCACCGTCGTCGGAAGAGGTCGCATTCCCATTCCTGTCGAGGATTCGGAGATCGAAGCTGTTCAGAAGGTGGTCTCCACCGGACTTCACGTTGAACCTTGGCCTTATCTGGAAGTCGGTCAGCTGGTCCGGATTGATGATGGGGCGTTTTGCGGCATCCAAGGAATCCTGATCGGTTTCAAGGGAGCTCGCCGGATCGTAGTTTCAATTTCATTGCTTCGCCGGTCTGTAGCGCTGGAGATTGACCGGTCTATGGCTTGTCCGATTCAGGCGACGCGAACTGCCGCGGTTGGGTCACTCCGGATTCCGCCTTTGCTTGAACCGGCGGTCGCTTAGTTTATCGGACTGTGGCAATCAGCCAGGCGCTGACGAGCAGGAGTTTGAGCCTCAACAACAAATTTCGAAGCCGCCCCTCAGGCTCGCAGGAAGAACTTCTGAATGGGCTGCACGAGGTCTGAACAAAGATGGGAAACAGCGACTTAAACATTCCGGCCCTCCGCGAACAGGATGCCCGCTGTTCCACAAGGCACAAGGTTAAGTCTGGTTTCGACTCACTTCTGGCAAGGCGGGCGGAAATTTTGCATGAAGAGAGCTTCCACAGCATGCTGACGCTGGAACGCCGGCGGGCGGAGCGCTCTCGCAAACCATTTGTTTTGATGCTGTTTGATGCGAGTGCATTAGTTGAGGCCGGAGCAACGAACTCCTTCATGTTGCGGGTAGCCTCAGTTCTTTTGAAATGCACCCGCGAGACTGATCTCGTTGGCTGGCAGAAAAAAGGCTTCATCCTGGGCGTAATCTTTACTGAAATTAGTATAGAATTCGAAAATTCGATCACTGAGATTCTGCGTTCAAAGGTTGTGAACGCTCTTCACGATGAGCTAAGCCGCGAAGTCACTTCGAATCTAGTTGTCACGGCTCATCTGTTCCCCGAGAATCGGGATCGAAGCGGGCCCGGACCGATTGCAAATACCAGATTCTATCCGGATCTCTCCAGGGAGAGATCAAAGAAGCGCCTTCCCCTAGTCCTGAAGCGCGTGATCGATATTGCAGGAAGCGCCTTGTTGCTCCTCGTTAGTAGCCCCCTGCTCGCAGCAATTGCAGTTGCAATCAAGCTCACATCCAAGGGTGCCGTGATTTTCCAGCAAGAGCGTCTCGGACAGTTCGGAGCTCGCTTTAACTGCCTAAAGTTCCGAACGATGTGCGCAAACAACGACCCAAAGATCCACCAGGAATACGTCCAGCGATTTATTGCCGGTCGGGCCGGCAGCGAGAAAAGTGAACTCGGGAAACCGGTAGTTTACAAGATCACGGACGATTCCCGTGTGACACCGATCGGGAAATTCCTTCGCAAGACGAGCCTAGACGAGCTTCCGCAGTTCTGGAACGTGTTGCGAGGTGAGATGTCTCTTGTTGGCCCTCGTCCACCGGTGCCTTACGAATTCAAGGTCTATGACATTTGGCACCGCCGGAGAGTCCTCGAAGTCAGGCCCGGTGTTACCGGACTGTGGCAAGTCAGCGGCCGGAGCCGCATGTGCTTCGACGACATGGTTCGACTAGATCTCCGATACTCCCAGTCCTGGTCACTGTGGCTTGATCTAAGAATTCTCATCGCGACTCCACGTGCAGTTCTCGGTGGTGAGGGCGCTTATTAGAACGACATGGCGACTGCAGGCCTCTGTATGGCCAGGGTATAACACGATTGCGGAGCAGTTGCCCTGGCTATGGACGAGGCCAAACTCGTCAATCCATAGCCCCTCGACGGGAATGCCCCAGCCGAATCCTTCGTGGGCAGAAACATTCAGCAAGAGGAAACGTGGTGTGTGCCTATTGTGAGGGCTATGAGGCAGTAGAATGTGTCAGATTTCTGCGATCTGCGCAATTTATTTGTGACTTGTGGCACTCTCATTGAAATTGCTCTGTGACGGCGGAGACCATCGCATTGGACGAAATCAACACTAACCTCAGTAAGCGGTGGCGTCTGTTTGGCTGTTGGATTGTTCTTTCATCCCTGATCTTTTCACACGCCATGATCGCGCTCGTTCGAATGTCCCTTTCGAACGCCGATGTTTCCCACCTCATACTCATTCCATTCATCAGCGCTTGGGTTATGTTCGTAGAACGTCGCAAGATTTTTCTAGATCTCTCCTACGACCGAGTGTTTGGCGGCTCTTTGCTCTTTCTCGCTTGCTGCGCGACGCTCGCTTCGCGCTTTGCCGGAGGCGGATCACTACTCGACGTGCAACTTTCTGGCTACATTCTAGCGCTTGTGTTGTCCTGGATTGCTGGCTTCGCCTTTTTGTTTGGAAAATCTGCGTCCAGAGCAGGCTACTTCTCTCTTGTCTTCCTCTTCCTGATGGTCCCGTTACCCAAATTTCTTATAAACCATGTTATCTATCTCCTTCAGGTTGGCTCTGCTTGGATTACGGGAGCCCTTTTTGATTTTTTGGGTGTCCCTGTATTGCGTGAAGGTTTTGTTTTTCATCTTGCGCGTGTCAATATCGAAGTGGCAGAGGAATGCAGCGGCATCCGCTCAAGCATGGCATTGCTTATCCTGGCGCTTTTGGTCGCCCACTTCCGCCTTAGGAGTTTCTGGAAGAAAATCTTGTTCTTGGCCTGTGGACTCTTCCTGATGATCTTGAAGAATGGCATTCGCATCGTCAGCTTGACGCTTCTTGCCTTGCACGTTGATCCCAGCTTTCTTTACGGACGCCTTCATCACCAGGGTGGCGGCGTTTTTTTTCTCCTTAGCCTGTTACTCCTGGCACCCCTTCTATGGTTGCTCCAACGGAGCGAACCCCGTTTGCCCGCAGGGAATACTCCTGCTTCTGACTAAGCAGTCGGCAAGCAATCTTGATCTTCCAATCGCTTGAGTACGATCAGTCTCCTTGGTGCCAACTTCGCCGTGGGCACAACTGAGAGGAAAACGCGGAGAACAAAACGAATCGCGGCGCTACGGCGCCACTGCCCATTATTAACTGGGAATGCGGAATTTAGCGGGCACTGCTGCCGAGGAACTGTTGGAGATCGTCAAGGCCTGCAGGTAGTTCAGGCTCGCCTGAGCTCTTTCACCCTCCTCTGATGACCGCAGATAACCGCTATGTAGACGCATGGAACACCACAGGACGTCGAGTCTTCTGTCTGACCACCCAAGTAACTCAGACCACTGCGAAATGCCCAGGACTGGGCCTGCCCGCGCTCTGCTTCCGGCGCTACGCACGATCTCGTTGCGAAAGCCGGTCACAATGGCCCGTGTCGCTCCAAGCCGCACAGTCAACCTGGCGGGAAAGACTACTTCTTCTTGTCAAGATCTTCTCCGTCGGCAATCGCATAACCAGAGTAATAGTCACCGTAGGACTCGTCCTTTTCGGCACTGTTGAGCACCACACCGAGAAGATTCTTCTTCAAGAATTCTGAAGATGCTTTCTCGGCTAATCGATGGTCGGTCCTTCCGGCCTTCACAACAAAAAGTACACCATCGCAGAGATCTGCCAGACTACTTGCATCATGCACGGCCAGCGCCGGCGGTGAATCCAAAATGATCCAGTCAAAGAAAGGCGTGACGAGATCGAGCAACTTCTTCATCCGTTCACTAAGGAGCAATTCACTCGGGTTTGAAACTGTGCTTCCACCAGGGATAAAGCACAGGTTCCCCTCCAGACCGTTCTGAATCACTTCACATTTATCTGCTTCCCCTCGAAGGTATTCGGTAAGACCCGGACCACTCGGAGCACCGAACAATTGATGCAGGCGCGAGGAGCGCAGATCGGCGTCAATCAGAAGCACGCGACGCTCCGGCTGGCGCATGATCGAATGTGCCAGGTTTGCGGCGACAGTCGTTTTCCCTTCAGCTGGGACGCTACTGGTCACGAGCACTCGCTTTAGCGGACGGGTCGCAGCAATTTGATACAGCCTTGATCGCAGCGTGCGAAACCGCTCCGTAGCAACCCTCCCATCGTCCGCTTGCAGGAAGACATTCATCTGAGGGTCCAAGTGCCAGTCGCGGTGAGTGCAACGTCTTAAGAGATCATCAAAACTCAAGAAAGACGAACTTTCTGAGATGCACGCACTGCCGGCGTTTGGCTTTCCTGCTTGAATTTTGTCACCGGACGGAGACTCTGGGCTTGCGGCGACATCCGGGAGATCCGGAATTGTGCTGGTTGCCACCTGCGATGACCTTTCTTGAGCTGCCTTCTTAAGTGCCTCGTGTATCCGACTCATTTTCCCTCTGTTTTCTTCCAGGAGAACCTTTATGCCCCCGTACCGATTGCCAAGTAACCATTTTCCTTTTGCGAGATGCTCTTTGCGGTGGACGTTTTCACTTCCAGGTTTGGAATCAGTCCAAGGACCGGAAGCTGGAGGCAAAGCTCGACGTCACGCTCCGTATAGATCGATCTATCACTGAAAGCGATCAAAGCCAAGATTCCCAATCCCAGTGCGAAGCCACCGGCAAGTCCCCCACCTAGGAAATACGGCTTTTTCGGGAACGAAGGCTTGTCCGGGAGACTAGGCGGGTCAAGTACGCGGAATTGTTCGCCCTCCTGCTGGTGCTGAAGATCAGTGGCCATCGCGGAGTTGTTGCGCTTCGTTAGCAACTCATTATAGAATCCGAGCGCACTCTGGTAGCTACGAGTCATCTCTTTAAATTGTTGTTCGACCATTGGACTAGCCTGCACACGAGCCTGCAACACGCCGATCTGGTTTTGGATCTGAGCCTGTCGTTTGGTCAGATCTGCGATATTTAGTTCGTCTTGATGCAATTTTGCTCGGAGCTGCTGTATCTGTGGAGACTCCCTTCTTGGGGTTTGGGCGCTTTCGCTTCCCGATGGATTTGTCTTTGGTTCTTCTGCCATCCTTTTCTTCACTTCTTCGATGCTGTTCTTGATCTTGATGACGTCTGGGTGTTCTGCCGTGTAATGTGCCTGCAACACTGTGAGCTGGTCTTGCAATGCATTGAGCTGCTGTTCCAGCGTTTCTGGATTCTTGTCCTGCTGATGTTGCGAAACCTCCAAGTTGGCTTGCTGCTGATTGAGCAAGGACTCATTGAACGCCTTGTCCTGCTGCGCACGGCTCAACGCTTGTGTATTCGCTTCGAGCTGTGAATTCATCCCCATTAGCAAGCTCAGGTTTGTCTGTTCCTCTTCTGGCAATGAACCGAGATATTGCCTCTTGAATTGCGCGAGTTTCGCATCTTGTGCGTCAAGTTTCGCTTTTGCTTCGTCCAGTTGTTGACTCAGGAAAGAGGTCGTCCGTGCCGCCTGCTGTTCTAGGGCGTGCGCATTCTGTTCCATGAACATGGACGTGATTTCCGTGCATATCCGTTGCCCCAGTTGCGGGTTGTTGAAAGTTACATCCACATAGAAACCGGGTAGGCTTTGGTTTTGCGTCCCCGGCATGGAAACGAGTGGCTTGACCTCAATTGAAGTGCGAAGCCGCTCAACCAAGTCTTCGATGTGTACTTTTCCACGAAGTTCCGGGTAAAGCCCGAATTTTTCAATGATAGGTTCCAGGCGCGTGCGGCTCAGAATTTGCTCTTGCATCGATGCGAGGCGATGATTCAAATCCTCAGTGACGACGGGCTTCACGATATCGGTCGGGACGGTGGGCTGTTGGACGAGAATGAGGGTTTGCGATGTATACTTCTTTGGTAGAATCATTGTGAGCGTCATCGCGATCGCCCCGCAACTCACGACTGTAATGAGAAGAATCCACCAGTATCGGCGAAGAACCCGCTTTGCGTCTTCCAGTGCAATCTCACCATTTCGAACCATAAATTTGCCTCGTTGCAAATCTTGCCGTTCCGCACGAAAATCCCCGGGGCCGAGCTCTGTCACTCCTAATGGGCCGGGCAGAGGCGTCCGGACGAAAACTACCCGCTACCGTTGTAGCACTCCTCTTGCCAGGAAAACAGGCTATGACCCAGTTCTAAAAGTCCAGTTAATCTATTTAATTTCAACATCTTATGAGGCACATGTGGCCTCCTCTTCAGGCTGAATCTAGTTTTACCGAGCAGTAGAAGTCTGGAGAGTGGAAGCATTCTATCCACATTATCCCTACAATTCTCCCTTATTCACGCTAAATCGCCATTTCCTCATCTTAAAGTGTTTCAAGAGCTATCGATTCGAGGGATATACAAAACTGCGTAAGTCATTTAGTATCTGCGTATTACGGGAAATGCTCCCTGTTCCATTCCTGGCACGGCCGCAGGGCACAAACTTGCTCGTATTTATTGAAACAATATTCCAAGGCACGGTTACTTCACGTCGGGAAGGCGTACATGTTTCGCGCGGTCAGATTAAGATGGTTCTTGTGTATCGCGGTTCTGTTAACTGCTACTGGGGGCGGCTGCTCTCGAGACCCCAACGTGCGGAAACAGAAGTTCTTTGAGCAGGGAAATCGAGATTTTGACCAAGGCAAGTATCCTGAAGCCCTAATCTTCTACGGACGGGCTCTCCAGATCGACCCTCGCTTCTCGGAAGCGCATTACAGGATGGCCCGGTGCCATTTGAAGCAAGGGAGTTGGGCCGCGGCGTACCAGGAACTGCAACGAACGATTGAACTCCAGCCGGAAAACTGGTCTGCGCAGATCGATCTAGGGCAACTAGTCTTCGCTGCCGGCAAAGCCCAGGAAGCTAAGGACCGCGCTCTTTTGATTCTTCGCAGCAATCCGCGACACGCTGACGCTCAGGTGCTGCTTGCCAATTCAGACGCGATTTTGGGCAACTTGAAGGACGCTTTAGAGGAGGCGAAGGAAGCCACGGAGATGGCTCCGGACCGTAGTGTTGTGTTCACTACCCTCGCGTCGATTCAGGTGCGGGCGGGCGCTCTTGCTGACGCAGAAGCCAATCTGAAGAAAGCAAAATCCCTCGATCCCACTTCGATTGCGCCTGTGATGACGTTGGGTCGCTTCTATCAGCAGCAGAAACGATGGGCAGACGTGGAACACGAATTTGAGTCAGCCATTAGTCTGGCACCTAAAGACCCGACGCCACGTGCCGCGCTCGCGGGGTTTTATGTTAGTCAGGGACAAGATTTACTTGCGGAAAAGACTCTAATCGAGGCCAAACAGCAAATACGTGATAACCCCGCGGCGTACCGAATGCTTGGCGATTACTATCTCAGCCGCGGTGAAAACGCCAAAGCTCTCACGGAATTCGCGGCCCTGCTGGCTGAACACCAAAGCGATTTGGCGGTTCGTAAGACCTACATTCAGCTCCTGATTCTGAACCATCGAATCGAGGAGGCTGCTCGACTCAATGAAGAGATTCTAAAAAAATCGCCGCAGGATGCCGAGGCACGCATACTCACAGGCGAGATCGAGCTACAGCAGAAGAAACTGGATCAAGCCATTCAGACGTTGCAGGGAGCTCTCAAAAATGCTCCCGAAAACGCCATTGGGCACTACCAACTTGGCGTAGCCCTTGAGGAAAAAGGGAATCTGAATCAAGCGGAAAGCGAGTGGCGCGAAGCCGTGCGCCTCCGTCCGACTCTTTCGGAAGCGTGGAGCGCCCTGGGCACGAGTTCCATGCGCCGTCGGGATTGGAGAGCTCTTGAATCTCTGGGCGATCAACTCAAGAAAATTGCGCCTCGTTTCGCCGACGGCTATCTGTTTCATGCCACGGCACGCGTAAATCAAGGGGATGCCTCGGGTGCGGAAGCTGACTTGAATCAAGTCGTTCGGATCGCCCCGCAGAGCGCTATTGGTTACGTAAAGCTTGGTCAGCTTCGCTCTGAGCAAAAACGCTGGAATGAGGCTGAAACCTTCTTTCGCGAGGGCCTTCGCCAGGAGCCCAATTCGATTGAGGCCATCCAAGGTTTAGTGAGCCTGGATTTGCGTCGCAACAAGCCGGCCGATGCTCTGCGTCTTCTTCAGGCCCAGATAGACCGCAGCCCTACCCAGGCTGGCTTGTATCTTCTCCAGGGCGAAGTGCTATTGCAGAATAGACAGCTGGATGAAGCAGAAAAAGTGCTGACCCACGCCGTGGAGATCGACCAGCATGACGTCAACGCTCTTAGTTTACTTGCTCAAGTGGAGATAGCGCTAGGTAAAACCGACCAAGCCATCTCGAACTACAAGCGGGGCCTTGAGCTGGCGCCGAACAACCCTCAGCTCTACGTAGCACTCGGGAGCGTGTACGAAAAGCAAGGAAACTGGCAGGCAGCGCAAACCGTATATCAAAAAGCACTGGCGATCGAGCCCGACAATCCCCTTGCCGCAAATAACCTCGCCTATATCCTGGTGGAGCACGGTGGCGATATTAACGTTGCTCTCACGCTCGCGCAGACTGCACGTCGGGGCCTACCGAACTTAGTAAATTCCGCCGACACGCTCGGTTGGGCCTATTTCCACGATGGTGCATTCTCAGTTGCTGCTCCGCTTTTGGAAGACGCGGTCAAAAAAGCCCCAGACAATTCCACCTATCGTTACCATCTCGGATTGACCTATCAGAAACTCAACGATTCCACCCGGGCACGAGCAGAATTCGAAAAAGCCATCCGTCTTGATCCCAAGTCTCCTATCGCGGAGGAAGCACGCCGCGCCCTGAGTCAAATGACCGGCACCTAGCGGAGTTTCCCGGATCTCATCAAGGAGGTCTTGGAAATGATCGGTATGAGGCGCTCACATAGCACCTGACCTGTCCCCGACACGGGATGGAAATATACTTGTCGTTTCTCCGGGTACAGGCAACGGCATCCAGATCCCGAACAAGCCTTAGCCCTCAGGCGCAGGTGGAAGAGCATGGAGCAACCGTGACCGGCTTGCAGCACGTCCGAGCGCTCGCTACAGGGAGCGACGGCTACGGGATTGCTGCCGGAACTTCGTTGGAGAAGGCGCTTTCGTTGCCGCTGGAATCCACTGCTGTTGTCACGTAGTAGTAGGTTGTACTGTTCAGGAGGTTCGAATCCGTGAAGCTGAGAACGGCAACAAGCGAAGGGTTGATCTTCGCGTACCCCGTTCCACTAACCGTGGTCCTGTAAAGATTGTACCCCGACACCGTCGAAGTGCTGGCGTTCCAGGTCAGGGCTACTGTATGTACAGCTTGCGCCGCGGCAGTGAAGTTGACTCCGCTCACGTTTGCTGCGCTAATGTTGACGGTCTGATTCACCGGACTGAAGGTGTACCCGGTGTTTGCAGGAGTTACTAAGTACGTCCCGCTTGCCAGGCTTGCAAAACTGTAATTCCCCAGGCTGTCGGTAACTGTCGTGGCGCTCGCCGCGCCGCTAAGTGCCACTGTGGCAGCGCTCCCCCCGGTCGTCGGACTGATTGTCCCTGAAATGCTAAAGGTCTGGCCCACTTGCGCTGTGGCTGTGAAATTGATTCCGGTTACGTTAGCTCCGCTAACAGTTGCTGTTTGGGCGCTCGGGTTGAATGTGTAGCCCGTGCGGCTAGGAGTAACTGCGTACGTCCCATTCGCTAGCCCGGTGAAAGTGTAATTGCCCGCGCTGTCGGCGGTCGTCGTGGCAGCTGCTGCCCCACTTAGCGCGACCGTCGCGCCGCTTCCCCCTGCCGCCGGGCTAATTGTTCCGGACACACTAAAGGTCAGCGCAGTGCCCGTAAAATTTAATCCCGTGGTGATACTAGCACCGCTGACCGTTACATTCAGGCTGCTGGGGTTGAAAGTGTAACCCGCGTGGCTGGGAGTAAGTGTATATATTCCGTTCGCCAAACCACTAAGAGTGAAATTCCCTGAGCTATTGGCTGTGGTTGTGGCGTTCGCAGCCCCGCTGAGTGTTACCGTCGCACCATTACCACCCGTTATCGGACCGATCGTCCCAGAGATGCTATAGGTTTGCGGGGGCGGTTGAGTCGTCGTGGAGTTCTGGCCACTAACAACACCAGAGCACCCCGACGCGACTACTGCGGGCAGAAGTGTCACTACACATAACAAGGCTCGCCTTGCTCGAGAAGACAGCACCGGTAGGTCAACTAGTGCGCTTCCGGCATTCCTGTCTTGTTCAATTCTCATCGTCCAGGCCCTCAGAACTATGCTGGACGTAAGCGTACGGCCATAACAAATCTGGCGATACTGAATGGAGGTCTAGTTTAAGTACAGGTATTGACCCTGCCCCTCAGGTCCATGAAATCTCTGGCTGCCAGCGCCTGACACCGCGGTATCTCAATGAGACACAGAATCTTCCGGCCGAATTGCCCGGGAGGCCGGTAGCATACTCTCCGATTTTCCGCACCGCCAGCGGATATTTAGTTTTCCACAGCCTCGCCACTCTACATCTCCTCCTTTAGGCCTCCCTGGGATTCTGCCCCTCGAATCACCATTCGCCACTCAAAGCGTCTCAATCATCTATTCCACTCTCTTATGGTATTGGAGCGGACACCTCGTTTGAGTAGACGCTCTCCTTGCCGCTTGAATCTACCGCAGTGGTCACGTAGAAGTAGGTCGTACCGCTCTGTACCGTAGAATCGGTGTAGTTGAGAGCAGCAACCAGCGAGGAGTTGATCTTCGCATACGGCCCCCCGCTCACCGTACCGCGGTAGACGTTGTATCCCGCGACCGTTGAAGTACTCGCATTCCACGTCAGCGCCACCGAGTGCTGGACAATCCCCGTACCCGACAGTGAAACTGTCGCAGGCGATCCTGTTGCGTTGCTGACAATCGAGATGCTCCCGCTCACACTCCCTGTTGCCGTGGGACTGAATTGCACAGACAACGTGATCGCTTGCGATGGTGTGAGCGTAACGGGCGCGCTCCCGCCGGTCATGGTGTAACCCGCTCCAGTCAGGCTGATCTGCGAGATCGACACGTTGGAATTACCGGTGTTAGTAATGGTGACGTTTTGCGCAGCGGACGAAGTGCCGGTCGTGATATTGCCGAAGCTTAGGCTCGTCGGGTTAATGCCCAGGGTGAAAGTAGCGGCGATTCCCGTGCCGCTGAGGCCGACGGAAGTCGGCGAGCCGGCCGCGTTGCTCACGATCGAGAGGTTGCCGGAAGCCGGGCCAATAGCCGTTGGCAGGAAGGCCACGGAGATTGTCGTCTGTTGGCCTGCGCCGATGTTCAAGGGAAGCGAGAAACCACTGACGCTGAAACCGGACCCAGGTGCAGTCACTTGAGAAATGGTCAAGGTGGCCGTGCCGGTGTTTTTGATAATCAAGGGTTGCGACAAATTAGTGCCGACCACGTCGTTCCCAAAGCTGATGGACGTCGGATTCACCTGAATGGCCGGAGCTGGCGCCGGGTTCACCGTTAGCGTCGCCGCGCTGCTGGTCACTGTCCCGGCGGTGTTGCTCACCACCACCGCGAACGTCGCTCCGCTGTCCGCCGTCGTGGTCGC
>WNEZ01003793.1_pt1 | contig 13061 bp, 16 predicted proteins | sample 5400521 | NCBI WGS metagenome assembly WNEZ01 (sample SAMN13153339, study PRJNA577476) | soil metagenome | isolation source: 120 cm saprolite under Douglas fir tree site 2 hole 1 replicate 1 | place: USA:California | collected 2015-04-18 | reverse complement strand
CTCTCATCGCGGCTGGTTCAGGCGCGGTTGCGTTGGGCGCTCGGTGATCGAGCGGGGCGCGCCCTTTATGAATTCGACGCCATGTACACCCTAGCGAGGCACACCGAGAATTTTCGCATCACCGCAATAGCGCACAACGAGATCCCGGAATATCGTCGCTGCCTGGCGAGAATTGGCCAGGCGGAGGTGGTTAAACCCTGAACGGATAACCGCCCATGAGATTGTGAACTTTGGTTCGCAACCAACGGTGGCTTGACTCACTCCTGCGTGGAAGTGAAGACTACTTGAACTCGTCCAGGCATGACATCTCGTGGGGTTTGGCTTCATATCTCAGCTCGGACAAGAGCGTCTTGAACTCCGCATTTTGCCGAAGTAGTTGAGTGCCAGCATCGCGCACGCGCCTTACCGTAGATACTGGCAATGAGAACGACGTGGGGACTGAAAGCAGGAACTGACGCTGAATCGGATCTTCAACTTCGGCAAACGTAACGTGGATGATCTGAAGGGGCACCGGCCTCGGCGGAATGAGTTCCTCCTCGCGCCGCTCGCTTGTCCTGCCCATGCAGAACCCCGTAAATCGGGCGTTCAATCTCTGCCACCCGAGACTCTTTAGCAGGGCAATGGATTCATAGGCGAAGTTGTCGAACGGAGTGCCGGCAGCAGCGCGCACGACATCGAGGACGCCGGGAGGGTTCGGATTCTTGTCGATTGACGACAAGTCCGAAGTTCGTGCATCCACCACAATTATCACGACGCGCCGCAGCCGTCCGTTTGCCTGCAGACGTAGAAGGCTGAAGTCGAGATTTGTGTTCTCGAGTGACTCGATGATCGGGCGCACACCGAGGTTGTCCGACCCACCTCCGTCAAATAGATGGATGTACGGCCGTTCGCTCATATCGGCGTAGGTCGAATATCGCCAGGCTTCGTGGTAATCATCGCTGCTCCTATCCTTTGTCAAACCAGCCGTTACCCATTCCGGGAGCTGGAACGCGCAACTGCCGGCGCGGTTCTCGAGCGTGATGGGAGTCAACAGAACTGGAACAGCCGAGGAGGCGGCCACAGCGCGGGCGATCGTGAATCGGGAGAGATCCGCACAGAGAGGATCGAACTGTGCTTGCGTGAAAGAAAACTGTGCGCCCAGCCCGACATCCGTCGCGTTTATCAACAGGTAGGGACGTCTCCGGCGCTGGAGGAGTGTGCCGAATGTTGCTCCGTGAAACAGTCGCCGTTCCCACGTATCGGTTGCTATATCGCTCCGGCTGAAGGCAGGCGCCGCGAGCCTGATAAGATCCGTCGAAAGCACCCTCTTCTTGAGAGTGCTTTCGGCATTCCAGGTAAGAAAGCGTGACTCAAAGGTCTCGAGCGAATCCGGTCCATATAGAGCGTAAAACGCGCCCATGAAAGAGCCGCCCGAAACTGTCGAGATAACATCGACTTCTTCGAGCAATGACCTGGTTCGGCTCCCGGTGTCAATCGACGTCTGAGCGAGCTCCCGCAGAACCCCATAGGCGAGCGCAGCCGCGCGTGTTCCACCGCCAGAGAAAGTCAGGATTACGAACAGGCTATCGCTGTTCTTCCCGCCTGTTGGAAAATTCTCGAACCGATAGCCCTGAGACGGAGCTCTGGCAGGAGATCCAAGCGGAGTGGGAGCAGTTGGCGGGTAATGTGCGCACGCTCCAAGAATCAAGACGACCGGAATCAACAACCGCCGAGTCATGCCCGGTCCCTAATCAGCTCGATCATCGGATTGAAATCTCTCTTGCTGCAAAGAAAACTCCGGGAATCGAGCGTTGGTGCCAATTCCTTCCGGCATCGGTATCGGCGCTAGGCAGGAGAAACTAACCTCCAAATGGACTCCAACGTCACACTTATCCGCCTGCGTCGAGGGAGTAAGAAGTCCCTCAAGGAACATGACGGAACAGTCACACTGCTTTCATAAGACCGTGATACGCCAAAGAATAGCTTTCGAGTAGAACAAAAATGGGATCGTTTTGACTATGGTGGCGCCTTGATCGACGAGCCGCAGTTTTCGCGGGAGCGCCTTACGAACTACACTGCGAGTCTGCCGTCAAAACGTGCGAGCGCAATCTGATCGGCGATGAAGAAATGAGCAGCCTGACAGAAACTTTCTTACGGGGGGACACGATGCCGCGCAAGTACAAGGGAAACATGAACGGGGAACAGTACGTCGCCCATATGAATCCATACAAGCGGGATGTTCACGACTTAGATAATGAGAATAGACACTGCCTGATTGACGAGATCATTCGAGCGGGACAGGACAGGCCGTACAACTCGCTCCTCGATGCACGGCGAGATGACTACAGTCCGTGCGCCATTTGCTTGCAGGATTCCAGTCGCTAGTTGACGAAGACTCCACTCCGGCAACGGAGATAGTTGGCGGGGCGGAAATTGGCGCAGTCGAGGCGCCAGGATTTGAACCGGGGACCTCCCGCTCTTCGATAGAGCATCCAGTGTCTTGGGCGAGACCTGAATGCTGCGGGAGATCGCAACGGACTCAAGCTCCCGAGTACAAGCTAATGGGGTACTCGTGGGGGTATCGGCCGCAAAGCGGAGAGTGCGTCCTCGGCCGACTATGTGGCAATCGCCTGGTATTTGTACTAACGTCCTCGATTCCTCGCCTTAGATACACGGGGTGATCCAGTTTCCTATTTTCGCAATGTCCGACTTCGCTGACCCAGCGTTCACGAATCTAACAGCGCAACTGGTTAAAAGCTTTCGGACCAGTCTTACCGATTATCCAAGTGTACAACCTCCGGAGGAAGTAACCCGACTAGCGGAGGAGCTCTCCAGGATGGCGAAGGCGAACGGCATCCCCCGTGAAGCCTTGCTGACTCACATCAAGGCTGCGTGGAGCGACGCCGCGCTCACGAGGGGTTATCCTAGTCGTAGCGATTGGTACGACCAACTCGTGATGCACTGCCTCGAGGAGTATTACAAGCCGCTCGTTGATTAGCGGCGGCATTGTACGCGACCCACTTCATTTACATCTCTTGGATGCTATTGGGATGCTAGCGATCCACGTGCTCCGCGGCGGAAGTTCGTAAGTCGTTGTCCTGTATGTCGGGGCGCCCGGATTTGAACCGGGGACCTCCTGCTCCCAAAGCAGGCGCGATACCGGGCTACGCTACGCCCCGAAGTGAGCGCAAGTTACTATATCCGGCCTTCGGCGCGCAACGCGCTCAACAACGCACGGAACGAACGGCTGCGATGACTTCCCGCTGCGGTGTTTTTGATAGACGTTTCGGCAAGCGTACCCCCCAATTCTGGCGCTTCGAAATAGGGATCGTACCCGAACCCGCCCTCGCCCCGCGGACTCTCAAGTACTCGGCCTTCGATTTCTCCTCGACGCATCTCCTCGCCCGCTTCGTCCTTGAATGCGGCGACAGAGATGTAGTGCGCGGCATCGGTAAACTCCTCTCCCTGTGCCGCCCTTGCGCTACGCATGCGAGCCGTGAGCTTCATATTGTTCGCCGCGTCGAGCGCTTCGGGGTCGAGATCTTCGCGCCCTGACCAGCGCTTGCTGTACACACCCGGCTCGCCGCCGAGCGCATCGACGCACATTCCGGAGTCGTCGCCGAAAGTGGGGATTCCGCCCGACAGCTGGAAGAAGTAGCGCGCCTTGGCGAGCGCATTTTCCTCGAATGTCTCGAACTGTTCGAGGGCGTCTTCGGCCGCGCTCGCCGGAATTCCGAGCGTCGAAAGGTCCACTACATCGAGCCCGAAATCCGAAAAGATCTCCCGCAGCTCGCGCAGCTTTCCCTCACTGCGGGTCGCCAGAAGGAAACGCCCGCCACTCACTCCGATAGCGCTTTCATCTGAGCGGCGTCGAGGGAATGGATTCCCGAAATCGCCAGCTCGAGAAGTTGATCGAGCTGCGCGCGATCGAACGTGCCATGCTCACCCGTCCCCTGCACTTCGACGAAATTTCCCGCGCTGCTCATCACCACGTTCATGTCTACCTCGGCCCTCACGTCCTCCTCGTAGTCCAGATCGAGCCGCACCTCTCCATCGACAACGCCCACGCTCACCGCGGCCACGCGCCGCTTGACCGGCGTTGCGGCGAGTTTCCCTGTCTCCACCATCCAGTCGAAGGCATCCACGATCGCAACCGATGCACCGGTGATCGCGGCGGTGCGAGTTCCTCCGTCGGCAACGAGGACGTCGCAATCGAGCTTCACGGTGAACTCTCCAAACTTGAAATCGTCGAGCATGGCACGGACGCTTCGCCCGATCAGACGCTGAATCTCCTGAGTGCGCCCGCCCAGCTGCGCTCGCTCACGGGAAGTACGCGTCCTGGTTGCCCGGGGAAGCATCGCGTATTCGGCGGTGAGCCAACCCTCGCCACTTCCCCGCTTCCAGCCGGGAACTCCGTCCTCGACCGAGGCGGTGCACAGCACGCGTGTAGCACCGAACGTTATGAGGCACGAGCCCTCGGCGTACGGTGCGACGCCACGCTCGAATGTGATCGGCCTGAGATCCGATGTACTGCGTCCAACGCGCTTCGATTTACCTGGTTTCACTGAGCTTCCGAATAATGGCCGTGGTAGAATGTCCGGGAGTGAGCGGCACTACCAGCACGCGCCCGCCCCAGCTTTTCACTTCTTTCGCGCCAACGATAGTGTCTTCCGAATAATCGCCGCCCTTGACGATTACGTCCGGCTTAAGATGCTTGACAAGATTGAGCGGCGTGTCCTCGGGGAAAATTACGACCAGATCCACACACTCGAGGGCCGCGAGCACATACGCGCGTTCGGCGTCGCTGCGCACGGGGCGCGTCGGACCCTTGAGGCGGCGCACCGACTCATCGCTGTTGACGCCGACGATGAGCGCGTCGGCGCTGTCGCGTGCGGCAGTGAGGATGTCGATGTGCCCGGGATGTAGCAGGTCGAATACGCCGTTAGTAAACGCCACGCGACCCTTTCTTCCAGCTTTCCAGCGCCCGGCCTCCGCCCATGTCGCAATCTTTGTCGCTGGGTCTCGAGGCTTCAGGGTCTGCTCATCACGGCGGGGTGAAAATGGAGGACTTTCTCTTTATTCAAGGGAAGCCTGAACACTTCGTCGTAGTCGCTCGATATGCTGATCTGGGACGGAGTCCGCTCGATGGTGATCAGCTCCGCACCCGGGGGAAGCTGGAGACTATCCGCCAGCGCTGAAAGTCGAGTAGTGATCTGGGCGTCCGTCTTGTCGCCCGCAAACCTCGCCTCCTGTCCCATTGCATCCTTGAACTGATAGAAATGGAAATAGGCCTCGCCAAAATCAACGGCGAAATAGGACGCCACGGCTAGAATCAGGAGAGGAAGCAGGCAACCGAGCCTGCTCACACCGCGGCGGTTCACCACTGTGATTGCGCGCCTTCAATCACTGTGTTCACAATCCGGTCAATCGCCTGCTTTCTCCCGGTGGGCTCGCCGCGTTCCTCGTACTGCCCTTCAGCAACCAGGCCTTTCCGCTGCCAGAGGGTCTTTCCTGTCACCTGATCGATCATTTCGATGTCGACAACGAGCTGCAGCATGCGCGACGCCGTCGTCGCCTGTTTGTTGTTGGCGCTGAAACCGATGGGAATGTCGGTCTCGTACCGCTGGATCGTGCCGCGCACGATCGCGTTCGCCTTGGCCTCAGACGCGTCTCGAAGACCGAGCCGGTCGTGAAGCTGGCTGCGGAGGGCGTCGGTGAGTTGGCGTGGAAGCTCTGCTGTCGGCGTCTGGTTCTCGAAAGGAACGATTGCCACCGTCCTTATGTGAGAGGGCAACCCACCTCCCGTAAATCCGTACGGGATGCAGGAAGTCAGCGCAACCAGGACAACACTATAAGCTCCAAATCGATGCATCGAAAGATCCAGGTTCATCTCGCAGAATCGTCAGCTCCAAACGACGCCTTGCTCCAGGCGCACGGTACGTGAGCACACTGCCGGCTCCGCGGGCAATACTTTCGGTGATCTTTCCATTCGAGATGTGTTCGAGCGCCACCAGCGTGTCACCACGAATGGTAACTCTCCACTGCACCGGATGCCCCACGTCGGCGCGCAGCAGGTCTCCGTCGATGCGAACCACGGTGTCTGGAAGTGGCGGAATCGCGAGGCGGCCGAGTGCGGCCCACATCATCGGCGACGGAGGAATGTAGCGACGCGCGAGCACGGCGTGCGGCGAACGCAAAGAGTCACGGATGAGGACCGCGGCTCCCGCACCAAGTCCTCCGCCGAGAAAGAAATCGAGACGCGCGCTGTCGGGGGCAGCGGTGCGCACGGAACCGTCACCCCGCGCGGCGATGTCGCCATCCTGATAATCCCATCTGAAAACGAGATGCCGGTGGCCCGATGGCAAGGAGAGAGCAGGAAGCGAACGATCCGGCGCGAGAACACCTTTGAGCGGCGCCGCGGATGGTACGCAACCAAGAGCTGCGGCAATGATGAGTAAGGCGAACCGTTTCATTTAGGATCGACACGGGTGATCAGATCGCCCTGAACGAGCTTGTCCAATACGTCGTAACCGCGAATTACTCTGCCGAACACGGTGTAATGACCGTCGAGGTGAGGCTGCGGTGAGTGAGTTATGAAATACTGGCTCCCGCCTGTATCTGGTCCGGAGAGCGCCATCCCGACCGCTCCGCGCTCGTAGCGGCGCCGATTCATCTCGTCACGTATCGCGTAACCGGGACCGCCATTTCCATCATCGCGTGGGTCGCCATCCTGAGCAACAAAGTTTGGAACGACTCGGTGAAAGCGTGTATTCCGATAGTATCCAGACCGTGCGAGGTTGAGAAAGTTCCATACCGTGATCGGAGCATCGGTACCAAACAGCTCGAGGCGGATGGGTCCGCGCACCGTATTGATGGTCGCGTTCACGGTCTTTCCGACGTATGCCGGCATCACGACCGTGCGGACCACTCCCTCGTACCATCCAATCGGCCTCGGTGTGCGCGCGACACGTCCCCAGTCGGACCAAACAGGTATCGTCTTTCCAGCAGCCCGCTCGAGCGGATCGCCAGGCACTGGTGTACGGGCGAGCTGAGCTTGCCACGTGGCGTTGAGAGAGCTGCTGTCCCTTTTCCATAGGGTGCCGACGTACTGTATCGCCGCGAGCCGCGCATCGTTCGCCGAATCACGGCCCGCCAGACTGTAGCTGGCGAGAACGGCCGCGAGATCGGCCGTGGACGGCCGATCAGCCAGCGCACCGATTACGGTCGCGCGTACGTAGAAATCGGAATCCTTTAGTCCGTTCACAAGAAGGGCGTGGACGCTGTCCTCGAGAGCCATCCCCGCCGGCGGAGCAATCGCCGCGTACGCTGCCTCGCGCACTCTCGGATCAGCATCTCGCGTCAGCGGGGCTGACCGCGAGATCGCAAATGCTCGATCGAGCGTGTCTCCCGCCGCCGAGGCCACCGCTTCCCTGAGCCGCCAGTCCGGGCTGGATGTCCACTGTCTCAGCTCTGGCGGCCGTAGACCCGCTCGCGCGGCCGAGGCCAGCAGCGACGAGCGATACACGATCGAGGTGTCGGCCGCCCATAGCGCCCGAAAGTCGGTAGCGTCCTTCGACAGGACTGTCCCGAAGCTCTGTGCCGCCGCGATCCTCACGTTCGGATCGTAGTCGCGTGTCGCGTAGACGAGCGATGCTTTCGCCTGCGGTCCATATGTGCCCAGAGATCGAACCGCGTTGGTGCGGACATGTGGATCGACGTCGCCCACGAGTCGCGCGAGCACAGCGAAGGCTTTCGGTCCAAGCGAATCGCCCGCCGCGGATCTGGCGAGTCCACGCGCTATCTCCGCGCGCGTGAGTTGATTTCCGCTGAGCGCGTCGGTGTACGGCGCAGGCATGTCTGCCGCCCGATTCGGATTCTGTCTCGCGCGCAGAGCCGGTGACGCCTCGAGGTCGATCAGCTCACGTACGCCACCAGCCGCTCGCGTGCGCGCGATCGCGTAGGCTGCGGCCCACGCCACCGAGGGATGACCCTCCTTCAAGTAGCGCTTGACGTCCGTGAGAGGGATGGGACGAAGTTTCGCCGCCGCGAGTAAGAGCTGGATCGCGGTGTCATGATCGTGATCACTCTTCAGTGCGTTCGTGATTGCAGCGCGCGCGGGAGCGCCGATCTCTCCCAAGGCCCATGCTGCTTCGCGCGCGACTTCATGATTGAGCGCGAGCGCCGCGCCGAGATCGGCGATCGACGCAGTATCGCGCAGCAGGCCGAGCGCGTACGCAGCGTTGGCGGCGACGGTCAGGTCATGGTCCTTGAGCAAAACGCGAAGGCGCGACGCGCCCCGCATTCCGGATTCGGCTCCAACCTGTCCAATCGCAAGGGTTGCCGCCGCGCGCATGGGACGCCATTTGCTGGCCAGGGCGCGATCAACAAGGGCCACGTCGAACTGCCGTGTGTCCGTCATCGCCAGCAGGCGGGCGTAGAGATTTACTTCGCCGGCGCCGATTGCGGGCGGCAGTTCCTGTCCACTAGCGGTTGCCGCAGCTCCAACAAATATGGCTGTGACAACCAGGCGCTTATGAAGCTGCATTCTTTAGTACCTTGCGAAGTGAGTCGGGCAAACTGGTAAGGCGAGAATCACGCGTGAGCGAAGCCAGCTTGGTCGAAGCCGTTACGAAGCGCTCTCCGGTTTCCGCGTTGCTGATGACGTAATCGAATGTGATGGTGCGCGACCTTACATCACTGATGGTGGTGGTCACGCGAATCAGATTGTCGTAACGGGCGGCGGAGTGGAAGCGAAGGCTCGCTTCGACGACGGCCAGCGTGACATTCTGTCTTTCCAGCTCGGCGTACGGCGTTCCCAGCGCGCGAATGAATTCAGTGCGTCCAATCTCGCACCAGATCAGATAGTTGGAATGATACACCACCTGCATCTGGTCGGTCTCGGCGTAACGGACCCGGAATTCGACGGTGTGAGCCGTCCCGCGATTGGAATGGGGTGTCATCAGAAAGGGCGACGCGAAAATGTCCCGCTGGCGATGCTTTGTAAAGCCTGCGTCGCCGCGCTAACTTGAGCCGTGCTCAACGCCCCCTGCTACATCGTGTCGGACGCGCACCTGGGAGTCGCAAGTCCCGAGATCGAGCGATCCTTTGTCTCGTTTTTGCGCAGTCTGGCAGAGGATGCGCGGTCGCTAATCATCAACGGCGATCTGTTCGACTTCTGGTTCGAGTGGAAGACGGTGATTCCACGCCGCAGCTTTCGCGCGCTGGCGGCGCTCGCCGAGCTCAAGGATGCGGGTGTAGACATCCTCTGGGTCGCGGGCAACCACGACTGCTGGGGCGGCGAGATACTCCGTGAAGACGTAGGCGTCAACTACGTCGTCGGCCCATGGGAAGGAGCTATCGCCGGATGGAGAGTAAGGATTGAGCATGGTGACGGATTGCGCGACCGCGAGGATCGCGGTTACCGCATGATCCGTCCGATCATGCGCCACCCTCTCGCCATCAAGGCGTTTCGAATGCTGCACCCCGACTTGGCGAGCAGGCTCGCGCAGGGAAGCTCCAATGCGAGCAGAACGTATCGCGCCAGGGACGAGGGTCGAGGGCTTCGGGCTTACGCGAAGCAACAGCTGGCTGGCGCGAAAGATCTCGACCTGCTCGTGTACGGGCACTCGCACGTCGCAGCGCTCGAGAAAATGGACAGCGGCGGGATTTTCGGAAACGCGGGCTCGTGGCTCGACGCACCGACCTTCCTTAAACTGACTGAGGTGGCCATCGAGCTGCGCGAATGGGACGGATCAGCCCAGGGTAACTGTCTCAACGCGATCAATCGGTGACCCGAGAAAGCGTTCACCGAGACCCAGAAAAGTATCGGGCGCATCTGATGCGATGAAGCGGTAACGCGCGCCGTCGGGCGTCCCGTTCTCGAGCCCGTGCTCCCGCAGGATTTCTCCCGCCTGGCGCGCGGTCTCGTGCGCGCTGTCGATCAATCTCACCTCGCGACCAACCACATTCCCGATTACTGTTTTCATGAGCGGATAGTGGGTGCAGCCGAGAACCAGCGTATCGACCTCGGCCGACACGATGGGTGCGAGATAGTTGCGAGCGACCGCACGCGTCACCTCGCTGTCGAGCCAGCCTTCCTCGACCAGCGGCACGAAGAGCGCACACGCCTGCGCCGTGACTTCAACATCGGGGAGGAGCTTTCTGATCTCCTTCTCGTACGCGCGCGACTTGATCGTTCCCGCAGTTCCGATCACGCCTACCCGTTTGGTTTTTGTCACTGCCGCGGCCGCGCGGGCACCAGGCTCGATCACCCCGACGATCGGCATGTCAAACTCCCGACGAAGCGCCGGCAGAGCGTGCGCTGTCGCGGTGTTGCACGCAATCACGAGGGCCTTCACTCCTTCGCCCTTGAGATAAGAGGTGATTTCCCGACTGTATCTGAGGACCGTATCCGGACTCTTGGGACCGTATGGGACGCGGGCGGTATCGCCGAAGTAGATGATGCTTTCGTTCGGCAGTTGGCTCATCATCTCGCGGACGACCGTAAGGCCACCCATTCCCGAATCAAAAACCCCAATGGGCGCAGAGTTGGTCATCTCAGCCTCAGCGATGCGTAGACGCCCGCGGAACGCGGAGCGGCTACAACGCCGATATTCGCATTGAAGTCCCAGAGGTTGGCGGCCACGTGTGCGTCGGCTCCCGAGAAGAGATGGTTGAATACGATCGCCGCGATCCAGTCCTCGTAGTGCGTCCGCCGCGCCTTGATTCGATCAGGAGTGAAGCGACTGGCGATGTAGGTGTCGGGAATTGGCAGTCCGGTTTTCGGATCGATTATCGCGAGGCCGGTGTTCGGATCCGTCTGATAAGTGGCAACGATGCTGTCCTTCGCGAGCGCCTTCGCCTCGGCGAGATCCAGCGCAGACTTGCGGGCCATTCCGATCGAGCCGATTTCGATCACGGCGAACAGCATCGCGGCGTGGTCGCGACCGAAGACCGTTTGCGCATATCCGGGAATGAAGAGCGAACTGAGGAAGGCGCGACGCGGCGTCATCGGTGGCTTCGGCGTATCCGTTGCGGCGGGCTGTGGCGCTGCCGTTTTTTTTGGGGCGGCGACTCCCGCCCGCGCGCTATCCCGTTGCTGCGCAACGGACACGCGGGGAAGGAACAGAGCGAGACAGAGGAAGAATGCCGCGGGGAGTGTGGCGGGAGAGTGTGGGAATCGAACCCACCCGACCCTACGAAGTAGGGTCACAGTGATTTTGAAGATCACGGAAGCCACCAGGCCCCATCCACCCCCACGCGTCTCAATGAACTTCGATCGCAACTTCTCCCCGTTCGATGACCTCGCCCACGACTGTCGATCCCTCGACGCGTGAAAGATAGTTAGCGACCCGACCGCGACTGACGCATACCACAAGTCCGCCCGATGTCTGAGGATCGTGGAGAATCGCGCGGTCCTCCTCGGTTCCCTTCTCCCAGCGCACGAGATCGCGAAGGTACTCCGCGTTCCGCTTCGCGCCATCGGTGACGAATCGGGCTCGCACAGCCTCACGTACTCCGGGGAGAACAGGAATGGCGTCGAGGTCGACGCGCAGCGTGACGTTGCTCGCGCGTGCGATGTGCGACATGTGCCCCAGCAGCCCGAAGCCCGTCACGTCAGTGGCGCAGCGCGATCCGACGGCGAGCGCGGCACGACTCGCCACGCCGTTGAGCATTTTCATCGCCTCGAGCATCGCGCGCTGCGCATCCGGCGGTAGCTGGCCTCGTTTTCCCGCGGTGGCTAGAATCCCGTTGCCGATCGGCTTGGTGAGAACGAGCTGGTCGCCCGGACGCGCTCCCGCGTTCGTGAGGAGAAAATCGGGGTGCGCGCGCCCCGTCACCGCCAGGCCGTATTTGAGCTCGGTATCCACCACGGTGTGTCCCCCAACGATGAGCGCTCCGGCCTCGTGAACCTTGTCCTGGCCTCCCGCCAGAATTCCGGTCAGGACGTCGAGGGGCAAGTCATTTGTGGGAAATGCGACAATGTTCAGCGCGGTGAGCGGCTGGCCACCCATAGCGTACACATCCGAAAGCGCGTTCGCGGCCGCGATCTGTCCGAAGTCGAACGGGTCATCGACGATGGGCGCGAAAAAATCCACCGTTTGCACGAGTGCGAGATCATCGGACAGGCGGTAGACCCCGGCGTCGTCGAACGTCTCTCTACCGACGAGCAGCCGTGGATCTGAAATCACAGGGAGCGCGGCCAGCGCGCGGGATAGGTCACCCGGACCCATTTTTGACGCTCAACCGGCGCAACGCGCGAATTCAGTGAGCCTGAAAATCTCCTCGCGCGTTTTAGAGGTACTCATTCGTGCATCATGGCGGTTACTTCGAGCCGACCGCGGCTATGGCGTCGATCTCGACAAGGGCGCCGCGGGGGAGCGCTGAAACCTGGACCGTAGACCGGGCGGGACGTGCATCGCCGAGTGACTTGCCGTAGACCTCGTTCACGGTGGGAAAGTGCGCGAGATCCTGGAGGTATACCGTCGTCTTTACGACATCGCCCCACGATGCTCCGGCCGCGCCAAGAACCTCCTGAAGATTCCGCATGACCTGTTCGGTCTGCTCGACGATTCCGCCCTCGACGATCTTGCCGGCCGCGGGATCGAGCGGAATCTGTCCCGCCGTGAACAGAAAACCATTGACGACTATTCCCTGTGAATAGGGACCGATCGCAGAGGGCGCTTTGTCGGTGCTGATCTTCTTGAGTGGCATTCAATTCTCCGTCGGGTGCCTTGAAACGGCAGAGTCAGAGTGGAGCGCGAATGTTACACACTAGGGAGCGTCGATGGCCAGACCGAAAAGACGTTCGGTGTTCGCCGCGGTGGTCTGTCCAAGATCGAGAGGTTCGTCGCCCCGAGTCAGTGCAACCTTCGAGAGTGTGTGAGCGACCCAGGCCGGCTCGTTCCGCTTCCCCCTGAAGGGAACCGGTGCGAGATACGGAGAATCCGACTCTACGAGCAGACGATCCCGTGGTACCAGACGCACCAGGTCGTCGTCTGCCCACTTGTTGAAGGTGACGATCCCGCTGAACGAGACGTACCATCCCGCATCCAGAGCGAACTCCGCCAGCGAATGGGAAC
>WNEZ01004954.1_pt1 | contig 13063 bp, 12 predicted proteins | sample 5400521 | NCBI WGS metagenome assembly WNEZ01 (sample SAMN13153339, study PRJNA577476) | soil metagenome | isolation source: 120 cm saprolite under Douglas fir tree site 2 hole 1 replicate 1 | place: USA:California | collected 2015-04-18 | reverse complement strand
CCCATCGTGCATTGCTGCTTTCTTCACCAGCCATGCGACCGGTGACGACATGCGGTATTAGCATCGGTTTCCCGGTGTTATCCCCCGCGATAGGAAAGGTTGCCCACGTGTTACTCACCCGTTCGCCGCTAGGAACTTACCTCTCTTGCGAGAAATAAGCCCTCGCTCGACTTGCATGTGTTATGCGCGCCGCCAGCGTTAACCCTGAGCCAGGATCAAACTCTCCGTCTAAAACGGAGGACCCAAGGCACTTGCCTTAAGTCATAAGACTCTCAGAGTCTTTCCCACTCTTCAGTTGTCAAGGTGCTGGCTCCCAAGACAGCTTCTATGCCCCTTTTTAGGGCGCACGAAGCCTTCCGTCAGAGGAACCTGCGAATTCTACGAGAGATCAGGGTCACTTTGCAACGGCAGGCGCGGGAGGCCCGGAAGCTAGCCCGCCGCCCTGATCCCGAGCTCGTCCAGGTGGGCCAAGAGGTCGGCGGGGTCGGCGTAGACGCGGTACGCGCCGGCCCGCTCCAATTCGTCCTGGCCGTAGCCTCCCGACAGCAGCCCGATGCCCAGGGAACCCGCCCGCTGAGCAGCCAGGAGGTCCCAGATGCTGTCGCCCACCACGAAGGCGTCGTGCGTGGCAAGGCCGAGACGTTCCGCCGCGACCATGAACAGATCGGGATTGGGCTTGGCATACGCGACCTGGTCCCTGGTGACGATCGGCGTCCCGTCCGGGATGTCGAGCAAGGCCAGCGTCCCCCGGGCGGTGACGTCGCTTCCGCTGGTGGCGATCGCCCACGGGACATGCATGGCGGACAGGCGCGCCAGGAGTTCGGGAGCGCCCGGAAGCGGCCGGATCTGGTCCATCTTGAGCAGCAGCCGTTTCGCGTGGGTTCGGCGCAGTCGATCGACCTGGTCGTCGGTGAGGTTGTGACCGAGCTCGCGCTTGAGGGCCTGAAGGAAGAGACCTCCGCTCATGCCTATCCGGCGATGGATTCGCCACAAGGAAAGGTCGAGGCCTTCGGACTCCAGCGCCTCGCGCCAGGACAGCACGTGCTGGTACACGCTGTCCACCAGGGTGCCGTCCAGGTCGAACAGCATCGCCGGCCGGCCCGAGAGCCTGACGGCCGCCTTCTCAGAAGGCACGGCGGCCCGCCATGGCACGCGCGAGCGTCAATTCGTCGGCGTACTCGAGGTCGCCGCCCACCGGCAGGCCGTGGGCGGGCCGCGTGACTTTGATCCCCAGCGGCGCCAACGCCCGCTGCAGGTAAACCGCCGTCGCCTCTCCTTCTATGTCCGCGTCGGTGGCGACGATCACCTCTGCGACGCCGTCCTCGCGCGCGCGGTCAAGCAGCTGCGGAACGTGGATCTGATCCGGCCCGATCCCGTCGATGGGTGAGATCACCCCGTGGAGCACGAAATACAGCCCGCTGAGCACGTCCAGCGCCGACTCGACGACACAAATGACCGAAGGATCGCGACGCGAGGAGGCGCAGATCGCACACAGGCTGCCCTCGGCGATGTTGTAGCAGCGCTCGCAGTAGCCGATCCTCGCCTTCACATCGGCGATCGCTTGCGAAAGCGATTCGGCACGCTGGCGGTCGGCGCGCAAAAGGTGAAAGGCAAGACGCTGCGCTGTCTTGGGACCGATACCCGGCAGCCGCGACAGCTCCTGCACCAGCCGCTCGAGTGGCTCCGGGAGCTGGGGCAACTGCGCGCCGGTCTAGAGGAGGCCCGGTGGCAGGCCCAGCCCGCCCGCGATCGCCTGCATCTTGGTCGCGGCCAGCTGCTTCGACAGTTCCATCGCCTCGTTCACGGCAGCCACGACCAGGTCCTGGAGCATCTCGATGTCCCCGGCCGCCGCCGGGTCGATGACCACTGAGACCACCTTCTGCGTGCCCGTTGCGACCACGCGCACCGCACCGCCGCCCGCGCTCGCCTCTACGGTCTCGCCCTCGAGCTCGGACTGCATCTTCGCCATGCGGTCTTGCATCTGCTGAACCTGCCGCAGCATCTTCATCGGATCCTTCACTCCGAGACCTCCTTGACCCTCGTCACGCGCCCGTCGAATCGGCGGACCACCTCGCGGACGAACGGGTCGTCCTCCGGGCTGGCCGGCGATTTGCCGCCCGACCGGCTCGTCTCTGCGGCAGTCTCGCGCAGCCTGAATTCGACCTTCACCTGGTCTCCCAGCCACGCACGCACGAGCGGGAGCAGCTGCGCCGACTGGTCCTGTGCCTTCTGATGATGGAACCCGTAGCGGAACCAGAGCACGAGCGTCGACCCGTCGACCTCGGGCTGCGCGTCCAGATACGCCGCGCGCACGGTGCGGCTCAGCTGTTCTAGGACCTCGGACCAGCCGGCCACCGCATTCACCTCCCCGCCGTGCGGGGAGGCGTCCTCCCGCGCTTGCGGCGCGGGGGCCCCAGCGGAAGCGCTGGCAGGCGGGGAGGTTGGCTCTGGCGAGGCGGCCGTTTCCGCGACTTCAACAGTTCCGACCTCGACCGCGAGTCGCGCAAGCGTGGCCTCGACCAGGAACCGCGGTTCGGCGTGACGGCGGACTTCGCCATCGAGATGGAGCAGCGCATCGAGCACCGCGGAGAGCCGGCGCGCTGTCGCCTGGTCATGTCGCGACAGCGCCGCCACGAGCCGGTCCCGGCATCCCTCCATGAGACCCCGCACCACCTGGCGAAGCTCGGCCCCTGCCGAGTAAACGCCGTTGAGCTCTTCGAGCGCCTCTGCTGCGCGACCTTCCAACACGTTATCCAGAAGCGTGTCGAGCAAGCGCGGGTCAGCGATCCCGAGCAACGATCGCGCCGCCTCTAGCGATATCGGACCCGCCGCAAGCGGCACCAGCTGATCGAGCAGACCGACTGCGTCGCGCATCGAACCCTGGGCCGTGCGCGCGATGAGCTGCATCGCCTCTGCGTCGACCGAAACCTCTTCGGCGAGCGCGATGTGCGTCAGCCGCGCGACGATCTGGTCTTCGCTGTGCCGCCGGAACACGAACTGCTGGCAGCGCCCGATGACTGTGAGCGGAATCTTCTGCGCGTCGGTCGTGCACAGCACGAACACCACGTGCGCCGGCGGCTCCTCGAGGGTCTTCAACAGCGCGTTGAACGCCGGCTCCGTGAGCATGTGGGCCTCGTCGATGATGTAGATCTTGAACGGCCCCAGCGCCGGGGCGAGGTTCACCTTCTCACGAAGGTCCCGAATCTCATCGATGCCGCGGTTGGATGCCGCATCGATCTCGATGAGGTCCAGCGCCGAGCCCGCCGTCATCTCCAGGCACGACTGGCACCTGTTGCAGGGTTCGGCAGTATCGCGCTTGCGACCTGAGCAGTTCAACGCCTTCGCAAGCAGGCGCGCAGCCGAGGTCTTGCCCGTGCCGCGGCTGCCGCTGAACAGGTATGCGTGCGAAACGCGCCCGCCGATGAGGGCACCCTGGAGCGCGCGCGAAGCAGCGTCCTGACCTACCAGGTCCGCGAACGTCTGCGATCGGTACTTGCGGTAGAGGCTCTGGTATTCAGGCATAGCGTTTAGAAGTGGCCGCGCACCCCCGCTTCGATCGAGGTGCCCCAGCTCGCACCGCGGTTCACAGCTCCGGCCCGGATGGCTGCGGCACCCCCGGGCTCTCTCCTTACCGCTGCTTCCTTCCGGACCTGACGGGGTTCGGAGACCCGAGCTGCGCAGGTCCCGACCTTCAACACCGTTAGCCGCGGCCAGGCTAAGGACCTGACCTCAGCGCGGGAATTCGGTCCGGCTAAGGCGGATTGCCGGTTCAGGGGACCGCCAGCACCCCACTTAGCGCGACCACCAAACAGTCTAGCCGCCCTCGGTTGCCGCGACTGGCCGCCTCCGCGTCCTCGCCGCCCAGCCGAGGTGCACGAACGTCGCCACGGTGGCGACGGGGATGGCGATCTCGGCGCCCACGACCACGTTACTAGCGTCCTGGCCCAGAAAACGAAAGAGGCAGATACCTCCGACCAGGACGATGATCAGCGCAGTTGAGATCTGCCCGCTGACCGTGTGGCGGAGCTCCGGCCGCCGGTGCATAGAGATCAGCGCCAACCCGCCCAGCGCAGGCAGCAGGTAGCGCGCCACGATGACGACCGCGAGCCAGAGCGGGATGATCCCGCTCAATACGAGGCCGACGGCGACGGCTCCGAGCAGCACGCCGTCCACGACCGGATCCAGTCCCCCGCCGAGCGTTGATGGCCGGTCGAAGCGGCGGGCAATGGTGCCATCGACGAGGTCGGTCAAGCCCGCGACCGCCAGCACCACGGCGAGCAGCCCGAGGTTTCCCGCCGCCATCGAGTAGGCGAGCGCCGGCGCCGCCAGGTATGCGCGGGCGAGGGAGACCTGGTTGGCGATACCGGGAATGAAGCAGCCGGCGATGGCGACCGCCCAGAACCAGACGATGAAGAGGTCAGCTGGTCCCGGCGGGTGCGCACCGAACACCCACCCCAGCCCGAGGATGAGGTAGACGAGCGAAAAAATGAACGCGGTCCAGGCCATCCGCACCCGATCAGGCTACGGTGCCTTCGGTAAGGGCGACAGGGATATGCCGCCGGGCGTCGGGCTCGCCAAAGGCGCGTGGTACGGCGCCGCTCCTGGTGGCGGGTTCGCGCCGCACGGATAGCGGGGCTCTCCGACTCCCTTGACGAAGATCTCGTTGTACCCGCCGGTGCTGATATAGCCGCCGTCGTAGGGGCACACCATCCGGGTCACCACCCCGGCGGGCTGCGTCCACATCGCGGGCCAGGGGTGGCTCGAGTAGTAACCCTCGACGAACGGCTTCCACACCGATACGCCGACGTTCTCGCCGAACAGCACGCCCGTCGGGCACTGCCACCCGGATGGCGGGAAGTTCGTCGCCAGGTACGCATAACCGGACTTGCACTCGGCACCCGCGTCGATGTGCATGAGCGACGCCGCGACCGCCAGGTCGGGCGTGTAGCCGATAAAGATCGAGCCGGTGAATGCCTCGGTCGTGCCAGACTTGCCAGCGACGGGGCGCGCGCCGAGGTCTCCCAGGTAGAGCTTGACGGGTCCACGCAACAAGTCCGTCATCACATAACCGAGGTCGGAGCTGATGACCTGCACGCGTGAAGCATTGGGATCGAAAGCCTCGAGGACTGTGCCGTCGGCGTCGACGACCTTCAACAGCGGATGCGGCGAAACCCGGTAACCACCGTTGTCGAATGCCGAGTACGCGGCGAGGTGCTCGGCCATGGAGATCGGGTCGTGGCCGAGCGTGGTGGCGACTCCGTCGGGATTCTCGATCGTCGCGCTCACGCCGAGCTGGTGCATGAAGGTCGTCACCTGTGCGCCGCCCACCTGCCGGTACGTCCACAGCGCAGGGAGGTTGCGCGACTGCGCGAGCGCCACGCGAAGCGGGATATATCCCTCATGCTTCGCGTCCCAGTCGTTGAAGGTGTGGCCGCCGATGACGCCAATCTGGTCGTTGACCAGACTCGAGGGCGTCACGAGCCCCGCCTGCAGCGCCGCTCCGTACGTGTACACCTTGAATGACGAACCCACGCCGCGCCATCCCAGTGGATCGACTCCGGTGAGGTTGATCTGGCCGCGGATGCCGACATTGTTGTAGTCGGCGCTACCCACCATTGCGAAGATCTCGCCATCGGCGGGATTCATCACCAGCATCCCGCCGGTGTTCACTCCGCGCTTCGCGTATGTCGCGACGCCGGACTTGACCGACTTGTCTGCCAGCGCTTGCGTCGGCAGGTCGAGCGTGGTGTAGATCATCAGGCCGCCTTCGTAGAGCGCGCGGGTGCCGTATCGCTGCGCGACGTAATGCTCGATGTAGTCCACGAAATGCGCGGTGAGCGGGTTGTGCGCTCCGGGCCGCGCCTTGTGCGCGGCGATCATCTTATCGATCAGGTCGCTGTTGTACGCGGCATATGCGGCCGCCGAGCTCAGGTCCCCCACCGCCACCACGCCGTCGAGCACCTGCCGCCAGCGATCCTTCGCGGCGGCCAGTTGATCAGGCGACCCGAAGGGGTCGTAGTCCGAAGGCGCCTGCGGCAGCCCCGCGAGAAAGCTCGCCTGCGCCCAGTTCAGCTCGCCGGCGTGGACCTGGAAGTATGTCTCGGCGGCAGCCTCCGCTCCGTACGCACCATTGCCGTAGTTGATGGAGTTGAGGTAGAGCGCGAGGATTTGCTGCTTGGAGTAGCGGCGCTCCATCTCCTCCGCCAGCACCAGCTCGTGGAACTTTCGGCTGATGGTTCTCGACTGCGCTTCCGGCGTGTCGAGCACGTCGTTCTTCACCACCTGCTCGGTGATCGTCGACCCGCCGAGCGTCGCGGAGTGATGCGTTACGTCGTAGGCGATCGCGATCATTAGCCGGCGATAGTCGACGCCAGAGTTTGCGTAGAACGACCGGTCCTCGGTGTCGATCGTTGCGCGCTGGAGCTTCTCGCTGATCTTGGTCAGCGGGACCACAGTCCGGTTCTGGTGATACAGGGCTTCGATCAGGTTGCCGTGACGGTCGAGGATGCGGCTGGTCTGCGTCAGCTTCGACGTCTGCAGCTGCGCGATTGTGGGCAGATCGCCCGCGAAGTAGTCGACCATTCCGATCGCGGTCACGGTGCCTAGCAGGCCGACTGCGGAGAGTACGACCAGGGCGACCAGCGTTGTGCGCGCGAGCCAGCCGCTGGATACGCGATGGCGCCCGCGCCGAGCGCCCGGGCGCGAGCGACTCTTATGTTTCAGCGAACCTGCTGATGCGCCACGCCCGCGCGCGTGACGGCGACGGTTGTTGCCCGCCAGGGAACGACCTCCAGGACGTTTGGTGTGACGTAAGCTGCGACGCTTGCCGCGAGTCTAGCAGGCAGGTCTACGGGTTCAGCGAAGACCCAGCGCCTCGGCCCCCTGGTCGGCCAGGCTGACGATCGGGCTCGCGAAGATGCCATATCCCGCAATCGCCACGCACAGGGCGGCGGCACCGTACGTCGATAGACGCGTCAAGACAGGAAGCCGTCCGCCCGCCGCGCGGCGACTTTCGTCCGGCGGGCTCTGGAGGTAGATCGCCCGCACAGATCCCAGCGCAGCGGCCAGGCTCATCAGCGCGCCGAGCAAGCCCAGCACCAGCAGCCAAAGGCTGCCGCCCTGAGCCAGCGCGGCGCCAACAGCGAACTCGCCGAAGAAACCTGCCAGCGGCGGCGCGCCCGCGAGAGAAAGTAAGACCAGCGCGACGCCCGCGGCGCGTGCGGGCCGCAGCACACCCATCCCCGCCAGCGCGAATTCGCCCGCATCGGCGCCGCCCATCACCGCGGGCCCTGTGGTGGCCGCGAGAACAAAGGCTCCCAGCAGAAACAACGACGCTCCGACTCCTACGCGATAGTGCGTCGCGAGGCCGGCCGCGACCCAGCCGGCCTGACCGGCGGCGAGGTACGCCAACCGCGCTCGTGGCGACCTCGTCGCGAGCGCGGCCGCGCCTCCACCGACCATGGCCACGGCGGCGATCACCATCAGGTAAGGAGCGAAAACCGCCGGCACCGGGGTCAGCGCCGCGGCGATTTTGATGGACACGGTCAATGCGGCCGCAGCGACGAGGCCGATGATCAACCCCGCAGCAAGCGGCGACGCGCCGAGCGCGACCGGCACCCGCGCGAACTGGAACGGCGGCACGCCCGCCCGCATTGCCAGTCCGCCCAGCAGAAGAAATATGGGGATCGCAAACGGAAGAATCGGGCCCGCCACGCCCACAGTGCGGTGCAGCGTTGGCAGATCTGCTGACCCGGCGGTCGCGTACACGAAGGCAAGCCCCATCAGCACCAGCGCGCTCGCGACGCCTCCCACCACGACAAGCCGTAGGCCGAGGTCCGTGCGCCGCATCGAAACCAGCACAACACCAGCCGCAGCGGCCAGCTCGAGCCCGGCCCACAGACCCACGAAATCGCTCGCCGACGCGATGACCATCACGCCGAAGGCGGCGAGCAGGATCATCGCCATGCCGATCGCGGGCGCGTCCTCGTCCGTCCAATCGGTGACTGCAATCGCGAGCGCGGCCGAGAGCAGCACGGCGGCTTTTGCGAAGAGCGCAAACCGATCCTGCACGAGCGCTCCGCCGAAGAAGGTCGCCAGCGTCCCGCCCACCCACAGCTCGACGATCAAAGCGATGAGCGCGAGTGCGACGGCAGCGGTCGGCAGCCACCGCCGCGATCGCCGTCGCGCGCGGGCTACGAGCAAGAGCACGACGGCGCCCGCGACGACCAGTGCCTCCGGAACGAGGATGAAATTCGTCATTGGGTTGCGGCCGGCGTGCTCGGCGGGGTGTAGGCCGAGGCGATGTCGGTGATGCCTGCGGACATCACGTTTAGGAGTCCAGGATCGAAGATGGGCTGGTCGGTGCCCGGCAGCTTGGGACCGCCCGGGAACAGGCCGACCCAGAGCAGCCCACCCGCCAGCAACCCGAGGTACCAGGATTCGCCCAGCGACGCGTCGGATGCCGCCGGGGCGTCGTGATTCGGCTGACCGAACAGCACGCGGTGCACGATGACCGCGAGCGCGACCGCAGTGAGCACCAGGCCTGCCGCCACGGCAAACCCGCCGACCGGCTGGTTTTTGAAGGAGCCGAGCAGGATCATCGCCTCAGCCGGATACGACGCCATGAGCGGCACACCGAGCAGCCCGAGCGCCGCCAGAATGAGCACCCACGTAAGGATGGGCATGCGCGGAGCGAGCCCGCTAAGGAGCTGCATGCTGCGTGTCTGCGCGCGATCGGTGAGCGTCCAGGCCGCAGCGACGATGAGCGCGGCAGCCAATCCGCCGGTGAAAATCGATAGCGCGCTGCCCGCGATTGACAAAGGCGCCAGAGCCGCGAGCCCGAACACGGTGAGTCCCCCAGGCACCAACGCGAGCCGCGCCGCGGCCCATCGCATGTCCGTCGAACGCAGCGCCGCTATGGCGGCGTAAACGATGGTCAGAGCCGCAAGGCCGGCGATGAACGGGGAAAGCAGTCGCGAGGCGTCATGCTCGGCAGCCACCAGCGTCCGCAGCAGCAGATAGCCTCCGAGTCGCGAGGCGGTGCCGGCGATCACGATCGAGACCCCAAGCGGCGCCTCCGAATAGACATCGCGCGCCCAGCCGTGCAGCGGAAACAGGGGAAGTCGGGTCGCTGCCGCGACGACCAGAGCTGCGCCCACCGCCAGCTGCACGCGCGGAGTGAGCACCGCTTTCAAAAGCACATCCATGTCGAAGCTGCTCCCGCCGCTTGCGGCGTACGCAGTCATCACCGCGACCAGCAGGGCGGCGGTGCCGAGGCCCCAGTAACCCACGAGCCTCCAGGTCGCGGCCTCGCGGCGAGGTCCTCCCCAACCGAGCACGAGCAGCGCGATGGGAATCACCGCCGCTCCCCAGAAGAGAACAAGGACGAACATGTCGTGTGCGACGATCGCGCCGTTGACAGCTGACTGCGTAAGCAGCAGCAGAATGAAGTACGACCGAACACGTTCGCGCACGCCCCATGACGCGAGCACTGAGGTGATGCCGATGAGGCCGGACAGCATCATCATCGTCATGCTCGGCCCGTCGACACCGAGGTGATAGGTCGCGCCGATTGACGCGAGCCACGGCAGCTTCTCCTCGTACTGCATCGTCGGCAGAAAGGTTTGGAACTGGTTGTAGGCGACGAACAGCACGAACATCAGGCCGAGGTTCGTGAAGAACGCGATCTGCTTCATCAGCGTGTCGTAGCGGCCGCGCGGGTTGGGGATTGTGGACATGGCGATCGCCACCGCGACCGGCACCCATATCGTCAGGCTGAGGATGAGGGGCGATGTGAATATGCCTGCACCGGGCACAGCCGCCGGCGACGGCGAAGCGAGGACGATCCCGGCGAGGATCATCTGAGCACCCCGGGCGCGGCCAGGCCGACCGCCAGAGCGAGCAGGGCGGCGAGGACGAGGAGCAGCGGCACGGCGGGCGCACGCGCTGCGGTCAGCGCCAGGCGCCCCGACGCGGCGGCTGCTCGAGCCAGCTGGCCGTCACCGGCTGGAATCCAATCGTCGACGCGTTCTGTGATCGTCCCGATTGGTTCAAAGATGAAGCGGGACAGTGCGGCGGCGCCCACGCCCACCAACCGGTCCAGCCAGGTCCCAAGCCCGGCCGAAGCTCGCAGCGCCCCGTCCTTGTTGGATACATAGGCGACGGCGGTTACACCCACGCCGACCGCTGCGACCATCGCCCAGACCACGAATGCGGCAACAGATGCGGCGGAATGCTTCTGACCGTCGAGGTACCCCATCCATGTGGGAACAAATGACGCGACCGCCAGCGCGGCGCCGGCCAGGGCGAGCCAGTACGGCCAGCTCAGGGACGCGACCGGGGCCTCGCGCACGCGATCGGGCTCGAACGCCCGACGCCTGCGCAGAGGGCCGACGGCGATGCCAAAGAAAACGCGGATCGCCGCGACCGACACCAGCAGCACGGCCTCGCCGAGGGCCAGGCCGAATCGCGACCGCGAGCTGACGGCGAAGGCCAGCGCGCCGGCCGCGCTGAACGCGATCACCAGTCCTGACACCAGCACAGCGATCGCGCTGGCGCGCACCCGGCGCCATCCATCGCCCATCTCGGCCATGTCGTCGGTTCGCATAGCGGCGGCGATCGCCGAAGTCGCCAGCAGCGCAGCCGCTCGGGCGGGCGCCACTGCCAGCACGCACGCGACGCCGGCCACCGCGAATGTGATGCTGGACGCCTCGTACGCGTGGACCACAAGCGCGGCGCCGACTGCGGCCACGCCCGATGCCGCCAGCACCGTGACCCTGCGAGGTTCGTTGCCAAACAGGGCCAGGAGCGGAGCGGCGATCGCAGCCGCGGCGCTGCCGTAGACGAGGTAGCGCAGGGTCTGCGTATTGGATACGGCGATGAGGGGCATGAGCCGATAGAGGATCACGATCGCCACGACCGACCACACCGACTGCGCCATCGCGCTGGCGGCCGGTGGAGCGGTCCGCGCGGTGCTCGTCAGCCACGCATGTAGAGGCCACAGCGCGAGCCGCCCGGCAACGCCGACGAAGAGCAGGATCGATGCCGCCACCCACGACCTGATGCCCACGCCCTGGGTCGAATGAAGGATCGGTACCAACCGGCTGATGTTCTGCACCCCGTAGTGCGAATAGAGGACCCCGATGCCGCACAGCAGGCTCACGTCGGACAGGAATGGGAGTGCGAGGGCGATTCGCCCGCTGCGAGATGCATCGATCGAGGTCCAGCGATGCGCAAGCATCAGGTACGTCACTCCGCCGGCCAATCCCCAAAATGCGAACAGCTCGGCCAGGTCGTCGCTCACCAGAGTGCCCGCCGCCGCGAACAGCAGCGCGCTCACCAGGGCATAGAAGCGAGGTCCGCCCGGCTCGGTGCGCCCCATCACCCGGTGCCACGCGAGCGCAGCGATGACGCAGAGCTCCATAACGACGAGCGCGACGGACGTGAGGCGATCGACCCGAAGGATGATGTCGATGCCGAAGGACTGGAAGTTGACGGCGCCAGTAAAGGCGACCGGGACGTTCATATATGAATAGCTGGCCTGAAACGACGTCGACCTTCGCGTCATGCCCCAGGCCACCAGCACGGAGAGCCCGAACGTCACAATCGCGCCGAACATCGCCATGTTTGCGGCCGAGCGGCGCGTACGCACGCTGGTCGCGGCGAGCACGAAGGAGAGGAGCGGCACCAGCACGACCAGCGGCACGGCCCAGCCCAGCGTCGTGGATGGATCGAAGCGAAAGCCGCCCGCTGCCCCGCGCGCACCGGAGGCCGCGCCCGAGGCCGCCATCAGGATGTCGCCGAAGGCGACGAACAGGCTCAGCGAGAGCCCTCCCGACCGGCGAGTCCGATTCCAAGGCCGGTGGCGGAGAGCGCCGCGATCGCAAGCAGCACGGCCACCTCGTGGCCGAGAAGTGGAGCGCCGGATATCGCGCTAAATCGCGCGACGCCCACGAACGCGACTCCGGCTCCCGCGAACATCACCGGCAGGCCCGTCAGCGCAGCGCTCAGGTCGCGCCTCCAGGCGGCGATGAACGCCCCGAGCGCAGTCAGGCCGGCCGCGACGAACAGGACGGAGACGAGGGTGACGGTCACCGCCGGCCCTCGCGTTCGTCTCGGGGACGTTCGCGACGCCATGCGGCCGCCCCTACCAGTGCCACCAGCACGAGCCCCCCGACGGCCTCGGTCGCCATCGCGTCATGAGCGAACATCAGACGTCCAACCCACTCGGCCCCGAAGGGCCCCCCGTTGAAGGCCGTGTGCGCGAAGTTGCCCCTGAATGCCGCGTACGCCAGCGCCCCCAGCAGAGCGGCCGCCCCCACCGCGCCGGCCTGGCGCCACAGGCCACCGGCTGCCTGCTCGACAGTCCGATAGTCGGGACGCGCCAGCAGCAGGGCGCAACCTGCGTAGCAGATGAGGACGACGATCGCCGCAAAGCCCGCCGAGAGCGACACGTAGACACCGGCCATGCCGAGCGCGATCGAACCCATCGCGACGCCACGGCGCTCATGACGATCGGTGAACGCTAAGAACAGACCGCCGGCTCCGGCCAGTGCAGCGGACACGTAGAAGCCGATCGCGTGGAGGGAGTCCATCCGCACTCCGTGGTTGGTGAGAGTGGTCTTTGCCGGCTACTCGTCGGAGGCGCCGGTGACAGCGCGCCAAGCATACAGGAGCCCACTACCGGCGATTCCGAGCAGCGCGGCCGCTGACGCGAGGCCTCCGGGAGTCGCCGGCGAAAGCGTCAGCGCGTAGCCATATGCCAGCAGGATGGCGACCAGCGACACCGCCAGGCAGGCCGCCAGCATCCGGGGTTCCTCGATTCGGCGCAAGCGCCTCGAGAGGGGGGCCACGCCCGCAGTATCGCAGAGGGCGCGGAGGACCCTAAGCTAGCCACTCGGGATGGCGGCACTATCAGAGGCGCTAGTCGAGTTCGCCAACCACCACCGTCAGCCTGCGGGGCCCGGCATCGAGGTCATCGAGACAGCGCGTTACAGGATCGTGATTCAGCCAGACTTTCCGATCCCTGGTCCGAATAGTGTCTCTTGGATCCGGTGCGCACGCG
>WNEZ01012242.1_pt1 | contig 13064 bp, 11 predicted proteins | sample 5400521 | NCBI WGS metagenome assembly WNEZ01 (sample SAMN13153339, study PRJNA577476) | soil metagenome | isolation source: 120 cm saprolite under Douglas fir tree site 2 hole 1 replicate 1 | place: USA:California | collected 2015-04-18 | reverse complement strand
GATGCCGTGCGCGAAATCGTGTTCGGTCGCAGGGACATCGGTCTCGACGGTCTGGCCGCGGGTTTGATGCCCGGCGCAATCCATCTGTCGATGAGCACGATTAGCACGGCGGCTGCGTCGCTCCTTGCGAGCGAGCATGCGCGCAATGGACAAGGTTATATAGCTGCGCCGGTGTTCGGGAATCCGGATGCTGCCAAGGCGCGCCAGTTGTTCATCGTCGCCGCTGGCGTTCCCGCCGATGTCGAGCGCTGCCAGCCGATCCTCGACAACCTTGGACAAAGGACATTTGTGATCGGTGCTGACCCGCAAGACGCAAACCTCGTCAAATTGCTTGGCAATATGATGAGCGCGACGGCGCTGGAGATGCTCGGAGAAGTCGTTGCCGTGGTCCGAAAGCGTGGGCTCGATCCACAGCCTTTCATCGACATCATGACGAGCACGATGTTCGGCGGGCGCGCGCACAAGATCTACGGTGACAAGATCGCCCGGCAGACCTACGCGGCTGGATTTGTTTTGCCCCTCGTACTCAAGGATGTGCGCCTGGCGCTTGCGGAAGCAGAGAAGGCGGGCGTCCCGATGCCGTCGGTGGGCGTGGTCAGGGACCGCTTGATCACGGGAATCGCGCGCGGTTATGGCGAGCTCGACTGGACTGTGCTCGCGCTAATCGCCGCGGAGGAGGCGGGACTCTACGCCGTACCCCCAGTCACTCCCAATTAAGTTTGGACTTATCCCCCGCTCACGCTCCCTAAGGCGCACGCACTCGAAGAAGGAACAGGATCATGGCCGATCAAGCAGAAGCTCTCAAAACGAGAATGGAGCTTGCCAACATTCCCGGCACGTCGCTCAAGGTATCGCCGGTCGCGATTGGCACGTGGGCGATCGGCGGGTGGATGTGGGGCGGAACCGACGAAGCCGAATCGATCGCTACTATCCGGGCCGCATTCGAGCATGGCATCAACATTGTCGACACCGCGCCGGTCTATGGATTTGGCCGTTCCGAGGAAATCGTGGGTAAGGCGATCGCCGAAGGCCGGGTGCGTTCGGATGTGCTGATTGCCACCAAGGCCGGACTGCAATGGGACGGTAAAAAAGTGTCTCGCAATGCCAGCCGCGCCCGTATCCTGCGGGAGGTTGAGGATTCGCTACGCAGGCTTCGAACCGATTACATCGACATCTATCAGGTTCATTGGCCCGATCCATTGGTGACGATCGAGGAAACGGCGGATGCGATGCTCATGTTGTTGGCGCAGGGCAAGATCCGCGCCATCGGCGTGAGCAACTTCTCGGTTCTCCAGATGGAGCGGTTTCGCCGCGTCGCGCCGCTGCACGTGCTGCAGCCGCCGTACAATCTGTTCGAACGCGGCATCGAGACCGACCTTCTGCCCTATTGCCGAAAGAATAAAATCTCGATGCTGGGATATGGAGCGCTGTGCCGGGGCCTCCTGTCCGGGCGAATGCAGGCGAATACCGCTTTCGATGGCGACGATCTCAGGCGCACCGACCCGAAGTTTCTCCAGCCTCGGTTTGCACAGTATTTGGCCGCCGTTGCCCAGCTCGATCGCCTCGCGCAACGCTTCGGCAAGCGCGTTATTCACCTGGCGGTCCGCTGGATGCTCGACCAGGGCATCACCACGGCATTGTGGGGGGCACGTCATCCCGATCAGTTGCAGCCGGTCGACGAGGTGACGGGTTGGTCGCTCAATGCGTCGGCCAAAGCCGAGATCGATCGGATCCTGCGCGAAACCATCACCGATCCGGTCGGCCCTGAATTCATGGCCCCGCCGGCACGCAGCGTCGCAGCGTGACGCCACACAGAGGACTAAGAGCACACTGGACCCGCGCTCTAGCTTGGAGTTTTAGAGCCTAACGTCGAATTTAATAGTCCTCGGCTGTCCCGTCGCTACCTTCAAACAGTTGCCCTAGTCGTCGGCCACGATCGACTTCGCGAGCCAAGGGCATCCGGTTATTGCGACGGGCCTAGGCCAGGAGAATTGCAATGGATATGACAGCGCTTCTCCTGTCGCGAATTCAATTCGCCTTTACCATCACGTTCCATATCATCTTTCCATCCTTCACGATCGGCTTGGCGGCCTGGCTGACCGTCCTCGAAGTCTTGTGTCTTGCGACCGGCCGTCAGGCCTATCGCGTGATCTTCGAATTCTGGCTGAAGATTTTCGGTGTGGCATTTGGATTGGGCGTGGTGTCCGGGATCGTGATGGCATTCCAGTTCGGCACGAACTGGAGCGTGCTATCCAAGATGTCCGGGCCGATCCAGGGCCCGCTTTTGATGTACGAGACCTTTACGGCCTTTATGCTCGAGGCCGGTTTCTTCGGCGTGCTCATCTTTGGCCGCAGCCGTGTGCCGCCGTGGTTCTATTTGTTTTCAACCGCGATGGTCGCGCTGGGGACGACGTTTTCGGCGTTCTGGATCATGGTCAATAACAGCTGGATGCAGGTGCCATCGGGCTATGTCTTGGAAAACAACGCCTTCGTTCCCAACGATTGGACCAAGATCATCTTCAACTCGGTGGTCTGGTCGCGATTTCCCCACATGCTGCTTGCTTCCTACCTTACCGGCGCCTTCTGTGTCGCCGCGACCGGTGCATGGTACGTGCTGCGGAAGGTATATCACGCCGAGGCGCGGATCATGCTGCGCATGGGTCTTGGTCTCGCCGCTGTGCTGATGCCGATCCAGCTGCTTTTTGGACACCTGGTCGGTGGGTACGTCAACACGTATCAACCCTCCAAGATGGCTGCGATTGAGGGACGCTGGAATGATGAGAAGCCGGGTTCCGAAGTGTTGTTCGCCTGGCCGGATGTGGCGAACCGGCGCAACCTGTTCGCGATTACGCTGCCGCCGCCGTTCGGCAGCCTGATCGATTCTGACAGTCTCACAGCCGGTGAAACCGGGCTCAACAGCATCCCTCCGGAGAACCGGCCCCCGGTGGTCATCCCGTTTTTTGCCTTCCGGATCATGGTGGGATGCGGTCTGGCGATGCTGGGGCTCGCCTGGCTCGGTACCTATCTGAGTTTCAGGCATCGCCTGGCGTATAATCGTCCCATGCTTTGGCTGACCTTCCTGAGCTTTCCACTGCCCTTCATTGCGATCATTACCGGCTGGTTTACCGCTGAAGTCGGCCGTCAGCCCTGGGTGGTCTATGGCGTGTTGCGAACCGCTGACGCTATGACGCCTTTCCTGACGACGCGCGAGGCGACGATCTCGCTCGTGATCTTCTGCGCGGTCTACGCCTTCATCTTCCTGTTTGGCACGTTTTACATCTATCGGCTCATCCGTATCGGTCCAGCGCGGAAGCCGTTCGAAGTTCCGCATCTCGCGGTTCCGAACCGGCCGATGTCACTGGCCGATGACGAGCCGATGACAGAACCCAGCCACGCCGACGCCGGAGAATAAATATGGTCATGTTCTGGGTCTCGCTTTTGGCTATCAGCATTCTGCTCTATGTGTTGCTCGACGGTGTCGATCTCGGCGTCGGCTTGCTGTTCGGACTGGCGACCGGCGAAGCCAGGCGTGGCGCGATGCTGAGCTCCGTCGCGCCGATCTGGGACGGCAACGAGACCTGGCTGGTGGTCACCGCGGTGATTCTGTGGGGAGCTTTCCCCGTCGTCTATGCCACGTTGCTGTCGGCATTCTATCTCCCGCTCATCGTCATGTTGCTGGGCCTGATCCTGCGCGGCGTGGCGTTCGAGTTTCGTTACAAGACGCAGCGGCTGCGGTGGATCTGGGATTTGAGCTTCGCCGGCGGGTCGCTGATCGCGACCTTCATCCAGGGATTGACGGTCGGTGCCATGGTGGAAGGGTTGCCATTCACAAATGGCGAATATTCCGGAGGGGAGGTCGGTTGGTTGACGCCGTTTGCGGTCCTTTGCGGCATCGGCCTGTGTCTTGGCTATGCGCTCCTCGGCGCCTGCTGGCTGCTCAGGAAGTGCGAGGCCGAGGTTCGCGACATCGCGCGCCGCCAGATCCCCGTGCTCGCGGTCGGTGTGCTGGCGTTCCTCGTGCTTGTCTTCGCCTACGCGCTGGCCGAGCACCTTCCGATTCTGCATCGCTGGATCGATCGCCCCTATCTGTTCGTTTTCCCGGTGACGGGAGCGCTCGCTGCAACGGTGCTCGCGCTCAGCATCCTAAACCACGACGATTACCTGCCGTTCTATATGGTCGCGCTGATCTTTGTATCGGCCTTTGGCACCCTGGCGCTGTCCTTCTGGCCATATATGATCCCCTTCGTCATCACCATCGACGGAGCCGCCGCGCCGCAGTCCAGTCTTATGTTCATGTTTTGGGGTGGCGCCATCGTCTTCCCGCTGATGCTGCTGTACACGGTCATCAGCTACAGCGTTTTCAGGGGCAAGGTCGTGCCAACCGCCGGGCACCATTAGATTTCACGCGCTGATGCTTTTCAATTCGGCCATCTGGATTATTGCGGCTGCTGCAACATTGGGCGTGATCGCCCGGCCATGGAATTGGCCGGAGTTCGTCTGGGCGGTGGCGGGTGCCACGATGCTGGTGCTGTTCAACTTGCTGTCGTGGCAGGAGGCAGCCGCGGCCGTCGGCAGGGGCGCTGACGTCTACCTCTTTCTGATCGGCATGATGCTGCTGTCTGAGGTCGCCAGGAAGGAGGGGCTGTTCGACTGGCTAGCGACCCAGGCGGTCAGGCATGCGCGAGGCTCAGCCAAACGACTATTCGTGATCATTTACGTCGTTGGCGCCCTGGTGACGGCGTTCCTGTCGAACGACGCCACCGCTGTGGTGATGACGCCGGCGGTGTATGCAACGACCCGGGCCGCGCAGGTCGAGCCACTGCCTTATCTCTTCATCTGCGCTTTCATCGCCAACGCCGCGAGTTTTGTCCTCCCGATCGCCAATCCTGCCAACCTTGTTGTGTTCGGGGCACAGATGCCGGCTCTTTCGGAATGGCTGCGCTATTTTACCGGCCCGTCAATAGTTGCGATCCTCACGACATACGTTGCTTTGCGACTGACGCAACGACCGGCGCTCGATGCAAAGGTCGCAGCTATCAACGACGCGCCCCCGATGACGCCGGGTGCCACGCTTGCAGCAGTCGGAATCGCGCTGACCGTCGTGGTGCTCCTTTTGGCATCTGCGCTCGACCGGTCACTCGGGTTACCGACCTTTTGCGCCGGGGCATCGTTGACCGCCATCGTGCTGGTCGTCGCGCGGCGATCACCGCTGCCGATTCTCAGAGACGTCTCGTGGAGCGTGCTGCCGCTCGTTGCGGGTCTATTCGTTCTTGTTGCGGGGTTGAATCAAACCGGTGTGTTGTCAGTGCTGGCCCGCAGCCTGCACGACGCTGCCGCGGCGTCGCCGCAAGCGACGTCGTGGATCGCAGGCATCGTCGTCGCTGTTGGCTCCAACCTCGTCAATAATCTGCCGGTTGGTCTGATCGCGGCGGCCACAGATCATGCAGCGCACGCTCCTGCGCAGGTGGCCGGCGCGATCCTGATCGGCGTTGATGTCGGGCCCAATCTCTCCGTGACAGGCTCGCTCGCCACCATCCTGTGGCTGATCGCATTGCGCCGAGAAGGCGAGAACGTGACGTTGCTTCGGTTTCTCAAACTCGGTCTCATCGTCATGCCACCCGCGCTGCTGCTGTCACTGCTTACCTTGTCCGCGATGTCCCCATGAAACGGACAATCGTCCATGAGCCGAGAAGGGTTGCGGTTGCGGATGGATTCAATCCAGACTCATGGTGAGCTGCTTCACTCCGAACCGCTGCTCGAACTCCAGCACATTGACGATGCCGCGGCGATGGGTGCCATCGCCGATCTTGCGGTCGCCGTCCCAGGCCCCGACCTCGAACAGCACGCTGTTGCGGTCGATCTCGACCACGCGAGAATTGGCGCGGACCGTGCGGCCAACCGGAGTTGCGGCGAGGTGGCGGATTTTCACGTCCATGCCGACGCTGACGAAGCCCTCGGGCAGATGCGAAGCGATGGCGGAGCCTGATGCCATTTCCATATGCAGGATCATCATCGGCGTGGCGTAGACCTGCGGCATATCCGCCACGAAATGACCGACCGTCATCTCGGAAGTCACGGTCACTGTCTTCTCGGCCGTCATGCCGATCGTGATGTTGTCGAGCGCATCCATGTCGGCCTCGTTCGCGATCCTGTTATGCACTGGCGGCTATTTGCGGCGCCACGAGCAACGTAAAAGCCGACCTTGACTCCGCGATCTACGAAGTGGGCATTACGCCGGGGGCATTGTCCGGCCATTTCGCGATTGTCTCCTCGTCTACGTTCAGATGCTGGGCAACCATCGCCGGCGGCGTGTGCGTCAGCCAGTTGGACAGAGAAATCTCTTCATAACGGGGAGCCCTGAAAACCGCGACAAATACCATATCTGTATCGCCGACATTCTCGACATAATGTCCCAGATTTTTCTTGACGTAGCCGATGTCCCCAGGATTGAAATCCATCGTCATCGCATTCGGGCCGGTATTGAACACCGTCATGCGCGCCTTTCCCTTGATATAATACTGCCATTCGTCGGCGTTCGGATGCCAGTGCATCTCGCGGATGCCGCCTGGACGAACCGTCACCAGCGCGGCCGCAATCCTCGTCGAGACCATGAAGTTGCTGCTGTCGGCAATCCGCACGTCGCCGCCCTTGGATTGCTTCGTCGGAGTTGACGATCCAAGCCTAAAGATAAAGGGATGGGGTGGAACGTCCCCATTTTTCCTAACTGCGGCGCGGTCCGATGCCAAATCACCAGGCAGCGTTCCCTGGAAAATCCAGAGATCTTGCAGCGGAATCCTGGCGAACGTCTGGGCCGGAACGCCAAAATTCTTGGCAAGCACCTCGGGAGGGGTATGGGCGAACCAGTCCGTCACCAGCAGGGTGTTGAACTCGCTGGCATCGCCATCGTCAAAGCAGATCACGAATTCGCAACCGTCGGGGCCAAGACCCTGCAGCGAATGCGGCTGGCCCGCCGGGAAATACCACAGGTCGCCCTCGTTGACGTCGGCGACGTATGGCCGGCCGACGGCGTCGAGAACCGTCACGCGGCAACTGCCGTACGTCATGATCGCCCACTCCGCGGCCTGGTGCCAGTGCAATTCCCTGATGCCCCCGGCGGTCAACCGCATGTTGACGCCCGCGATCGTGTCAGAAATCGCGAAATCTTTCTGCGTCACCTCGCGCGCCCAGCCGCCGTTCTGGACGCGCTTTGGCGCATTGTTGAATGAGGCCCAGTCCATCGGCATGCCGCCGACGTCGGTTGCCGGCGGAAATTGCGCCGAGGGAAACTGCTTGCCGATGGCCTCGCTTTGCGGGCCAGGATCCCTGAGATTTCCTGGCGCTTTGGCGTTGACAGCGCCTTGCGGCGGCAGGTCCGGATTGCCGAAGGAGGCCGCACTTGCCGCGCTTGCGGTCATCACAGCGCCCGCAGCAGACACTGCCAGCATATCCCGTCTCGAAAACATGTTACCTCTCCTATCCAAAATCGACTGGGGGTACATGAAAGATAGGCTCACGATTACCGTGAGCCATTAAATTAACGTTCAGAATGTCTTGCGGATCGAGTCGATATGAATCGCTGATATCTCGATGCGTCAATTCCGGGACGTGCTGTTGGTTTTCAAATCCGACGCAGATGTCCGGCTCGGTACACCGATTTCGACCGCGCCGTGGTTGAGAGCCTGGTGGGCCTTCGTAAATGCGGTCGCGTCTTTGGATTTGATCGCGTTGTTGAGCTCCTGAAACGGCTGCCCCGTGACGGAGGCGATCATGTCGGGGAGGGAAATATCCCCTTGAGTTGGATGAGCGATCCCGAGCCGCTTGAATGCGCCTTGGAGATTTCCAAGCTCGTAGGCCGCAAAGTTCCAGTTTCCATCCTGTTCGGCCCGCCAGATCCGCTCGTGACGCGGTTGTATCGTCGCGATCATCAGGTCGCTGATGCTCGGCAGATAGCCGGTGGCTTGAGGCGAGGGCGCCGTGTCGGGCCCTGCGGCCACGCTGCGCGAGGTCGCAAGGCCGATCACCAGAACGGCGGTTGCGGCAATGGCGATCACGGCAACCACGATCTGACGGCGTCGAGTGCCTGCTGCTTCCGGGCCGCTCATGCGCGCACCGGCAGCTTGGAAAGCAGCTTGTCGAGCGTGATCGGGTAGTCCCGTATCCGCGCGCCGCACGCGTTGTAGACTGCATTGGCGATCGAGGCACCAGCGCCGCAGATTCCGAGTTCGCCAATGCCCTTGCTCTTGAGCGGGTTGGATTTGTCGTCCAGCTCGGCAAGAAAAATGGCGTCGATCGCCGGAATGTCGGCATGCACCGGCACGTGGTATTCGGCGAGATCGTGATTGACGAAATAGCCAAAGCGAGGATCGAGCGTCATCTCTTCGTGCAGCGCGGCGCCGACGCCGAACACCATTCCTCCGATTGCTTGGGAGCGAGCCGTCTTCGCGTTCAGGACACGGCCGGCAGTGAATACGCCGAGCATGCGCCGCACCCGCACCTCACCGGTATCCACGTCGACGCCGACTTCCGCGAAATGTGCGCCGTAGGATTGCTGCGAAAAATCCTTGTTGTTGCGGCCCGGCCGGATTTCACCGTCGGCGTCCATCCCGGCGCCCACAAGGTCCGTCAGCTTTCTGGACTGTTCGCCGGATGCGATGCTGCCGTTGGCGAACCTTGCGGTTGCCGGATCCATGCCGGTGGTCCGTGCCAGCTTTGCGCGCAGCGTATTGCATGCCTCGAACAGGGCCGAGCCCGAGCTGCCCGCGCGCCATGAGCCACCCGAACCTGCCGCCTGCGGAAAGTTGGTATCGCCGAGTTCGATTCGCACGCGTTCCGTCGGCAGGCCGAGCATCTCCGCCGCGATCTGGGCCAGGATGGTATAAGTCCCGGTTCCGATGTCGGTCATCGCCATTCTGACGGTGCAGGTACCGTCAGGATCCAGCCGGACATTAGCCTTGGAAAGCAGAAGCGGGTTGCCGCGTGTCGCCGCAGCCATGCCCATTCCCACCAGCCAGCGTCCGTCGCGAAGCTGGCTCGGCTTCGGATTGCGCGCGTCCCATCCAAATCGGCGAGCACCTTCCTGCATGCAAGCGATCAGGTGGCGGCTCGAGTAGGGGATATGTTTTTCCGGATCCTCGCTTGGCTCGTTTCGAATGCGCAACTCGATCGGATCGAGGTTCAGTCTTTCGGCAAGCTCGTCCATCGCACATTCAAGTGCCATCAGTCCGACCGACTCGCCGGGAGCCCGCATCGACGACGCCACCGGAATATCCAGTGGCGCCAGACGATGTCGCGTCAACCGATTGGGCCCGGCATAGAGCGTGCGGGTCTGGAGGGCGGCGCCCTCGTAGGTTTGTTCGCTGGGCAGATTGCCGGAGAACACATCGTGGCCGATCGCGAGGATACGGCCCTCCCGATCGGTGCCCAGTCGAACGCGCTGGATTGTGTTCGAGCGGTGCGTCGTGACGTGAAAAATCTGCTGCCGCGTCAGCGCGATTTTCACCGGCCGCTTGAGCTGCCGTGATGCGATCGCCGCCAGGATGGCATCGGCATTGACCCAGAGCTTGCCGCCGAATCCGCCGCCGATGAACGGGCTGATCAGGCGTATGTTTTCAGCAGGAATCTTTAGGGTCGTCGCGATCACCTGCTGACCCTGGTTGAGCATCTGGTTCGCGGTATGCAGGATCAGCTTGTCGCCGTCCCACGTCGCAAGCGTGGCATGCGGTTCCATCATCGCATGACTTTGCAACGGGGTGGTATAGGTCACGTCGAGTTGTACCGGGGCGCCGGCGAATGCGCTTGCGAAATCGCCCACCGCGCTGTCGGCTGCCGGCGCATCGCTTGGCTTTGGTACGCGCGCCTCATTAAGGTTGGAACGCAGCGCGTATTTTCCGTTCGACCGGTCATATTTCACGTCTACAAGGTAAGCCGCCGCCCGGGCCTGTTCGAACGTTTCGGCAACCACGAAGGCAACCGGCTGGCCGTAACCCGTCACGTGGGGCCCGGTGAGCACCGGGTGCGCTTCGCGGTGATTACCGGTGCCCTGCGCCGGCGCGTTGCGATGGGTGAGAACCAGCGCGACGCCCGGCGCCTTCTCGGCAGCCCGCGTGTCAATCGATTTGATCCTTCCCTTTCCGATCGAGGCCTCGACCACAAAGCCATACAGCACGTTGTCCTGCTGCATCTCATAGGCATAGCGCGCGCCGCCGGTAACCTTCAATGGGCCGTCCACGCGGTCGAGTGGCTTGCCGACGATGCCCTGCGCATCGAGTGCATTTGTGCCGACGGGTGAGTTCATTTCCATGGGATCGCTGCCTCAGGTCCGGGTCATCTCTGCAAGGCTGCCTCAGGTCCGGGTCATCTCTGCAAGCACGCTGTGCAGCGTGCGCCGCGCCAGCGGCATCTTGAAATCGTTAGCGCCAAATCCGCGCGCGCCTTCGAGAACGGCATCTGCAGCCGCGTTGAAAGTGGTCGTGTTCGCGGGCGCGTCGACCAATCTTTGCTCGGCCTGCGCTACCCGCCACGGCATATGCGCCAACCCGCCGAAGGCCAGCCGGGCCGAGCGGATCTGGCCGCGCGTGTTGTCGACGATCGCGGCAACGGAAACCAGCGCAAAGGCGTAGGAAGCGCGATCGCGGACCTTGCGATAGACCTGCACGCCCGGAGGCGGCGGAGGCAGCGTCACCGCGGTGATGATTTCGCCCGGCTTGAGCGATGTCTCGATCTCGGGAGTGTTGCCGGGAAGACGGTAAAACTCCGCGATCGGAATAGCTTTGGCTTCGCCCTCGCGATTGACCGTTTCCACCTTGGCGTCGAGCGCCCGCATCGCTACCGCCATATCCGACGGATGCGTCGCGATGCAGTCATCGCTGGTGCCCAGGATAGCGTGAATGCGGTTGAAGCCGGCGAGCGCCGCACAGCCGGAGCGGGGGCTGCGCTTGTTGCAGGGTTTTGTGACGTCATAGTAATAGTAGCAGCGGGTTCGCTGCAGCAGATTTCCGCCGGTGGTGGCCTTGTTGCGCAGCTGTGCGCTGGCGCCTGCTAGCAAGGCGCGGCTCAGCACGCCGTAACGCTGCCGCACGCGCGGGTCGGTGGCGAGATCGCTGTTTCGTACCAGCGTGCCGATCCGCAAGCCCCCCTCGGGCGTCTCTTCGATCTTGTCGAGCGGCAGCCGGTTGATGTCGATTAGCTGGGATGGCGTCTCAACCTGCAATTTCATCAGGTCGAGCAAATTGGTGCCGCCGGCAATGATTTTGGCGCCGGACTTAATGGCAGCAGCGGCCGCCTGCCTGACGGAATCGGCGCGTTGATAGGTGAAAGCCTTCATGTCGGCATTCCCGCAGCTTGTTTGATGGCCGAAACGATATTGGGGTAGGCCGCGCAGCGGCAGATGTTGCCGCTCATCCGCTCGCGAATTTCCGCATCGGTGAGTTCGGCGGCTGGCTGCGTCAGGTCGTCCGTCACATAGCTCGGCATGCCCTGCTGGCTTTCGGCCAGCATTCCGACCGCGGAGCAGATCTGGCCCGAAGTGCAGTAACCGCATTGAAAGCCGTCATGCTCGACGAAGGCCGCCTGCAACGGATGCAGATCATCACCCCATGCAAGTCCCTCGATCGTGGTGATGGAGTGGCCATCATGCATCGCCGCGAGCGTCAGACAGGAGTTGATGCGGCGTCCATCGATCAGCACCGTGCAGGCGCCGCATTGGCCGTGATCGCAACCCTTCTTTGATCCCGTCAGCGCGAGGTGTTCGCGTAACGCGTCCAGCAATGTCGTGCGGGGATCCAGCGTCAGCGAGCGGGTGTGGCCATTGATCTGAAGTGCGACCTTTACAGGAGGCGGTTCGTTGTCATCGGCCGGGCCGGCCGCCAAGGACGCCCGCGGCAGTGTGGTCAAGAGCAGTGCGGTCGTCCCGGTTTCGATCACCGTGCGGCGGGTAACTTTGAATTTATTCGGCCCTGCATTGGAATCGTGCTCGTCCATGACTGCTCCATGTTCGCCAAGTCCGTGAAGGCTGTCTGCAGGAAGACATCAGGCTTACGGCCCGCTGTCGTCCCGCTGCCCGCAGGAAAATGTCCGGCTTACGGCCAGCTATCGTCCGGAAGGTTGACAACGATCGGTGTAGCGGTGCTGCGCACGACCACCCATCGAAACGGCTCCTGCTTGGAAGGATTGATTTCCATGTGCGGCAGGAAAGCGGGGACATGAATGAAATCGCCGGCTTTCGCGCGCGCGACCGATTCGCCGCGCACGCCCCAGCGGATTTCGCAGATGCCGGAGAGGACGTAAGCGATCGTCTCCTGCTCCCCGTGATGATGAACACCGGTCCGCGATCCCGGCGCCACCTCGAACAGGCCGCCCCAGATGGCCGATGCAATGCCGAGCGCCGGGGTGATGGCCGCCTGACGTTCGGAGCCCGGCGTCTGCGCGGTTCCCCGGTCGAATTCAGCCGGGCTAACGATGTGAATTGCGGCGGAAGCCATCATGGTGTCCTGGATCAATTTGCACCTTCAATTGGGAAGCTAAGCAGCGGCTGACGAGAGAACCACTAAATTGGGGTTTAGTAATTCACACCGAGTTGAGACGGGGTCCTTCGGTAAGGTGCTCGCAGCCTCCTCCCTCCCAAATCATGATGATCGCTGCAGTCGATGCAGGTCACGCGATTATCGAGAGCGCAGAACAGCGTGCGTCAAAGGCCCGTCATTCGGCAGGCGCCGCCTCAGCGTGGCCCGCAACTGCTGGCTTCTTTTCTCCGAACAGCCAGGTCTGCAGCCGGTCGAGATAGATATAGACGACCGGCGTCGTATAGAGGGTGAGAACCTGCGACAGGGCGAGGCCGCCGACGATGGCGTAGCCGAGCGGCTGGCGCAGCTCCGATCCGACACCGCTACCGAGCATCATCGGAACGCCGCCAAGCAGCGCCGCCATTGTCGTCATCAGGATCGGCCTGAAGCGCATGATGCAGGCTTGATAAATCGATTCCTCCGCCGTCAACCCCTGTTCATGCTCGACGTGCTGGGCGAAATCGACCAGCATGATTCCGTTCTTCTTGACGATGCCGATGAGCA
>WNEZ01004722.1_pt1 | contig 13067 bp, 9 predicted proteins | sample 5400521 | NCBI WGS metagenome assembly WNEZ01 (sample SAMN13153339, study PRJNA577476) | soil metagenome | isolation source: 120 cm saprolite under Douglas fir tree site 2 hole 1 replicate 1 | place: USA:California | collected 2015-04-18 | reverse complement strand
GTGGCGGGCGGGAAATGATCGAGGCAAAGCGCGCGATTCTACATTCCCGGTGGAAATTCTTAATACGACCCCGCGCACATTGCAAATTACTGGATTACAAATTACAAATTAGCAATCACCGATTCCCTATGCCTGAGCCCTCCACGCCGCTAATGCGGCAATATGCCGCCATCAAGAAAGAGCATCCCAGCGCTCTGCTCTTGTTCCGGCTCGGGGATTTCTACGAACTCTTTTTTGATGATGCCGTGGTGGCCGCGCGCGAACTGCAGATCACGCTCACCTCGCGCAACAAAGAAAAGGGCATGGCCATCCCGATGTGCGGCGTGCCCTACCATGCCGCCGAAGGCTACATCTCAAAGCTCATCCGACGGGGATTCAAGGTCGCCATCTGCGAGCAGATGGAAGACCCCCGCCTGGCCAAGAAGCTAGTGCGGCGCGAAGTGACGCGTGTGGTCACCCCCGGGACCGCGGCAGATTCCTCGCTGGGTTCGGAAGAAAACAATTTTCTGGCAGCGGTGGCCTCAATCGGCGACCGGGTGGGATTCGCGGCTTTGGATCTGTCGACTGGCGAGTTCCGGGCGACGGAGTTTGCCGGGGAATCGGCTGCTCGTCGCATTCAAGAAGAACTTGAACAATTGCGGCCAAGAGAAATGCTCTACGCATCTTCTGCGCCTCTGTTTGAACCAAGGAAGAACGCGAGCGCGGGCGTTCTGCCGGGCTCAGGCCAATCTACGAGCGTAGCCGGGACTATTCCACACGCTTCCTCTGCTGGAAAATCATTTCGGTGTGCTCTCGCTCGAAGGCTTTGGACTGGCCGGAAAACCCGCGGCAGCCTCCGCGGCGGGCGCCATTCTTTACTACATCCGTTCGACCCAGCGCGGCACGCTTCAGCACGTGGACCGCATCGGCTTCTACGAACGCCAGAACTGTCTCGTCCTGGACGCGGTCACCGTGCGCAACTTGGAACTGATAGAGCCGCTCTTCGCCGGGACTGATGCCGGCGTAACTCTCTTTCGAGGATTGGATGCAACCGTAACGCCGATGGGCAAGCGCCTGCTCCGCGCCTGGATGTTGCGGCCCTCCATCGATCAATCCGAGATCGAAGCGCGCCTCGACGCAGTAGAGGCGCAGGTCAAAGACCTCATGCGCCGAGAAGAACTTCGGCGCGCCCTCGAAGGCGTTCTCGACCTGGAACGCTTGCTGAGCCGGGTCACTCTTGAGACGGCGAATCCCCGGGACGTCCTGGCACTCGCCGCGTCCTTGGCCAGGATTCCCAAAGTTCGCAGCGGCCTGGCAGGCTTCGCCGCATCTCGACTCGCCTCACTGCATGGATTGATCGACGAACTCGCCGATCTGCGCGACAAGATCGACCGCACAATCGTCGAAGAGCCGCCGTTAACGCTGAGCGATGGTGGCGTGATCACCGTCGGCGTGGACAAAGATCTCGACGACCTCCGTGACCTGAGCCGCAATTCGAAGCAATATCTGGCGCAGGTGGAACACCGCGAGCGAGAACGCACTGGGATCGGATCCCTCAAGGTCAAGTTCAACTCTGTTTTCGGCTACTACATCGAGATTTCGAAGGCCAACCAGCACCTCGCGCCCACCGACTACGAACGCAAGCAGACGCTGGTCAATGCCGAACGCTACACAACTCCGGAACTTAAAGAGTACGAGTCGAAGATTCTCGACGCTCAGGAAAAGATCGTCGAGATCGAGCGCCGCCTCTTTGCCGAATTGCGCTCTGCGATTGCCGCTGAGGCCAAACGCATCCGGCAGACAGCTTTGGCGTTGGCCGAGGTGGATGTGCTGGCGTGCCTGGCGCACATTGCGGCATTGCACAATTACTGCCGGCCAAAGTTTACTGAAAAGCCCGAAGACTCCGGAGATCTGGAACTTGTCGAGGGTCGCCACCCCGTCATCGAGCAGCAGGAACTGGCGGCGGGCAGCGAACGCTTTGTCCCCAACGATCTGTTCCTGAATTCCTCGACCCACAACATCGTAGTGCTAACTGGCCCGAATATGGGCGGCAAGAGTACTTATCTGCGGCAGGCTGCGCTGATCGTAATCCTGGCGCAGATGGGTTCGTTCGTTCCGGCGCGCGCGGCGCGCCTCGGCATCGTGGACCGCGTCTTCACCCGCATCGGCGCCAGCGACAACCTGGCTCGCGGACGATCCACCTTCATGGTCGAGATGACCGAGACCGCCGCGATCCTGCATACGGCGACGCCGCGGTCGCTAATCCTGCTTGACGAAGTCGGACGCGGCACTGCCACGTATGATGGCCTCGCCATTGCCTGGGCCGCGATCGAATATCTGCATGCCCGCGTGCATGCCAAGACCCTCTTCGCCACGCACTATTTCGAGTTGACCGAATTGGCCGAACACCTCAGTGGCGTGAAGAACTACCATGTGTCCGTGAAAGAAACCGGCGGAGGCGTGGTCTTCCTGCGCAAGGTCGAACCCGGCGCTGCCGACAAGAGTTACGGCATCGAAGTCGCCAAACTTGCAGGACTGCCGAATGAAGTCGTCGTACGAGCCCGCGAAGTGCTGGCCGAGCATGAGTCGGCTGAGCATCGTTTGTCGGAGCATTTGACACCCGGCTCTGAACGCGAACTTCCGGCGCAGTTGACGATTTTCACTCCGCTCTCACAACCGGTGCTGGAAAAGTTGCGCGAAGTGGATTTGAACCGGTTGACGCCGCTGGAGGCGCTGAATTTGCTGGCGGAGTTGAAGAGGCAGATTGACTAAAGCTGAGACCCGAAAGATTGCGGACAAAGAAATTAAGGAACTTCTTGAAGACGAATGAGGACACTAAAGTGAGAGCGCACTTTGTCGCTGTAATTTTCGTTCTTGTGGTTGCAGCTTGGGCCAACCCTCAATCGGATCGGTCCAGGCCAAATGTCAGTCGCCATTTTCAATCCGCTTTGACCTTCGAGCAAAGAGGCGAAGTGGACAAGGCGATCCAAGAATATGAAGAGGCAATCAAAGAGACGCCCAATCATGCCGACTCACACTACAACTTAGCGCGCATCCTCGCGGCAAAGAAAGACTATGAGGGCGCAATTCGTCAGTATCGAGAGGCCCTCCGGATCAAACCCGACGATCCCGACGTCCACAATAACCTGGGGCTGGCTCTCAAAAACAAGGGTGATCTGGATTCGGCGATAAGCGAGTACCGGGAGGCCCTTAGGCTGAACCCCAAGCAGACTGAGGCTCACAACAATCTTGGCAATCTCTTCTTGCAGAAGAAAGATTCAAAGTCTGCCATAACAGAGTATCGCGCTGCTATACAGGCCGACCCTTCTAGTGCCGAATCGCACATGAACCTAGGAAGTGCTCTCGACGATAGCGGGCAAACGGAAGCCGCTATCGCTGAATACAGTGAATCTATACGTCTCCAACCAAACGATGCGCAATCACATTACAACCTCGCAATCAGCCTCGGGAAAAAGCACGATGGACAGGCAGTGTCGGAGTTACGCGAGGCGGCAAGGCTCGACCCGGACTGGCCACTTCCTCATGTCTGGCTTGTCACGCTGCTAATGAAGCCCGATCCACGGGGCGCCTTGAGCGAATGTCGGATCGCCGACAAGCTTACCAGTGATCCCGAAATTCATGATCTGTGCGAGAAACTTGCCACGCAAGTAAAGTGAAAATCGAACAATGCCGTCTAAGGTTAGCCAATATCTTCGTGCGCCCATCGGCCAACTCCTCATCATCGGCTTCGACGGCATCGAGATGTCTCCGCGCCTCGCATCCCTGCTCTCACGCATCCAGCCGGCGGGAGTGATCCTGTTTGCGCGCAATATCACTGGCTCCGAGCAAACCCATCGCCTCCTGCGCGATTGCCAGAAACAACTCGCCACGCCGCTCTTTGCGTGCGTAGACCTCGAAGGCGGGACGGTCGATCGCTTCCGCAACGTGCTCGGGCCTGCTCCGTCGCCCGCGCAGGTCTTTGCGACCGGTCGTCGCGAGCTCTTCCGCAAGCACGGACGCGTCATCGGCACCAACTGCCGCGCGCTCGGCTTCAACGTGGACTTCGCTCCCGCGCTCGACCTTGCGTTTGAGGCCTCGCGATCCGTGATGACCTCGCGGGCCGTCTCCGATGATCCCAAGCAGGTCGTTGCCTACGCTCGCGAATTCCTGCGTGGGTTGGGCGATGCCGGCGTCCTCGGCTGCGGCAAGCATTTCCCAGGCCTGGGCGAGGCCAAGCTCGACACGCATCATGAACTGCCCAGCGTCGACAAGCCGCTGAAGAAACTCTGGAATCAAGACCTGGTTCCCTACCGCACGCTACGCCGCGAGCTTCCCTTCGTGATGGTGTCGCACGCAGCGTTTCCCTTGGTCACCAAAGAACACACACCGGCATCGCTTTCAAAGAAGTGGATCACCGACATCCTGCGCAAGAAAATCGGCTATCGCGGCCTGATCTGCTCCGATGATCTCGAAATGGGCGGAGTGCTCGCAGCCGCTCCGATCGAGCAGGCGGCGATCGGACACATTCGCGCCGGGGGCGATCTTGATTTGATCTGTCATCAGGAGGATCTTATCGTGCGCGCGTACGAAGCCATGATCCGCCAAGCTGAACGCGATCGCAGGTTTGCGGGGCGAGTGCAAGAGTCCTCGCGGCGCGTGCTCGCCTTCAAGAAGAAATGGAAGCCCAGACGGGTCCCCGCTCCCACCGTCGCAGTGACAGAGAAGCTCTCGCGCCAGCTCTGGGAATTCGGCGAGGAAATTCGTCTCGCGACACTCGATCTCAAGACAATCGGTCGCCAGGAGCGATCTTCATGATCGTCGCAGGGGTGATGAGCGGAACTTCCGCGGACGGAATCAACGTGGCCCTGGTGCGAATCGCGGAACGCGGGCGGGGGCCCCTTCGGCTGCCGCTCAGGGCAGGTCCGCGCCACACGCTCCTTGTCAATGCTGGATATCCATTCTCTGCCCCGGTTCGGCGCGCGATTCTGAAAATGATGAATGCAGAATCGGCGCGCGTTGCCGACCTCGCGCGACTGAATTTCCTGCTCGGAGAACTCTACGCAGATGCGGTCGCTAAGACTGCGCGCCAGCATCGCATCAAGCTCGACCTGGTCGGATGTCACGGCCAAACGCTCTATCACCAGGGAACCGCGGCGCCGTATCTCGGGCGAAAGATCGCCGTCACCTGGCAGACGGGTGAAGGCGCGGTCATTGCGGCGCGGCTGGGGGTGCCGGTCGTCTCCGACTTTCGTCCCGCTGACATGGCAGCCGGCGGCAAGGGCGCGCCGCTCGTGCCTTTTCTCGACTACGCCCTCTACCGTGATCCGCGCATCGGACGCATCGCGCAGAACATCGGAGGAATTGCCAACCTCACCGCGATTCCAGCCAACGCAAAACCAAGCCAGGTCATCGCCTTCGACACCGGTCCCGGCAATATGGTGATCGACGCGGTAACAGAGAAACTCTTCGGACAGCGCTACGATCGTGACGGCCGCATCGCAGCTTCAGGGCGAGTACTCGACCATGTGGTTGCGCGGTTGATGCAGGCCTCATTCTTCCGCCAAGCGCCGCCTAAGACAGCCGGCCGCGAAGAATTCGGCCGGGCCTATACGAAGAAGTTTCTCAGGCGTTGCGGACGAGCGGACAAACGCGACGTAATTGCGACGGCATCCGCCCTGACAGTTCGATCGATCGCCGATGCAGTCCGGCGTTTCGTGCTTCCAAAGCGGGGATGCTATCAGGAAATGATTGTCTCCGGTGGCGGCGCCAACAATCCGACACTCATGGGTATGCTGCGCAACGAACTCGCACCGCTCGGAATCGCGCTGCGCTTTTCCGACGAGTTCGGAGTGCCCAGCGAAGCGAAAGAAGCCGTTGCCTTCGCCCTGCTCGCATATGAGACCTGGCATCGAAGGCCGTCGAACGTGCCGTCGGCGACGGGAGCGAAGGGGCCCGCGATTCTGGGGAAGATTTCCTATGCGTAGGACGACAACTCGGCCACGCAGCGCAAGCAGGTCCTTCCCCTTCGGCAAGCTCAGGGTCAGGATGACAATTCTTTGGGGGGTGGCCATAACATTGCTGATCTTGCTCCTCTCCTGCTCCCAAGCCCCCGATCCCAACACGCTGGTCATGATCATCGAGAGCAGTCCGACGAATCTCGATCCGCGCGTCGGCATCGACGCACAGTCAGAACGCGTTGACCAACTGATCTTTGACGATCTGCTGGAACTCGATGAGCATCTGAATGTAGCGCCGGCGCTTGCGGATCGGTGGGAGATCCCCGATCCCTTGACCTACGTCTTCCACATCCACCATGACGTAAAGTTTCACGATGGCCGACCTCTCACCTCCCGCGATGTGAAATGGACATTCGACTCACTCCTGCAGGGCAAGATCCGAAGCACAAAGGCCGCAGTCTACCGCTTCGTGGATCATATCGACGCGCCCGACAACGATACCGTCGTGTTTCACTTAAAGGAGCCCTCATCAACTTTCCTTTGGAATCTATCGGGCGGCTCCATCGGCATCGTGCCCTACAGCAGTGGTGATGAAATGACGCGTCATCCCATTGGCTCCGGGCCCTTCAGCTTCGTCAGTGCGGAAACAGACAAAGAAGTCGTCCTTCAGCGCAACGACGCTTACTGGGGAGAAAAACCGCATCTCACCCGAGTACGCTTTGCTGTAGTGCCCGATGCTACGACCCAGGCCCTCGAACTGCGGAAAGGCAGTGCCGATCTCACCATTAATTCGCCAATGCCGCCCGATACTGTCCTAACTCTCGAACGCGACCCTGCACTCAAGGTTCAGCGGGGAGCAGGTACAAGGCTGGCATACCTGGCATTCAACCTTCGCGATCCCATCTTGAAAGATGTCAGGGTTCGCCAAGCGATCGCATACGCCATGGACCGTCGACCCATGATCCAGTACCTGTGGCGCGGCCAGGCTCAACCGGCGCACAGTGTTCTGCCGCCGCAAAGCTGGGCATACAACGACGACGTTCCTCGATATGACTACGATCCCGTTAAAGCGCGCCAATTGCTCGACGCCGCTGGCTACCCAGTCGTGAACGGCGTGCGCTTCCGTGTCGCGATGAAAACCTCGACCGACGAAAACACGCGCCTGATGGTCGCCGTCTTGCAGCAACAACTACGCGATGTAGGCATTGCGCTCGACATTCGGAGTTTTGAGTTTGCTACTTTCTTCTCGGATGTCACGCACGGCGCCTTTCAGCTTTACGGTCTGCGCTGGATCGGCGGCAACGAAGATCCCGACATCTTCGAATACGCCTTCCACTCCGCGAAATTTCCGCCCAATGGCGCCAACCGCAGCTTTTATTCCAACTCCCGATTGGATGCGCTAATCGACCATGCCAGGCGCGAAACCAATCAGAACGTACGCAAGCAGGACTATGCCGAGGTACAGCGAATTCTGGCTACCGACCTCCCGTATGTCAACCTCTGGTATCTCGATAATTTGGTCGTGCATACGAAGCGCGTGCGCAACGTAACGCTGAACCCATCAGGAAATTACAATTTCCTGAAGACCGCTGAAATGCAGTAGCCGCTGGCCAGCCGCTAGTGGCACTCCGAAAATTCCGCCGGTTTTCACGTGATAACATCAAGAGTTCGGTGAGTTCTCGGAGGCGCATCTGCTGCTCCTGAGACCTGACACCTAACCACTGAGACCTGCTTTCTTGAACATTCTCTTCATCGGCGACATTTTTGGACGCCCCGGACGAACCATTGTCAAGGACCGCCTGCAGGACCTCGTCAAGCAATATTCCGTGAATCTCGTGATCGCCAACGGCGAAAATTCCGCTGCCGGGTTCGGTATCACGCCTCCACTCGCGGACGAGCTCTTCGATCTCGGCATCGACGTCATGACAACCGGCAACCATGTCTGGGACAAGCGCGAAATCATCGAATATTTTCAGATGGCGGAGGGTAACCCGCACAGTCCTGCAAGGCGGCTACTGCGTCCCGCAAATTTTCCCGCGAGTCTGCCGGGCTGGGGAGTGTACGAAGGCCAGAAAAACGGTACCAACTACGCCGTAATTAATCTTCAGGGACGCGTGTTCATGGGCGCCAGCGACGATCCCTTCCGATTTGCGGACAAGCTCCTGGAGAAACTCAAGGCAAAGATCATCTTCGTCGACTTTCATGCCGAGGCCACTTCCGAGAAGGTCGCGTTCGGATGGTATCTCGACGGACGCGTAACGGCGGTGGTTGGCACACACACCCACATTCCTACCGCTGATGAAATCGTACTGCCCAAGGGCACGGCCTATATCACCGACGTCGGAATGACCGGACCCTATGACAGCGTGATTGGCGTCAAAAAGGAACTGATCGTCGACAAATTTCTGAGCGGCATGCCCACTCGTTTCGAAGCGGCAACGGGAGATGTCCGGCTGTGCGCGGTGGTGATTGAGTGTGATGATAAGACCGGCCGAGCCACAGGAATGAAACGGCTGATGCTCCGGTGAATGCTCGATTGCTCCCCGTTACGACGGTAGTTCCCCGGTCCTGATTTCGCTTGCAAGACAGCAGCGCGGGCGCATTCTATAGTAAGAACAATCATGCGATCGCTGTTTACGGGAATTGTGTTGTTGGGGGCTGCAGTTTGCCTGGCGGCAGACGGTGTCCCCACAGCTGCGCCTTCCGCGTGCTCGGATGCCGCCGGCGCGCCCGCCTGCAAGGCTGCATCGAAAGATCTCAAGGCTGCCCGCCAAGCTTTTTCCCGTGGCTTGAAGCTACGGCACTCCAAGAATCTGGATGATGCTTTCTCGCAATTCGAGGAAGCATACCGCTTGATCCCTCAAAACGTGGAATACCTCACCGCGCGCGAGATGGTGCGGCAACAACTGGTTGCGTCCCACTTGGAGCGCGGCAACGACAACTTGCAGAACGGACGGCAGGTAGAAGCCCTGGCCGATTTCCGGCTCGCCCTGCACCTCGATCCCCAGAATGAATTCGCTCAGCAAAGACTGCTTGACGCGGTCGGGCCGCTGCCGGTCCACACGATTGGCGCACCACAACTAGTCGCCAGCATCGACGCGCTGGCAGCCAAGCCCAAAGAGGAACGTCACGATTTCCACTACCGCGGAGATTCGCGCGGGTTGATTACGGCCATCGCCTCCAGTTACGGACTGACGGTAATCTTCGACGACGCCTTCCCCAGCCGCCGCGTGCGCTTCGACATAGAAGACGTGGACTTCGCAACCGCGATGCAAGCCGCCGAGTCGGTGACCAAGAGCTTTGGCGTCCCGCTCGAAGAGAAGGTTTTGTTCGCGACTCTCGACACGCCCGAGAACCATCGCCTGTACGACCGCATGGGATTGCGTTCGTTTTACATCCCTGGCGGCAGCACTCCGCAGGAACTCAACGACCTGTTGAACTCTTTGCGGTCGCTGTTTGAGCTGCGCTTCGTGAGCCTGAACGCCGCGTCCAGCACGATCACTGTGCGCGGCCCTCAGAGCACACTGGAAGCCGCTACTCAGTTTCTCGATACGCTCGATTCCACCCGCCCCGAAATCATGCTCGACGTGAAGGTGTATGAGGTCGATCACAGCTTCGCGCGCAGTATAGGCGTCCATATCCCCAACGATTTCCGTCTTTTCAGCATTCCCCTTGCGGCACTGACAGCCCTGGGCGGACAGAACATTCAAGACTTGATCAACCAGCTGATTGCCTCGGGCGGCATCAACCAGGCGGGGAACGAGAGCATTCAGGCATTGTTAGCGCAACTGCAGAGCCAGCAGAATTCGATTTTCAGCCAGCCGCTTGCCACCTTCGGTGGTGGAATCACGCTGATGGGACTCAGTCTCGATCAGTTGCGGGCCAGCCTTTCGCTGAATGAAAGCTCGGTCCGAACTCTCGAGCATATGACATTACGCGCCGCCCACGAGAAGGAAGCGACCTTCAAACTAGGTTCACGGTTCCCAATTATCAACGCCAGTTTTGCGCCCATCTTCAACAATGCCGCGATCTCTCAGGTTATCGGCAACAATAGTTTTGCGGCGCCCTTTCCTTCCTTCAGTTACGAAGACCTGGGGCTCACGGTTAAGGTCAAGCCGTCGGTCCATGGCACCTCCGATGTGAGCATGCAACTGGAGATTCTGTTCCGCACTCTGGGTGGAGCGAGTCTGAACGGGGTGCCAGTGATTTCAAATCGCGAATACAAGGCAGGCATTGCGCTGAAGGAAGGCGAGCCTGCAGTAGTGGCAGGAATGGTGACCAAGAGCGAACAGAAAAGCCTGAGCGGACTTCCCGGCCTTTCAAAGATCCCGGGCCTGAGAGCGTTGGCGGCCGAAAGTTCCAAGCAGGAAGAAGATGACGAGCTTCTAATCGTGATCACTCCGTACGTTGTTCGCAGCCCGGATGGCAGAGAGACGCCGGAGATCTGGCTGAGCAAGTAAAAAATTTCCCACCCAACATAGCGGTAGAGACGCGGCACACCGCGTCTCTACAATCGATCAATGATGATCCCGTCACATCCTACTGCTTCGCGGTGTTCTGTTTTTGGTTCGCCTGGGCGCTTTGGAAGTCCACGATCTGCTTCAGTACGTCCACTGGCACGCCGCCGCTCAACATGCGTCCGTTGATGAAGATTGCCGGAGTGCCAGTAACGCCGACGGACTTACCCAATGCCAGCGAGGCCTGGATTCTGGCTTTGGTGTCGGGTTTGGCGGCGCAGGCGGCGATCTGATCGGCATCGGCGCCGGACTCAGTCGCAATCGCCTTCAACTTTTCGTCCGCATTCGCCTCAGTGATGCTCTCCTGCTGCTCGAAAGTCTTCTGGATGAACTTCCAGACCGCATCCGTCGATGCGCGACCAACACAATCCACATAGTCGGCGCCCTTTTCGGCCCAGTTGTGATTGGGCAGTGGAAAATTCTGGAAGACGAAGTAAGCGTTGGGCTCCTGCGCCAGGAGTTGCTCAATGGTGGGCGCGACCTGTCTGCAGTGCGGACACTGCATATCGCTGAATTCGACGATCGTCACGGACGCCTTAGCCGGGCCCTTGGCCGGTCCGTTCACGCCTTTTTCCAGCTTGACGCGGTCTTGCTCAAATGGCTTCGCGCCGAAGGGGATGATGTCGCCCGTGACGGCGTGTTTGCCGTCGGCGGTGACATAGAACCTGTTGCTGTTGGATCCCTGCGGGTCGGTAATGACGACCAGGACTTCCGTGAGCCCGGCCACCGGCGTGGGACGAATCTCCGCAATCCGCCATGTCACCCCTGGGTTGTAACCGACCATCTGCTGCATGAAGGCATTGATGGTCTCTTCGGAGGGAAGATTGCTGGCAGCAGCCGCCAGAGTTGAATCGGCTGGTTTGGCGGCAGGCTTCGCCGCCGGAGCGGTTTTGGTCTGAGCGGCAGCGACCGCAACCAGACAGAGAAACACAATTACGTTCTCGAGCATATGCTCCTTTCAGGAATTCTCGCGGTAGGCCGCGCTATTTTCTCTAGTTCCGCGTAATGGCTCCCGCCGCCTTCTTGCGCGCGATCTCCAGTTCCGGCCGCTCGCTTCCGACCCCGACATCTGCCAGCTTGCGAAAATACTTCGAAGCCACAGCTGCGTTGCCTGCTGCTTCCGCACTCGAAGCCGCGCCCCAGAGCGCGTTGAAGCGGTTCGGCGCCGTTTTCAGAACCGCCTCGTACTCCGCGATAGCTTCCTTCGGCCGCGCCTGCTCTTGCAGCAACTGGGCCAGTAGTTCACGCGCCGGGACCACCGCACCCGGAGTGACTGGGCTCTTGTCCATGCTCTCTTCGAGTTCGGCTGCGGACCGCATCGCCGCGGTCGCCTCCGCAGACTTTCCCGACGCCTGCATGATCCACGCCGCCACCTCCTGGCGCTGGACCTCGATCTGGTTCGACCAATACGTATTCTTCTGCTCAGTAGCCGCATCCCGCAGCCGGACGAGGTTTTTCTCTGCATCAGCGGCGCGAGCAAGACTCTTTGTGTGCGACGCGCCCAAACCCACCGCCATCCACGTGATTGCCTGCGCCCACGGAACGCCTTCCGCGCTGACTTCAAGATGGCTCGCGTCTTCCCACCTGCCCAATTCCATCGTATAGCGAGCGGGCACAGCAGCTTGTGCGTAGGTGCCGGTCAGTGTCAGTCCTGGAACCGGCGACAATGATTTCATTTCGTCTAGGATCGCCTGAGCATCTTTGACCCGGCCCACTTGGAGGTATGCATATTCGAGGTAGTCCATGGCGTGCAGACGTTGATCGCGAGCCTCTCCGTTAGTAGAGGTCGCTTCCGCCTGTTTGGCGAGTTCGGACGATCGCAAGTTCGACTTGATGGACTCGTCCCATGATCCTACACGCGTGAAGATGTGCGAGGGCATGTGATTGGCGTGGGCTGACGCCGGTGCAATCGCCGCGTATTTGCGCGCCGCCGGTAACGCCGCCTCCGCCAGCACCGGGTTATCACTGCAATGGATGATGTAATGGGCAATTCCGGGATGACTTTGCTGCTTGGCAAAAACCTTGTCAGTCTTGGGCGCGATGATGTCGAGCGTCAGCGCGTGAAAAATCGCGGCTTCGCTGTCGTCCGGATAAGAAGCCTGAAGCTCTGCCATCTTCCGTTCAAACGCTTGCCCATGCACATACGCGCTGTTGGCATCCTCCCGATAGATCTCGGCCAATGCGTCGATGTACGCGCGCTCGCGAACCGTGACGGAAGCCGCGCCAGCGATCTGCTGAGCTTTCTTGATTGCTTCGCGACCGGCGGCGGTGTCGCCGTTCTCCCACAGTCCGTGATAGTGCGACATCGCAATTCCCCACTGTGCCATCGCGCACTGTGGATTCTGTTTCGTGACTTCCTGGAAAACTAATCTGGCTTGCTCGTACTGGAAGGAGTGCAGCAGCGCGACCGCCCGCTGAAAGTCCGCTTGGACCGTCTTCGCGCAGGAAGTCGCGAAATGCACCGACCCGACCTCTTGCTCGGTAAGGTCGTGCTGGTGGCCTTCGTCACACCAAACCGCGCTTACCTTCAACAGAAGAATGCAGAGGAGAGATACTAGAAATCGCATGGATAACCTTCATTCACCGAGCCATCTTATAGCATTCCGGAACATTT
>WNEZ01017661.1_pt1 | contig 13072 bp, 10 predicted proteins | sample 5400521 | NCBI WGS metagenome assembly WNEZ01 (sample SAMN13153339, study PRJNA577476) | soil metagenome | isolation source: 120 cm saprolite under Douglas fir tree site 2 hole 1 replicate 1 | place: USA:California | collected 2015-04-18 | reverse complement strand
CGCCGCCGGAGAAAACGAGATTCATGGGCGCTTCGCCGTATTCATTGGGGAGAGCGAAGCCGTGGCCGGTGGGTTTTTCGTGCGCGGCCTTGGCGGTGCTGCGGGCGTAAACGAGGTTCTTGGGGACGCCGCGATCGACCAAAAGGACGCTCCGACGCGGGATTCCTTCGCCGTCGAAAGGTGCGCCTAGCTGGAGGGGATGGTAGACGTCGTCGATGATGGTGATGTTCTTGCCAAAAAGCTGTGTGCCCATGCGGTCGTTCAGGCAAGAGCGCTTGTCTTGCAGCGCGGTAGCGGCGAAGTCGTAGAAAAGGAAGCCGACGAGATCGAGCACGGCGGCGGGTTCGAGGATAACTGTGTAGCGGCCGGGAGAGAGCTCGCTCGCGTTGACGGCGAGATGGGCCTTCTCGCTCGCACGAGCGGCCAGCTTTTGCGGATCGAAGGCGCGCACATCGGCTGAGTTGGCCTTAGCCCAGCTCGCGGCGGGATGTTCCTGCATGGTGATAGAAAATTCGGCGTGGGTCTCGCGATAGGCCGCGAAAAGGCCGCGCGAACTGCCCATAGCCGACTGGCTTTGACCGCTCGAAAACATTCCTGCGGCAACCTGTCCGTTCTTGACTGCGAGGTCGCATGCACGGCGGATGGCCCGCGCGCGGTCTTCCGGCGTGACAGCGGCGGTCTGTTTTACGAAGCGGTTGACGCTTCGATAGCGTTGTTTACCCGGGAGTGGGAGCAGCCGCGGATCTTCCGGCTGGCTGTGAGCGAGCGAAAGCGATGCTTCGATCGTGGCGCGGAGCGAGTCTTCGTCAATGCGATTGGTGGTCGCGCGGGCAGTGCGGCCGTCCACGACGGTGCGAACGGAAACCGTGAGGCCGTTTTCGGCGACGTTTTGGTGGATGGCATTGTTCGCGAAGCGCGTCAGAGCACTTGTGGTTTCGTCAATGTGGACTTCTGTTTCTTCGCCAACGGTTGATTTCGCAAGGCGGAGGACAGTATCGATGATGCGGCGGAGTCCGCGCTCGGGGAGCAGCGTCGAGGATGCCAGCCTTAAGGCCGGCATCCGGTGGGAAGAAGTTTTGCGGTTGGGTTTCATTGTTTCGAAAACGCCGAGCCGATGCGGACGTTTCGAAAGCGCGAAGCTGCCGCGCCATGCCCGGTGCCCATAGTCTGCATGGGCTGGCCTTTCCCGCAGTTAGGCGTGCCCCAAAGCGTCCAGTGATCGAACTTGCAGATGGCGTCGCACGAATTCCAGAATTCAGTGGTGATGCCGCTGTAGCTGGGATTTTTCAGCATCCGCGTTTGCTTGCCGCCCTTGATCTCCCAGCCGATTTCAGTGGAGAATTGGAATTGGTAGCGGCGGTCGTCGATCGACCAGGAACGGTTGGTTTCCATCAGGACGCCGTCATCCGTGTCCGCAATCAAATCGTCGAACGGCCAGGCCCCGGGCATCAGGCTCACATTAGTCATTCGAATGATGGGGAGCCGGTTCCAGCTTTCCGTGCGCATAGTGCCGGAAGAGCGCTTCAAACCGATAAGATGCGCGGTTTCCCGGTTCGAGAGATACCCGCGAAACTGGCCGTCCTTGATGATGTCGGTGCGCTGCGCGGGGACGCCCTCGTCGTCATAAGCAAAAGTGCCTAGCCCGGGGCCATGCTCGAGCCGCGCGTCGGCGACAACATTGACGATATCTGACGCATAGCGGAGCTTATTGAGCTGATCGAGCGTCAGAAAGCTGGTGCCGGCAAAATTGGCTTCCTGGCCGAGCACGCGATCGAGCTCGATGGGATGGCCGATGGATTCGTGAATCTGCAAGCCAAGCTGGCTGCTCCCCAGGATCAACGTGCCGGTTTTTTCCGGGCATTGCGCGGCAGAATGCAATGCGGCCGCTTCTTCCCCGACACGCGAGGCGTGTTTTAGAAGGTCGAGCGATTCGACAAGCTCGTAGCCTGCCAGGGCGTGCTGGCCACCAAAACTGTTGGGATAAGAGCGCTTTTGGATCTCGCCGTCCTGGAAAGAAGTTGCGGCTATGCCGCAACCGCCGATCACTTTTCGCTGGTGAATGCGCGAGCCGATGCTCGAGGCAAACCAGGAATCGATCTTGCGGAATTGCATCCCGGTTTCGGTCAGCGTCACGCCTTTGTTTTTGCGCATTTCAGAATCGGCCGCCAAAAGCAGAGCGAGCTGGGATTCGAGGGGTATTTCGAAAGGGTCCTTGCGGAAAGGGCTCTGCCAGCTATCGATGTAGGCGTCTTCGGGAGCCAGCACGACATCGTCGCGCTTGGCGAGCGCAGATGCCTTGGCAATGGAGACGGCCTGCGCAGCGCAGGTGGCCACGCCTTCACGCGTCAGACGGTCAGTGGAGGCAAATCCCCAGGCGCCGTTCGTTAGGACGCGAATGCCCAGCCCGATCGATTCGGATTGCGCAAGCGTGCCGACCTGACCATTTTTTGTGGTCAGGTCGCGCTGGCGCAAGTGCATGACGCGAACGTCAGCGTATGTCGCGCCGCGGAGACGGGCGATGTCGAGGGCGTGCGAGCAGAGATCCCACATAATTGGCCGTTCAAGCGAAAGCATACTAAGTTTACAAGAAAAAAGGGACGCAGCGCGCTGCGCCCCTGGGAGGAAGAAGCAAGAAACGTCTATCTCGCTGAATTAAGTGCCTTCTTGCCAGGAAGCTAGGTAGTGCTCCTGCTCGGCGGTGAGCTTGTCGAGCTTGTGCCCCATGGAATCCAGCTTGAGCCGGGCGATTTCCTTGTCAAGATGCTCGGGAACGACGTAGACCTGCGGTTTCAGATCCTTATGATTCTGGCGCAGGTACTCCGCGGAGAGCGACTGGTTGGCGAAGCTCATGTCCATCACAGCGGCGGGATGGCCATCGGCAGTCGCAAGATTCACCAATCGGCCTTCGCCCAGAAGATAGACTTTTCGGCCGCCTTTCAATAAGTATTCGTGAACCAGCGGCCTCACTTCGCGCTTGCCGGTAGACATCTTCTCGAGCGCCGGAATGTCAATCTCGACGTTGAAGTGCCCGGAATTGCAAACCACTGCGCCGCTTTTCATGGCTTCGAAGTGCTCGCCGCGAATTACGTTCTTGTTTCCCGTAACGGTGATGAAAACATCGCCTTCCTTCGCGGCATCCGCCATGGGCATCACGCGGAAACCATCCATGGCCGCTTCGATGCCCTTCACCGGATCGATTTCAGTGACGATTACGTCCGCGCCGTGCCCTTTCGCGCGCATCGCCACGCCGCGCCCGCACCAGCCGTATCCCGCAATGACCACCTTGAGGCCGGCAAGAAGCAGGTTTGTGGCGCGAATCACTCCGTCCAGCGTGGATTGCCCCGTGCCGTAACGATTGTCGAAGAAGTGCTTGGTCTGCGCGTCGTTGACGGCGATGATCGGGTATTTGAGCGTGCCGTCCTTGGCCATCGCGCGGAGGCGGATGACGCCCGTGGTGGTCTCTTCAGTGCCGGCGATGACGTTGGAAACGAGATCGGAGCGCTTCGTCAGAAGCATGGTGACGAGGTCGGCGCCGTCGTCCATTGTGAATTGCGGTTTGTGCTCGAGCGCCGCGCGCAAGTGCGAATAATACGTTTCGTTATCCTCTCCCTTGATGGCGTAGGTCGGGATGTTGTAATCGCGGTTCAATGAAGCTGCGACCTCATCCTGTGTGGAGAGTGGATTCGAAGCGCAAAGCACGGCGTCGGCGCCGCCATCGCGCAGCGTGATCATCAGGTTCGCGGTCTCGCTCGTTACATGCAGGCACGCGGAGATGCGCAATCCCTTCAGCGGCTGCTCCTTGATAAAGCGCTTCCGGATCGATTCGAGCACCGGCATCTGCCCATGGGCCCATTCGATCTTGCGTTTGCCGGCGTCTGCCAGCCCGATATCCTTCACATCGCCTTTTTTCAGCTCAGCTGTAGCCACACTCAAGCTCCTTGTCTCAAACTTCGCACGGCGGAGGACTTCGCGCCGGAAGAGGAAACCCAGGCCCCAGATTAAAGGCCGGCGCTACGCGAAAGCGCTAGCGTCGAGCGGCGACCTCCACGGGTGCCGCGGCGTCCAAACCGGCAGCCTTGCGCAAAGCATCTGCACGATCAGTACGCTCCCAGGTGAATCCGGGGCCGCTGCGGCCGAAGTGACCGTAGGCAGCGGTAGGTTTGTAGATTGGCCGGCGGAGATCCAGAGCTTCGATGATGCCCTTGGGTGTCAACGCAAAATACTCGCGGATGAGCGCGGTGATTTTTTCTTCGGAAACCATGGCCGTGCCGAAAGTCTCGGCCATCACCGAAACCGGCTCAGCGACTCCGATGGCATACGCCAGTTGCACTTCCGCTTTGCGAGCAAGGCCTGCCGCGACCATGTTCTTTGCAATGTATCGCGCCATGTAACAAGCGGAGCGATCCACCTTCGAGGGATCCTTGCCGGAAAACGCCCCGCCACCGTGACGGCTGTATCCGCCGTAGCTGTCCACGATAATCTTGCGGCCTGTCAAACCGGCATCTCCCATCGGGCCTCCGATCACAAAGCGCCCAGTAGGGTTGATATGGGTCTTGGTCTTGGCATCGAGCATGGAAGCGGGGATGATCGGCCGAATGACGTGTTCCATGACGGCGTCGCGGAGATCGCTATTGGAAACTTTTTCGCTATGCTGCGTGGAAACCACGACGCAATCCACGCGTGCGGGCCGGCCATCCCGGTATTCGATAGTGACCTGGGACTTGCCGTCGGGGCGAAGGAAATCAACTTTATTGGACTTGCGAACTTCGGCGAGGCGCTGCGTGAGGCGGTGGGCGAGTTGGATGGGCATGGGCATCAACTCTTCGGTTTCATCGCATGCGAAGCCGAACATCAGGCCTTGGTCGCCCGCGCCACCAGTATCGACGCCCATGGCGATGTCCGGAGACTGCCGCTTCACCGTGCACATGACGGCGCAAGTGTCGCCGTCGTAGCCGAACTTGGCGCGGTCGTAGCCGACGCCACGAATGGTCTGGCGGACAAGCGAGTCGTAATCCACCGTCGCGCTCGTAGTGATTTCCCCGGCGATCACTGCAAGGCCGGTGGTGACCAGCGTCTCGCAGGCCACGCGCCCCTTAGGGTCCTGCCTCATCACTTCATCGAGAACTGCGTCAGATATCTGGTCGGCAATTTTGTCGGGGTGGCCCTCGGTGACGGACTCAGAAGTAAACAGAAAGTTGCGCAAGGCTTCGCTCAAAACAAGTTCTCCTTCGTGGTTTGGGGGCAGCAAGCCACAACTATACACCCCCACGCTGTTACGGTCTTCTCGTATCGTTCCAAAGCTAACACTCGAGAAGTCGAGAGTCAACGCATTGAATTCAAATGCGTTAGAGGCAAGGTGAATGGTCAGAATTGAGACCTGAATGGAAAGCATCTGCTTCTTTTGGGAGTTACTAGGCAGCGTCCGCGTCGTCATCCGGACCGGCCGAGACCGGCAAGCCCAGCGTCTTCATTCTCTTGGCCAAAAGGTAGTTGCGGATAAAGGGGTCCAAGTCGCCGTCCAGGACGCGATCGACGTCGCCCACTTCAAACTTCGTGCGATGGTCCTTGATCAGCCGGTAGGGTTGCATCACGTAGGAGCGAATCTGGCTGCCGAAGGATATGTCCATCTTGCTTTCGTCGAGCTTGTCGGTATGCGCCTGGCGTTTTTGGATTTCCAGGTCGTAGAGGCGCGAGCGAAGCATTTTCATGGCGAGCTCGCGGTTTTTGTGCTGGCTGCGTTCCGCCTGGCAGCCGACGACGATCCCCGTCGGGAGGTGCGTGATGCGCACCGCGGTTTCCACCTTGTTGACGTTTTGTCCGCCCTTGCCGCCTGAACGGAACGTGTCCAGCTTGAGGTCCTCGGGGCGAATATTGACCTCGATTCGGTCGTCAATCTCCGGAATAACAAAAACAGAGGCAAACGACGTGTGCCTGCGCGCCGCCTGGTCGAACGGAGAAATCCGGACCAGGCGATGCACACCGGTCTCGCCCGCCAGCAAACCATAGGCGTTTTCGCCCGCAAGCCCAGTCCTGCGACTCGGTGCCGCCGGCACCCGGCTTGATGGTCATGATGGCGTTGAGGTGATCGGTTTCCCCGGACAGAAGCGTACGCGTTTCCAGCTCGGCGACGTAATTTTCCGCCGTAGTCAGTTCGCGGTCGAGCTCCTTCAGCAGATCGTTGCGCTGTTCGGCGTTGGTTTCCTCTTGCGCAAGATTGATGTACGTCTCGATGTCGCCCGAAAGCGCAGTGAGTTTCGCATCGGCGGCAATCTGCTCTTCGGAGCGTTTGCGGTCGCGCAGCACGGATTGTGCGGCTTCCGGATTGCTCCAAAAATTCGGGTCAGAGGTGCGCGCTTCGAAGCTCTTCAGGCGCTCCTGGTGGTGCGCGGCGTCAAAGATAGCTCCGGACAAGGGTGATGCGGGGCTTCAGGCTTTCGTAGCGGTGTTGCAGGTCTTCGAGAATCATTCGTATCGCCAGTCCTAGCAGAAGTTTCCCCTCTGCTTTCTTTACCTCATCTGCCTCATTTATTTCTCTTGCTTCCAGCTCATCAGCAACAGAATAGCCGAAACAAGGACGCAGAGCCAGGCGAACCAATCGCCGAAGCGCGTGTAGGACGTCGTCTCCGTTCGAAAGTCGAAAGGCAAATCCACGGAAGCGCGGACATCCCTCGGCAAGGCCCGGAAAATGCGGCCATAGGGGTCGACCGACGCGGTGATCCCGCTGTTTGTGACGCGAACGATCCAGCGGTGGTTTTCGACCGCGCGAACGCGCGCCATCCGGAGATGCTGCTCCGCCGCGGCTGAGCGGCCAAACCAGCCGTCATTCGAAATGTTCAAGAAAAGCTGCGCGCCGTTGGCGGCAAAGCGGCGCACTTCTCCCGGATAAATCGCCTCGTAGCAAATGAACACGGCGAAAGAATGGCCATCGGGGAGACGTGCAACGGAATAGCTCGTGCCCTTTCGAAAGCCGCCCACTTCGCTGGAGACGCTGCTCACCACGCGATGAATCAGTGGAAATGGCTCGTATTCGCCAAATGGAACAAGATGAATTTTGTCGTAAGAAAAGACGCGCTGGCCTTGCGCGTCGAACATTAGGGCGCTGTTGTATGGCACGAAACGCGTTCGAGCCATCTGCCCCGTGGAATCGACGAGCGGCTTCCACTCGATCACCCCTACAACGAATGGGCGCTGAAATTGAATCGCCAGGATCGATGCCAGCTTCGCAAATTGCGTGTCCTGGAACGAAAAAGGCGCCGGGGCTTCCGGCCACACTAGCAGATCGGGATGATTGCCAGTGGGCGCGAGGCTCAAGCGTTGGATTTGTTCGAGGTCCTTCGCATGCGCCTCAAACCACTTGGGTTCGTCCGAGGGAGCCTCGGGAAAATTCAGTTGTACCGCCCGGGCTATTTGAGCAGATGGCGGGACGGGAACGAGTCGTGGGGAAGCGAGCATGAGGGCTAGAAGCAGGCCTGCCGCAAAGGCCAATATCGTCAGCCGGCTCTTCAGATGGGCCGCTGGTGCGGCCTCGGCCCAGGCCAGCAGCGCATTGCCAGCCATGACCAGAAAAGAAAGCCCGTAAATCCCCGTAATCGAGGTGACCTGGATCAATCCCAGATTGTCCGATGCCGGATACCCAAGCAGATTCCAGGGAAAACTGATTTCCGGAAGATGCGCGCGCACAAATTCGAACGTCACCCACAGAAACGGCGCGCCGAAGCACGCCAGGATAATGCTGCGCCGGGACAACCGGTTCACGATCCACGCAAACGTTCCGGTCAATATACCCCAGGCGCTGGCAATAAGCAGCAGAACGCCCCACCCGCCTGCTCGCGAGAGGCCTCCGTGCACGCTCAGCACCTCCGCAATCCACGGCACGGAAGTAAAGACAAACAGCAGGGCGTGAAGAAAGCCGCAGCCGAATGCGACGCGCGGCCGCGCTTCGAACACAATAATCAGCAGGATTCCAACGCAGACCCACGAGCAAACGCTGACATAAAAACCTGTGAAGGACAAGGAAAGCGCGGCGCCCGAGATGGCACCGAGGAAAAGCCGCAGCCAATCCGGCATTTCTTTTTCTGGATGGGGACGGAGCAAGGCGAGCCAGGCGCGGCCGGGCATCAGTGTTTTACGATGGCCTTGAAGCCGGCCGTCAACAAGCCTTTCCTGGCGTTTTCTGCGGCTTTCTGCTCGGTGTAGGGTCCCACCTGCACGCGATAATACTTATCCCCTTGGGGCGACAGAACGAACGCCGGGAATTTTCTCTTCTGCAAGTTGGCGGCGAGCGCCATCGCTTCGGATTCTTTCCGCGACGCAGCGACCTGCAAGATGTACGAACCGCCCGGAATGGGCCGTGTGTTCAGATTTGTTCTCGGCAGCTCGTTGGAAGTCTTCGCTGCGCCGCCTTTCCCGATGGCCGGCGCGGTTTTTGTCGCCGCTGTCGCGGCCGCCGGCTTCAAGTGATCTTCTGTTTTGCTGGAATCTCCGGCGTGGTAAAACTCCCAATCCGAGCTGGACGGCGGCGCCGTGTCAGGCGTCTTCTCCGCCGATGAACTCTTATTCGAATGTTTCTGAGCAACATCGTTTCTCGGAGAGATCGCTGCCTCGGAGGAGCCTCGCGGATTCGTGGCAGCGCGCACCTGCCCATCGTACTGGTTACGCCCCATGACGTAACCTAGCGTGAAGAACACGCCGGAAAACAGCAGAATCAGCATGAACAAGCCGATGACATGCCGTCCTTCGAGGACGCGCTCTCGGGTGCCCCCGCGTTTTCCCCCAGAGGGCATTCTTACTTTGACTTCCCCCCTAACGCTTGTACCCAGCTATTAATGATATCGATGGGCAGGGGGAAAACAATCGTTGTGTTCTTCTCGACACCTATCTCCGTGAGTGTCTGGAGGTAGCGGAGCTGGATAGCAGACGACTGTGTTTCGAGAACTTTGGCGGCGTCTGCAAGTTTTTGCGAAGCTTCGAATTCACCTTGCGCATGAATGACTTTAGCGCGTCGCTCGCGTTCGGCTTCCGCCTGCTTCGCGATGGCGCGCTGCATCTGCTCCGGAATGTCAACCTGCTTCACTTCCACCTTGGACACTTTGATGCCCCAAGGCTCGGTGTCCGTATCGAGGATGATTTGCAGCTTGGCATTCACCTTATCGCGCTGCGAGAGAATTTCGTCGAGCTCGAACTGGCCCACGATGCTGCGGAGCGTGGTCTGCGCGAGCTGCGAGGTCGCGTATTGATAGTTCTGCACCTGGGACATCGCGAGATTGGCATCCACGACTCGAAAGTAACAAACGGCATTGACTTTCACGGAGACGTTATCGCGCGTGATGATGTCTTGCGGCGGAACATCCAGAGTTTCGAGCCGCAAATTGATGCGATAAAGCGCCTCGATCGGCCAGAAAACCAGTCTCAGCCCCGCCCCTTTGGCCTCCGGCAACAATCGGCCCAGACGCAGCACGACACCGCGTTCCCATTCTTTAATGATGTACAACGAATTCCAGAACCAGATCAAAAAAACACCAACGATCAATGCCGTCCCAACCAGACCAATCTCCATTTTTGCCCTCCTGAACGTGGACGAATTCTACTTGTTTTCCGGCGCGGATGCTTCCGCCGGCTCGACGTTGAGCTTCAATCCTTCGATTCTCACCACGCGCACCGGTCTTCCCTCCGGCACGGCACGATCAGAAACGGCTCGCCACAGCTCTCCATGAACGCGAATCATTCCTTCTGCACCCGCAGCCAGCGAAGAAACAGAAACCCCCTGCGCGCCAACGAGTTCTTCCCTTCCCGTAGTCGTTTTCCAAGTCCGCGAGCGCAGCACCAGGCGCATCAGAAAAACCGTTATGACCGCGAACGGAATCGTCGCAGCCACCGCCACGCCCAGACTGACACCTCCTGTCGTGAGCGGCGAGCGGATCAAGAACATCGCGCCAAGCATCATGGCAATGATGCCGCCCACGCCAAGAATACCGTGGCTCGCAAATTTTGCTTCCAGAATGAAAAGCGCCAGCGCCAGCAAGATCAGCAGCACGCCTGCAAAATTCACCGGAAGGATGTGCATGGCATAGAGCGCCAGAACCGCGCAGATACCCCCGATCACCCCGGGCGCGATCACGCCCGGATGCGTGAATTCCGTATACAAGCCGAGAACGCCGACGATCAACAGCACGAAAAATACGTCCGGCTCGACGATGCGCGCGAGAAACTTCTGGCGCGCAGAAAGTTCGAACTGGCTCAGCACCGGACTGGGTAGCGACAGCGTCAGCCGCGTGCCGTCAAATCGCGTGATGGCTCTCCCGCTGAGCTGATGCAGCAGATCTTCCGGTGATGCCGCGACCAGATCGACGAGTTTGCCCTGCAACGCTTCTCTTTCTGTGAAAGCCTTCGCATCCGTCACCGCGGTTTCCGCTAGCGACGGATTACGTCCGCGTTTTTCCGTATAGCTGCGCAGGAATGCTGTCGCGTCGTTCATGATTTTTCTGCGCATCGTTTCATCGACCTGCATCTGAAAGCCGCCGATTGCAAGAATCGGAGACGCGGCTCCAGTGTGCGTGCCGGGAGCCATTGCCGCAATGTCTGCCGAAAGCAAAATAAAGAATCCGGCGGAGGCGCCGCGCGCCCCCGTTGGCGAGACATACACCGCTACGGGCACCGGCGAGGCCAGAATGTGCTGAATGATGTCCTTCATCGAGTCACTCAGTCCCCCCGGCGTATCCATGGTGATGAGCACTAAAGCGGCATGACGGCGAGCGGCATCCGCAAGCCCTTCGTCGATGTACGTTGCCAGCACCGGTTCCACTTCTCGATCCAGGTTGAGCTGCAGAACGAGGGAGCTGGCCGGATGCTCGTCCGCGGTCGCGTGAGGCAAAAGCAAAACTACCGCAGAGATGCAAAGCGCACCTAGAAACAGCCGGCCGGATGCTCGTAAAATTCGCGGCGAAAATATCTGCGGGATCACGCCACTTGCTCTCATTGAGCACCTCCCGGAGGCTTCTGCTTCTGCAGATGCTCAAGCAATTGCTTCGCCTCCGAATAATTGGGAGCCAGCTTGAGGGCGCGTTCCGCTTCTGCGCGCGCCAAATTCGTTTTTTTCTGTTCCAGATATACGCGCGCAAGCGTAGTGCGCACCACTGCCGAATCTCGCGTCTGCAGGGAAGCTTGAATCTCTTTCACCGCGTCGTCCAGCTTTCCACGCCGGCGGTAAATCTCGGCAAGGCCGCTGTGCGCCGCCGGGCTGCCCGGATCAGCGGCCAGGATAGCGCGAAATTCAACTTCCGCCGCGTCCACTCGTCCCGCGGAAAGCTCCTGGCGTCCATGGCGCAAATGCGCAGTCGGCGTGTCCGCAGAATTCACCACCGCCGCTCCCTCGCTTCCGGAAGAGTCTGGCAACTTTATCTCCAATCGCAAAGCCGTGGTGTCCAGTTGCATGCTGAGGCGCTCCAGACGCGACAGCGCATCGCCTTTTTCATCGAGTTTAATCGCGGGCAATGCGTTCGGGCCCAGCGCTTCGGCCGCTGATTCGCGCCCTTGGTCCGCTTCCGCCTTCTTTCCCGCTTTCTCCAGCGCATAGATCATGAGGGCCCGGTTTTCGGCGTTATCCGGCGCCCGCTCGGCAGCTTCCTGGAAGAATCCGGCTGCCGCAGGAAAATCATTTCCGCGCAGTGCCAGCACACCCAGATTGAATGGGTAATCGTCCTCGTCAGGATCGAGATCCATGGCGCGGCGGAGGTCCGCCTGCGCCGCCGGTGCTTTGCCCTGGCGTGCCCGGGCCAGCGCCAGGTTATTTAGAGTTTCAGGAAGGTCCGCTCCGGACACCAGGTTCTTCCGCAAAGCCTCTTGCAGCGAGACGAACAGTTCCTCGGCGCGGTCCGGCTGATCGAGCTGCAACCGGCAAACGCCCATCGCGAACGCTGCTTCCACGTAGCGGTCGTGTGATTTCGGAACCTTCGCGTACCACGCCAGCGCCGCGTTGTAATCCTTCCTGCCGTAATACGCTTCTCCCAGGGCGAAATTCGGTTCCGGCCAGTCGGGCTCGAGCCGCGCGGCCTCATGCAGCTCGCGAATCCTGGGTTCGTCTTCGTTCGCCAAAAGCCCGCGCGTGTAGTGTTCGAAGGCATCCAGACGCAGCGGCCGCTGCGCCTTCGAGAACTGCTCCAGGCTCCGCGAGTAAGCATGATTGTTCGCGGAGAGCACCACGAAATCCGCGTCCAGGTCCTGCGCGATGCGGAGCATCGAAGCGCGGCTTAATTTGGTCGAAGGAGAGAGGCCCGCGCGCTCCAGTTCACCCGTCAGGCCCGCGTGGGAATACACCTGCTGCCCCACAGCTGAAAGGCGCTGGATGGTCAATTCCTCCAACCCTTCCCCGAGCCAGTCCAGCCGCGGTGAGGCTCCCGCGTTCTCAAAAGGAAAAACAAGATAAACGCCCGGCTGGGAGACATTGGAAGGGGGAGTGCGGGAAGGTGTCTGCCCGGAAGAAAGCGTTGCGCACATGAACGCGGCCGCGCAGCTAAGTGCTACCGATAGCGCCCTGAATCCTTTTCCCCTCATACTCCTTGCATTGTAACAGAGGCCATCGGCTGCGAGCGGCTGGAGAGCTGGCTCCCGATGCGATTCTCACCGGATGCAAGAGACGAAATCAATGCTCTCATGCGAATCAGTTGAAGAAGAGAATTGTGCCGCCACGGATCGGCGGGAGCGCGCCTCATTCGAACGGGACCTTCTAAACTCTCGGATGCCCAAGCGTCAGGGCTGAGCGGATTCGGCTGGCTTCGGCGCCAGCAGTTCCTGAATCGCCGGATCTTTCAAGACCGCGGCAAAGGCCGGATCTTTCGCGATCTCGGCAAGCTCCTTGTAGCCTTCGTCCTTCGCTTTGCGGAGGTACACGATGCAGCGTTCCAGATTACCCGCTTCGGCGAACGATTTCGCCAGCAGGAAGTAAAACCGTCCGCGGTCGCCGACCGAGCGGTCTTGCAGGATCGATCCTGTCCGGGAGTTGCCGTGCTCGAAGAGCTGCGGATCAAGCGCCAGCGCCTGCCGAAACGCCGCAATGCCCTCCTCAAATTTTTTTTCG
>WNEZ01003786.1_pt1 | contig 13073 bp, 11 predicted proteins | sample 5400521 | NCBI WGS metagenome assembly WNEZ01 (sample SAMN13153339, study PRJNA577476) | soil metagenome | isolation source: 120 cm saprolite under Douglas fir tree site 2 hole 1 replicate 1 | place: USA:California | collected 2015-04-18 | reverse complement strand
CAGGGGCGGCCAGGGCGACGCCGCGAATCCCCTCGTTAGGGTATTCAGCCGGGGGTCGGTGCATGAGGACTACCCCAAAGAGTTCGGGTGTCAGCGCGTTGTCATCCGGAGTCTCGGAGACGAAGGTTCAAGGAAGTCAGCGACTTGAGCGCCCCAGCACGGCCTCGACGCGCGGCGGGAGTCGGCAAGTTGACCCCCCGAGCGGCCGCCTCTTGGCATGTCGCCTGCTTTTCCGGCCCCTCGAGCGAAAAACCAGGAGGTTCAACCGTCATGACCGAGATGTTCTATCAGCCCGGCGACTACGTCTGCCCTTCCGATTTGCCTCGCCGCTTCCTCTGCCGCGTCCAGCAGGTCGAGTCCATCAGAGTCGGGGACGGCCTTTCGCAGATTCTCAGGCTCGAGCCGCTCGAGGGACCCTGGCCCCAGGGGACGTGCCTCATCCGGCTGGACGGAGCGGTGGCGCCGGCTCCCACCCGCGAGCTCTGGCGGCGGCGCGGGCTCGTCCGGCTTCCCCACGTCGAGCGGCCGAGGGGACATGGTCCTGCCGGACGTGGGCGCGCCGTCGCTTGATGGGGGGCCGCCGCCCGCTCACGCGGAACGTTTGAGGTGAAGCATGGATGAGCCCTGCGCCGAGAAGCTCGGCGGCGTCGATGCGCCGGCGGTGCGCCCCCGCGCCGAGGAGGTCGCGTCGAGCGACCCCGAGCGCCTGGCCGAGGAGACGCCGATCCCCAGCGCGCTGCCCGCCGCGACCCTCGTACGCCCGGGGATCGCACGCGACCTCTCACCCGGAGCCGAGCCGGTTCGCGTGCTGGCGCGCGTGGTCGCTCCGGGCGGCCTGCGGGTCGCGCTCGAGTCGGCCGAGTGGCTCACTCCCTACACGGCCGAGACCATCGCCGAGCACGCGCTGCGGGCGGGGCCCGGAGCCCGGCTCGAGGTCACCGTCGCGAGCGAAGTGGGAGATATCGAGCTCCGACTGGTCCAGCGGCGGTTCGCGTCTCTCATCGCGCGTGGTGTCGAGGTCAACGTCCATCGGGACCGCCGGGGCACGGCGTCCCCGCGCAGCCGCCAGGCCGCCGCATGATCGGTGGAGCCGATGCCGCTCGAGCCTGACCTCGTCCTCCCCGGGCAGCTCGGCTCGCTGTCCTCTCCGCGGAGGCCCCTCCAGGGCGCGCGCCTGCTCATGCTCGCCGTGCTCCAGGACGCCATCGAGTGCTATCGCAAGCGGCCCCGGGAGCACGACCCGGCCGCGCGCCTCCTCTTCGAGGAGACGCGCGCCTGGATGGAGTCGACAGATCACGCAACCTTCTCCTTCGAGAGCATCTGCGACGCCCTCGACATCGACGCGGATTATCTTCGCCGGCGCCTGCGCCAGCACGGCGCGCCCCTCCAGGAAGGCCGACGACCATGATCCCCGGCGCCGATCACGACGGGCTCGCCCCCGAGCCCAATCTGCAGGCCTTCAGCGTCATGACGCTGGTGGGCGCCGGCATCATCGTCTCCGTCGATGCCTGCTGGCGCAGCACGGAGGTCTTCCACGCCCTGCTCCCGCTCTACGCGGGCGTGATCGCCCTGGCGACGAGCGTGCTGCTCGTCACGCGCACCGCATGGGCCACGCGCTACCGTGCGTCGCTCGCGTGGATGCTCGCGGTCGGCTCCCTCGCGAGCCTGGACCTCTATTTTCTGGCCTCACCCGACCAGCCCGGCCTGATCGCGAACTACCTCACCTGCCTGCTGGTCGCTTCCGTCGTCCTCTTCTCGTGGAGCAGCACACGGACCGTCATCGTCGCCGCGGCCGTCTGGTCGAGCTTCACGCTCGCCGGCACGCTAGCCATCCCGGACGCCGTGCACAGCGCGCCCCTGTGGCTCTCGCTCGCCGGCCTGATCGTCGGGGCCATGCTCGCGGTCACCTCCGCCCACCTGCTCGAGCAATTCAGGGGCACGCTGGCCGAGCGGCACCAGGAGGTCATCGATGTGTCGACACGGCTCGTCTCGGCCCAGGAGGACGAGCGGCGCCGTATCTCCCGCGAGCTGCATGACGAGCTCGGGCAGTCACTCACCGCCGTCTCCACGTATCTCTGGCTCGTCGAGCGGCAGCTTCCCGAGGAGCTCGCGACGCTGCGCCAGCGCACGGCCGATGCGCGCCGGCTGGTGAGCAAGACGCTGGGAGAGATGCGGGAGCTCTCCCACCTCCTCTGCCCGCCGGCACTCACCCTGCACGGTCTCCTCCCATCGCTCGAGGAGCACGTGAGGACATTCGGGGAGCTGCATCAGATGAAGGCGCAGTTCGCGGCCGAAGGACTTCCCGACCGGCTGCCGCCGGAGATCGAGACCGCGGTCTACCGCATCACGCAAGAAGCGCTCACCAACGTCGCCCGGCACGCGGGCGCGCGCGGCGTGCGCGTCTCGCTCGGGACCGCAGCCGGCCAGCTCCGGCTCGAGATCGCCGACGACGGCATCGGACTCTCGCGGACCGCCGGGAGACACGGCGGGGCGGGGAGCGGTCTTGCCGGCATCGGCGAGCGGGCGCGCGCGCTCGGCGGCACGCTCACCGTCCACTCGGGGATGGGCACCAAGCTCCGCGTCCTCCTGCCCTACCGCCAGGGCGCGCTGCGGGCGGGCGCACGCACGGCGTTGCCCCACAGCCCGCCGCCCCTGAGGACTCTGAAGAGCGCGCCCGCGGCGATCGGATGAGGCCGGCCGCCAGCGCCGTCGGGCGACGAGGCGGTCTTGACGCCGCCACCCGCGGCACCCGACTCCGCACCCTGTTCGAGTCGGTACGCGTCGCAGGCCGCGCGCCTGAGCGCATGATGGAGGACGCGAGGTGATCATGGAGCACGTCGAGATTCACCACGGCAGCGAACGGCCCGAGCACCTGCCCTTGCTCGATGGCGTTCACGTCCTCGTCGTCGACGACGACGAGGAGGTGCGCGAGGCGATCGTGGCGGTCCTCCAGGACTGCGGCGCGGAAGTCATCGCCGCTTCTGGCGGGGCGGCGGCGCTCAACACGCTGCGCCATGCGCAGCCCGACGTGCTGGTGAGCGACATCGCGATGCCGGGGATGGACGGCCACCGGCTGATCCGCCGCATCCGGGCGCTCGACCCGGCACGCGGCGGCTCGATCCCGGCCGCGGCGCTGACGGCGTACGCCAACTCCGCCGACCGCGCACGCGCCCTCCTCGGCGGCTATCAGGTGTACCTCGCGAAGCCGTTCGACCCGACCGAGCTGGTGACGCTCGTCGCCCACCTCGCCGGGCGGTCCGGCAAGGGCTAGACGCCGCCCCGAGACTGCGGTCGGTGGCGCGGGGCGCACTCGCGGCTCCCGCTCGCGCGCCGCTCACCTCGACTTCACTACCGGGACGCCGCGCTCGGCGCACTCGAAGGTCGCCGCGAGTGCGCCCCGCGCCACCGACCGGGTATCTCGGATCGTGAAGCGGCCGGGATCGTCGAGAGGTACACGACCTGGCTGCAGGGTGGAACGCGGCGGCGCCGTCGCCGCGCCTATGAGGCGCCGAGCGCGACGGTCGAGCGAAGATCGCAACTCGGCGGCGCCGAATCGAAGCGGAGACGGCGCCCCCGCTCCCGCGCCCGCGGTGACCGCCGCTACACGTCGACTTCCTCGACCTTCGGCGCGCGCTCCATGATGAGCGCGAAGCGCGGCGCCACCTCGCGGCCCATGAGGGTCAGGATGGTCTGCTCCGTCTTCTCCGCGTCGTGGATCGTCACGCGGAGCAGGGCGCGCCGGGCCGGATCGAGCGTCGTCTCCTTGAGCGTCCCGGGGTTCATCTCACCGAGGCCCTTGAAGCGCTGCACCTGCATCGTGCCGCGGCCGCCGTTGCGGCCGGCCAGGAGCCGCTCCTTCTCCGCATCGTCGCGCGCCCAGAAGACCTCCTTGCCCGCGTCGATGCGGTAGAGGGGCGGCTGCGCGATGTACACGTAGCCCTGGCGGATCAGTTCCGGGAGATGGCGGTAGAAGAAGGTGAGCAGGAGCGTGCAGATGTGGTTGCCGTCCGAATCGGCGTCCATCAGCAGGCAGATCTTGTGGTAGCGGAGCTTCCCCGGGTCGAAGTCCTTGCCCGTGCCGCAGCCGAGCGCCGAGACGATGTCGGACAGCTCCTTGTTGGTGAGCACTTTGGCCGTCGACGCCTGCTCGGTGTTGAGCACCTTGCCGCGCAGCGGGAGGATCGCCTGGAAGGCGCGGTCGCGGCCCTGCTTGGCGGAGCCGCCGGCCGAGTCGCCCTCGACGATGAAGAGCTCGCACTCCGAGGGATCCGTCGAGGTGCAGTCGGCGAGCTTGCCGGGCAGGTTCAGACGATGGGACACGGCGCCCTTCCGCTGCACCTCGGCGGCCGCGGCGCGGGACGCCGTGCGCGCCCGCGCCGCCAGCACGACGCGGTTCGCGATCGCGTCGCCCGCGGTGCGGTTCGCGTTGAGCGCATTCTCCAGCGCCGTGCGTACGATGCCGTCGATCAGCGGCGTCACCTCGGCGTTGTTGAGACGCTCCTTCGTCTGCCCCTGGAACTGCGGCTGCGGGATCTTGATCGCCAGCACCGCGACCAGCCCCTCGCGCACGTCCTCGGCGGCGATGGTGAGGCCGCGGGGCACGAGATTGTGGACGGTCAGGTAGTTGCGCACCGCCTTCGACAGCCCGCCGCGGAGCCCGTTCTCGTGCGCGCCGCCCGAGCTGGTCGGGATGCTGTTCACGTAGGAGAGGACCCGCTCCTCGGTCGCCTCCGTCCAGGCGAGCGCGCAATCGAGGTGGAGCCCGTCCTGCTCCTTCTGGATGGCGAACACCTCGCCGGCGAGGGGCGCCTGCCCGCTCTCGGCGACGATCTTCGCGAGATAGGCCCGGAGCCCGTCCTCGTAGTGATAGACCGCCTTCGTCCCGGCGTGCTCGTCGTGGAACTCGACCGTGAGCCCCCCGTGCAGGTAGGCCTTGGCTTCGAGCAGCTCGGCGATCCGCTTGGAGTCGAGGCGCACGTCCGGGAAGATCTTCGTGTCGGGGCGGAAGAAGATCGTCGTGCCGCTGCCCCGCGCGGGGCCGAGCTTCTTGAGGCCGCTGGCCGTCTTGCCGCGCGCGAAGCTCTGCTCCCACTCCCCGCCGTCGCGGCGGACGCGTGCCACCAGCTTCTCGGAGAGCGCGGTCACCACCGAGGCCCCCACGCCGTGCAGCCCGCCCGAGTGGTAGTAGTTCTTGGCCTCGAACTTTCCACCCGCGTGCAGCGTGGTGAGGATGAGCTCCAGCGCGGGCTTCTTGTACTGCGCGTGGCGGTCGACGGGGATGCCGCGTCCGTTGTCGGCGACCGTGCACGATGCGCCGTCCGCGTGCAGCGTCACGACGATGCGGTCCGCGTGCCCGTTCATCGCCTCGTCGACCGAGTTGTCGACCAGCTCCCAGACCAGATGATGCAGCCCGGCGGCGTCGACCCCGCCGATGTACATGCCCGGCCGGCGGCGGACCGGCTCCAGGCCCTCGAGCACCAGGATGTCCTTGGCGGTGTAGCTGGTCGCCATGCTCTCACCCCACCTCGTCCACGCGCTTCAGGGCCGCGACCCCGCCGCGCTTCACTACCTTCAATCCCTTGCCGGCACGCTTGCCCGCGGGGACGTCGTTCACGTCGAAGCGGCGCTCGCTGCCCTCGAGCGTCACGGCGATGAAGCCCGCCTGCTTGGGCAGGGCCAGCGCGCCGACGATCCGGTCGTCGTCCTCCTTGCTCGGGCGCATGAGGATCACGCCGCGGCCGGGACCGGAGAGCTCGGCCACCTCGTCGAGCGGGTAGCGGAGCATCTTGCCGCGCCGGGTGGCGACCACCACCGCCGGGCCGGCGACCCGCTCGACCGAGACGACCTCGTCGCCCTCGCCGACGCGCGCCACTCGCCGCCCGGAACGCGTCGTCTCGGAGAGGTCGGGCGTGGCGCGGAAACCGTACCCGCGGGCGGTGACGACCAGGATCGTGGCCTTCTCGAGCCCGGGCAGCGCCGGCTGCGCGCCGCCGCCCCCGTTCTCGCGCAGGAGCTGCGCCGTCACCACCCGCTCGCCGTCGCCGAACTTGAGGAGCGACTGCACGGGCTCGCCGTAGCCGGTGGTGGCGGGCACGTCGGCGACGCGCAGCACGTAGACCGTGCCGCGCGTGGAGAAGAGGACGAGGCGATCGCGCGTCGTCCCCGGCAGGACAGCCGCCAGCGCGTCACCCTCGCGGAGCCGCGTCGCAGCGGGATCCTTCACCTCGCGCACCCGCTTCAGCCACCCGTCGCGCGAGAGGACGACGGTGGCCTCCTCGTGCACGATGTAGGCCTCGGGGTCGTAGGTCAGCTCCTCGCCCGCCGCGAGCTGCGTGCGCCGCTTGTCGCCGTACTTCTCGCCCAGCGCGGCCAGCTCGGCGCGAATCATCTTCCAGCGCTCGCGCGGGCGCGCGAGGAGGGCCTCGATCTCCTTCACGCGCTTCCTCTTCTCGGCGCGCTCGGCGCGGATCTTCTCGATCTCGAGGCGCGCGAGCTGGTAGAGGCGGATGTCCAGGATCGCGTCGGCCTGGACCTGGTCGAGCTTGAAGGCGGCCATCAGCTGCTTCGCCGCATCGGCGCGCGACTCGGCCTTGCGGATGATGCGGATGACGCGGTCCAGGTCGTCGTAGATCCTGGCCAGCGCATCCAGGATATGGAGGCGCGCCTCGAGCTGGCGCTGCTCGTGCTCGAGCCGCCGCGTCACCACCTGCAGGCGGAAGTCGAGGAAGTGACGGCAGAGGTCGCGCAGCGTGATCCGCGCCGGCTGGCCGACGGCCGGGTTCGCGCTGGGCAGGAGGCAGGTCAGGTTGACGTTGAAGTTCGTCTGCAGCGCGGTGTGCTTGTAGAGGTAGGCCATCGCCGTCTCGGGCGAGGCGTCGGCCTTCAGCTCGAGGACGACGCGCACGTCGGCGGTCGACTCGTCGCGCACGTCGAGCACCTGCGGGAGCTTCCGCGTCACGATCTCCTGCCCGATGTTCAGGACCAGCTCGGCCTTGTTCACGGTGTACGGGATCGAGGTGATGACGATCTGTCGCTTGCCGCGCGGCAGCGTCTCCAGCTCGTACTGGCCGCGCAGCCGGACGGCGCCCTGCCCGCTCTCGTAGATCTCCCGGAGCTCCTTCTTGGTGTTGAGGATCTCGCCGCCGGTCGGGAAATCGGGGCCCTTCACGTGCTTCAGCAGCCCCTTCACGTCGAGGTCCGGCTCGTCGATCATGGCGGTCAGCGCGGCGACCACCTCGTTCAGGTTGTGCGGCGGGATGTTGGTCGCCATGCCGACCGCGATGCCGGTCGAGCCGTTCATCAGGAGCTGCGGGATGGCGGAAGGGAGGACGGTCGGCTCCTCGAGCATGGCGTCGAAGGTGGCGCGCAGCGCCACCGTCTCCGCCGCCAGATCGTCCAGCATCTCTTCGGCGAGCGACGTGAGCCGCGCCTCGGTGTAGCGGTATGCCGCCGCGTTGTCGCCGTCGAGCGAGCCGAAGTTGCCCTCGCCGTGCACCAGCGGGTAGCGGAGCGCGAAGGGCTGCGCCATGCGTACCATCGCCTCGTACGCCGCCTGGTCGCCATGCGGGTGGTACTTGCCGAGCACCTCGCCGACGATGGCCGCCGACTTCCGCGGCCGCGCCCCCGCCGTCAGGCGGAGGTTCTGGTACATGGCGTAGAGGATGCGACGCTGGACGGGCTTCAGGCCGTCGCGCACGTCGGGCAGGGCACGAGAAGTGATGACGCTGAGGGCGTAGCTGAGGTAGCGCTCCTCGGCGGCTTCGCGGAGATCCGTTTCGCGTGGCAGTGCTACGGCTGAACCCATCGTCCCCCTCCCCAGCCCCGTGCTGCGGCCGGTATCTTAGCAGTCCGCCCGGCGAAGGCGAGCGGCGCCGGCGCACGGCCGGACGGGTTTGCAAGGCTCGCGGGCCGCGGGCCCGGCATTCCCGCGGCTAGCGGGTGGCACCGCGCTTGCTCTCATGCCCCTCGTGCAGAGAGGGGACGGCTCATGGTGATCCAGGTGCTGCTCGTCGCGGACGGTCCGGACACCGCGGCGACGACCGTCTCGACCACCATCGAGATCAACACCACGGATCCTCGCTGGCCGGCCTGGCTCGTGGATGCAGTCACGTTCCAGGCCCAGGAGGGCGCCCGGCGGCTGCGCGATCAACTGATCGAGCAGCAGGCGATCGCGGGCGACGGCTTCGTGCCGCTCGCGGCGGTCGTCCCCGCCGCCCAGGCCGGGCGCTAGCCTGCCGGCCGCGCCGGGACTGCCGCTGCCGCGGGACGGCAGCGGGCCCGGCGCGGCTCAAGAGGCTCGATCACTCAGGCCCGGCGCGGGCGCCGGCCTCGAGGAGCAGCGTGCGCAGGTCGCTGAGCACGAGCGCGGAGTCGAGGAGCCCGACGCTGTAGACGTTGCGCACCCGGCTCTGCCCGTCGAGCAGGAACACCTTCAGCACGTGGCGGAAGAGACCGCTCCACGTGCCATCCGCGAAGCGGAGCTTCGCCACCGGCTGGTCGAAGTCGGCGAGCAGCGGCTGCAACTGTGCCTCGTTCCGCGTGGTCGCGAAACGCCAGTCGCTCTCGGGCGCGTGGAAGGAGCGCATGACGGCCATGCGCGCCGGCGTGTCGCGCTCGGGATCGAAGCTGATCGTCACCAGCGTCACCCGGCGCGCCAGCTCCGGATCGGCGGCGATGGCGCGGTCGAGCCGGTGCAGGACGGCCAGGCTGAGCGGACAGCCGGTGGCCTCGATGCAGGTCGTATAGACGAAGGCGACGACGGCCAGGCGACCGCGCGTGAGCGCGAGCAGCGTGGTCGGCCGGCCGTCGGCGTCGAGCAGCGCGTGATCCGTCACCGTGTCGATGGTGGGAAGCGTGTAGGAGCCGGGCGCCGGCGGGGTGTACTCGGGCGCGAAGCTGCCGACGGCGTAGGTATAGGCGAGCTCGGCGGGATCGACGGCGCGCAAGCGTGGATCGTCGCCCGCGCCCGCCGCCGCGGCGACGAGCAGCGCGCCGGCCGCGAGCATCCGACGCCGTCGCACGCGGAACCTCAGCGCGCGGCGGCCAGAGGCCCCGTCTCGCCCGCGTAGATCTGGTTCTTGTAGAAGCGCTCCTGCCCGAAGTGCATGATGTGCGGGCGGCCGAGCCCCTCCTTCACGAAGTCGACCGCGAAGAGCGGCGTGAGCCGCTCCCCGTCCCACCCGTACGCCTTCAGGAACTGCTCGTTGTCCTTCCCCGTCTTGTCCCAGTTGGCGAGCAGCGACGAGGTGAAGTAGACGCGCTTCCCGTCCCAGGTCTCGGACACCATGTTCACCTGCGCGCCGATCTTCTGCGTGTGCACCAGCTTCGGGTGGTGCGGGTCGCTCACGTCGTAGACACGGCACGACCCGTCCATGAAGGTATCGACGAAGAGGAAGCGGTCGTCGGCCGAGAGGCTGATGTCGACCGGGAACGGGATGTCCTTCGGGTTGGCGATGTCGGCGACCGCGCTCGCCGCGAAGCTGCCGTCGTCCTTCTGCTCGACGAGCCAGATCTTGGAGGTCAGGGCGGCCGCGGTGAGGGCGTAGTTATGGCGCGGCTGGAGCGCCCAGCGGATCTCGAGCGGGACGCCCGGCACCTCGAGCGTCTGGATGGGCTTGCGGGCGTGGAAGTCCCACACCACCATCGTGCTGCCCATGCGCTTCATCGCCTCGGCATCCGCCATCACCTTGGGGAGCGCCGTCATGTAGTTGTTCCAGCCGGTGAACGACGAGGTGAGCATGCGGTTCAACCGCGGCTGGACGCGGGCGTCGTAGCCGTACTCGGCCTTGTCCGGCAGCCAGAGCGTCTGGATGAACTTGCCTTCGTTGTTGTACTCGACCAGCGCCGTCCGGCCGCCGTGGTCCTTGGCGTTGGAGAGGCCCGTGATCAGCATGCGCCCGGGTAGCGCGAAGAAGGTGTGCGGGCCGACCACGCCGTCGCTGTCCTTCACGAAGGAGTCGATCGTGCGCACGACCTTGGGATGAGCCGGATCGGTGGCCACATCGAACACCCAGATCATGCTGTCGTCGAGCCCGCCGGCCCAGAGGTAGCGGCGGTCGTCGGCGAAGCCGGCGTGATGCGCCTCGTGCCGGCCCCCGACCGGCACCGAGGAGAGCACCTTGCCGTAGTGCGCCGCGTCCGCCGGGTTGGCGCCGATGGTGACCAGCTTGTCGGAGCCGTCGCCCACGCCCTCGATGCCGAGGGTCCACACGTAGACGTAGTCCTCCTGCCCGGTGATCTTGGGCATGTACGGCGACATGCAGGTCTCGTCGGCGCGGGGCGCGACGGTGCCCAGGAGCACCGCGGCCAGCGCCACGCTCACCGCGAATCCAGAGCCTACCCCTCGCGTCATGGCGTTCCCCCTCCCTGGTTGCTTCTCCCCCACTCATAGCAGCGTCTCCTCGACGCCGTCGAGGAGCGCCTCGCCAACCGGAGTCGGCGTCTCATGGCACCGCAGGACAGACCGCCGGCGGTGCCGTCTTCGGCTGCGCGACGAACCGCTCCGGCGTGTCGCTCGAGGCGCCCGCCCTGGCCGGCGCCGCGGCGCACCACGGCCGGGCGCTGCCGAGCGCGAGGCGGAGCGCAACCCGCACCTGGGGCGACGGTCCGAGCACGTAGCCGAAGCTCGCCTTGCCGCCCTTGAGGGTGATGCGGTCGCCCCGTACCGTGATGCTGGAGACGGGCACGCTCGGATCCTTGCTCCGGAAACGGTAGCCGTCACTGCCGACCGCCGACCACCCGGCGAGCGGGCTCGACGCCGGGAGCGGCACGACGACCTTCTCGCCGCTCCCCGCAGCGTTGTAGACGGTGAGCGTCGCGCCGCCCACCGTCGGGTCGCCGCCGGTGCCCGCCGCCGGCGGGACGATGCCGTTCGCCGGCGGATCGCCCCGGCTCGAGGACTTGAACGACACCCGGCGCCTGGCCGGGTTCGCCGGGTCGTCACGCAGGCCGAGCGCGGTGCAGCGAATGTCGACGTACGGCAGCGTCGTCGAGGTGGTCGACGTCACCGTCGGTCCGCCGCAGCCGAAGGGCTCGTTCGTCTCGTCGATGCCCTCGGGGCGAACGCCGTAGAGCGGGGTCGGACAGCCCAGCTCCCACGCGCCCACATCCGGCGCCGCACCCGTGAAGCCGTCCGTCACGTTGGGGATGATCGCGCCGGCGTCGATCGCGGACGAGCCGCTCGCCAGGCTCACGTCCTGCGGCGCCATGGTGACCGTGTAGCTCGGTGGCGCCGTGAGCCCGCTCGCGAAGGTGCCCGGGGCGAGGAGCACGCCATGCGACTCGAACACGCCGGAGCCCCGCATCGCGGCAAAGCTGCTCCACACGCCGGCGGCATCGAAATCGAACTTCCCGTCCGGGAACCAGGCGTCGTGATCCATCGTCCCGTCGTCGATCGGGCTCGACCAGTCGGCGACGCGCTCTCCCGCCGGGACCGACTGCGGGCCGTGGATGACGTTGTTCTCGAGCACGAAGTGATGGCTGGTGGCCGAGGTCTGGAGATTCAGGGCGAGGACCGGGCTGACGAACGTGTTGTCGAGGACGAGCATGCCGCTCGGCTCGTTCGTCCCGTTGGCGTGGAACTTGAGCTGCTCGTTGGCGACGTTGACGACGATGTTGCGGAGCGCGTAGGCGGGCCCGCCGAAGATCGGCTGGAAGCTCAGCGTCGCGTAGGTGTTGGTGAAGCGGTTCCGGAAGGCGCGCGTGTTGCCCTCGCTGCCGTCCAGCTCGAGGCCGTTGTCGTAGGCCGACAGCACCTCGTTGCCGTAGAAGTCGACGCCGCGCGCGCCGTCCGCGCCGAACTTCATCGCGTCGCCGAAGCCGGCGATCTGGTTGTGACAGACGACGTGGCCGTTCCCCTGCACGTTGATGCCGTCGTCGTCGGAGTGTGCGCCGCCGTCGTCGGAGTAGACGTGCGGCCAGACGAGCCGGCCCTCGACGACGTTGTCGCAGAGGTAGAAGTCCTCCTGGTCCGGGTTGGAACCGATGCCCAGGCGGACGTCCCAGACGTGCACGCGGCGGACGACGTTGCCCCGGGCCCCGACGCCCTGAAAGCGGAGGCCCCGGTTCGCGTGCGCGAGCGTCAGGCGCTCGACGTGGACGAAGCTGCCGTAGGCCTCGAGCACGTTGCACGACGAGCAGCCGCCGCCGTCGAGCACGACGCCGTCCTCGCTGGCGCCGCGGACGACGATGGGATCCGCGGCCGTCCCGCTGGCGGTGAACGAGAACGGGCCGGCGTAGATGCCATCGGCCAGCCGGATCACGTCGCCGGGTGCGGCCGCCGCGAGCGCCGCGGCGAGGCCGGCCGTGTCCGACACGTCGCGCACCGTCGGGCTCTGCGGATCAGCAGGCGGGACGGAGCGCAGCGTCGCGCCGAGCAGGATCGTCTGGTCGACGGGGCCGTCGGGGTCGGTCGCGTGCAGCTCGATGTCGTAGGAAGCGCCGGGAACGAGCTCGAAGATGCTCCCCGCGAACTGCTCGGGCACGGTGCGGCCGGTGACGCTCTCGGGGCGCACGCGGAAGAGGTCCATCGCGTCGCGCCAGGTCGGGGAGCCGGTCCGACGGTAGCGGACGGCGACCCGCGCGTCGTGATTGTCGTCGCCGCCGATGAGCAGCTGGACGCCGAGGGTCACGAGCGTCGGCCGGTCGATGCTCACGGCGCCCGGGTGGAGCACGTCGTCGACCGCCCCCGCGCGGCCCGCGGCAAGCACGAAGGCGATGACGAGCACGGGCCGGACGCGGCGAGCCACGGTCGGGATCTTTGCCTGCGGGTCGCAAATTCCGTCAAGCCGGAATCGGAGGAGCCCCCCGATCGGCCCTCGGCACGAGCGTGGTCGCCGCGAAGAAGAGCACGTGTGCGACGTTGGGCGCCGCGGGGAGCAGGAACGCTTCCAGCCGCGGCGACACGGTCGCGAGCGCCCCCAGGACCGCGACGAGCAGGGCCGGGTTCAGGGCTGCCATCCAGCGCGAGTAGCGCGTGGAACCGCCGAGCACGGCGCGCGCATAGAGGATCGAGCCCACCACCACGAGGACGCCGAGCAGGCCCCAGAGGGGCAGCAGGAACGCACCGTATCGGC
>WNEZ01003781.1_pt1 | contig 13079 bp, 11 predicted proteins | sample 5400521 | NCBI WGS metagenome assembly WNEZ01 (sample SAMN13153339, study PRJNA577476) | soil metagenome | isolation source: 120 cm saprolite under Douglas fir tree site 2 hole 1 replicate 1 | place: USA:California | collected 2015-04-18 | reverse complement strand
GCTCGGCCTGCTCCGGGAGACGCTCCAGGTCCCCGCCGTGTGGGCGTCTCTTCGCGTCTTCGGCCTCGTCCTGGGAGTCGGCCTGCTCGGGGCCGGCGTCATCGCGGCGTTCCGCTGCGCGGCAGAGCGTGCCGCCGCCACCCGGATCGCCCTCCTGCTCGTCCTGCCGCTCGTGGTCCCCTTCGCGGCCTCGTTCCTCGTCACGCCCATCTACGTGGTGGGCCGCTACGAGATGATCGCGTTCCCCGCGTACGCGCTCCTCGCGGCCCGCGGGGTCGCCGCGCTGCTCGATGCGCGCGGCCGGCTGCCGGCCGTCGGGCTGGTCCTCCTCTGGCTCGGCGGGGCCACGCTCTGCGACGTCACCTATTTCCGCGCGCTCGCCCGGCCGGAGCTCGGCGACGAGAAGCTCGTGGCGGAGTGGCTCCGCGATCACGGGCGCGCCGGCGACGCCGTGATCCTGCCCGGCTACGCGCGCGGGGTTCCCGAGTACTACTTCACACGCTGGGGGACGGTGCTCGAGCGGCTGTCGTTCCCCCCGGAGGTTGCCGAGCACCCGGGCTGGTTCGACTACGAGCGGGCGGTCCGCGAGGCGCGCACGACGAGGCACGAGGCGGCGCTGCTCGCGGCGGAATGGCGGCGCGTGCCGGCGGGGGGCCACGTGCTCTTCCTGATCGTGACGCGGGACACCCCGCCCCCGGTCGTCGACGCGCTCAAGGACGCGCTCGAGAAGGAGCTCGGACCGCCCAGGCTCGCCTACCGCCAGGAGCCGCTGCGGAGCTTCTACGTCCTGGCGTTCGGGACGTAGCCGCGCGCGTTCAGTGCGCCGTGCAGGTCAGGCCGGCCGGCAGCGCGTGGCAGGTCGCCATCGCGCCGACCCGGTCGATCGCCGCGTCGTCGGTGAGCGTCAGGGTGAGGGGCGAAGCGAACGGTCCCGGCATCGCCAGGTGCGCCATGCGCAGGCTGAACTTGTAGAGGTGCGGCGTCGAGCCGAGCGGGCGGAACTTCGCCTGCGAGGCGCGGTCGCCGGCCCTCCGGCAGACGATCTTTCCGCGTGGCGAGGTCGCGCACTCCGACGCGTTCCACGCGAACGTCACGTCCATCCCGAGCGGGTCCTGGACGTGGGCCGTGACGCCCGCCGAGGTGGTGAACGCATCGGGTGGGGGAACCATGAACGTCCCGCGCACCAGGAGGCCGCCGTTCCGGCCGCTCGCGCCGGCGCTCTTCTTCACCAGGGCGTGCCGGATGACGAGCGCGGCGTCGTCCGGGTCGCAGAGGTCGCCGATGCCGTCGCCGTCGAGGTCGCGCTGCATGGGGTCCGCCACCGTCGGGCAGTCGTCGTCGGCGTCGCAGATGCCGTCGCCGTCGGCGTCGCCGCCCCCGCCGGCCGCGCACACGCCGGCCTGGCAACTGTCGGGCTGCGAGCAGGTGACGCCGGAGCCGCCGCCGCAGGGCGTGCCGTCGGGCGCCGGCGAGTTCGAGCACACACCCGTGAAGGTGTCGCACGTCCCGGCGAGCTGACAGGGGCCACCCGCGTCGCAGGTGACCGGGTTGCTGCCGACGCAGCTACCCGTCTGGCACCCATCGGTCTGCGTGCAGGCGTCGCCGTCGGTGCACGCGCTGCCGTCGGACTTGTTCGGCGTCGTGCATTCGCCGGTCGCGGGAGTGCAGCTGCCGGCCACCTGGCACTGGTCGACCGGCGTGCAGACGGCCGGGTTCTTGGGCGGGTTCGAGCAGTAGCCGGTGCTCGGGTTGCACGTCCCGGCCAGGTGGCAGGGATCGATGGCGGTGCACTCGATCGGGTTCGTGCCCACGCAGGCGCCTCCCTGGCAGGTGTCGGTCTGCGTGCAGAGGTTGCGGTCGTTGCACGCGACGCCGTCGGGCGCGGGCGGGTTCGAGCAGGCGCCGGTCGTCGGGTTGCACTGACCCGCGACGTGGCACTGGTCGGTGGCCGTGCACACGACCGCGCTCCCGACGCAGGAGCCAGCGTGGCAGGCGTCCCCGATCGTGCACGCGTTCCCGTCGTTGCAGGACGTGCCGTCCGCGACCGGGATGTGCCGGCAGATCTTTTCCGGTCGCACGCAGCGGTCGACCGTGCACGGATCACCGTCCGAGCAGTCCGAGTCGTGCTTGCACTCGAAGGCCGCGGCAGGGGAGAGCGACGCGAGGAAGAGCAGGGACGCGACGGCGAGGAGCGATCGTGAGCGCATGGGATTGCCCACGATGCAGTTTTCGCGCCAGGGCGCGGCCCCCGCGCCGCCGTGTGGTCCCCGCGGATCGCGCAAGAAGCGTGTGACACGGCGGGCACAAACGGTGACATGGCCGGCACAGGCATCTCCCTAGCCGCCCGGCTCCAGCGCGCGCCACGCGACCACGCGGGGCTCGACCCCGGGCGGCGCGGAAAGGGTCGCCTCGAGCGTCCGGCGGAGCGCGCCCACGGCGCCCGTGGTGCGCACCGTATAGTGCCCGCCGCGCGGTGCGAGCGCGAGACGGACTTCGGGCGCGGCGTCGGGCAGCAGGGCCGCCACGTCCTCGGCGGCGATGGGCCCGCGGAGCCGCGCGGCGAGCACGCGGTCGACGGCGGCCGCGTCCTCCACGACGGCGAGCAGCACCTCGCGCGGCGCGGTGTTGGGGTTCACCGCATGCTCGCCGGCAACCGTGACGTAGGGCCGCAGCCGGGCCAGCACGGCGGCGATGCCGCGCACCAGCCCCAGCTCGCCCGGCGATGCGAAGGGTGCGTTCCGCGGCACGCTGGGTGGCGTCTGCATCAGGTACCAGTCCCGCTCCGCGCCGCGTGGGCGCGGCTCGTCATCGGCGTCGGTCCAGTCGGCGAGCGCGTCGGCGAGCCCCGGGTCGAGGCCGAGGAGCGCCAGGAGCCGCGGCACGGCATCCGCCAGCTCGGGCGCATCGAGGTCCAGCCGGCGCGCCTCGTCCTCGACGTGCACCTCGACCCAGCCCGGGCCGAGCGCCTGGCGGCCCACGTCCGTCGCCCAGGGAGAGCGGAGCGTGTCGGGCGCCGCGGCGGCGCCCGTCTCGGCGAGCACCACGGCGGCGACCGCGACGCCGGAGCGCGCGAGCGCGTCCGCCTGGAGCGCGGCGAGCGACTTCTCGACGTGGCGTGCGTCGAGCGCGCTCGTCTCCGCGAGAGCGAAGGCCAGCACGCTCATCAGGGCGAGCGCCGTGACCGCGGCCACGAGCGCCATGCCCGCCTCACGCCGGCGGCACACGGACCATCTCCACCAGCTCGCACGCGGTGCCGCCCGCCTCCGGGTAGACGCGCACCCGCACCTCGCGCAGGGCCGGGTGCAGCGTGCGGCGCACCTCGCGCTCGAAGCGGAGGCCGCCCGGCCGCGCGCCCTCGCTCCGCCCGGGCTCCGGCGGGCGCGCCTCGGCATCGGCGAGGAGCGCCTGCGCCAACAGCATGGCGCGCGTCGTCTGACCGTCGGCCGCCACGGTGGCGATGCTGCGCACCAGGAGGCGCTGGAGCGCGATCACGCCGACGGCGAGGATGGCGAGCGCCACCAGCACCTCGATCAGCGTCATGCCGCGGCGCCTGCTCACGGCACGCCCTCGGCGCGGGGCGCGTCGAGCGTCCCGCTGATCGCGACGCGCCGCGCGTCCGCGCTCCCGGCCGCCGCCGGCAGGTCGGCGATCAGACGGCGCAGGCCGGCGCTCGTGTCCGGGCCGGGGACGAGCGTCACGTGGACGTCGAGCGCGCTCCGCCCGAGCGGGCTCGCGAGCCGGACCGATCCGGCGCCCCTCGCCTCCACCCCGGCGCCGTGCCCCGCGATGGCGTCGAGCGCGACCTGCCCGCCGGCGAGCGTCCACGATGCGGTGGCGGCGACCCCCATCGCCTCCGGCCCGACCAGGAGGCGCGCCACGCCCGGCCAGGTCGTGGCCTGCACCTCGAGCGTGCCCGTGCCCGTCGGCGGCGTACCCGTGAGCCGCGCCCCGCCGCCGGCGCTGCCGGCGAGCCGCTCGCCGGCGACGGCGAGGCCCGGGACGCGCGCCAGGTCGACGTCGCGCCAGGCGACCTCGATCGTCTCTCGATCGACGAGCGCGGTGAAGGTGCCGCCGTACGCGGCGGCGGTCGCGTGCCACGGGCGCCCCGTCCCGTCGGAGAGGAGGCCGCGCAGGGACGGGCGCGCCGTCAGCCGGTCGGCGACCGCGAGCCGGTAGCCGACCGCGTCGCGGAAGGTGACCGGCTCGAGCCGGATTCCCCAGGGGCGGAGCGTGGCGCGGCCGTACTCCACCCGCGGCGCGCCCGGCGGCAGCGCGCGCACGAGCGCCCAGCGCACCAGCGCGTCGGTCGGGAAGGTGAGAGCGACGACGGCCGCGAAGACGGCCAGCGCCACCAGGATGCGGCCGGGCGTCACGGGGCGGCGTGCAGCTCGGCCACCTCCACGGTGGCGTCGAAGTGCGCCGGGTCGTCGGGGTGCTTGCGCAGCTCGAGGCGCACCACGCGCAGCGGCGGCTCCGCCGTCTCCAGGTGGTGGAGGAGGCGCACCGTGTCGGCGAGCCCGGCGCCGCGCACGCCGAGCGTCACGCGCTCCTCGACGAGCCCGTCCTCGAGCGGCCCGCCGGCGGGCGTCATGCTCGCGATCCGCTCGCGCCCGACGGCGTCGCCGGCCGCGGCCTCGAGGCGAGCGACGAGCGCGGGCGCGTCGGCCGGCCGGGAGGCGCCCGCATCACCGTCGCGCCCGAGCGCCGCGGCCGCGCGGCGCACGGCGGCGAGCTCGCGCTCGTGCCCGGCGACCCGCGCGCGCAAGCTCGCGACGTCGTCGCGCACGGCGAGCGCTCCGCCGCCGGCGAGCGCGAGGCCCGCGGCAGCGGCGGCCGCCGCGACCAGCGTGCGCTCGCGTGCGGAGAGTGCGGCCAGCCGGGCGGCGAGGTTCCTCACGAGCTCGCTCCCGCCGGCGGTTTCCGCGCCGCGCGCAGGCGGAACTCGACCCGTCGGCCGTCGACCGTGGTGCGCGTCTCGTCGGCGGTCACCTCGGCCAGGAGCGGCGAGGCGGCGAGCGCGCGGCGGAGCGCGTCGACCGCGTCGAAGCTCTCGCAGCGTCCGTGGAGGAGGATGCCGTCGCGCTCGACGGCGAGCTCGTCCAGGTCGAGGCGCAGCGTGGCTGGGACGCGCGCCGAGAGCTCGCGCAGCACGGCGAGCGGGCCGCCGTCGCCGCCGAGCCGTGCCGTGCGCCGCGCGGCGGCCGCGACCGCCGCCTCGAGCTCGGCGCGCGGGGCGACCAGATGCGCGCCCGGGAGCGCCGCCGCGGCCTCGGCCGCGATGGCGCGGGTGAGCGTCGCATCGCGGCGCGCGAGCCGGTGGCGCTCCAGGCCCGCGTCGAGTGCGCCCAGGGTCAGCGCCAGGTCGGCGAGCGCCGCGACCCGGCCGAGCGAGCCGTGGCCGGCGGGCTCGCTGCCGGCGAGCGCCAGGCCGGCGCGTGCGCCGCGGCCCGCGCCGACGATCAGGCCGGCGGCGACGGCGCACGCCGCGATCGACCCGGCGCCCTCGGCCGGGGCGAGTGGCGCCACGTCCACGAGCGGCACGATACGCGCGCCGGTCGCGGCGGCAAGCGCGGCGGCCAGCGGCCCGTCCGCGTCCGGACCGGCGACGACGATCGTCGGCGGTGCGCCGCCCAGCGCCGCGAGGGCCCAGCGCACCTCGGCCGCGAGGGCCGCCGGCTGGCCCGCCGGCGTGCCGAGCGCACGCAGGCCGGCCGGACGACCTCGTCGTCCGAGGGCGAGCACGCTCCGCGCGCCGTCGGCGATGACCAGTGCCCGGTCGTCGGCGCTGGCCGGGAGCAAGTTCCATGCGGGCAGCGGTGCCAGGTCGACGCGCGCCGGCGGGAGTCCCGCGGCGGTGAGGAGCGCCACATGCGCGGCGAGCTCCTCCCGGCGGACGGCCGCGGCGAGCACGATGCTGCCGCCGGCCGCGGCGGTGACGGGCGCGCACGCGACCGTCAGGTCCGCCGCATCGAGCGGGAGCTGCCCCAGCAGCTCGAGCGGCGCCGTGCGCGCGAGGCGGCGGCGGTCGCGGAAGGGGAGGGTGAGGAAGCGGTGGGTCGCGGCGTGGAGCGGGAGCGCGCTCAGCACGACGTCGGGGCGAGGCCGCGCGAGCGCGGCGAGCACGTCGGGGAGCGCCGCCGGGTCGGGGACCGGCACGCGCTCGAGCGCGGAGAGGCGCAACGCCCCGAAGGTGCGCACGCCGTGCGCCACGCGCACCTCGTGCTCGGCGATCTCGAGACCGAGAAGCCGCATCAGGACGTTCCCGCGAGCCCCGGCGTGACTGCCGTGGTGAGCTCCTCGACACCGCCCGCGCCGTCGTCCACGCCGACCGCCAGCTCGACCGCACGCGGGAGAGCGGGCGCCGTCCACGCGCTCCGCCACGTGCTCCCGTCGAAGCAGCGCACGCGGAAGGTGCGCACCCCGGCGAGCGCGGCCACGCCGGTGGGCTCGGGCGAATCGGGCGGCGCGAAGCGCGCGCCCGCACGCCGCTCGAGGACACCCGGCCCCGGCCCGCCCGCCTCGACGCGATAGCCGACCAGCTGGAGGTCGTCGCCCCGGGCGGTCGCGAGACGGAGCTCCCACCACGGCGGCCTCCCCTCGAGCGGCGCCACGACGACGAACCGCTCCGGCGCCCCCGGCCCGTCCGGCGCGAGCGCCCCCTCCACCTCGCCCGCCATCCGGAGCAGCAACGAGCGCGCCCTCGCGATGCGCTCCGCGCTGCGCGCGGTCCGTTCCCGCGCCACCCCCGCCCGCACGACCGCCCCGTACAGCGCCACCAGCACGAGCCCCGCAATCGCCAGCGCCACCAGCGCCTCCAGGAGCGTGAAGCCATCTAGACGAGCGAGGCGCTCACTGGCCGCCGGGTCCCGGCGCGGGCGCGGGGTGCCCCCGGCGGCGCCTCTCTCGCCGAACGCCCGTCCTGCCGTGGACGAGTGCCGAGCGGCGAGAGCGAAGCCGCAGGGGGCACCCCGCGCCCGCGCCGCGCACCCCAGCGGCCCTTCAGAAATCCTTGCTGTCGAGATCCGCAAACTGACCTTCCCCGCCCACGGCGCCGTCGGCGCCGTGGGAGCCGAGCGAGTAGCGCCCTCCGTCGGCCACGTAGACGTACGCGTGCCCCCACGGGTCGAGCGGCACGCGCTCCAGGTAGCCGCTCGGGTTCCAGGCCCGCGGCGCGGGCGGCCGCTCGGGCTTCTGCACGAGCGCGTCCAGGCCCTGCGCGGTGGTCGGATACCCCCCGTTGTCGAGACGGTAAAGGGTGAGGGCCTGCTCGATGCCCTTCATGTCGGCGATCGCCTTGGTGCGGCGCGCGTCGTCGGCGCGGCCGACGACGCGCGGGGCGACCAGCGTGGCGAGCAGCCCGAGGATGAACATCACCACCACCACCTCGAGGAGCGTGAACCCGCGCCTCATCGCACGAGCCCGTTCAGGTCGAAGAGCGGCAGCAGGACCGCGGCCACCAGCGCCAGGACGACGCCGCCCATGGCCAGCACGAGGAGCGGCTCGACGAGCGCGATCGCCGCGCCGAGCGCGGCCTCCACCTCGCCCTCGTAGGCGATCGCCGCGCGCTCGAGCAGCGCGCCGAGGGCGCCGGCGCGCTCGCCGACCGCCGCCAGGTGGACGACGAGCGGCGGGAAGACGCCCGTCGCGCGCAGCGCCGGAGCGAGCGGCTCGCCCTGGCGCACCGCCTCGCGCGCGGCGGCGACCGCGTCGGCGAGCCGGCGGTTGCCGGTCGCGGCGCCGGCGATGCCGAGCGCCGGGTCGAGCGGCAGCCCCCCGGCGAGCAGCGTCGCGAGCGTGCGCGCGAAGCGCGCGATCCCCGTCTTCACCACGACCGGCCCGGCGAGCGGCGCGCGGAGCAGCGCGGCGTCGATGCGCGCGCGGCCGGCGGGGGTGGCCCCCCAGCGTGCGAGCGCCCACGCCACGCCCGCGGCGGCGAGGAGCATGAGCCACCACGCGCGCCCGACGAGGCTCGTCAGCGCGATCAGGAGCCGGGTAGCGAGCGGGAGGCGCGTGCCCGTCTCGGCGAAGAGCTGCGTCAGCTGCGGCACCACCCAGGCGAGGAGAAAAGCCAGCACGGCGGCGGTCGCCGCGAGCATGACGGCGGGGTAGGTGAGGGCGGCGCGCAGGCGGGCGCGCAACGCCGCCGAGGCCTCGCCGTGATCCGCCAGGCGCGCGAGCACGGTGGCGAGCGCGCCGCTCGCCTCGCCGGCGCGCACCAGCTCGCGGAAGAGGGGCGGGAAGACGCGCGGGCTCGCACCGAGCGCGTCGGCCAGCGGCTCGCCCTCGCGGAGGCGCGCCTCGGCCACCGTGAGCGCGCGCACCAGCGCCGGCTCGTCGCACTGCTCGGCGACGGCCGCGAGCGCCTCGGCGAGCGGCACGCCGGCGTCGACCAGCGTCGCCAGCTGGCGCGTCGCGGCGGCGAACGTGCCCGCGCCGACACGGCGGCCCGTCCACGCCGCGCCGGGCGCCTGCTCGTGCAGGTCCGTCGGATAGACGCCGCGCGCGCGCAGCTCCTGCCAGGCCGCGCGCGCGCTGTCGGCGCCGATCACGCCGCCGTGGGCCCGGCCGCCGGCGGTGAGCGCGCGAAAGGCGAAGATCGGCATCAGCCCTCGTCCTGCGTCGCGCGCAGGACCTCCGCGACGGTGGTGATGCCGGCGCGCGCTTTTCCGAGGCCGTCGTCACGCAGCGTCGTCATGCCGGCGGCGATGGCGTGGCGGCGGACGGCGGCCGCGTCGGCCCGGGCCATGACCAGCGCGCGCACCGGGTCGTCGACGACGAGGAGCTCGTGGATCGCGGTGCGCCCGCGGTACCCGGTGCCGCGGCAGGTCGCGCAGCCGGGGCCGGCGTGGCGCGGCTCGTCGCCCGGCGAGCCCGCGACCGCACACCCCTCGCACACGCGGCGGAGCAGGCGCTGCGCCAGCACGGCCAGCACCGACGACGAGATGAGGAACGGCTCGACGCCCATGTCGACGAGCCGCGTCATGGCGCCGGGCGCATCATTAGTATGCAGCGTGGAGAACACCAGGTGCCCGGTGAGCGCCGCCTGCATGGCGATCTCGACCGTCTCGCGGTCGCGGATCTCGCCCACCAGGATGACGTCCGGATCCTGGCGCAGGACGGCGCGCAGCCCCGCGGCGAAGGTGAGGCCGATCCGGCTGCTGGCCTGGACCTGCCCGATGCCGCGTAGCTGGTACTCGATCGGGTCCTCGATGGTCATGATGTTGCGCTCGCCGCCCGCCAGCCGGCGGAGCGCGGCGTAGAGGGTCGTCGTCTTCCCGCTCCCCGTCGGGCCGGTGACCAGCACGATCCCATGGCTCTGCGCGAGCACGCGCTCGAGCCGGGCAGCCGTCGCGGGCGCGAGCCCCAGGTCGGGAAGATCGCGCAGCGCGCTCGCGCGGTCGAGGAGGCGGAGCACCACGCGCTCGCCGAAGGCGGTGGGCACGATGGACACGCGCACGTCGACGTCGCGCCCCGCGACGCGCACCGCCACGCGGCCGTCCTGCGGCAGCCGCCGCTCGGCGATGTCCAGCCCGGCCATGATCTTGACGCGCGAGGCGAGGGTCGCGGCGAGGCGGGCGGGCGGCTCCAGCACGTCGTGCAGGAGGCCGTCGACGCGGAAGCGCACCGCGAGACCGCGCTCGTACGGCTCGACGTGGATATCGCTCGCGCCGTCCTTGACTGCCTGGGCGAGGAGCGCGTTCAGCAGGCGGATGACCGGCGTGTCGTCACCGGCTTCGAGCAGGTCGGGCGGCTCGTCGAGCTCGCCCGCCACCAGATCCAGGCGCTCCCCCTCGATCGCGTCCATGGTGTCGGCCGCGGAGCGCGCGGCGGCGTCGTAGGCGCGCGTGATCGCGTCGCGCAGCGCCGGGGCGGGGGCGACCAGCGCGCGGACGGGTGCGCCGTAGAGCACGCGAAGGTCGTCGAGCGCGGCCAGCGCGGCCGGGTCGGCGAGCGCGACGGCCAGCCCGGCCGCGTCGCGCGCGAGCGGCAGGACCAGGTGTCGCCTGGCGAACGGCATGGGCAGCACGGCGATGAGCTCGCGCGCGGGAGGATCGGGGAGGGCGGCGGCGAACGGCAGCCCCGCCGTTTCGGCCAGGGCGCGCGCGAAGCTGGCCGCGTCGGTTGCGCCCAGCTCGCCGAGGGCCTCGCCCAGCGTGCGCCCCTCGCGCCGGCGCGCGGCGGCACGCGCCACCACCTCGGGTGGAATGCCGAGCGCGGCGGCGGCCTCGCGGTCGAGCGACATCGGGTCCTAGCGCGGCGCCTGCCAGGTGGGGTCGGTGAGCGCGGGCCGGTCGCGCAGCGCGCGCGGCATCGTGGCGCGCATGCGCTCGCGCTCGCAGAGGGAGTTGGCGACCATCTGCTCGTCGGTGGCGATGATGTGCGGGGTGAGAAAGACGAGCAGGTTCGTCTTCGTGCGCCGGTCGTCGTCGTGGCGGAAGAGGTGGCCGAGGACCGGGATGCGTCCCAGGTAGGGGACCGAGCTCACGTTCGCGCGCACGGTGTCGGCGAGGAGCCCGCCGATGACCACCGTCTGTCCGTCGCGCGCCGCGACCGCCGTGCTCGCGGAGCGGATGGTCGTGGTCGGGCCGACCAGCGCCGGGTCGCCCACGCTGGCGGTCGCGGTCGGGTCGATGTCGGAGACCTCCTCGAAGAGCGCCAGGCGCACGAAGTCGTCGGCGGTGATCTGCGGCGTCATGCGCAGCGTGATGCCGACGTCGTGCCGCTCGACGGTGGTGAACAGGTTGGCCAGGTTGGTGGCGCTGGTCGCCCGGCTGGCGACGAAGGGGACATTGCGGCCGACGACGATCTCCGCCTCCTCGTTGTCGGTGGTGATGATGTTCGGCGCGGAGAGGACGTTCACGTCGGCGTCGGTCTCGAGCGCCGTCAGGAGCACGGTGTGGGCCGGCACCTCCTGGCCGTTCGGCAGCCTCACCTTCTGGTTGCTGGCCGCGGCGAGGACCAGGCCCGCGAGCGAGGTCGGGTCGGCGAGCGCGCCCGCCAGCGTGCCGAGGTTCGCCTGCGCGAGGCCCTGGTGGCCGTCGAGCGTGGTGCCCGCCTGGAACTCGACGCCGAGCGCGCGCGCCCGCTCGACCGTGGCCTCCAGGATGATGGCCTCCACGAACACCTGCCGGCGCCGCACGTCGAGCTGCTCGATGACGGCGCGCAGCGTCTCCCAGTCCTCGGGCGTGGCGCTGACGATGAGCGCGTTGGTGGCCGGGTCGGCGGTGAGGCGCACGGGCGCGGCGAGCGGGATCGCGGCCGGCGTGCCGGCCGCCGCGGGCTCGACCTCGGCGGCGGCCGGCGCCGGCGGGGGCGGCTGCCCCATGCCGCCGTCGTAACCGAGGCCCTGCATCTCGGCGCGGCGCATGGCGCTCCGCGCGAGCGAGCTGCCGTGCGGCGGCGCCGGCGGGGGGGGGCCGACCGGCTGGCCGACCAGCTGGGCCAGGACGCGCGCCAGACCGTCCGCCGCGGCGTACTTCAGATGATAGACGTTGACGCGCGTGCCGCCCGGCGGGAGCGCGCGGTCGAGGCGGGCGGCCACGGCGCGGGCCCGCCGGAGCTCGTCGGGCGGCCCGGAGAGGAGGAGCGCGTTCGTGCGCGCGTCGGCGGTGACGCGGAGCACCTGGCCGCCGACCGCGTCGCGCAGGCGGCGGGCGGTGTCCTCGGCCGGCGCGAAGCGCAGCGCGACCACCTCGGTCGCCCGCTCGCTGGAGGGCACGTCCAGCTCGCCGAGCAGCCCGGCCAGGCGCTCGACGTTTGCCCCCGCGTCGACCACCACCAGGCTGTTGCTCGGCGGGTAGGCGGTGAGCAGCCCGTCCTTCGCGACCAGCGGCTGGAGGACGGGCACGAGCCCGCTCGCATCCGCGTGGCGGAGCGGCAGGATGCGAGTCACCACCTCGTCGCCCGCCCGCGCGCCGGTGGGCACCGTGGTCTCGCGCGCCTCGCGCGCCGGCACGATCTTGGTGAACGCGCCGCTCGGCACGGTGGTGAAGCCCTTCACCTGCAGCACGGACTGGAAGACCAGATAGGCCTCGTCGGGGGTGATGCGCGTCGGCGAGATGATGGTCACCTTGCCGCGCACGCGTTCGTCGACGATGAAGTTGCGCCCCGTCACCTCGCTCACGAACTTGGCGAGGACGGGCAGGTCCACGTCCTGGAAGTTGAGCGCGATGGTGGCCTCGTCGGCGGCCCGCGCGGGGGCGGCCAGCGCGACGGCCAGGGCGAGGACGAGTCTTCCCGTCATCGGAGGTCGTAGACCATCGTGCGCGGCGCGTCGCCGCGCACGATGTCGAGCGCCACGCGCGGCTCGCTGCGCAGGCGCTGGAGGAAAGCGAGCAGCGCGCCCGGGTCGGCGACCTGCGCGCCGTTCACGCGCTGGACGACGTCGCCGTTCTGCAGCCCGAGCCGGGCGAACAGGCTGTCGTCACGGATCTGGAAGAGGCGGAAGCCGGCGGGACGGCCGTCGCGCACCTCGGCCACGGCGCGGAGCTGTGTCATGAGGCCGCTCACGTTGTCGACCGCGCCGGCGACCTCACGGCGGTCGACGATGAACGCGTTCTCGGCGGTGCGGCGGATGCGTTCGTCGGCGGGCGCCGCGGCCTCGGCCGGCGGCGGTTGCGCGGTCACCCCTGCGGGCGCCGACGGGGGCGGCGAGAGCTCGAGGACCTCCTCGCCGCCGTCGCCCTCCAGCGTGACGCGGTCCCAGTCGATCGACGCGACGCGCGCCCCGCCGGCCTGGTCGCCGACGCGGTAGAGCTCCTGGCGATGCGTCGTCGTGTCCTCGATGACCGCGCGGGCCTCGCTCCCCTGGAGACCGACGCCCCAGAGACGGAGGGCTGCGCGAGGCGCGTCCGCGCCGCCGCCGCGCGCGGGGTTGAAGATGTCCCGCTCGGCGATCAGCGCGTAGTCGGCGAGGGGACCGGGGGTGTGCGCGCCGGGCGCCGGGGCGGCGGCGGCGGGCGCGGGCGGCACGTCGTCGACGGCCGTGCCGAGACCGGTCGTGACACCGACCGCGGCCAGATACCCGACGAGTGCGAGGAGGACGAGCTCGAGGGCGAGCCGGTGACGCCGGACGGACC
>WNEZ01017277.1_pt1 | contig 13080 bp, 8 predicted proteins | sample 5400521 | NCBI WGS metagenome assembly WNEZ01 (sample SAMN13153339, study PRJNA577476) | soil metagenome | isolation source: 120 cm saprolite under Douglas fir tree site 2 hole 1 replicate 1 | place: USA:California | collected 2015-04-18 | reverse complement strand
TGGACTCCCTTTCTCTCGATGTCCGATCCTGGACGTGTCCCGAATGCGGCGTGCATCACGATCGGGATGTGAATGCCGCCAAGAACATACATGCCGTGGGGCTCACGGTATTTGAAGCCTGCGGAGAAGCCGTAAGACCAGGACGGGCCAAAGCTCGTTCGGGCAAGCTTCGGTGAAACAGGAAACCCCACTCGTGAGGGTGGGAATCCCCTGGCTTCAGCCACGGGGAGGATGTCAACTAGGCATCGTATTCCTCTTTCGATGTCCTTGGTGAGAGTTCGTCAATATGCTACCACCTGCCCAGGGAGACCTGTTTGACACGCGCGAACTGCTTCGGGGAGAATGCTTATGAGATGCGTTCATTGTGGCATGGTCAATCCAGAGACTGTCATCTTCTGCCAGAACTGCGGCTGGCGCGTCGCAGGCACGCAGAGTGCAATGGGGCCTTCATCTTTTCCACCACACACGCCACCAGCCGACAGTCTTCTCCCAATGCGCTCCTCGCGCCTGGATACCTCACTCCCCGTCGTTTCTCACCGTGCGCATCGCACAAGAGGCAGAGGGCTGTGGCGCCTCGGTTGGGTGGTGCTTGCGCTCCTCGTTGTCGGTGCAGGGTTGGCTTTGTTAATAGCGAACTCGCCTCAACCCGCCGCTTCTGCCTCGCAGACCCTTCTCACCTACTGTGATGCCCTCCAGCGTGGGGAGTATCACCAGGCATACGAGCAATGGACGAGCCGTGTTCGCCAGCAGATGAGTGAGGCGGATTTTGCCTACTTTTATCAAAGCAGACGCAAGGTGACCACTTGTGTGGTGAGCAATGTCTCTGTGGACAATTCGTCGGCCATGGGGACGGTGAGTTTGACCTTTGCCGATGGAAGTGCCGTGACTGCAGTTGTGCTGTTAGTTATGGAGCAGGGGACATGGAAGATTCAAGGTCAGAATTCCTTGTCCGAGCCATCAGGATTGCAGGCGGCGCGACTTTGCCCATCCAACGCCTTCATTTCATGCCGTTAACTTGACGCTCACGAGCGCGAGCATTGCGCTCTCTATATCCCCAAAACGTCCTGACTTACCGAAGGTTCAGCCATCGATCAGGTATACTAGTGCAGGGAAAGTGAATCACAGACAAAGGGAGTCCTGCAAGGATGTATTGGTCAAGACGACTCCAAAGGGCATTGTTCGCATTGAGCTGTACCTGTCTTCTTCTGCTTGTTTCGGCCTGTCAGAGTGACCAGGGACAGCATCTCAGCGATATTACTCATCCCGGGTCATCACTACAAAGTACTCCTACCAGTATCCAGGTGTCCAGTCAAATGAACACTCCCATAGCAAAAAAGGCTTCCCCAACTCCCAACTCTTCCTCGGGCTCCATTCCAGCGGCATTTCCTCGCTACTTCAGCTTCGGTGTAATGAGTCCTCCTGGAGGTACCGCTGCACTCGATGACATGCGAAGTCGTAATGGCGCCGCCTTTGCCTTCCGCTATCAATATCTCGCGGGCGGGGTCAATACCAACCATGGTTGGGAAACGTGGAATCAACCTGCCGGGCAGTTTGTGACCTTCTACATGCAGGACAGCGCGCAGCACGGCTATATACCTGCCTTCGTATACTATGAAATCTGCAAGAGCAACGGCCCGCACCCTGGCAGCTACTGCGGCGGACATGATATGGCGCAGGATACAGGAAACCTGGCTGATCCGGCCACCATGAAAGCCTACTACGCCAACTGGGTGCTGTTGTTACAAAAGATTCATGAGTTTGTTAAACCGGTACTGGTCATAGTAGAACCGGACCTGTGGGGCTTTCTTCAAATAACCTCCAATGGAACTGATGACGCTGCTAGTATCGCCGCCAGCGTGAGTTCCTCCGGCTATGCACAGGTTGGCAATTTCCCCAACACGGCGCAGGGTTTCGCCTGGGCATTATTGCATCTACGCGATACGTATGCGCCCAATGCTATCCTGGCTCTACATGCATCGCCCTGGTCCGCAGGCGCTGATGTTGCCTCCGACACTCGCCCTTCTGTTGATGTGGCCGCTATCGCCCACCGGGAGGCAAACTTCCTCGCTAGCGCGGGTTTACAAGGTAATCCTGCTGGCGTCTCAAGCTGGGATCTGCTCTCCAACGATGTGGCCGATCATGACTCCGCCCAGCCCGGTGGGCGATCGTGGTGGGACCGCTATAACCATACCTTCCCCAATTTTGCACGTTACCTCAGCTACATTGGCGCCCTCACAAAGGACACGCACCGCCGCGTCATTATGTGGCAGGTCCCCATGGGCAACCAATATTTTGACACGATGAACAACTCTCCTGGCCATTACCAGGACAACCGGGCCGAGTATATCCTGGGGCATGTCTCTAGCTTTGCCACCGCAGGGATTATCGCAGTCCTTTTTGGCCCCGGCAACGGTGGTACCATGAACATCGATGCCATGCATGATGGCATAACTAACCCCGCGCCTGTGAGCGATTATGAGTGTGACCGCTGCAATACTCACGTGAGCAGCTACTCCGATGACGATGGCGGCTACCTGCGTATCTTCATTGGCCAGTATATGCGATACCCCTTGCAGATCTCGTAGCATGCCAACAGCATAAACTCATGACCTACCTATTCAAGTTTTTTCTTTAACCTATAACAAGAGTTTACGTTGTAGTCATTCACATATATTCTTTGCGCATCCTGCTTTTCAGACCCATTCTTCCTCTTTTTCAGGTTGCATCGTAGCTCCAGGTTTGTGGTAAACTAACAAACGATGGGTAGGGAGCCATACGAGCTTCATGTCTCTGGGAACAACTGATACTGATCTAACCCCCTGGAATCTTTCCCCCGCCGTTCTGGTTGAGCATGCCCTGGCGCGTAACGAGGGTATGCTGGCCTCTAACGGCGCTTTTGCCGCGACTACAGGCGTACATACAGGGCGTTCCCCCAAAGACAAGTATGTTGTCGCGAACGAAGAATCTGCCACAAAAATCTGGTGGGGCGAGATCAATCATCCCATGTCACCTGAGGTCTTTGAGCTTGTGCGCAATAACCTGGCAGCTTATTTACAGGGACGAGATGTCTTTGTGCTCGATGCTGCCGCCTGCGCCGATCCAGCCTATCGCATGCCTGTTCAAGTGATTACTGAGCTAGCCTGGCATAATCTTTTTGCGCGTCAACTTTTCCTGCGCTCCAATGAAAGCGACCTGGACAGCAGCCAGCCAGGCTTCACTATCCTCTGCGTGCCAAATTTTCATACTGATCCTCGTACCCATGGCACACGTTCGGAGGCGGCCATCATCATTGACTTTGAAGAGCGGCTCATCTTGATTGCTGGCACCCAGTATGCTGGCGAGATGAAGAAATCTATCTTCACCGTACTCAACTTCATCCTGCCTGCCGAGGGAGTTTTGCCCATGCATTGTTCCGCCAACGTCGGCCCAGACGGCGATGTCGCTCTCTTCTTTGGGTTGTCGGGCACAGGAAAAACGAGCCTATCGGCTGATCCCAGTCGCCACCTGATCGGCGACGATGAGCATGGTTGGGGCGATAACGGCGTCTTCAACTTCGAGGGCGGCTGTTACGCAAAGTGTATCAATCTATCCCAGAAGTATGAACCGCAAATCTGGAACGCTATCCGCTTTGGCGCGGTCTATGAAAACGTTGTGCTGAAGAAAGGATCGCGAGAGCCAGATTATGCCGATGAGTCGTTGACAGAGAATACGCGCGCCGCCTACCCCGTCGACTTCATCGACAATGTCGTCGAGTCCGGTAGAGGAGGTCAGCCGCAGGCGGTCCTCTTCCTCTCGGCGGACTCGTTCGGCGTCTTGCCTCCCATCTCTAAGCTGACGACAGAGCAGGCTATGTATTACTTCCTCTCGGGCTACACCAGTAAGCTGGCGGGTACTGAAGCGGGCGTAACATCGCCGGAGGCGACCTTCAGCCCCTGCTTTGGCGCGGCCTTCCTCCCACTTCAGCCTGCTGAATATGCGAACCTGCTGCGAGAGCGCATTGAGAAGCATAACGTGCGCTGCTATCTCATCAACACAGGCTGGACCGGCGGACCCTATGGCGTTGGCGAGCGTATCAACATCAACTACACACGGGCAATGGTGAGTGCTGCTATCAGTGGAGCTCTGGAGAATGTAGAGACAGTGACGGATCCCACCTTCAGACTGCACGTTCCTACCTCTTGCCCGGATGTGCCCAGTTCGCTGCTCATTCCTCGCAATACCTGGGCCGACAAGGAAGCATACGACCGGCATGTGGCTGACCTGGCTGAGCGCTTCAAAAAGAACTTCACCCAGTTCGCGCTGCCCAGCGAAGAAGTGCGTAACGCGGGTCCCCGCTAAGAACATACAGGCGGACTTCGCGCTCCCTCAACCAGCACTAATGGTTAGTAGGATTCAAGCGGCCCAGGCAGGGCTTTCTCCGCCTTTTCTTCCAATTTCCGCTCGTTGCGCCACACGAAGATCAGCGACGCGATGATGATGAGGGCAGCCAGCACGATGCTGATCGTGCCGATCGGTCCTGCCAGCCGGTGGATATTCTCGCCTAGGAAGTAGCCTCCCAACCCGTACACCGTGGCCCACACGATGCCTCCCAGGGCGTTGAAGAGCAGGAAGGGGGGCCAGCGCATGCGGTTCGTCCCTGCCAGGAAGGCTGCCCAGGCGCGCAGCACAGCGATGAAGCGCCCGAAGAACACGACCTTGCCGCCATGCTTGCGGAACAGGTACAGCCCCAGTTTCAGCTTGCGCTCATCGAGGCGGATGTAGCGCCCGTAGCGGCGCAGCAGGCGGAACCCACCCTCGCGGCCCACCCAGAACCCGATGTTATCGCCCAGGATCGCCCCGCTGGCGGCTGCCACAATCACCAGGGGAATAGACAGCCGGTGCGTCGTCCCAGCGTAGATGGCAGCGATCAGCAGCATGGTCTCGCCCGGGAAGGGAATGCCCGTGCTCTCGATGGCGATGAAGAGCAGGACCGCCCAGTAGCCGTACGTAGTCAGGAAATGTAACAAATCGGATGTAGCCAGATGGATCATAGGACACCGCTTTCTCGCTTCATATCTCTCTTTTCAACGACCCACGAACTCCCTCTGCAACTGGTTGCGTGCGAGCACCTTGCCGTTTCGCACTACGTAAAGAGGCGGCTGCTGGAGGCGCAGCACCTGCCGTATCGTCGGAGCAGCCAGGACATTCAGGTCTGCCTTGCACCCGGTCTCCAGGCCGTAATCCTCCAGGCGCAGTGCTCGTGCGGCATTGTACGTCACAAAATCGAAAGCTGCCTCAATCTCGCTCGGAGCAGTCATGTGCGCCGTGTGGCAAACGTAAGCCGCCACCTCCTGCTGATCATTGCGTCCGAATGGATAAAAGGGATCGGCAACATCGTCCTGGGAAGAAAAAACGTTGACGCCCAGTTCCCACATCTGCTTGACGCACGTAATCCCGCGCCGGATCGGTTCCAGGTCGAATCTCCCCTGCACCACCAGGCTGATGTGTGGATTGCTGCTGATGCTGACGTTTGCTGCTTTGACCAGGTCCATCACCTTGCGAGCATGAGCCTCGTCGTACGCCGCCAGCGCCCCACAATGGCTCGCGGAGACGCGGCCCTGGTAGCCCTCGCGCATCGTCTTCACTGCCAGGTATTCCAGCGAGCGGCTTATGGGATTGTCGGTGTCATCAACAAGCATGTGAATATCCTTATTATATCTCTTCGCAAGCTCGAGGCACAGATCGATGTGTGTGCGCGCATCCTCGTCAAGCATCTCAAACCAGGGCAGGCCACCCACGACATCTGCTCCCATGCGCATGGCCTCTTCCATCAACTCGCGCGTGCCAGCATCGCGTATAATCCCTTCCTGGGGAAAAGCTACCACCTCGATATGAACCACGTCGCGCCAGTGTTCTCGCAGGGCCAGCAGTCCCTCCACAGATCGCAGCTTTCCGATACTATCCACATCCGCGAAAGCGCGAAAAACTGTTGTGCCATTGAGAATGCCCTCTTCAATTGCCCTGCCTGCCCGCTCAAGGATGTCCTCGACCGTATAATGCGCCTTGTGTTCCCAGGTCAGTTCGAGGCATTCGGCAAAGGAGTAGTCCTTGTTGGGGCGCATCTTCTCCTGCAGGTGGCACTTATCGAGGTGGATATGCCCGTTGACATACGTCGGCGTCACCAGGTTCCCGGCTGCATCTATTTCCACCTCGGCCGTCTCATCCAGGTGTTCAGCAACGGTAGTTATACGGTCACCGGTAATGCCAAAATCCCATGTTCCCGGCCGGTTCTTGAGGCATGCATGTCGGATGATCATGTCCATACTGAGATTCCTCCGTTTGTATCGTGATCTCACTTGAGGTCCTGGGGGCTGGTTACCTCATGATACCATACCCGGACCGCTGGACGAGACAATCATCAGGGCAAAGAGTAAACTTGCAGAAAGCAGCTTTCTCCACTCATTTCCCACAACTAGCATATAGCCATCTTTTCGATTTCTTCTATATAGTGTAAAATCGCTGCATCAGCAAAAGTACGGCATTTTCAAAAATGAAGGGGGAAAGATAGTGAGACAGAGTGACGGTACTGATCTTTTAGGCGCGAATAACCCCCGCAGAACAAAAATTGGCCTGATCTATGTAGCTCCTGGCGATGATAGGCAAACTGTACTGACTGCCATTCACACACAGGACAAACTTGGTCGCAAGCAAGTAGCCATAGTGTTGCCGGGGGAAAACAAAGCCTTTCAGAGTGCGGTGGATTTTGATGGCCTCAAGGGCATGCAGGGGAACCTCAAAGCGCAGATTGTCTTTATTACACCCAGCGGTTATGGCCCGGCCGAATTTGCCCGCCAGCGCCGTTTCCTGGTCTATTCCTCGCTGGAGGAGTACGCACAGGTTATCCAGGACGAAGACTTGACCGGGGAAGATGAAGACCAGGTTAGCAAAAAAGGCAGAAGCTTTAGACGTAAACGACCACAGCCGACGCCTGCTGTTGTTCAATCTCCTCCTGCTGAAAACGTACAGACACAGCCGCTCCCCATCGAGTCAGCACCTGCGTCGGCTCAAGTACCAACTGTCTCAGATACTGCAACGGAGCAACAGCCTCTTCCTGGTGACACAGATGTTGCCTCGGTTGATATAGTTGAAATTGCTGCCAATCCTGATACTGATGCTCATTCTGCCGAGGGCACCCCACCGGTCGTACCGGCTCATGAGGAGGAGGCGCCAACACTCGCTGCCATACCGGCAGTAGAAGATAACGGCCCGAGAGCTCTTAGTGGGGGCGGTCCGGTGGCCGCACCTGCTCCCCGTAGACCGAGACTCCGCTGGTGGATTGCTGCTCTCCTGATGTTCCTGGTCATCTTGCTTGTCATTCTCAACATCATCTCTGGCAACTCTCTATTGGGTCTCGTTGCTAAAATTTTGCCAGGCGCAGCAACCCCTGTCACGGTAACAATCACGCCAGCAAGCAAAGCTCTCAACAATACTTATGTCATTTCCGCGGTGACGTTGACCCCTGACCCTGCTCAAAACCAGGTGGCAGCGCGTATGATAGCCTCTGTCACTCCCGCGCAGTCGAAGACGGTCAAGACGACAGGAATGGGACATGTTCCGGGTGTACAGGCGAAGGGCCAATTGACGTTTTATAATGCTTTTTCCCATCCACAAACCATCGCCGTTGGTACAGTCTTGACGGATGCCAATGGAGTCCAGCTAGTGAATGATGAAGCAGCGATGATTCCTGCTGCCACGCCCCCAACGGAAGGCTCTGTAACCGTTTCTGCCCATGCCATCGATGCTGGTGTCAATGGCAATATCTCTGCTTTCGACTTCGATAATGTGCCATGCTGTACTTCCGGCGTGAATGTACAGAATACTGCTGCGTTTAGTGGCGGGCAGGATGCATATAGTTATGCCTTTGTGGAGCAGAGTGATATCGATGGTGTGGTAAACCCGTTCCAGGCATCGCTCACCCAGACTGCGCAGGCAGCGTTAAAAGCGCAGCTTCACCCGGGTGAGCAGTTTGTCAGTTCCCCGCAGTGTATGCCCGGTATAACTTCCGACCATCAAGCAGCTGACAGGGCGACAAACGTTTCAGTGACCGTCGCTGTAACCTGCACTGGTGAAGTCTACGATCACCAGGCAGCACAATCAGTAGCAGCGAATTTGCTAAGGCAGGAGGCGACCCGTGACCCGGGTCCTGGCTATGCGCTGGTTGGCAACCTGGTGACTGACGTGAGACAGGTCTCGCTGACAGATACGAAAAAAGGCACGCTCTCCTTGATGGTAGAGGCGGAGGGTGTGTGGGTCTACCAGTTCGGCGCCGCACAAAAACAGGCGCTTGCAAAACTGCTTGCCGGCAAGAGTACGCAAAATACTCAGACCTTGCTCCTGGAGCAGAAGGGGGTAACAACAGCTGCTATCCAGTTTAGTGGCAGTAATGAGAACACGCTTCCGTCAGACCCTACTCAGATCATCATCGTGGTACAGAAAGTGGCCGGGCTGCATGCTCCTGCGTCGCCGGCAGCCGTACCAGCCAGCCCCAATGTGTCGAATACCCCGGGCGTGCCGGTCACACCAACTCTGTCAATTACTCCCACGGTAACAGGTGCTCCAACTCCCACGTCTGTAGGTGGGACACCAACACCCACCGTAGGCCCTGGCAGCTAAAGGATGCAAACGCATAAAAAACAGCTTTCTCCGTTTATTTCTTAATAGCTGGCACATATCACCTTTTCGATCGCTATTCTATAGTGTAAAATGAGAGCATCAGCAAGAATATGCCATTTTCAGGAAGGAAGAGGGAAACGACGATGAGACAGGGCGATGGCTCGGACTTGCCGGGTGTGAATGGTCCCCGTAAAGCAGATATAGGTATTATATATGTGGCTCCCAGTGATGACCGGCAGAGCGTACTGACTGCCATTCACACACAGGACAAACTTGGTCGCAAGCAAGTAGTCATAGTGTTGCCGGAAGAAAACAAAGCCTTCCAGCGTCCAACAGACTTCGAGGGCCTCAAGAGCATGCGGCGCGACCTGAAGGCGCAGCTCGTCTTCATTGCATCCAGCGGCCCTGGTCCCGCTGAATTTGCCCGCCAGCGCCGTTTTCCGGTCTATTCCTCGCTAGAGAGTTTTGCCAGGTCCCTCTCCTGCTGCTTCTGGCAAAGCGGAAGCAATACAGCCGCTTCCCAATATAGCGGCAGTCTCATCGAACCAGGCCGGTTCTGAAGGCGATGATACCACGGTCCATCAGGGTACCCCCGGCATGAACCCGGTGCTTGCTGGTGCTGCAGGGGCCGCTGCCGTCCTCGGTATGGAGGCTCTTGCCAGCCATGGGAATAATCCCCCCACCTCAGCTGACCCCAACGACTGGGATCGACTGCCTCCCCCCAATACTGCTGGACCAGCCAGCGACAATGTCCTGTCAGAAGACACTCCCACGCAGGCGAATACAGCAGCGCCATCGTTTAGCTCCGCTGACGCGGAGAACAGGCCCGAACCAAAGATAATCGAGCTTGCTGGGCAGCGCGGCAGGAGTACAGGCAAAATGTCCCTGCCAGCGATTACACCCGTTGCTGCTGTACAGCCGCAAATACCACCTGCTCCTGCAAGCACAACAACCAGGCAGCGAAACTCTGGTAAGATGGCTGCCGTGGGCGCGGCCAGTACTGCCGCGGGAGTCGCGACTATGGGTCGTACCGCCCGTGGTGGGATTGTCGTGCCGCCGACGCGTGGTACCCCCATCGGCACTGGTGGCAGCGGGCCTGGAGGGCCGCCTCGCCGCCCAGGCTGGCGTTGGTGGTTAGCCATTGGTGGCCTCATCGTGCTCACCATGAGTGTCGGCGGCCTCATCGCCGCTGCCAATCCTGCCGTGTTGGGTTCACTGAAGAACCTGGTACCCGGCATCATACCTTCGGCCACCGTCACCATTACCCCCGCCAGCAGTGATCTGACAAATACTTACGAGATCTTCGGCGTGACCGGAACCCCTGATCCCAGCCAGCGCCAGGTACAGGCCCGCCAGTTGTCGTCTACCTCGCCCACTCAGTCCAAGACAGTAAACGCAACAGGTGTGGGGCATACACAACCTACTGTGGCCACAGGAAAGCTGACGTTTTACAATGCTTTGACCTTTTCGCAAACAGTTGCTAATAGGACAGTTTTTACTCTCTCCAACGGGATACAGATAATCAATACTCAGTTGGCCATTATTCCGGCAGCCCATCCACCTACAGAGGGCTTGGTAACCGTTAATGCTCAAGCAGTCCAGCCTGGTTCTGCTGGTAACATCAATGCGCTTACTATCAACCAGTCTTGCTGCGTTTCTGGTGTTACCGTGCAAAACACTGCTCCATTCACGGGCGGTCAAGACCCTCAGAACTTTACTGTCGTATCACAGAGCGACATCGATGGCGCAGCCAAACCGCTTGAGAATACGCTCACGCCAGAGGCGCAGAAATCCGTAAAGGGCCAGATACACCCGAACGAACAACTGGTGAATTCCTTGCAATGCACGCCAAATGTGACTTCCGATCACAACGCGGGTGACAGGGCGACGAATGTGACGGTGACCGTCAAAGTAACCTGTTCCGGCGAAGTCTACGATCAGCAAGCGGCGCAGTTGATCGCTTCAAATTTGCTTAAGCAGCAGGCGGCTAAGACTCCTGGCCCTGGCTACGCGCTGGTGGGTGATCTGACCACAAAGGTAACGCAGGTCATGGTGACCGATCCAAAGAAAGGGACGCTTTTGTTGCAGGTCAAGGCCGAAGGGATCTGGGTCTTCCAGTTCGGCGCTGCGCAGAAACAAGCTTTAGCGAATTTGATCGCCGGTAAAAGCAAACAAAATGCGCTGGCTTTGCTAGTGAAACAGCCCGGCGTAGCTAAGGCAGATATCGTGCTGAGCGGCGGTGATGGGAACACGCTGCCTGCAGACCCCACTCAGATCACCATCGTAGTGCAGAGTGTGCCGGGTTTACCAGGGTCTGCTACCCCGACAACCGGGCAGGGTAGCCCCGGCGTACCGACAAACACACCGGTATCACCGACACCCTCGCCGACATCATCAGTGGGGAAAGGATGAACACCCGTAATGCTGGCTCTGGAAGGCAAGCAGCTTGGTAACTACGACATCATCCGGCGCATCCGTGTAGGTGGTATGGGGGCTGTTTACGAGGGGAGGCAGCGCACTGCATTCGGTCGACGCGTTGCCATCAAGGTCATTCTTGGCAGCTACGCCGATGATCCCGATATGCGTCGTCGCTTTGCGCGCGAGGCCCGCACGGTGGCGCGGTTGCACCATCCTCACATCTTGCCGCTTATCGAATTCGGCGAAGAACAGGGTCTCCTGTACCTCGTCATGCCTTTCATCGAAGGGGGCACCCTTACCAGCTTTCTCCATCGCAGTCTTCCCAGCCTGGGCGAGGTTTCGGACATCTATCTGCAGTTGTTGGAGGCGGTGGAATATGCACACGATGAAGGCCTGATCCATCGTGATATCAAATCTTCTAATGTCTTGCTAGAGCAGCGCCGCAGCGGGCCGCCGCATGTTTACCTGGCCGACTTCGGCCTGGTGCGTATCTCCCAGCATGCGCAAGCGGAGCAGGAAGGCAGGCCCATTCCCCTGGACCAGGTGCCTGGAACACCATACTATATGGCTCCTGAGCAGACGCGAGGGATCGTCACGGCCTCCACTGACATCTATGCGCTGGGCGTGCTGCTCTACCAGGTACTGGTTGGAGAGCTTCCCTACGATGATCCTGACGAGATCAAGGTCATACAGATGCACTTGAATGCGCCGGTTCCGACGCCTTGTGAGCACGATGCCTCCATTCCTACAGAACTGGGGGAGGTAGTGCGTATCGCTATGGCCAAGCATCCCGAGGACCGCTTCGGCAGTGTAACCGAGTTGCGCGAGGCGTTCCTTGCCGCAGTACAAGGTCCACCCGTTGTTAGACAAAATGTCCCCGGATATGAAGATGTGCTGCCCCTGGACGAGCAAGATGCATTTTCAGGTCGCCCTGCCTCGCGACCTCTAATGGCGCGGGAAGCGCCACTGCCTCTCCCAGTAAAGCGGCGCCTGCCAGCGCGACATATCGCACCTGCTGCCCCGAGACCCGTAAGGCGGCGCGACATTGCGGGATCAAAGCAAGCCGGTCGCCGCTTTCTCACGATCCCGGTGCTCTCAACAATGGCCGTTCCTATCGTGCTTCTTATTCTGCTGCTCATGCCGAGGCTCTTTGATGTCAGCTTTTTCCCTTCGGGATTTCCTTTGTTCGGCACTGCGCCTGTTGCCACGATCACCATCACGCCAGCAGGCAAAATACTGCAGAATACCTACTTGTTGACTGCCTCGCCACAGGTCGGCAGCCCTGACCCGGCGACTCGTGTCATCCCATTGCGCAGTCTGAATAGTGTTGCCGTGGCCAGTCGCCTTACTGGTACAACCGGGACGAAGTTACTGCCAGGAGCACGGGCGAAAGGATCGCTGCTCTTCCGCAATAGCAGTGAATCGCTCGTCTCTGTGCCCGCCGGGATTGTCTTCAAGACCGGTGCGGCTATACAGGTGCGGCTAACGGAATCGGTAGACGTGCCACCGATGTTTAACGGGCAGAGAGGTACTGCTTCTGGACTTGCGATAGCCTTCAGCGCTGGTGTGGACGGCAATATTCCTGCAAGTGCACTGGATACAACCTGCTGCGATGGGTTGTCGGTGAGCAATCCACAGCCATTTACGGGCGGTGTGGATGCCCACCTGGTGCATATGGTGGCGCAGGCTGACCTGGACAATGTCAGAGATACGCTGTCTGCGGGCTTGCAGCAACAGGCATTGCAGCAGCTTCACAGGCAGCTAGAAACCAACGAAGTATTGGCTGGAGCGCCGGTATATAGCACCATGGAATCGTCGAACTACCCGCTTGGCGCGCAAGTAGACCAGGTACTGGTCCGGGTCAGCGTCTTAGCAACTTCCTCTGCATATAACCGCTACACAGCCAGTCATATAGCTGTACAGTTGCTTGGTGATGAAGCCACGCAAACTCTTGGCAGCAACTACCAGCTTCAGGGTATGCCTTCTGTGGTCACCCTTCGCGTAGTACAG
>WNEZ01012702.1_pt1 | contig 13081 bp, 14 predicted proteins | sample 5400521 | NCBI WGS metagenome assembly WNEZ01 (sample SAMN13153339, study PRJNA577476) | soil metagenome | isolation source: 120 cm saprolite under Douglas fir tree site 2 hole 1 replicate 1 | place: USA:California | collected 2015-04-18 | reverse complement strand
GATTTGAATGAAACTGCTCCCAATCAGACGACGATGGCTCCTCGCTCTACCGGCCATGGCGGTCGCTTATCTCATGCTGGCTTACGTCCTGCTCCCCGTCTTGTGGACCCATCACGAGCATGAACCCGGCCTGGCCTCCCTGCCCATGGTTACACGCACCAGCGCCGGAATTCCGGGAGATGCACTTAACGTCGGACTCGTTGGCGTCAAAGAAGACGTACTTCGCGCCATGCACGAGGCGGGCTGGTTTCCTGCCGATCCGATCACGTTGCGCACGAGCATCGAGATCGTCGGCAGCGTGGTGCTTGACCGGCCATACCGTGATGCGCCTGTCAGCCCTCTTTATTACAACGGGAAAAAGGAACAGCTAGCCTTCGAAAAGCCTGATGGCAGAAGCGCAGACAAGCGACACCACGTCCGCCTGTGGCTGGTCCTTGAAAAAGGAACGGATAGCCGTCCGGTCTGGCTCGGCTCGGTCACGTTCGATCGTGGGGTAGGTTTGAGCCACGACACCGGACACATCGATGCGGATCGCGACCTGCTGATGCGCGACTTGCGAGAGGCGGGAATGGTCCAAACCCTGTTCCAGATTTCCGGAACTGGCCCGACATTGCTCGGCCGAAATGGCGAAGGCGATCCTTATTACACGGACGGAGAAATCGACTTGGCCAGTCTCGTCGTCGATGGCGTCAGGCGAACAGAGCCGCCCGAGATATTGCCGCCGCCGCCGCTGATCGCCCTAAAGGATCAAATCTGGCACGGCGTCGGCAATGCGGTGACCCAATAAATTCCTACCCGGCATATCGGCCGCCGCTCGACGTGCCCGACGTCAGCTTTGCAAGTTGTGAACGATCCGAGCCGACATTCGTGACCTCGTGCGTGATGATCAGATGGTGCTCGGTATCGACGGCGACCTGCACATTGTAGCCAACGAGGCCGGAACCACGTCCACTTGTGGCCATAGATCTTGAATCCGGATCGGTCAGCGATGTCTGCTGATCAGGCGATGCGCGCATCAACGCCTGGAGCGGTTGCCGGGTGGGGCTTGCACCCACTGGAAAGCGCCGCCTTTGCACGGCGCACGCCACAAGCGGACATCAGCCAGCTCTCAGTTCTTGATCTGTGTGTGAACGCAAACAGAAGGACCGCCTCGCGGCGGTCCCTCCGAAATCCGAATAAGTGTTTTGATCAGAAAAGCTTGTTACTGGCCCTCGCGGGACTTGATCATCTCCTCGATTTTCTTTTTCACCGCCTCCAGGTTGAAGGAAGCTGGGTCTTGCATCGGCGGATATTCGACTGCGGTCTGCGCCAGCTTCCCGACGTACTGCTGGACCACGACGAAGCGCCAGAATTCCCTGGCATAGAAGTCGTTCACATAGCCACCCGCGCCGGTGTTTAACGTCTCGCCGCGAAGAGACGGCGTACGCTCAAACGGATCCTGGCGAATATTGACCAACCCTGGCATGTCGGTTGTGGTCTTTTCGCCCGGCCACCCAAAGGGCTGCGCGTAGAACGTGAATTTGAAGTCATCGAGACGAAGCGCGCCCAGGCTCGCACCGCCGAAGTAGAAGATTTCGTGGCGCTTAGATGGGCCTTTCCCGGTGAGAAGATCCATCTGATTGTAGCCGTCGAGATGGTTTTTGTAGGTCCGGTCCCCGAGCTGGATGCCCTTGAGCAGTTGATCGGTAATGTTTGGATTCCCGGCAGCAGCCATCAGGGTGGGGAACCAATCGAGGCCCGAAAAAAGGCCGTTCTCGACCGTGCCGGGCTTGATTTGGCCCGGCCAGCGGATGATGGCCGGCACCCGGAAGCCGCCTTCGCCGACGGTGCCTTTGGTATTCTTGAATGGCGTCATGCCGCCATCCGGCCATGTGAACACCTCGGCACCGTTATCCGTCGTAAAGATCACAATGGTGTTGTTGGTCTCGCCCATGTCGTCGATATGCTTGAGCAGCGCGCCGACGCTGTCGTCCAACTGCGTCATGCCGGCTTCCTCGAGACCATAGTTGGTCTGGCTGTTCTGTATCGATTTGTATTTGTTCGACAGGAACGTCCAGACATGCATCCGCGTGGTGTTGTGCCAGACAAAGAACGGCTTGCCGTCGCGCTTGGCCTTGTCCATGAAGTCGCTGGATGACTTGACCAACACCTCATCGAAGGTCGTCATGTCGTACTTTGGCTTCAGGAACGGCAGGTCGTGCATGTTCGCTACGTTCGACATGTTCGGGAACGGCGGCAGCGGGCCTTCGTCGACGATCCTCTGTTTGCCGACCTTGCCCCAGCGCGGCATCTCGGTCGGATCGTCCGTGTCAGTCGCAAAACTGTGGATCAGGCTGCGCGGGCCGTACGTGTTGTAGTACTGCTCGTCGACGGGGAACGAGTACCAGTACGGATCAGACATCGCGTCGAGGTGGTACAGGTATCCGAAGAATTCGTCGAAGCCATGCACGGTCGGGAGATACTTGTTCAGGTCACCGAGGTGGTTTTTGCCAAACTGCCCGGTGGAATAGCCTTGTGCGTTGAGGGCGGTGGCGAGCGTCGCCGCCTGTGCCGGGATGCCGACGTCGGCCCCGGCCTGGCCTACGGTCGTCAGGCCAGTGCGGATCGGTAACTCCCCGGTAATGAAGTTCGCGCGGCCCGCCGTGCAGCTTGCTTCGGCGTAATAGTCCGTGAGTATCATGCCTTCAGACGCCAGCTTGTCGAGGTTCGGCGTCTTCCCCGACATGATTCCGCGATGGTAGGCGCCGATGTTGAACCAGCCGACATCATCGCCCATAATGACAACGATGTTCGGCCGCCGCCCGGCTGCCGCCGGCGCCGTCGCTGGTTGTTGCGCTTGCGCGGAACTTGTCAGCCCGACGGCCGAAAGTGCTGAAGCGGCGACGAGAGAACTACCGCTCAACAACAGATCGCGGCGTTTCAATCCTGCGCCGGTTGGCGCCGTGCCGATCTCAGGCTTTTCCGGAATCTTATCGTTACTCATGACGTGTTCCTCCTCCTGGTGATGCACCTGAAGCCGACATGGCTTGTCGAGGTGTCGACCGGCTCGGCATGGCGCGCAGCCGGACGATAGCGGCGGCAATAGTTGGGCGCGCAAAGATGCGAGCCGCCTTTAAGCACCTTGCGTGGAATCCTGATATTCGGCTGACAAGAGTCGTAGCTCGCGGCCTCTGATCCGCCGCGCGGATTTTCCGGAATGCAACACGCCTTCGGCGCATCGGCATTGTGCTTCGCCGAATACCAGTCGGCGGTCCATTCCCACACGTTGCCAATCATGTCGTGGAGGCCATAGCCGTTGGCCGGAAACGCTGTCACCGGCGATGTACGCTCGAAGCCGTCTGTGCAAAGATTCTGGCGTGGAAATTCGCCCTGCCAGGTATTGGCCATGTGTTTGCCGCGGGGCGTGAACTCGTCGCCCCAGGCGAACTCGGCGCCGTCAAGCCCGCCGCGCGCTGCGAACTCCCACTCGGCTTCCGTCGGGAACTCCTTGTCGGCCCATTTCGCGTAAGCCTCGGCGTCGCAATAGGCGACGTGCACGACCGGATGGTCGTCGAGCCCGCTGATCGAGCTGCGCGGGCCGTAGGGCCTGCGCCAGTTGGCGCCGAACTTGAAATTCCACCACTGGCTCCAGTCGCGCGTGTCGACCGCATGCTTGGGCGAGGTGAAGACGAGCGAGGCAGCCTTGAGCATGTGCGGCAGCGCGCCCGGGTAGTCCCTTGCGTCGGGTGCGATTTCTGCAAAGGTGACGTAGCCGGTCGCGTTGACGAATTTGCGGAATTGGCGATTGGTGACCGGCGTCCGGTCCATCCAGAATCCATCCACGGTGACGCGATGGACCGGCGCTTCCTCCGGATAATGCCTGTCGGAACCCATGCGATAGGTGCCGCCTGGCACATACAACATTGCGTCATCTGCTGGATGCTCGAACGATTGTCCGTCGTTAGACGGCGATTTCGTGCTGGCGAAATTCATCACAAACTCAGCCTCGCTCTTCAAGCGGCCTGCGTTGCTTCATCCATCACATTGCCGAAGAGCTGTTTCGCGCGCTATGCGATTTCGGCAGGAATGTCTTGATTAAGTCGTTTTGATCAGCGAGCGCCGCAGCGTGGACGAGGGCATTTCCCCGAAGATGGTGCGGTAAGTCACGGCGAAACGCCCCGGTTCCTGGAATTGATAGATTCGGGCAATCTCTGCGACACTCGCGGTTGCTGGATCCGCACGCCGCAACGCCGAGCGCGCCATGTTCAATCGCCGCAGCAAAAGGTACCGGGTCGGACTCATGCCCAGGAATTCAGTGCAGCACACTCGCAAGGTTCGCTCCGGCACGCCGATCGCCGAGCAAAGCGCGGGCATGTTCAGCTGTGGGCTACTATGCGTGGTCGACGCATCCTCGAACCGAACCATGATATCGGCGTGATGCCGCCCGGTTTTCAGATTGCCGTTAGCATCGTCGGCCATCAAGCAATTGACAAGCGCGTGAAGCAATTCCTGCTCGAGTGCGCGCGCGACCTCCGGATTCGCGATTAATTCATGTTTCGTTTCGGCGAGACGACAGGCCTTTGAATGAAGCCGCAACAACCGCACTGCGGCGCGCCGCGACGGTCGCAGCGCCCGGCCGGCCGGCGGCGAAGTTATCTTCAGTCCAGTCAGGGCCTTGCCGCAGGCGACGAGCTGCTCGGGCGGCAACGATATAAGGCCCCATTGGCTTTCTCCATTGGTCCGCTGATGCATTCGCTCACCGCGGCTGTGAAACACGACGTCGCCGAACTGCAATCCAAGTCCGCCATATGTTAAGGGCGGACCTGCGCTCGTTGGAAAGGAAACAAACACCTGCGCCGGCGACAACGAGATAAAGGCAATCCGCGGCAGATTTTCGGAAGCACGAAGCACATGGAGACGACGCAAGTTCAACCACGTCAGGCGCGCGTTGAAATCTCCGCCGCCGGTGACGATGAGATTGACACTCGCATCTCCAATACCGGCCTGGTAGTCGTCCGGATTGTCAAACGTGGCTGTGCCGTTCTTCGCCATCCGCTTCATCTCATGCGACACGCGACGCCATTGCGAACCGCAATCACTAAACGCGCAGGATGGGGGACCGGCTCCGGCTTCGCTATGCGACTTCGGAAGCTGGGAAATTATTTAAGTTCAATACATTACGCCGTGTTGACCGGCGCGGCCCGCCAGTTTGGGAATCTTTTCGGAGCTCAGCGCTTCTCGAACGGAAAGATGACATTCCAGTCCTTCTTCATGTCGACCACCGTCCATCTGTTCACGGCCGCAGCGTCCAGCGCGACGTCGAGACGACCAAAATGCGACTTCCGGTCATAGGCATATTCGCGTCCAGCGTCGGTGTGGTGAACGATCACGCCGAGGCGCACGCCGCCACTCAGTGTTGTCCACTGCAGCATCTGAAGATCACCATCGGAATTGCCGAATGCCGCGATCGGCCGGCGGCCGATGGCTTCGTTGATGCCGATCGGCTTGCCCGTCTTGTCGTCGATTGATTTCCGGCAGCCGAAACAGCGCAGGGCTGCCATCGGTGATCTGGAATTTGGTCTTAATTTGACGATCCGATTACCTGTTCGGAACGCCGTACACCCGTTCGGCCCACGGCCGCATGAACTCGACGCCGCCGCCCGATACGATAAAGGTCTTGAAACCGTTGGCACGCAGATAGGCAAGCACTTCCAGCATCGGCTGGTATACGAGTTCGGTGTGGGGCCGCTTGAACCGCGGGTCCCGCGCGGTAGCGAGCCAGTCCGTTACGATTTTCTCAAATTCGCTGGTGGTCATACCGGCATGGGTCACCATGATGATTTCGACCAGGCCGCGTTCGCCGGCTTCGGCCAAGGCCTTCATGTCTCCTTCGAGCACGGCCTTGAAAGGCTGCGTATCCTTCCATTCCGGATGCAGGGGATCGGGATAGGGGGGAGTCTCACGACTCCTCCCCTCCCACACCACCGTACATACGGGTCCGTATACGGCGGTTCGACAGATTAAGCACGGTCGGTGTTTCACGCCGTGCCGGAGAGTCAGACAGTGGAGTCCGTCGCAACGGCTTCGGTCCTTTCGAGCGGCGCATCCGGGCTTCACCCTTTCTCATCGCTGCAAAAGCCAGTGATCTGGATATTCGGCCGCATGGCCGGTTCGAGGTCTCCACGTCCAAGCGTCCTTCCATCGTTCAGGCCTTCAGCGAAACTCGTTCCGCCTACTACGCCCTCTGCTGACTTCTGCACCGCGGTCAGGCCGCCTTGCGGCGGCCTCAGTCTCGTTGTCGAGACACAGCACAGACCTCCCGAGGTAAGATCGACCGCCTTCGCCGCACGCCCGTCGGATCTACCACCCCGGTCCTTGATAGTTGTGGACTTCGCGATTGGCTGCTCGCTCGTCCGGCCGGGAGGGCCTCGTTATCCGCTTCTTGTCCATCGGGCCGCGATTTTGCTCCACGCTTCTTTCAGACCCCGCCTCGCGGCGACGCCCTTGCGCTTCGCTAATCCTTCGCCACTATCAGGCTGGATAGAAGACTTTCACCTCCAAGCTGCCGATCATGCTCGGCACACAGCCAACGGGTCGCGCGAATGCGCGCCCGATGACAGGCTCCGCGAAGCAATCCATTTCGCCGCAAAGAAAGAGTGGATTGCTTCGCTGCGCTCGCAATGACGTTGATAGAGTCCCGCATACGACTTCCTTCCCGCGGCGCGATGCGCCCGAGTTGTGCAAGAATCCTTCGCGCCCAAGGAGGGCGTGGGGAATGCCGGATGCCCGCTGCACCCGCGGCCTCGTGTGCGCTTGTGGCGGTAGAAAGCACACGAGTAACAACGAGCACACCGGAATCACCCGGCATTCCCGCACGCAATGGTTTTAACGGTTTCCTTCGTGCTCTCCCCGGTGACCGGGCTCTTTTGCCACCGTCGCTTGCGGATATGGTTTTGTCTAAGCCCGGTAGGGCCGACGCAACTCCGCGAACTTGACACCAGCGTCGGGGTGTCAGGACCACACGACTTCGCCGTACGCAACAACATCTCTCGTCCGCGTGCTGTCGTTCGCTCACAGGCTCATCACCCGCCCTGCAATCCCGTTGCGCGCAAAACGCTGCCGCGTCCACCGCATCCGCACCCCGCGTCCGTGACGATCGCGATACGCCCCTGTTGTGGGGTGGGATGCGGGAAGTTCTAGAAGTGATTTGGGGGGCGTGGGAATGGAAATATTTTTGCGAAGGGGACTCGACACAAAACTGCCCGACGGGCAAATCACCGCGGCGAGAGCCAATTCCTCTCGTGTCCCGGACGCGGTGCAGCGCTTCGACCCGGCGCGGACATTCCAGCGCTGCAGTTAAGTTATCCGGACCCGACGTTCAGATATATCTCGCCGCCGGCGCGGGGTATGAGACCAATGCCTATCGGATCAGGTCGGCAAGGATCAGCACGATCCCGATTTGCCCCGTGAATCAGCACGATCCCGATTTGCCCCGTGATCCAGCACGCAGGTCTGACGCCAATCGGACCGAAAGCATAGGCCGGGACATACAAGCATCGCGCCGCGAAAAATATCCAGGCGCCAATCGCAGACCAATATCCTGCTACGCCGGCTGCGTGGACCACAAATAGGGCAGCAACAAACTGAGGAAATATCTCAAGCAGATTGCGATGAGCCCTTACGAATCGGCCAGAGATGCCACTGGCGGCTCTTGGCTCGTCACGTGCACCGGCTACCCACCGACCGCCAAGTTGGCGCAACGTCAAAATGCTCGCGATCGTAAGTTGCCCCATCGCAAGCCCGATCGTCGCGATGAGCGCCCAGAGGTCTGAGGTCATCATTGGTCCCCCCGCGTTCCGAGCGAAGGTATATGATAGCGGGCGGTTATAACCAATCGCCATCGGGTGAATGTCCGCATTCATCGCTTTGCCGCGGATGGCGGACCGACCGCGTTCCATCACCTCGCGCGAATGCGCGCCCGATGACAGGCTCCGCATCGTCCGGTCACGCTGCTCCGCGTCGCTGGCGCGCAGGGTCCTGTCTCGCGCGGTTTGAATCACGTCCAAACCGATGCCTTCAATCGGCAAAACCGGACAATCGGCATTTCCGAGATTAACCCCTAACCGGACATGCTGGGGACATGCCAAAATCGACGAGAATGACCCATTTGAGACATTGCATGCTTATTCAAGCGCCGGGGTGCGTAGGCCATGAGACCACGCGGGCCATGAGACCACTTTTTCAGGCGCGTGAGATCCTGTAGGCTTTAAGGAGCTGCTCTTGAAGCGGGACCCGCCAAGGCCTTCGCATTAGAACGGGCAGCGACAGTGCCGTCGGCAGGCACATTAGCACTCTCAAATGGACCTACGCTCGACGGGTGCAATCAGCGCGCGTGGTCCGCACGTCTTCACACGGCTTGCGGCGCGCGCCCTGAGCTTTCGAGACAAATCAAAGGAGAACACCATGAGCCGATTTAGCATGATCACTGCGGTCGCGACGCCTCTGCTAATTGTCGCGTCTTTTGTTCAGGCAGAGCCGGTGAAGTTCGAGGCGCTTGTCGCGCAGAAGGAAGCCATCCGACTCGATTTCGCCGATGCCAGCAAGCACTTCTTCTTGCTGGTCCGACGGGAAGGCAAGTCCGAAGGTCAGGGTCCGCTCGCCGGCGCGACGGTTCAGGAATATGGCGCTCACGACATCGTGCCGGGTGTTGGCGGCGAGCCGCGCGGCTATCTGGAATTCGCTACGACGGATGGCAACAAGGCCTACATGAAATGGGTTATCCAGGCGGTGTTCGTCCCCGGGCCTGACGGCAAGCCGAAGCTCTTGGACAATGGAGTGTGGCAAGTCATTGGCGGCACCGGCAAGCTGGAGAAGCTCAAAGGCGCCGGGACTTTTCATCTGCTGCCAACCGGTCCCACCGAGCGCCGGTTCGTGATGGAAGGCGAACTCGTCCAATAGATCGCCGTCGAAGACGAAATTACTCGCTGGTCGCCGATCGTCAAAGCGGCCTGAAGCTCGACTGAGCGATACGAGACTACTGGGTCTACGGTGTCACCACATCAGAGTGGGATTGTCAGCTGTTGGCACAAATGCGAAGTGCCGACTTCATCGGGCAATGTCCGAGTTCGAAGGCAAAGGGGAAAACATTTGCTCATACTGAGTTCTTCTCAGTTTGACCCGGACCGGACATCGGGGCTTGAAATCGGCTTTTCGCAAATTCTCGCTGGCCACTCATTCGCCAATGAGCAGCCAGCGAAAGCCAAAAAGCCACGCAAGATGGCAGCCGGTCAAGAAATGTTACTGCCCATCAGCGGCAAGCGAACGACCAAACAAGTAGTCAAGAAGGCCAACAAGCGAGCAGCGGCACGAAGCCGAAAATGGGCATAACCAATTGGGGCAGAAGTGACCGAAGCTCGACACGAAGTATGTTTCGATTTACCGTGGGGAAGCGATCGCCTTGCTCCTTGGCCTCGCGAGGGAAGGTCTTCTTCCGGGGGACGGCGAGCATGACGGCGCTGCCAAAGGGATATGACCGTGGAAGGCCCGATCAAATATGCCCGTAGTGGCGATGTTTACATCGCCTACCGTGTGTTTGGCGATGGCCCCCGAGACATTGTGCTGGTCCCAGGTACCATCTCGCACGTCGAACTGCTATGGGAGATGCCGAGCCATGAACATCTGCTCAAGAGACTCACTGCTTTCGCGCGGGTAATCACCTTTGACAAGCGCGGGCAGGGGCTTTCAGACCGGGTCGCCGAACAGACGTTGGAAGAACGGGTCGATGACGTGCGCGCGGTGATGGATGCGGCGGGCTCTGAGAGCGCGACGATCTATGGCTGGTCGGAAGGCGGCCCGATGTGCCTGATGTTTGCTGCCACCTATCCGGCGCGAGTCAGCGCCCTGGTGCTGTTTGGCACTTTTGCGTCGATGAAGAACGAACCTTGGATGATGACCCGCGAGGCGTTGGATCAGTTCCTGGTCCAACTAGTTGCGCACTGGGGGGAAGGCATCTTGTTGCGCCTGAACGCGCCGAGCCGGCGCGATGACCCGGTCTTCCTGCAATGGTTTGCCAGAATTGAACGTGCAGCAGCGAGTCCTGGTTCTGTTCGCGCCTTGATGGAGGCGAATTACGAGATAGACGTCCGTCACCTGCTATCGACGATCCAAGCCCCAACACTGATACTGCATCGCGCCGGTGATAAGCTCGTGCCGGTGAACATGGGGCGCTATTTGGCCGAGCACATCCCCGGTGCCAAGTATGCCGAGATTCCCGGCACCGATCACCTAGTGCTCGATCAGGAGACACAGGATCTCATTGCAGACGAGATCGAGGAGTTCATGACTGGCACACACCGACTTCTCGAACCTGACCGGGTGCTCGCCACCATCATGTTCACCGACATTGTTCGGTCCACCGAACGCGCCGCCGAACTGGGTGACGCGCGATGGCGCGAGGTGCTCAGCAACTACTACGCGGTGTTGCGGAAAGAATTGGCCGCATTCCGCGGCCACGAGGTGAACACCACAGGCGACGGGTTGCTTGCCACCTTCGACGGCCCGGCGCGCGCCATGCGTTGCGCCCGCTCGGTGTGCGAAAAGATGCACCCGCTGGGCCTGCAGGTTCGCACTGGACTGCATACCGGCGAGTGTGAGCTGATTGGCGGCAACGTTGGCGGAATCGCGGTGCATATCGCGGCGCGCGTCGCCGCGATCGCAGGACCGGACGAGGTGATGGTATCGAGCACGGTCAAAGATCTGGTTGCGGGCTCCGGACTTCAGTTCGTCGATCGCGGCGCGTACAACCTCAAGGGCGTACCTGGCGAATGGCGGTTATTCGCCGTTCAATAGAGAGATGACGAGTTTCTTCGAGCTTTCGGATTGCGCGCGGCGTTCGGCATTACACCCAGTCTTGCAGCCCACTAAATTCGATTTTGTCATCGACCTTCGGACCGCCAAAACGCTTGGCCTCACCGTGCCCGCCGGTCCGCTCGCCGCCGTTGACGAGGTGATCGAGTAATACAGGCCACTTCCGTTGGCACTTTTCGGACCTTACGCGATGTCCGACTGGAGTCCGGAATACGCACCGAAGCGGACGTCGGCCGACCACACTGAATTTATGGGTTCACGCCCTAGTAGGGCCAAGGCCGTCCTGCGCCCCTACAGCGCAGAACTTGGCTATCTCGCGATTGCCTGGAATCAGTTGCGCTGCCACCTGATGGCGCTTTTTGCGATGTTATCGGAACCACAAGATTCGACTTCCGCGAAAGCAGTTTTGTACTTTCTAGGCAATGATTTTTCTCAAAGAAGGCTATTGCGTGCCCTTCTCGATATTGACGCAAACAAACTACCGCCAGCCGTGCGGAAATTATCAACAACGCAAACAAAAGAAATTCTGTGGTTGCTAAACCAAATAGACGAAGGCTTTCGACATAAGCGAAACAATGCTTTGCATGCGCCATTGATGGTTATGCAGGGCGTTTATGATGATGCAGTACGGGAGTGGGCTAGAAGCAGACATGGACTCGCAAAACCCCGCGAGCCAAACCTTTGCGTAATAAAGACTTGATCCATGAATTTAGGAATTACAGTGCTCAAACTGAGATGTTGGCTCTCCACGCCCTACTGATGTTCTTCGCATTTAAGTTCCCGCTCAGTGTCCATGGCCAAAAAGACCTGCCTCGCCACAAGCTCACAAAAAGAAGGCGACGACTCGTCGAGGCAAGCGGCCGCTACCTCCGCACCTGCGCGGAGCCTTAGGGAGTTATTCGAGCGCGCCAGCTGCAACCGATAGGCCCGTAGTAGGGCGTGTTGAGCCCAACGGGTCCGCGCAAGGCGCGGCCCGATGACAGGCTCCGGCGCAATCCGCCAGCTTCAAGCCATGGTCGAATTCCCGCGGAAGGCGGCGTAACTCTTCACTTGGCCGGGACGCCAAGGCCCGCGGGCGCCGGTTGGAAGTTTTCCGGTCTTACGGCGCGCGCACGTCGGTAAATGTCAGCGGGCGCAGTTTTTCGCCGTCAAAATAGACGAAGCGCAAACGCCGCCGATGCGAAACCAGGCTCGCCGGCAGTGGGTCGTAGCGGAACGAGCCGCCGCCGAGGTGCGGCGTCAGGCTGCCGACATCGGCGAGCGCGTCGATTTCGACGCGCAGCAGATTTAATCTTGCGCCGTCGGCGGCGATCATTTCGAACGGGATGCGGCCGAGGCGCAGAAAGCTCACCGGATCGGGCGCGTCAATAAAACCGTCGATGAACGCCGCCTCGACCTTGTCGAGATCGGGCTCCGCCGGCGCCGGGAATTGTTCCCCCGGGTTGTGCGGCGTCTGCCATTGCGCCACCGGACGGTCGGGCGCGTGATTGTGTCCGGGGCCGCCGTGGTCGTGATGATGGTCGTGGCTGTGACCATGATCGTGATCGTGGCTATGATCATGCGTCTGGCCGTGCTCGCGTCGCCGGTCCATGGCGTGCCTCAATAGGTGACGGGTTTGTTGATGATCGAGCGGTGGCTGCCGAGCTTGCCATGGGCCGCAAGCGCGCCGAGTGCCTCGACCACCACGCGGACCCCCATCAGCGCGGTGATATCCGAGGTATCGTAGGGCGGCGACACCTCCACGACCTCGAAGCCGCAAATTCCTTGCGCGCAGACCAGGCCCAACAGCTTCAAGGCCTCGCGCGGCAGGAAGCCGCCCGGCTCCGGCCAGCCGGTGCCGGGGACAAAGCCGCAATCGATCGAATCGACGTCGAAGGAAATATAGACCGCGTCGGCGTCTTTCCAGGCGAGGTCGAGCGCGATCTCCGCCGACTTCTCGATCCCGAATTTTTCGATGTCGGCGATGGTCAGCACATTGGTGTTGCGCTGCCGCGCCACCTGAACGCCCTCGCGCGGCACCTGCCAGCCGCCGATGCCGAGTTGCACCAGGTTGACCGCCGGCACGTTGGGCAGGTTGGTGGCCCAGAACCACGGCGTCGTGTGCATGCGCTCGTCGAGATCCTTTTCCTGGATGTCGATGTGGCGGTCGAAATGGATGATGCCGATCTTCTTGTCGGTGCATTGCGCGATGCCGCGCACGCAGGGAAAACCGATCGAATGATCGCCGCCGAGCATG
>WNEZ01004642.1_pt1 | contig 13085 bp, 10 predicted proteins | sample 5400521 | NCBI WGS metagenome assembly WNEZ01 (sample SAMN13153339, study PRJNA577476) | soil metagenome | isolation source: 120 cm saprolite under Douglas fir tree site 2 hole 1 replicate 1 | place: USA:California | collected 2015-04-18 | reverse complement strand
GGAACAGAATCAACCAAAGGTGCAACGGCTTCCCCGAGGCTTACAACTGAGTACACGAGCCTTCGAACGTCTTCACAGTGAACTTGTGACCGACCGACACCGAAGGTCGTGAGCGTCTGTGCAGGTACCTCGAGGATCGAAGACGGCTGCACAAAATCGCGCGCGAACTCCTTCGCGTACAGAATCGCCGCCTCGCCTGGCGCGCTACTTGCGGGTTTTGAACCATGAGCATTGAGATGATTCTCGCCCCGGTGTTCGTCCAGGTGGCGCTGACTTTCGTGCTTCTGTTCTGGATGGGCGCGGTGCGGTTTGGCTCGGTCCGGCGCGGCGAGACCCGCGTGAAGGACATCGCGCTCGGCGAGCCAAGTTGGCCGCCGCGCGTTCAGCAGGTCTCGAACTGCTTCCACAATCAGTTTCAATTGCCGGTGCTGTTCTACGTCCTCGTCGTTCTCGCCCATGAGCTGCACAGGGCCGATTACGTATTCATCATCCTGGCGTGGCTGTTCGTCATTCTGCGCATCGTGCACGCGGCTATCCACACCGGCTCGAATAATGTCAGGCGCCGCTTTCAGGCGTTCGGCGTGGGCGCGATCGTGCTGCTGGCGATGTGGGTGATGTTCGCCCTGCGCGTCCTGCTCGGGCTCGGATGATTCCGCCGCCTCTGGGGGGCGAGTTCCAGCCTTTTTGCGGGCCTGGCTGACCGAGAACTTCCAGACCTTGTCAGGGAGCAGCGTACGGCTCTACGGCGACGCGCGTCCCCTATCCTGGTTCGTCCACAGATTAATTTGACTTTCTCCGGCGGCTATTTGCGGGTGCGGCCGTAAATGCGGTACAGCTCAGAGAAATCGACGGCCAACTCGTAACATAGCGTCAGCTTGCGCGCCGCATCGTCCCAGTGTGCGTTGTCGACGCCGCAGCTCTGCATTTCCAATGTGAATGAATTCGGCCAAGCGAAGCTTTGCGCTTCGTATCGGGCCACCGTCTCGAGCAATTGTATGAAGCGAAACGCCCGGGCGGCGGCCTCATGCCTTGGCTTTGGCTCGCCATAAACCACATCAATCTGCGTTTTGGGCTGATCGGAAGCACGCACGTGCGGCTTCAGCACCAAATCCCAGGAATATGACGCATTGTCATAATCAATAGCGCAACGATCTCGGCGAGGACCTGGCAGCTTTGTCTCGTTGGCAATATCCCGGAATTTACCCTTGTCGGAACCTATCATCAGGCACACGATTTGGTAGGCGCGCTGCTGATTTAGCCCGTGTTCATCATAGTAGCTGACCGTGTCGCCCGTTTCCTGATCACGACGATCCGCCAAGAACCAACCTCGCGCGGCCTCGGCGAGCACGCGGTCTGTAAAACCGGATCCCACCTTCATCAATCTCAGGGCGGCAAATGAATCGGCGGCATCTTCTATCCTGCCGAGGACCGGCAGCCTCATTTGAGTCATTGCGGCATGACCCATTTCATGCAGCAGCACGAACAGCATGTTTCCGGCCACAAATTCCGCCAGCTCACGCCGGTATTTTATCGAGAGCCCCTTAAATCTGGGTTGATCTCGCAGAGCGAGCGCAGCCGCATCAATTCTGGCCTGAAATTGCTCCGAATCGGATTGGGCTGTTTGAGCACAGACCGGCGCCACAGCTGACAACAAGGCGAAGAACGGCAGAAGCGGCATCCGCTTTTGCCAAAACCGACCCCGATTCATCGATTCGTCGCCTTGTTGCTCTTCTGTTGCGCCCTTTTGGCGACTTTCATTTCAGAACATCCGTCACAACGAGTGGACCGGTTTTGGCGCCGCACGCATCATGGTTGGTTCACTGGAAGCGTCGATCCCTGAAACGATATCTCAGCGGGTCGATCGTCCCAAATCAAAGCCGCCGATGTGACGGACGTTCTCAGCGTAAGACATCGACGGTCTCGCAGAGGCTTGCCATACGTTCGCCAGTCATACCCAACTTATCCGCCACAATGAGTATGATGCTTGGCGAGAGCAAGGCTTGGCACTGTCCGCGGTCGCAACACCGGCGCGTTCAGCCGTTCGGCTCGCTCTTGTGCTTGCGCGTTTTGCGATGGCTGCTGCGATAGGTAAATTGTGGAGTGGGAACTCGATCCGGATTTACGCCTTGACAGCCGCCCCCGAGACATTTGCTCGTGTCCTTGAACGAATTGCTGTTTTGGTCGCTGGACGGATCGTGTTTTTTTGACGCCGCGGAAGCCGAGTTGGCGACGCTGACGGCCAGCAGGCCGGCGATTGCAAGAGCCAAAATGCGCATGGGTGTCTCCCCGTTTTGTCGGATTCAATCTGCCATCGTAACGTTTGGCATCGCCACACTCGCGGAGTGTGTCAGCGAGTAAGGCGGCATGAAATTACTTTGTATCTATCGATACAATGCGTCTTGCGTATTTGCGCAACTTGCCGGCGACGAATGAGATCGTGTGGCTGTTAACTGGCAAGTTAGGGGCACACATGACGAACGTTACGGTGCTTTGTGGTCGCGGGAGACAGCGGCGGTGGACTACGACCGAGAAGCTGCGACTTGTTGATGAGAGCCTGGCGGCTGGCCTGAGCGTTGCCGAGTTGGCGCCGCGCCATGATGTTCACCCCAACCTGCTTCAGTGATCGCCTGGGCATCAAACTGATGCGCAAAAAATCACCTCGCGACGGCGCGGCTTGACCTACAATGCCGCATCGAGTGGGATACGAGGGGCTCCCAGCGTGAAAAATATTCCGGCTAAATCGCGATGAGTCAGCTGTCGTCGAGCCTGATCCGGTTGCACACCTGTGCGGCGGCCTGCGCATTGGGCCTTCTTGGCCTCTTCGGATGCGCTCAGTTCGACCGTGGTCCCCCGGTACCGGCCGCCGACGTCAGCCGAGCAAGGGTGCTCGGCGCTTCGAACGCGCGCTATCTCGGCGATGGCGACCCGTCACCAATGATCGCCGAATTCCGGCGAGCCTTTGCACGCGAGTCCGCCTATTTCATTTCCGCCCATCGCCCACTGCCGGACTCTAGTTATCTGGCTATCTCGGGCGGTGGTGATAACGGAGCATTCGGCGCAGGCATTCTGGTCGGCTGGTCCGAGCATGGCACTCGTCCGATGTTCAAGGGCGTGACCGGCGTCAGCGCCGGAGCACTTATTGCGCCATTCGCGTTTGTTGGGCGCGAATACGACCCGACCATGTCCGAAATCTTCAACACCATCGATCAGCGGAATATCTTTGAAAGCCGTCCAATCCTCGCCGCGATCGGGTCTGACGCGATGGCCGACACTACGCCACTGAGCAACCTGATCGCCAAATACATCGACGAGCGGATAGTTGCCGACATCGCGCGCGAATATGGCCGCGGCAGGCTGCTGTTCGTCGCTACGACCAATTTGGACGCCGGTCGGCCGGTGATCTGGAATATCGGTGCGATCGCGGAAAGCGGTAATCCCGATGCGCTTAACCTGATCCGGCGAATTCTTCTGGCGTCCGCCTCGATACCCGCAGTGTTCCCGCCGGTTATGTTTGATGTGACCGATGGCGGGACGGCATATCAGGAATTGCATGTCGACGGCGGCGCTATCGCGCAAGCCTTCCTCTATCCACCCGCTATTGCGGTCGGTAGGCTCGGCGGCATCGGGCCGAAACGGCAACGGACCGCCTATATCATCCGCAACGGCAAGCTGCGGATCGGCGCAGCGCAAACCGAGCGCAAGACACTGTCAATTGCGACGCGCGCCGTATCTACGCTGACCGCTAGCAGCAGCGTCGGCGATCTCTATCGGATCTACACGACCACCAAACGCGACCGGGTGCAATTCAGGCTCGCCTTCATCGAGGATGACTTTATGGAGCCCCATGAGGCCGAATTCGACCGTACTTATATGAACCGACTGTTCGAATACGCTCGCGCGAAGGCAAAATCAGGCTATCCATGGCGACGGGCCCCGCCCGGGCTTGCCGAATGATCTGCGAACCCCGTCGTAGCGCGGGATGCGTTGTCTGGCGCGATGTTCTTGCCGATATTGGTGCGCCACGCCCCCGCGCTGCGCGTTCATTGTCAAAGCCGTTCTCGCCATATTGTGATGCGGCGCCACCACAACAAAGCGGTTGCCCTCAATCGTCAATTCGGCATCCGGCGGCGCCCGGTCCAGCAAGGAAAGCAAATGCGTTGAAATGCCCAGGGGCCATGCCGAAATGCTATGCGTAGCTGTGGCGGCGGGACCAATCCGCATTGGCACGGAAGCGATAATCTTAGGCGGCCCCGATAAGCTTCTTGTTTGCCGCGCGCTCGATAATTGTCACGCAAACAAATTGAATTCGACAGCAAACGCAAGCTCGCCTGCAACAATAGCTTTTGATCATCAAACCCGTGGAGAAAAAGTAATGTACAGGCTCCGGCGTCGGTGCCGATAATTATCGTCGAAGGGATTTCGCGAATTCGGCGCCACGCTACGCCTTGCGCCAAGGCACGTAATCCCTGGAACGCGCGGAAAGGGGATTCTAATGAAACCAGCGGGGATAGGAAGAGGTATCATCGCAGGTCTCGCGGCGACGGTCGTGCTGTCGGCGATGATGCTGGCGAAGCAATCCATGGGGTTGATGCCCCAGCTCGATCCGATCGACATGATCATGTCGATGGCGGGTGCAAGCTCTCCGGCTGTTGGCTGGGTCGGCCATTTCGTCATCGGCACCGTGCTTTGGGGCGTTGGCTTTGCGATCGCCAGCCCGTACCTCCCTGGGCCGTATTGGCTGCGCGGCGCGGCCTTCGCCATAGGCGCCTGGCTGATGATGATGCTTGTGCTGATGCCGGCCGCAGGCGCGGGCGTCTTCGGGCTCGCTCTCGGCGTCATGGTGCCGGCGATGGCTCTTTTGCTGCACATGGTGTTCGGTGCGGTGCTCGGCGGCGTTTACGGGTTACTTGGCGACCGACGGACGTCCACCGCAGGCTACTCGCACTGATCGCCGCAAACAATCGAGCGGTCAAGGTTTCGAATAGACGGGTCTGGCGCCAGGCGCCTACTGAACCATGGCGAAGAATCTCCATGCATATCTTGCGTGCCGCCACAACAGAGCGCCGCCGATTAAATTGATTAGAGCGCCCGCACGTCGTCCGCGCGCGCAAAGAGATGCGCGCTCGTCCGCTCATTCTGGCTGCCCGCGTAGTGCCCGAGTTCGCGTGCGCTGATGCCCTCCTGGCGAAACGTCATTCAATACGAAATACGTATAAATTCGATGCGGCAACGCCACTTCCGACGCGATTATGCGCGGCGTACTGTTGCATGAACTTGATCGCGCTTCCTCCATTCGATGCGGGTTGGACCGGGAAGAGCGTCAATTTCCGAACTCAGGACGGCATCGCCAGGACGCCGAATCGTCCGATGGCGGTTGCCTGCGTTACGGTCGTTCGATCGCCTTGGAGGGAATCCATGACGCTCCTTCCCGTTGCTGCGTTTTTGCGAAATCGGCGGGTATGGATATCATTAATATCGTCGGTTTGGGTGATGGTGCTTGGGGGCTGCAAAGAGGAACATCCGGTCGCGGAGGCGCCGACGCCTGTTCGCGTGCAGTGGATCGCCGTCGAGAGCGCGGTCGAAGCCAGGGCGTACACGGGCGTTGTCCGTGCACGTTACGAGGCCGATCTCGGCTTCCGCGTCGCCGGGAAAATTGTCGAGCGCCTCGTGAACATCGGCGACCGCGTCACGAAGGATCAAGTGCTAGCGCGGCTCGACCCGACCGACTACCGCCTCACAATGGAGTCAAGTCAAGCCGAGCTGGCGGCCGCGAAATCGAGCCTGGCGCAAGCGGCGGCGGAAGAGCAGCGTTTCGAAAAGCTGCTGACGGATCGCCATGTCTCTCCGGCCTCGTACGAACAGAAGAAGGCGGCTGCAGATGAGGCACGGGGTCGGGTAGAACGCGCCGAGCGGGCCTTGAGCGCGGCCCGCAATCAGGTCGCCTACACCGAACTGCGCGCGAACGAGGCCGGCATCATTACGGCACTACCGGTTGAAATGGGCCAGGTGGTTGCCGTCGGCCAGCTCGTGATGCGCCTTGCCCAGCTTACTGAGCTTGAGGTCGTCGTCGCGATCCCCGAGTCTCGTCTTGACGACGCGCGTGCCTCCAACGGGACTGTCGACCTGTGGGCAGACGGCTCCCGCCGTTACCGGGCGGTATTGCGCGAATTCTCACCCCAAGCGGACCCGATGACCCGGACGTATCAGGCTCGCTTCACGATTGAAGGGGCCGACGATGCCGTTGTGCTCGGCATGACGGCGACGGTTCGGCTGGTGCTAAAGGAGAGCCGGGCTGCGGTGCGGTTGCCGCTTGGCGCCATCTACAACGATGGCCGCGGTGCGTCGGTCTGGGTCGTCACTCAGGATGGCGCACATCTCCGGCGGGCTTTCGTCGACGTGATCGAATACCGACAGAACGACGTGTTGATCGCGAACGGTCTGAATGCCGGAGAGCGGGTGGTCGCACTCGGGGCGCCGCTGCTTGATGAAAACAAGCTCATCCGCATTGTCGAAGAGCGTCGCCCGGTCGTTAACTGAGCGGAAGAGCCGATTGCATGTTCCGCTTCAATCTTTCCGCCTGGGCGGTGAAGCATCAAGCGCTGGTGCTGTTTCTGATCATTGCGATTGCCGTTGCTGGCGCGAGCTCCTACCTACATTTGGGCCGCGCCGAAGATCCTTCCTATACCATCAAGGTCATGGTCATCCAGGCATTCTGGCCCGGCGCAACGGCGGAAGAGATGCAGTCGCAGGTTGCCGACCGCATCGAAAAGCGCCTGCAGGAACTGCCCTATTTCGACTACGTCAAGACTTATTCGCGGCCCGGCGTGACCGTCCTGCAGCCGGTGCTGAAGGACAATGTCCCGGGTCGACGCGTGCCGGACATCTGGTACCAGACGCGCAAGAAGAGCACCGACATCAAAAAGGATCTTCCAGAAGGCGTAATTGGACCGGTGTTCAACGATGAATACGGGGATGTATTCTCCGCCGTCTACATGCTTTCCGGCGAGGGAGTAAGCCTTGCGGAGCTCAAAGACTATGCAGAGATGGCGCGCCAGCGTCTGCTGCAAGTGCGCGACGTTACCAAGGTCGACACCACCGGGACGATCGATCAGCGCATCTACATTGAGTACAGCTACAAGAAGCTTTCGACGCTCGGGGTTTCGCCGCAGGTCGTGATCGACAGTATCCGCAAGCAGAACGCAATGGTGCCGGCGGGCTTCGTCGAGACCGGCGCTGACTCCGTGCCGATCCGAGTCTCGGGCGCTTTCAGCGGCGCGGAGGCCGTGGCCGCGGTCCCGGTCGAGGCCAACGGCGTCACGTTTCGCCTCGGCGATATCGTCGACGTAAAGCGCGGCTACCAGGATCCGCCGAGTTTTCTCGTACGCCATCAAGGCAAGCCGGCGGTCGGCGTAGTGGTCGCTATGGCCGAGGGGGGCAATGTGCTCGAACTCGGCGCCAACCTCGCTATCGCAGTCCAAGATCTGAAAGCGCGGATCCCGACCGGCATTCATCTCGACCAGATCGCCAACCAGCCGGAAGTCGTCGCTGAATCGGTCGGCGAATTTCTTAAGTCGTTCCTCGAAGCTCTCATCATCGTGCTGGCGGTAAGCTTCATCTCGCTTGGTTGGCGCACCGGGATCGTCGTTGCGCTCGCCGTGCCGCTGGTGCTCGCAATCGTGTTCATCGTGATGGACGCGGCGAGCATGAACCTCGACCGCATCACGCTCGGCGCCCTCATCATTGCGCTCGGGCTTCTGGTCGACGATGCCATCATCTCGGTCGAGATGATGCTGGTGAAGATGGAGCAGGGTGTGGATCGGCTCGAAGCGGCAGCCTTCGCCTGGACCTCGACCGCATTTCCGATGCTGACCGGCACGCTGGTCACTGCGGCGGGCTTCCTCCCGGTGGGCTTTGCTAAGTCCTCGGCAGGCGAATATGCGGGCGGCATCTTCTGGGTGGTCGGCCTCTCCCTGGTGGTGTCCTGGTTCGTCGCGGTGATCTTCACGCCCTACCTCGGGGCGAAGCTACTGCCCAATTTCTCTCATGCCGGCCACCAAGGCCGGGCGCAGCATGGATCGCGTGCTTACCGGCTGTTGCGTGCGGCCCTGAATTGGTCGATCCAGCATCGCAAGCTCGTGCTGGTGGTAACGATTGCCGCATTCGTCCTTGCCGGCATCGGCTTCACACTCGTCCAGAAACAGTTCTTCCCGACTTCATCGCGCCCCGAGCTGTTCATCGAGATCCGCCTGCCCGAGGGCAGCGCTATCGGGGTGACCGAGGCGGCGGCGCGCCAAGCCGAGCAATTGCTCGCCGGAGACGGCGATGTGAAAACCTTCACGACCTACGTCGGCGCGGGTTCACCGCGGTTCTTTCTCGCCCTCAATCCCGTCCTTGCCAACGAGAGTTTCGCCCTGGTCGTGATCATGACGACGGGGTCCGAAGGCCGCGAGCGGCTCAAGGGCAAGCTCGAGCGCGCGGTCGCCGACGGGGCAGTGCCGGGCGCGCGCGTCCGCGTCGATCGACTGAACTTCGGTCCCCCAGTCGGCTTCCCGGTCCAGTTCCGCGTTATGGGACCCGATCCTCGGAAGCTGCGCGAGATCGCAGGGGCGGTGCGCGAGATCATGCGCCAGAACCCGAACGCCCGCGACGTGCAGTTCGACTGGAATGAGCAGGCGAAGTCGATCCGGTTGGAGGTGGATCAAGAGCGAGCTCGTGCGCTCGGGCTCACGCCGCAGGAGGTTTCGTTCACGCTGCAGGCCCTGCTTTCAGGCCTCAAGATTGCCGAGTATCGCGAGGGCATAAACCTCATCGATATCGTGGCGCGGGCGATTCCGTCCGAACGGCTTAATCTCGACGGCATTGCGGACCTCACCATCCCGGCCCGCGGCGGGGTGCGCGTGCCGCTCTCGCAGATCGCGCGCATCCACTACGACTTCGAAGACCCGATCCTGTGGCGACGCAATCGCGACTATGTCCTCACCGTTCGCGCCGACGTGACGGAAGGTACACAGCCGCCGACGGTCAGTACGGAAATCGCGGCGAAGCTCCAGGGGGTGACGGGCGGGCTGCCGACCGGTTACCGCATCGAGCTTGGCGGCTCGATCGAGGAGAGCAACAAGGCGAACGCGGCCCTATTCAACATCTTCCCGGTCATGTTCCTGGCGATGCTGACGCTGCTGATGATTCAGCTACAGAGCTTCTCCAAGTTGTTCCTGGTATTTTCAACCGCACCACTTGGGCTGATCGGAGCCTCGGGCTTCCTGCTCGCCTTCGATGCGCCGTTCGGATTCACCGCGTTGCTGGGCCTCATCGCGCTCGGCGGCATGATCATGCGCAATACGGTCATCCTCGTAGAACAGATCGACGAGGATACGCGTAGCGGGCTCTCCCAGTGGGACGCGATCGTCGAATCGACGATACGGCGGTCGCGGCCGGTCGTGCTCACCGCACTCGCCGCGATCCTGGCCATGATCCCATTGTCTGAGAGCGTCTTTTGGGCTCCGATGGCCATCACGCTGATGGGCGGTCTCCTGGTCGCGACCATCCTGACGCTGTTATTCCTGCCAGCGCTCTACGCATTCTGGTTCCGCGTCCGCCGTCCTGAGGCCGTCGCCGCGCCGCCGCTTGAGCGCGTCGAACCGGCGGGCGTCGCGGTCAAAGGGCGCCGACCGGAGGAGCTGCTGGTTCCTGGAGAGTGAGAGCGGCACTTCCTGACGGCTCGGCGCGAGCAATAAAACGCAAACCGCGGAACGCGAAAGTCGGTTGGCCGGGCTCCGGCGAACGATCGACCGTCATCGTGCCGCCGCTCCTGGTTAGCGACGGGCTGACGTCTTGGTTGTTGCTGCTGCTGCCAAAACGACCCTAGCCCCACCAGCCGACGCTTCGGCGTATTGAACTTATGCAAAAAATATCATTCCGTGACCGCGTCGCGAGACTTAGACTTAAGGCTCGCGGTTGACGCCGCCGAATTCATGATGTCTCGCGTTTTCATGCGAGGCGTGTCATCCTAGCAACGTGGCTCCGATCTATGACGGCTGACTGGGCAGGCCTAAAATTTTCTCCCCTTGTCTGGGCGAGCGCCTTCGAGACCGGCGATCCCGAGATCGATGAAGAGCATCAGGAACTCTTGTGCGACCTCAACGATCTGTCCGAACTTCTCGCGCTGGGGCAAGAATGGTCACTCGTTGTCGACAAGAGCCAACGATTGCGCGACAAGTGTTTCGAGCATTTTCAGGATGAGGAGGTAGTACTCGAAGAGGCGGCATACGAGGGGCTTGAATGCCACAAAATAGAGCACCGAGTTATTGAGCAGCAGCTGGACGGTATTCTTTCGTTCATTGCCAGCGTCGCACTCCCTTCCCGAGCCGCCACCGAGGCGGTGCTGCTGCTTCGTTCAATCCTGGTCAATCATTTCTTTCGATACGACATTTCATACAAGAAACATCTTTCGCGCTCGCGAGGTCAGAAACGTGGGGGGGCTGACGGATCTGAATCACCGCGTCGCCAACGTGGTCGCTGATACCTTTCGCGGTTTCGGCCAAAAGTGTCGGAGATAGAGCTTATACCGCTTCCATAGCTGCTTGAATCGAAGCCGCCACAGCAACGAAACGCCCACTATCGTTCCAATACCAGGCCAACTCACCCTGATATGGAAGCGGTATTAGAGCGGTTTCGTATTAGTTGGAAACAGAGAAACCGCTTCATCATTTTGCATTGTCGCATTTTCGGACGGAAAACCCGAGTCCGCTTTTCCTGACGATGCTTTAATTCTGGCGCGGCAGGCGGTAGCTTTGGCCCTTCTGATCTCTGGTTCCGCAAGCAGCTACAGCATGTACCCGATGTCGGAGGCCCCCGTCGGATAAGCAAAGATCGTCGTCTTTAGATCGGTCGTCGTCAGGCCGTGACGGATCGCAATGCCGAACACATTGATGACCTCTTCGGCATGCGGCCCGACGAGGTGAGCGCCCAGGATTCGATCGGTGTCCTCGTCAACCAGTGTCTTGAAACCGTAAACCGATTCGTTAAGTCGCCGCGCCGTGTACCAGCTCCGGACCTGCTCCGAGCGCATCCGGACTTTGACGCCCGTCGCGCGCGCCTGCACCTCGCTGAGTCCAACCGCAGCAATTGGCGGAATCGTAAATGCGACGCTCGCAACGCCCCGGTAGTCCGGCCTGTGCCGGTTGCCCTCGAGGAGGTTTTGCGCGACGACCTTGCCATCGTGGCTCGATACCGGAGTAAGGGACGGGCCGATGCCTGCGGCATCGCCTGCCGCGTAGACCTTCGGATTTGACACGCTTTGCAGGAACTCGTTGAGCTTCACTTGACCGTTCTCGGTCACGACGCCGCCGGCTGCAAGATCGAGCGGCGCCAGATCTGGCTCTCGTCCGGCGGCGCGCACGACGAGATCGGCGGCCACCTCCTGTTCTTGGCCATTCGTTGAAGTGTGCACAACGAATCCGTCGGCCGCCTTATCGATCCGTTGTACGGTTGCCCGTGTGCGCACGTCGATTCCGAGTTCGTCAAACTTCTCCATCAGCCAACCTACCAGGTCTGGATCGAATCCAGGAAGCATCCGCTCGGCACGCTGGAGCACCGTGACATGGGTACCGGCCCGGGCCGCAAGGTGCGAGAATTCGGCGGCGATGTAGCCGCCGCCAACCAGGATCATACGCGGGGGTAGCCCATCAAGCTCCAGAAACCCGTCGCTACTAACAGCGTGCTCTTCGCCCGGGATATCGAGCGGTACGGGGCGCGCGCCGGCAGCGATCAAGATGTATCGTGCCCGGAGTTCCCGGCCATCGACGACGACCCCATCTGGACCGGCGAAGCGGGCGAGACCGTGAAAGGCGTCGATGCCGTTCTTGGCGAAACCCTCTTCCCGCTTATTGGGGACCGCATTGCGCCTCGCCGACGACGCCATGCCGGCCCATGCGGGTCAGCACGTCGATCGCCTCGGCGCCGCTGATCAACATCTTCTTCGGATCGCAGCCGCGAAGGGCGCAAGTCCCGCCGAAAGGCCGATGATCGACCAATGCGACAGACCACCCGGCGGCACGCACTCGCGAGCTCGCCACCTGGGCGGCGGTGCCAGAGCCGATGATCACCAGATCGTAGGTCTTCATGGCGTTGGTTACCTCCAAAGGGTTCACAAGTTGTCGGAGCGGTTGTCGAAGGACTCAGGGGATACGAGCGTTTGGTCAGCGGCATGGCATCTGCCGCCTTGCGCACCGCGCCCTCATCCATGAGCATCGACTTCCCGCGGCGTTGGTACCGGGCGGGAAGGACTGGGCCCGGCCTTGCTGGCCTCCTGGGCTGCTTTTTCCGAAGAGATATCGAAAGTACGCACCGCGACCTCCGGAGGCGCCGGCTCCAGCCAAGGCGCACTCGCAAGCGCAGCGCGTGCGTCGCTCAATCCCTGCTTCCAGCGGCGCTCCATCGTCGTGCGCGAGAACTCGTAGTCCTTGGAGGGTCCCAGAGTAGCTTCCGGCCGGTAGATCAACTCGACGATGTCCATCGTCGTTTGGCAGGCCTCGCGCTTGAGGAATGCGACCTCGGGCTCATCCTTGAGCGAATCCGGCAGCTTCGCGAGAAGCATGCTGATGTTGCGCCGCAGATTATGAGCGTAGCGAAACGTCTCCACGCCCATGCGGGTGCGGCTGGAATACCGAATATCCTTTTCTCGCTCGGAAACGGCATCGAGGTTTTTGGGAACGCTGCCTCGTGCAGAGAACAGATCGACCTGAAAGGCGAGCGTGCTGCGCCGCGGTAGCGTCTCCAAAATGTGACGCAGCGGCGTATTCGAGACCAGGCCGCCGTCCCAGTAGAACTCGCCGTCGATGTCTATCGCCGGAAAGCCCGGCGGAAGCGCGCCGCTCGCCATGACGTGCTCCGGGCGAATGGCCTGGCGGGCATTGTCAAAATGGGCGAAGTTACCGGTGCTTACGTTCACGGCACTAACACAGAACCGAGTCTCGCGGGCGTTGATGCGGTCGAAGTCGACGAGTCGTTCGAGGGTGGATTTTAGGTGCGAGGTATCGTAATAGCTGGTCGCCGAGGTCCCCGTGGTCCAGCTGCGCAAGACGTTG
>WNEZ01005169.1_pt1 | contig 13096 bp, 11 predicted proteins | sample 5400521 | NCBI WGS metagenome assembly WNEZ01 (sample SAMN13153339, study PRJNA577476) | soil metagenome | isolation source: 120 cm saprolite under Douglas fir tree site 2 hole 1 replicate 1 | place: USA:California | collected 2015-04-18 | reverse complement strand
ATACGAGACACGTCGGGGATCGAGAGCGGCAGGACGCGCGCCGTCGATCCCTGGATGAGATGCTCGAACCCGTCCAGGATACCGACCACCTCCCAGCCCGAGTTCACCGCCTCGATCGTGGCGGCAGAGATGACGGAGTTGATCCCGGGGGCGGGGCCTCCTCCGCACAAGATCCCGACCTTCGGCTTGCGTTCGCCCATGGGAGGCCCGCGTCGCGTCCGCGCCTGAATGCATAGCCTCGCATCGAGGGGCGGCGTCCGCAACCCCGGGGCGCGGGGACCGATGCGCCGGCGTCGTAGGCCGCCGCGCCGAAAGTCAGTATACCGACCCCGAGGAGGCTCCCCATGCCGACGTACGGGCTCACCCCCGAGGTCCGCGCGCTCCGCGAGCGCGTGCGCCGCTTCATCGACGAGCAGGTCGTCCCCGCAGAGCCGGTGCTCGCGCGCGACGACGCGGCCGCGGCGGAGGCCACGCGGCGCCTGAAGGCGCAGGCCAAGGCAGAGGGCCTCTGGGCACTCGGCCATCCGCAGGAGATCGGCGGCGGGGGCGTGCCGTTCATGCCGTTCGTCTACCTGAACGAGGTGATCGGCCGCTCGCACTGGGGACAGGTCGCCGTCGGCTCCCTCTCGATGCAGGACTCGATCATGCTCCACCTCTACGGCACCGCCGAGCAGAAGCGGCGCTGGCTCGAGCCGCTGGTGGCGGGCGACATCTATCCCTCGGTCGGCCTCACGGAGCCCGAGGTGGCGGGTTCGGACCCCACCCTCATGCAGTCGACGGCGCGCCTCGAGGGCGACCACTGGGTGGTGAACGCCCACAAGTGGTTCACGAGCGGCGCCAGCCGCGCGGCCTTCACCACGATCTTCGCCATCACCGAGCCCGAGGCCGCGCCGCACGCGCGCTTCTCGGCCATCATGGTCCCGACCGACGCGCCGGGCTACGAGATCGTCCGTATCGTCTCCACCATGGGGCACACGGGCGGCGCCCACTGCGAGATCCGGCTCTCCGACGTGCGCGTGCCGCGCGACCACCTGCTCGGGGGCCGCGGGCAGGGCTTCATCGTGGCGCAGAAGCGGCTCGGCCCGGGGCGCATCTTCCACTGCATGCGTTGGCTCGGCCAGGCGCAGCGCGCCTTCGAGCTCATGTGTGCGCGCGCGACCACCCGCTTCGCCCACGGCTCGCTCCTCTCCGAGAAGGGCGAGATCCAGCGCTATGTCGCCGAGTCCGCGGCCGAGATCCAGGCCGCGCGTCTGATGACGCTGGACGCCGCACGCGCCATGGACGGGGGCAGCGAGGCGCGGGTCGAGATCGCGCTCATCAAGTTCTGGGGCGCGCGCATGCTGCACAACGTGATCGACCGCGCCATCCAGGTGCACGGCGCCCTCGGCGTCACCGCCGACACACCGCTCGAGTTCATGTACCGCGAGGCCCGCTACGCACGGCTCTACGACGGCCCCGACGAGGTGCACCGCATGGTCGTCGCACGGCGGCTGCTGCGCGACCCGTGCGGCGCGGCGCCGTGGGCGTGAGCGGGGTCGGCGTCGCCGTCTACACCAGCGCCTGCACTTCACGCAGGCGCGCGACCTCCGCCTCGCTGTAGCCGCACACGTCGCGCAGCACTTGGTCGGTGTCGGCCCCGAGGCAGGGCGCGGCCCGGCGCACGCGGCAGTCGCTCTCCGACAAGAACCCGCGCGCGTTCAGGTGCGGGTCATCGGCCAGGTCGTGGTTGGTGGCGGCGACGAAGGCGCCGACGCCGGCGGCCTGCAGTATCTCCGTCACCTCCTCGGGAGAGTGCATGGCGGTCCACGCGGTCACGACCTCCTCCAGCGCGTCCTCGTTCCGCTTGCGTGCGGCGGCGGTGGCGTAGCGGGGGTCCGCCGCGAGCCCGGGCTTGCCGATCGCCGTGGCGAAGCGAGCCCATGCTGCGTCGTCCTCGACCGCGATCGCCACCCAGCGGTCCTCGCCCGCGGCGCGGAACACGCCGTGCGGCGCCATGTCCGGATCGCGGTTGCCGTCGCGCTCGGGCGCGGTGCCGTTCATGGTCCAGGCGGCGATCGCCTCCGGGAGGACGGCCATCGAGGTCTCCCACTGCGAGAGATCGATGTACTGGCCCTGGCCGGTGCGCGCGCGGTGGATGAGCGCCGCGAGCACCGCGACGGCGCCGTGGAGCCCGCCGGTCGGGTCGCCGTACGAGATGCCGACGTGCATGGGCGGGAAGCCACGGTAGCCGGTGACCGACGACATGCCCGAGAGCGGCACCTGCGCGGGCCCGTACGACACCTTGTCGGAGTCCGGGCCGGTGGCGCCGTAGCCGGAGAGCGCGATCATGACCAGGTCGGGGCGCAGGCCGTGCAGCACCTCCCAGCCGAGGCCCATGCGGTCCATCACCCCGGCAGCGAAGTTCTCGACCACGATGTCGCTCGCGGCGCACAGGCGCTTCGCCGCCTCGATCGCCTCGGGGCGCTTCAGATCGAGCGCGATGCTCTTCTTCCCCTGGTTGTACTGGTTGAAGTAGCCGCTGCGGTTCGGCCCCGGCTCGAAGTCGGCGAAGGGTGGGAGGAGGCGCGTCACGCAGGGCCGGGTCGCGGTCTCGACGCGGATCACCTCGGCACCCAGGTGCGCGAGCTGGAGGGTGCAGAACGGCCCCGCCCACACCCAGGTGAAGTCGGCGACACGGAGCCCGGCGAGCGGCGCGCGGCTCGCCATCTACACCACCCCCTCGCGCGCCAGCGCGCCGGCGTCGACGCCGATCTCCGCCAGCACCTCGGCGGTGTGCTGTCCGAGGCAGGGCGCGGGCGAGCGCAGCGTCCACGGCGTGGCGGCGAGCCGGTAAGGCGCGCCGGGCAAAGTGACTCCGCCCGCCACGGGATGCTCGAGGGTGGCGAAAAACCCGCGCGCCCGGAGGTGCGGCGAGGCGAGCAGGTCGCCCATGGTCGACACGGGTGCGAGCGGGACGCGCCGCCGCTGCGCCGCCTCGTAGAGCTCGTTCACCGACCACTCGCAACAGCACTCGGCGAGGAAGATCTGCAGGGCGTCGAAGTTCGCGCCGCGCGAGAGGCGATCGGCGAAGATGTCCATCGACGCCCACTCGGGGTTGCCCATGATGTCCACCAGGCTCTTCCACTGGTGCTCCTCGACGCAGCAGAGGAATATCCACCCGTCGCGGCACTCCATGAAGCAGAGGGGCTGGATGGGCTTGGCGCCCAGGCGCGAGGCCGTGAGCCCGCAGTAGGGCCAGAACTCGAAGGTCAGCTCGAGGATCGCGGCCAGGCACTCCTGCGTCGACACCTCGACGTGCTCACCGCGCCCGCTGGACAGACGGGCGAAGAGGGCGCCGAGGGAGCCGATGGCGGCGTTGAGACCGGCCTGGAAGCCCGACTGGTCGCCGAACGCCTTCAGCGGCGGCAGGTCGGGGCGCGCCGGCTCGCCGTTCAGGGTGCCCACGCCGCCCGCATTCCAGGTGACGACGTCGGGGCCGCGGTAGCTGGCGTGGGGCCCGCTGACGCCGAAGGGGGCGATCGAGGTCATCACCAGGGTGGGGTTGGCGGCCGCGAACCGCTCGTAGTCGAGGCCGCGCCCGGCCATCTCGCTCGGGTGGACGTCGTGCACGAGGAGATCGGCGCGCGCCGCGAGGCGCTCGAGGACCTCGCGCCCGCGTGGCCGGGCGAGGTCGAGCGTCATGCCCCGTTTGTTGGCATTGAGATAGAGGAAGAGGCCGCTCTTCTCCGGATGCGGCACGTTGCCCGGGAAGGGGCCGCGGGCGCGCGTCGCGTCGCCGCGTCCGGGCGGCTCGACCTTGATCACCTGCGCGCCGAGATCCGCGAGCAGCTTGGCGCCGTACGCGGCGGCCACGCCGCTCCCGACCTCGAGGACGCGGAGGTGGCCGAGCGCGGCGGACATCGGTCAGCCGCCGGTGGCGAGTCGCACGAGGTCGGCCGCGGACGCGGGCTCGTCGAGGAGCGCCAGGCGCGCCATGAGCTCGGTGTGCGAGTGCTCCTCCACCGGCCAGTCCTTGTAGACGCGCCATTCCCCGCCGGCACGCTCGAGCACGTGCACCCGCTTCTGGTCGTCGGTCACGCCGATCGCGGCGCGCTCGCTCGGGGTGAGCGCGAAGAGCGCGTAGCCCGCGCGCTTGCTGGTGACGAAGTACACCGGGGCGTGTCCTACCAGGGTCGCCCCGCGGGCGGCAACCGATCAGTGTCCGGCGGCGAGCGAGACGGCCACCGCCGGCCGGCCCGCGTCACGGTCGACGGCGGGCTCGCCCAGCGTGAGACGATCGGCGGCGACGCCGAAATCCTGCACCAGCGCGCTCCGCAGGTGCGTGGCGCGCGCGGCGGCGAGGGTGTGCAGGTCGCCGTCGGAGACCGCTCGCTGCGTCGCCCAGTCATCCAGCGTCTTCTGTAGCTCGGGCGACAGCTCGGCGCTCTTCCCGCTGGCGCGGGCAGCGAGCGCGTCGCGGATGGCGTTGCGCGTGCCGCGGCTCGGCAGGTTGCGGAGCGCGGCCAGGGCTCCCTTGTCGGCGCTGAGCTCCGCGAGCAGCGCCGCTTCCTGGAGCGCCCGCACGTCCGGTCCGCCCGCCGTGCCCTTCAGCTCGAGGCGCAGCGCCGGGGCGCCGCCCAGCACGCTGCCGAGCTGCTCGACGCGTGCCCGTGCCTCGGCGTCGACCTCGGGCTTGCCCGGCGCGCAGGCGATCGGCTCGGGCGTGGCGTCCACCTTGTCGCCGTTCCCGACGACCGCGCCGATCAGCTTCAGCGGCGAGGCGAGGGCGTTCACCATCGCGTGCGCCAGCGCCTGGGCGATCACCGCGCCCAGGTCCACCCGCGCGCCACCCGCGCGGTCGCCGCTCACCGGTACGTCGAGCGCGATCACGCCGTGGACGTCGCGCATGAGGCCGAGGGCGACGGTCAGCGGCATGCCGAAGCGCTGCGCGAAGAGAGCGTCGCCCTCCGCGCCGGCGAGGTCGAGGTCCTTGAAGCGGAGACTGGTCTGGCTGGCGTAGCCGCCGGCCTGCCAGTGCGCCTTCGCGCCGAAGGTCGCGGCGCCGCGGGCGATGCTGTAGCCCGACGTGGTCACGTACGGGTTGAACTGCGCGAGCGGGATGTGCTCCCCCTTGGCCTCGATCTGCACGCGCCCACCGCTGCTCCGCGTGCCCTTGCAGGAGAGCGGCGCGTTACCGGGGGCCTGGAGCGAGATGGCGAAGTCGTCGAACACGCTCTCGGGATAGCGGAGCCCGTGGCCGGTGGCGCGGATCGCGGAGACGCGGCCCCGGTAGAACGGCTTGGTGGTGCGATCGAGCACCGACACCTGGCCGCCCTCCAGGTCGAGCTTGGCGAGCGCGAAGGTCAGTGGACGGCCGCCGCCCCCGGCGGGCGGCGGCTCGGCGGCGGGTGGGGGTGGCGCGTCTGCGGGCGGCGCGCCCGCCGTGGGGAGGACGATACCCTCGGCGGTGCGGGTCAGCGTCACGCTCGGGTTGGAGAGGTGCAGCAGCTCCAGGTCGACCCGCACCGGCTCGTCCGGTGGCACCGGCGCGCCGGGGAGCACGCCCGGGACGCGGATTTCCTGGATGCCGAGATCGAGCTGCTTCCAGGCGAGCGAGAAGTCCTCCCCCTCGCGCGGGACCACCTTCAGGTCCGCCAGACCGAGCTTCCCCGAGACGACGAGCGCTGGATGCTCGGCGGCGATCGTCAGCTCGCCGCCGAGCGCGCCGCCGGGGAAGAGGACGGGCACGGCACCGGTGGCCGCGACCAGCCGCCCGAGCGCGAGCTGGTCGAGCCGCACGGTCAGATGGGCGGCGAGCGGGTCCAGGCCGAGCTTGCCGTCGAGGGCGATCGTGCCCTCGCCCTCGCGCAGCTCGAGCGCGACCGCCGCCGAGGAGCCCTGTGCGCTGGACACGTCCGTCGCCGTCGCCTTGACGATGCGCATCTCGAGCGGCGGCGGCTCGAGGAAGACCTTGGCGAGCGTGTCGCTCACCTCGAGAGCCGCGACGCTCCAGGTCCACGGCTTCGCCGCCTTGCCCTCGGGCGGCGGCTCGGGCGGGGCCGGGGCGTCCGTCCGGGCGCCGCGCCGGCCGGCGAGGAGCGGCAGGGGCGGCGTGTCGCGCGGCCGGACGATCACGGTGCCACCATCGAGGGCGACGCGCCTGACGACCGCGCTGCGCGCCGCCGGGTCGAGCTGCTCCACGTCGACGTCGAGACGTCGCCAGGCGAGCGCGGGCTCGTCCCCGCCGGGAACCTCCACGCCGAGATCGCGCAGCGCGAGGGTCCCGCCCAGGACGGGGTTCGTGCTCGGCTCGACGTGGACGGTGAGGGCGGCGTCGATCCGGCCGCGGAGTCCGCTCCAGCCCAGGTCGGGCAGGTGGAGCTGCGTACGGTCGAGGGGCAGGTTCGCGATGTCGACCTTGGCGTCGACGGCGAAGCCATCCTGGCGCGTGGCGACCGTCGTCTCGAGGCGCACGGTTCCGTCCCCGAACTTCGCCTCGATCACGCCGTGCCCGGGCTCGCTGTCGTTCCCGAGCTGGAGCGAGAAGTGCTTGAGCTGGAGGTCGTCGAGCACCAGTTCGATCGGCTCCGGCGGCTCGACCACGTAGTCGCGCAGCCTGAGGTGCCCGTCGCGCAACGCCGCCTGGTCGATGACCACGTTCCACGGCTTCCCCGGCGCCGCGGGCTTCGCCTCGGGCTGGGGTGGCCCCGGGCGTACGGCGGGCAGCACCAGGGCGCCGCTCTGGAGCCGGTCGACGTTGACCGCGAGGCCCTCGAGGGCGAAGTCCTTGACGCGCAACGTGCGGCGCAGGAGCGGGAGCCAGCCGACCTGCACGTAGAAGCGCCGGAAGGCCACCAGCGGCGGATCGGTCGGGGCGGCGTTCTCGGCGCGCAGGGCCACGTCCTTCAGCGCCGCCCCGCCGAGGAGCAGCCAGAGGTCCACGTCACCGACCTCGAGGCGTCCGGCGATCGCCTTGTTCCCCTGCGACACGATCACCGAACGGAGAACGGGCGGAAGGGCGACGCGCACGGCGATCGCCAGCACGACGAGCGCGAGCGCGATGCGCGCGCGGCGGCGAGCGAGCCACGCGGACCAGCTCCCGCGCGCGCTCCCCGCCGTGTCGTCCGGGCCAGCCACCGCCAGCGGATCATAGGCGAGGCGGCGCGGGCGCGCCACTTCGTGGATTCACTTCGCGCCGGCGATGCGCTAGAGCATCCCGGGCGGTGGCTGGACGTCCTCGCATGAAGCTCGAACCGGGCGTGTCCTTGCTGCGCGAGGTGGCGACCGAGTGGAGCAAGGACAACGCGCTCAGCCTGGGCGCGGCGCTCGCCTTCTACACGCTCTTCTCGCTCGCGCCGCTGCTCCTCCTGATCATCGCGATCGTGGGGCTGGTCTACGGTCGGGCCGCGGCGCAGGGGGAGATCGTGGCCCGCGTTGGCGGCGCCGTCGGGCCCGAGGCGGCCGCGGTGATCGAAGGGATGATCCGGAGCGCGAGCACGCCGGCCTCGGGGGTGATCGCCACGATCGTCAGCCTGGTCACCATGCTGTTCGGCGCCTCGGGAGTCTTCGGTCAGCTACAGGCCTCGCTCAACCAGATCTGGGGCGTGACCGGCGGGCGCCGCCGCGGGGTGCGCGGCATGGTGAGGCAGCGGGTAACCTCGTTCGGCCTGATCCTCGGCATCGGCTTCCTGCTCTTTCTCTCCCTCCTCGTCTCGGCGCTGCTCGCCGCCGTGCACCACCTCCTGGCCGAGCATCTCCCCGTGCTGAGCGGGATCCTCCCCCCGCTCAACTTCCTGATCTCCTTTCTCATGATCACGGCGCTGTTCGCGCTCATCTTCAAGGTGCTACCCGACGCGCGCATGGAGTGGCGGGACGTGTGGCCCGGGGCGGCCGTAACCGCCCTCCTCTTCACGGTGGGGAAGGCGCTGATCGCTGCGTATCTCGGCCGGACGGGCCGCACCTCGGTCTACGGCGCCGCCGCCTCGCTCGTCGTGCTCCTCCTCTGGGTCTACTACTCGGCGCAGATACTGCTCGTCGGCGCCGAGTTCACCGAGGTGTACTCGCGCCGCTACGGCTCGCGGCGCGAGGAGGGCGAACCGGGCTTGTCCGCCTAGCGCTGGGCGCAGACGCCGAGCGTGCCGAAGCGGACGGCGCGGGAGTAGGCGATGACCCGGAGGCCGTGCTCGCCGAACTCGCCGAGCGCCGCATGGCCCTGGTCCGTGCTCACGCTGCGCGACCAGTCCCACGCGGCGGCCAGCAGGCGCTCGCCGTGGGCGCGCTGCCAGGCGAGGGTGTCGAAGGCGATCTCCGGGGCGCTCCGCCGGCGCGGGCGGTCGGGCGGCGCCTCGCCCAGCACGCGGTCCTGCTCGGCGTAGAGTCGGTTCAGCGTCTCGCCGAGCGGCGCGCGGCGCACGAGCCACCAGCCTGCGGCGCAGGTCTCCGCGGCGGCGAAGGGCTGGTCGTCGATCGTCCACTCGGGCCGCAGGAGGTAGCCGACGCCCTTGTGCACCCCGGGATCGAGTCCGGCGTCGACGCGGGCGGCCATGCGCAGCATGGTGAGCGGTCCCTCGGGGTCGCGCGGCACGCGCAGCACGAGCATCTCGCCGTCGGCCCGGGCGCGCTCGAGATCCGCGGGAGCGAAGGGGAGGCGGACCACCGCCTTCTGCTCCGCCGGAGTCAGGACGGCGAGCGGGTCGAAGCCCAGGGCGGCGGCTACCTCCCGCGGTCCGAGGATCGCCCCGTCCAGCGCGCGCGCGGCGGCGTCGAGCCCCTGGATGTCGCCCGGCCCCATCAGCCGCCGAGCTGATACATCTCACGCCGCTCGGTGGAGCGCCCGAGGTCGAGGCGGTGCCCGGTGGGCTTGCGGCGGACGGCACGCAGCAGGATGTCCGCGACCGCCGGCAAGCCGCCGCCCTCACGCAGCGCGGCGCGGACGTCGAGCTCGTCGTCGTTCAGCAGGCAGAGGTGGAAGCGGCCGTCGGCAGTGAGCCGCATCCGGTTGCAGTGCGCGCAGTACGGCTCGCTCACCGGGCTGATGAAGCCGACCACGCCGGGCGCGTCGGGCAGCCGGAAGTTGCGCGACTCGTCGGCCTGCTCGACCGGGGGCAGCGGCCTGAGCGTGCCGAGGGCGTCCTCGATGCGCGCCCGGGTCTCCGCGTTGGGCACCAGCCGGGCGCGGGCCAGCGCCGCGACCTCGCCGGTGCCGAGCGGCATGGTCTCGATGAAGCGCACGTGCCACGGCCGCGTCCGGGTGAGCTCGGCCAGCGCGACGACGTCCTCCTCGTTGAAGCCGCGCGCGACGACGACGTTCAGCTTGAGTGGGCCGAGCCCCGCGGCCTCGGCCGCCTCGATCCCGGCCCAGATCTCGGCCAGCGTGCCGCGGCGCATGATGCGCGCGAGGCGCCGCGGGTCGAGGCTGTCCAGGTGGATGTTCACGCGGCGCAGGCCGGCCGCGGCGAGCGGCTCGGCGAGGGCGGGAAGTCGCACCCCGTTGGTGGTCATGGCGAGGTCGCGGAGCCCGGGGAGGCGGGCGAGGCGCGCGGTGATCTCGAGCAGGTCGGCGCGCAGCGTCGGCTCGCCGCCGGTCAGGCGCAGCTTGCGGAAGCCCACCCCCAGGGCAGCGCGCGCCACGGTCTCGATCTCCGGCGCGGTGAGCACGTTGGACGGCGGCGCGAGGGCGGGGCCGTCGAGCGGCATGCAGTAGACGCAGCGGAGGTTGCAGTGGTCGGTGAGCGAGATGCGCAGGTAATCGATCTCGCGGCCGAAGGTGTCGCGCGGCACGGGGCGCATCTTCGGTCGCCGGGGGGGCCAAGTCAATTCGCACCGTCCCGGTTTCCCGCCTGCCCCGGGGTCTACCGCTTTCGCGACGCGGCCGGCGGTCTCCTCGATGTGGGCTCGAGCCGGGACCGCGCGCGGCGCCACGCCCGCTCTTCAGCTCGCCCGCTCGACGAAGCCGTGCGTGAGGGCGAGGAGCGCGCCCCGGTACGGCGAGTCGGGCAGCGCCGCCAGCCCCGCCACCGCGGCGTCGATGTGCGCGCGGGCGCGGTCCGCGACCGCGGCGAGAACACCGCTCCGGCGAATGCGCGCGAGCCCGGCCTCGACGTCGGCGGCGACCAGGCGGTCGCTGGCGAACAGGCGCGCGAGCTCGTCGTCGCGCGCGAGCGCGAGCACGATCGGCAACGACGGGTTGCCGTCGCGCAGGTCGATCCCCCGCGGCTTCCCGGTCACCGCGGACTGGCCCTCGACGTCGAGCAGATCGTCGCTCACCTGGAAGGCGAGCCCGACGTGACGACCGCACGACCCCATGTTGTCGACCAGAGCCGCCGGAACGTCGGCGAGATGCGCGGCGGTGCGCGCGCCGGCCGCGAACAGCGATGCGGTCTTGCGCTCGATGATCTCCAGGTAGTCGGCGATGGTCACCGCAGGGTTGTGGCGGAAGCGCCCCTGCATGATCTCGCCCTCGGTCAGGCTGACGCAGGCCTCGGCCGCCCAGCGGATCACCTCGGGCTCGAAGCGTGCGCAGAGTGCGAAGGCGCGGCTGAAGAGGAAGTCGCCCGCCACCAGCGTATCGGCGACGCCGAAGGTGCTCGCCGCCGAGGGCCGGCCGCGGCGGGTCTCGCCGCCGTCGATGATGTCGTCGTGCAGCAGGGTGGCCGAGTGGATCAGCTCGAGCGCGACCGCCGCCTCGATCGCGTCCTCGCGCCGCGCGCGTGGCCGGTCGCCCGCCGCGGCGTGGTATACGAGCAGCACGACGAGCGGACGGATGCGCTTGCCGCCCGCGTGGACGAGATGCGCGGCGATGGCGTGCAGGCGGTCCTCGCGCGAGCGGAGCTCGCCGGCGAGCCGCGCCTCGACACGGACGAGATCTTCCTCGATCGCCGGTGGGAGAGGCGGCGTCGAGGTGGCCGCGGCGCTGTGGGCGAAGGGCTTCACGGCAGAGGCGAGGCGACTCAACGAGAACGGACCTCCAATGTCAAGGACGGGCGGCGCAACGTTGCCTTTCCGCGGGGCCGCGGCTAGTCTCGCGGCGCCATGGCGGGGCTCACGCCCGAGCAGGTGCGCGAGGCGCTCCGCACGGTGCTCTTCCCGGGCTTCCGGCGCGACATCGTCACCCTCGGCATGGTGGGCGAGCAGGTCGCCATCGAGTCGGGCAGCGTGCGCCTACACGTGCGCCCGGGGACGGACAAGCCCGAGACGCTGCAGCAGCTCGCGCGGGCGATCGACGCGGCGGTGCGGCGTCTCCCGGGCGTCGCGCACGTCGACGTCCACTTCGCGCGCGCCGAGGAGGGGCGCGGCCGCGACCCCTTCGCGGAGCGCGCGGGGCTGCCCGGCGTGGCGCAGATCGTCGCCGTGTCGAGCACCAAGGGCGGCGTCGGCAAGTCGACCGTGGCCGTGAACCTCGCCCTGGCGCTGGCCGCCGGGGGGCAGCGGCGCGTCGGGCTGATGGATGCCGACGTCTACGGCCCGAGCCTGCCCATCATGCTCGGCACCGACGCGCGCCCGGAAGTCGGGCCAGACAAGCGCATCCATCCCCTCGAGCGCTACGGCCTGAAGCTGATGTCCATGGGATTCTTCCTCGACCAGAAGTCGCCGGTCATCTGGCGCGGCCCGATCGTGATGGGCATCGTGCGGCAGTTCCTGCGCGACGTGGCGTGGGGCGAGCTCGACTTCCTGATCGTGGACCTGCCCCCCGGAACCGGCGACGCGCCACTCACCCTGGTGCAGCAGGTGCCGCTCGCCGGCGGCGTCATCGTCACCACGCCCCAGGACGTGGCCGTTCTCGACGTGGGCCGGGGGATGGCGATGTTCGCGCAGGTGAGCACGCCGGTGCTCGGCGTGGTGGAGAACATGAGCGGCTACCTCTGCCCGCGCTGCGGGACGGAGGACCCGATCTTCGGCCGGGGCGGGGCGGAGGCGCTCGCGGCACGCTTCGGCGTGCCCGTCCTGGCGCGCATCCCGCTCGTGCCGGCCCTGCGCGAGGGTGGGGATGCCGGCCGGCCGCTGGTCGTCGCCCAGCCCGAGCACCCGGTGAGCCGGACGTTCGCGGCGCTCGCGGCCCGGGTGGCGGATGCCGTCGCCCCGACGGGTGCGCCGGCCGTGGCGGCGCGCTGAAACCCTGGCGCTGGTTGTCTCACCGTCGCCCGGCCCGTTATAGTGCGCGACCGAGGTCCGAGGTCACGCCATGTCGACGATGATCACCGCCGAGTGCATCAACTGCGGCGCCTGCGAGCCCGAGTGCCCGAACACGGCGATCTACGAGGGCGGGGCGGCGTGGCAGAACCACGGCCAGAGCCATCCGGCCCTGCACCAGGACCTCTATTACATCGTCCCCGAGAAGTGCACGGAGTGCGTCGGGTTTTTCGACCAGGAGCAGTGCGCGGCGGTGTGCCCGGTCGACTGCTGCGTGCCGAACCCCGACGATCCCGAGAGCGAGGAGCAGCTCCTCGCCAAGGCGCGCGTCATCCATCCCGAGCGCGACATCCCGCCCGACTTCCCGTCCCGCTTCCGGAAGCGGTAGCTCCGGAGATCGAGAGCGGGCGATTTACAGCCCTCGCCGCGTTGAGTATATGGGGCGCGCTCATGCGGGGGGCCCTTGGCGGCCGCGCACCTGAGCGAGGGGTATGGGGAAGATCGCGATCGGCATCGTGGGGGTGGGCAACTGCGCCAGTAGCCTGCTACAGGGCATCGAGTTCTATCGCGCGGTCGACGAGAAGACCGCGGACGCGCACGTCGGGCTCATGCACCACGACGTGTGCGGCTACCGCCCGGGCGACATCGAGGTGGTGTGCGCCTTCGACGTCGACCAGCGCAAGGTGGGCCAGCCGCTCGACGTGGCCGCGCTCGCCCCGCCCAACAACACGCGCTCGCTCTACCCGAAGCTGCCCCGCTCGAACGTGATCGTCGAGATGGGGCCGGTCCTCGACGGCGTCGCCGAGCACATGCGCGAGTACCCGCCCGAGGAGGCCTTCGTGGTGGCCGAGCGCCGGCCCGCCGACGTGGTGGGGGTGCTCAAGCGCAGCGGCGCGGAGATCCTCGTCAACTACCTCCCGGTGGGCAGCCAGGCGGCGACCGAGCACTACGCGCGCGCCTGCCTCGAGGCCGGCGTGTCGCTGGTGAA
>WNEZ01003767.1_pt1 | contig 13101 bp, 9 predicted proteins | sample 5400521 | NCBI WGS metagenome assembly WNEZ01 (sample SAMN13153339, study PRJNA577476) | soil metagenome | isolation source: 120 cm saprolite under Douglas fir tree site 2 hole 1 replicate 1 | place: USA:California | collected 2015-04-18 | reverse complement strand
GGCGCGCGGCAGGACCGATCAGAAACGAGAAGATGTTGACTTGGAAGCCTGACCTTGTTGTTGCGTTCCCCGGCGGCGTCGGCACAGCCGATATGGTGCGGAGAGCCGAAGCGGCCGGCGTACCGGTACAGCGTTTCTAAGCGAGGAAATGAAGCCCGCACCAGGCAAGCAGCGCTGGCGAGCCCTGCGATATCCGGGAGCGGCCCGCACTCGACAGCCTGCCAAGTCCGAACGCACCGCCGGCCTCCTGAGACTCGGGAAAGGGCCATTCGGCGGCCTAGGGCGTTTGGGGTGACTTGTCATCGGAACATTCCATGCGAGCCTTTTGATAGGCGCAGATTTGTATCTTGCCGGTCCATCGGTCGAATCGGTGCGCCACGGTGGTGCTGACGGGCGTCACCTCATACCGGAAAACAACCGCCATAGTCGCTGCGACGATGATGGCTCCCGCGACGACGGCCACGGCCACGGAGTAGTTCATCCTGCGAATATGCGCCTACGGGGTACCCAAGCAAGCCGAATTCCCTGCCACGATCAAACTGACCCCACTACCGGCGGACCTCGTTGCGGCGCGCTCGCCGGGCACCCCGTCAGCCGCCGGGCATGTCATCGTCCAAGGGATTGCCCTGCTCGGGCGGCAACCCGCTCGCGATCTGGCGCACGATCGCAATGACCTCCTGCACGATATCACTGCGGGCGCCGCCGGTAGCACCTCTCAGCAGATACTCGACTGCAGCGCGGACCTCTGTTTTGGCGTCATCCGGGCCCGTAGACTCCCAATCGTCCTGATCTGACATTGACATTGCCTCGGGTGCTTTCCGCGATTGAGCGACGTGAGGCCAGCGATGGCGTGGTCGATGTCATCCACATCAGGCCTCGCCTTCGATATCGTCGGTGCATAGAATCCGTATATTTCCGGGCATATTTGCAAAAGCCTTGTTCACATCCCCGGCCAGGTACTCGCAATATTCGCGGCTTGACACATGCTCCACCGCCATGAATTCCCACCGGTGCGCCGCGGTCAGGATGAAATAGATGAGGAGGGTGTTCATTCGAATGGCTCACATTCGTCCGTGAGGTCGATTAGCGTGCCGTGCTTCTTGGGATCAGGCTAGACCCGATCGACTCCCAAATCGAGTCATGCGCGCATCGCGCATCGCACAACGCAGAAGGCCATTTGCCGGGCTTAGGAGACTCGCTGGTGAGTCCATCTGTTCCGGGCGGGTTGGTGCCGAACAAAGCGCGCTCCAATCGACGGGGTGAAATCGGATCGCTGCGGCTCCCGCGCCGCTTGTTAGATCGTCAATGTCGATCGCTGAGAGGTTGGAAAGGCGCTCCAGTAAAGATATGAACCAAGACTTCTCACACTGATCCACACCGAAATAGCGGACTTGCTTCCAGAACCTGAGAGAGAAGCGCCATTTTCTTTTTGCTGGTACGGCGCCCGTCTTTGGCCTTGGAGACGGCGAGGGGATATTGCCCGCCAGTGGCTTAATTGGTCTTTGCTTCCAATCTTGCGGCATAGAATCTTTGCATGGTCGCTTCGCTGATGATGTTCTCCGACCGAGCGGCCGGGGCCACGCCAGCTCTTACCTCAATCCAAGGGTCTTCTCGGTGTGTCATTTCTTCGAGCTGGTCGCCCGATAGAGGCGCATATACTTCAAGAATTGAGTTTAACACCGCGCGCTCGTGCTCGGGAAGCGCGCCCGGATCAAATCCGGCGCGAACGTCATTAGTCGACACCGGCGAATACAGTGCTTTGGTCTGAACAAAACGATCGTAGATTTCCCTGCTGACCGGCCCATGCACCCATGCCTGGAAGCTCGATTGAAAGAGCCGTCCGCGCCCGAACGCCAAATTCCAAGCTTGGCAGTAGTACAAGAGTTTGTGCAGCTTAACGACGTTGAGAAAAACGCCACCCTCGCTGAGCTTCACGATGATGTAGTCACATGCATCGTACGTGTTCATTGGAAGGCCCTAGATGTTCTGATAGCCGCAGTCTAGCACGCTGCGACTCACCGGTCACGGACTCAAAAGTCTAGACCTGTCAAGGTGTTCCAATTCTTAACTGCGCGGCGGATCTCGGCGTTGGACTTGGGCTGATTCGCACGAAAGCTGGTAATCAACCCCGACCCTTCATTTTTCAATTACCAAACCTGAAACGCTGCTTACCCGGTTCTTACCCGGTACTCGTGCCGAAAATCAATAAATCTCAAAAGTATCAGGCGTTACTGGCGAACCCGACACGATTCGAACGTGTGACCTTTGCCTTCGGAGGGCAGGGGTCCTCGAAAGTGGTGCGCTCCCCTTCAGAAATGCAGGGGCGATCAATTGGAGCGCTGCTTCCGATGGTCACCACAGCACGTTTTTTTATTCTAAGGCCGCCGAATCTTCGATTGCGCTTCACAGCTCTAGGCGAACCTGCTGATGCCGCTCGAAATCGCCCACGATTCCGAAATGAAATCGCCCGCCATTCCGATTTGAAATCGCCCACCGTTCCGAGATGAAATCGCCCACCATTCCGGGATGAAATCGCCCGGGGTGAAGCGGCCTCTTCTGGCTCTGATATGGTATCGTTACTAGGCAGCCTCGCCCATTCAGGCTCGCGCATAAGCTATCGACACGGCGCGGTCATTGACAGAAACGCCGAGACACACATGGTGCACCCTGCACACGTGGAGGGAATCATTGCCCAAGAGACGCAGGAGAGTCACTCACAGGAGGCGACGCTCATGATGATTCAAGGCTTCCACGTTGGCGACTTCAACACCAACTCGGACGTGTTTGTCGCGGACGGCTACATGTATTTTCAAGGAACCGATCAAGCCGTCTGGCGCGTGAGCGCCGAGAATCCGATGATCGACAGAAACAATTTCGGTGGACCGAAGAAGATAAAGACGCAGTCAAATATCTTTGTTGCCGACGGGTTCATGTATTTCCGCGGCACTGACAATAAGGTCTGGCAGATGAGCGTTGCGCCGCCGCACAACAAGGTCAACATCGGCGGCTTGAAGACGAACTCGGACATCTTTGTCGCAGGCGGCTACATGTATTTTCAAGGGACCGATCAAGCCGTCTGGCGGGTTAGCGTCAGTGATCCCAAGAATGACAGAAACAATTTCGGTGGACCGAAAAAGATAAAAACGCAGTCAAATATCTTTGTTGCCGACGGGTTCATGTATTTCCGCGGCACCGACGATAAGGTCTGGCAGATGAGCGTCGCGCCGCCGTACAACAAGGTCAACATCGGCGGTCTGAAAACGAAGTCCAATGTGTTTCCCGCGAAATCCAAAACGTTTCCCACAAACGCGATTTATTTCCAGGGCACCGATCACAAGCTGTGGTGCTATGACTTCGACGACTCGAGCCTGAAGGCCTATGCGACGGTCGCGATCTACGCACTGCAGGATTGGTATAGCTGGGACGCAGGTGAGTGGAACAGCACGGGATTTTGGAATTCGGCCAATGCGCTCTACGCGCTAATTGATTACATGGCTGCCGGCAGCGATCGCGACTACACGAATGTCATCGGCAACACGTTTGCGAAGCCCCAATATGCCAATTTCATCAACGACTATTATGATGACCAAGGCTGGTGGGCGCTGACCTGGATTAATGCCTACGATTTTCTGGTCAATGAAGAACAATATCTGAACATGGCGAAGAAGATCTTCAACAATATGACTGATGCTTGGGACGGGGTATGCAACGGAGGCATTTACTGGAAGGCGGATAAAACGAACGGGCACGGAAAAAAGCCGTACAAGAACGCAATCGCGAATGAATTGTTCCTTTCAATCGCTGTCCGGCTCATGCAACGCAGCTCGTCGCCCGCTGAACGGCAAAGTTACAGACGGTGGGCCGAGAGCGCGGCGAGCTGGTTTGTGCAATCCGGGATGATGAACGCGTCCAATCTTATAAACGATGGGCTGACGACCGATTGCCAGAACGATGGCAACCCGACCTATAGTTACAATCAGGGTGTCATTCTCGGCGCGCTGGTTGATATGGCCAGAAACGGCTTGACCTTCGCGAAACAAGCTCCGCTGACGGTTGCGCAACAGATCGCCAATGCCGTGATCGCGCCGGGATCGCCGCTGTCCAAGAACGGCATATTGGTGGAGCCCGTCGGTCCGGCTGCCGGCAACGTCGGTTCCGACCTACCGCAGTTCAAAGGCATCTTCATGCGCAACCTGGCGCTGCTCGCGAGCAGCGTGGACCAGGCCACAGCCGCGCCTTATGTCGGTTTCATTCGCGATAACATGCGTTCCATTCTGGCAAGCAACCGGAACTCCATCAACCAGTTCGGCTATGCCTGGAGCGGCCCTTTCGATCAAGCAGACGCGGCGCGGCAAGCCTCGGCCTTGGAGGCGCTCAACGCGGCCAGAAAGGTCGGCCTACTTACCCCGTGACGCTACGCGCGATGATGTCCACCGGAACTACGATGCATGCTGGCCGACGGAACGGATTTGGCGGGTCCTCAACGAGCTCAACGGCGAGCTTAAAAGGCTGAACATGAAAAACGGCGCTCTCTACACTGCTCGCCACGCCAACGAGGTGATGGGGTGAGCTATCCGCCCGGCAAAACGGCTTTCGCGGGTTCACTCCCGCAAGAGCGAGTACATGAGCAATCGGCCAAAAGCATTGGCATCATTCCATTTCTCCTTTTCCGGTTTCGCCGGAAACTCGGCCACGAATACTTTCCCGTCCGCCACAGTCGGGGGACTCGACTTAGCAAACCATTCCACGGTGTCTTTGGGGTCGTCTTCGCTGTTCCAAAGCTCGGCGAGCTGTCCATTCCGTCCAGGCATCGCATTAAAGGCTTGCAAATAGCCGGGAACAATCTTGTTTATAGCATTGCATCGCGCGTCATTCGGGCTCATGTCCTGTTTGTAGTCTCCGTGCTGAGAAAACATGCAGCCATTGATCTGCTGAAAGTGCCAGTGGTGGTCCGCATCTGAGTAGAATGAATCCCAAAGTATGCCGGCGGCATCCGCGTAGACAAAACGTTGCTGATCGTAAAAGGCCGAGACGAAGATCCTGCCGGCTGGGGTATGCCCAAAAGTGCTAATTTGCTGAAATTTCCAGCCGTGATCCTTTCTGTAAAAAGAATCCCAGATGTTTCCGGTGCTGTCCGCGTAAGAAAAATGCTGCTGATCTCCGAAGTCTGACACAAATATGTCGCTGGCCGCGGGAGGTCCGTTGGTGTCGATCTGTTCGCAGCGCGTGTCGGTAGGAGCGGGATGTCCACTGGGATTGATTTGGTTGCAATGCCACTTGTCGTCCGCCCGACTATAAAATGAATCCCAGATAGTCCCTGTCAGGTCTCTAAAGGCAAAATGTTGCTGATCGTAGAAGGCCGAGACGAAGATCCCGCCGACCAGAGTTTGCCCGAAGGTGTCGATTTGCTGAAACTTCCAGCCGTGATCTTTTCTGTAATAAGAATCCCAGATGTTTCCGGAGCTGTCCGTGTAGGAAAAATGCTGCTGATCTCCGAAGTCTGACACAAATATGTCGCTAGCGGCGGGAGGTCCATTGGTGTCGATCTGCTCGCAGCGAGTGTCGGTAGGGGCGGGATGCCCACTGGGGTTGATTTGGTAGCAATGCCAGTCCTCGTCCGCCCGACTGTAAAATGAATCCCAGATAGTCCCTGTCAGATCTCTAAAGACAAAATGTTGCTGATCATAGAACGCCGAGACGTATACGCGGCCGACGGGCTTAGTCCCATGACTGTCGATTGGCTGAAAATCCCAGCTTCCCTGAGCACGTCTGTAAAACGAGTCCCAGATGTTTCCGGCGTTGTCTGTATAAACAAAATGCTGCTGATCTGCTGAACCAAACACCGAGACAAATATGTTGCTAGCGGCCGGGAGCCCATTCGTGCTGATCTCCTGAAAGCTCCATGTGTTTTGGTCCCTCTGGTAAAACGTATCCCAGATAGCACCGTGTTTGTCCCGAAAGACAAAATGTTGCTGATCGTGGAACGCTGAGACAAACGGGTCACCTGCGACAGCCTTTGTATTCGGGTTTGGCCGCGACGCCCAAATAATCGCGGTGTTCGGGTTGTGTCCGTCCCAGGACAGCGACAGGACACCGCCAGGCATGCTCATCATTGCTGCAGTCAAAGGTGCAGAGGAGCCGATTGGACTAGGCGAGAATTGTTGTCCGTCGAAACGATAAGCCTTCAAAAAATCGCTCTCTGGCCAGACGTAGAGATTGTAGCTATTGGTTCCGAACCTCCAGACCACCGGCGAACCGTGCACGTGTGGATAGCTCATCACGACGTGTTCCCAGTACGAGTCATCGCTCTTGTCAGTGTCATTGAACCCTGGTGGGTCATATTTGAAGCCGCTCGTATCGCAGCGGTGTTTAGACTCCTTCATGCCCGCTTGAAATTGATACTGGCTTTCGGCGACTCGAAAGCACTGGCCAGGCCCTGGGCTACAGTCGGGATCTCCCCTCCAATGACTCCGTCCGATATCACTGAGAGGGGGTTGGTCTCTTCCCAAGTTGTCCTTGTCGAGAACATAGAGAATGCCGCTCTTTCCAGCCCCGAGCACCTTGCCAGAATACTGGATCACTACCGGGCCAGACGTTCCCAAATCCAAATCACAGACTTCGAGCACATCGCGCGATCGCGGTGTGTACCAATCCGCTAGCGGAAGCTTACCGTCCCTATTCGCAAGTTTGACGAATGAATCCGACAGGTTTGGAAATTCGAAGTGGCCATTCCCGGTCATGAAGTAGATGTTGCCCTGATCATCGGCCGCGGGGCCGGCTCCCGACTGCCATACAGCGCCCATTCCGGTATCGCTGGTCGGGGTGGTCACGAAAGCATCCGTTTGCACCAAATCGGGAAGGGAAAAGGACATCACCCAGCCCTGATAATTAGGGTCGTGGTCGTTCTTGGGGGGACCACTCCCGAACGCGACGATCAGGTGATTTTTCGAAATCAGCAGCGCGGGCCGATTCATATGTCGCGAAGGCTCAAAGCGCAGGGTGCTGTTACTGGCGCAGCGACCCGCTTCGCAGACAATCACATCCGTTAATTGCCCCTGCGCATTGGGCCGAATTGCAAGTGTAGACAAATCGAGGGCGAACACATGGAACTTGTGATCCTCTTTCAATTTCGCAACGACATAGAGGGTCCCCGTCCTTGGATCGGGCGGGTTGCCGAGATCGATAACTGGAGTGCTCGAGATGCCGTTTGATGGCAGGATCGTATTGAAAGAGTCTTTTTCAATCGCGTCCGGAGCCCCGAGATATACGTTCATGAGTGGTGGCGTTTGCTCGTCTGGCGTCCGGTCATCTGCGTCGAAGCCATAGATCATGTTCTCGGAGGTCGCGACGTAAACCACGCTGCGCAGCCGTCCGTTCACTGGCACGCCCTGCACGTATAATGGCTGCGCCCATATTTGCCCCAACACACGGCGGGCGAAGACCTTGCCGAATCCTCCCGGTTTGACATTGCTGGGTCGCAAGATCGTTTCACCTGCATACACACCGGTTCTGTATTTGTCGTTGTGGTTAGTAAGCACATCCCGCGCCGTTTGACCCGTTGCAACTGTCGTTTGACCCGTTGCAACTGTAATGTTGTTGATGAGAAACAGAAGGATAGCCGTAACTGGGACTGAAGCGCGCTTCATAACGTCCTCCCGCTTTGAGAGTTCTGCCGTGTCGCGATTGCCGAGTTCCTAAAGTCGCTAATGACAAGTTCTTTAACCCGAAAGCATGCCTTCTCCGCTCAGAAAGCCGATGGCAAACCATGGTATTCCCTATCGTCGTTGGAAACCGGTCGCAGCTGAAGTCGATCGCATCTTGCGCAAAGCCCAGGGGCCGAGGCTGTCTCGCTTTTCAAGCTTGGCAACGGCGCGCAAGAATTCACGGAGCACCTTACCGCTCCGCTTGATGTCGTCTTCAAGCTCATAGCCTCGGCGGGCGCGATTGCGCCAACTCGCTGCCAGATTGCGCGCTGAGGGTCCGGGAAATACGGCTCTTTGTCACCCTCGATGTAAGGGTCGCTGCGCAGATGTGGCATATGGCAGATCGGGATCATCGAACGCCACCACAAATCCGCGCCGGCGGCTTCGACTACGCGGCCCGCGCCGGCACACGTGGCCAAGCGCCGCATCGCCATTGTGCGGTATTCTAAATGCGACTTCCCTGTTGAGCTAGCGAATTAGATGTCGGTCCAGGAGGTTAACCCTGAACTGGAAGATCTTCGCCTGCCGTTATCGGCGGAAGTGCACGGTTGAACTTGACACGCGAGAACGGTAGCGCGAAGTTGATCATCGTGACTGTGCTGGTGGACGGGTACTGCGCAGGACGCGGCGTTGAGATGGCCGACCGGTTTCATCACCTGATCCTGTTCGACGACGCCGGCTTTGGCGGATCGCACAAGCACGTATTCCGTTCGATCGCTCACCTCGACGACTTCACCGGCGCTTCCGCGTTCGCTGTCCTTTCCGGGACGTGGCAGCTTTTCCGCGATTCGCAGTTCCAGGCCGCCTACGGAAGCGTATTCGCTCCCCGCGTCGGCGGCTACGCATGGGTCGAAGACTACAACGTCGACAATGATTCGATTTCGTCGGTGCGCCTGACTGGCGAAGAGGCGCGCCAGGTTCCCCACGCCATTCTCTTCGCTAAATCCAACTTCGGCGGCGACCACAAGCACGCGTTCGGCGCTTCCGTGGCGAACGGCAGTTGGAGGCATACTAAATCAGTCGCCGTTCTGGCCGGGACCTGGAGGTTCGACTTGGCCGGCGGGTCGTCTGTCACCCTGGCGCCGGGGACCTACGACGGCGCGAGCCCGCTGTTCGTCGCGCCGATCGATGCGCTCGAAGTTGCGGAGGTCACAACGCCGGACCCGGGGATCGCGCATCTGATCCTGTTCGACGATGCCGGCTTCAAGGGAGGGCATCGGCACGTTTTCGAGGATCAGGCCGATCTCCGCGATTGGGACGGACGCGTTTCCGCGATCGCCGTGGAGCACGGAGGCTGGCAGGTCTTCGCCGCGAAGAACTTCAACACCCCTGAGGGACGGCCGCTGACGCGCGGGATCTACCCTTACGTCGAGGACTTCGACATCGAAAATGATCGGGCGGCGTCAGCGCGCCAGGTATCGGTCACGGGTAGTCCACCGCTGGTGTCCGTGGCCAATATGAACGACGGCCAGAACATGTTGACCGCTCATGGCGACCGTTATCGCCTCGGTTGGAACGCACACGAGACGCACCTGACGCCAGCAAATGTCCGGGTCCCTGACTTCGGCCTGCTATGGCGTCGGGATGACCTGCTCGGCCAGGATGGCAAGCCGGCACGGGTCTATGGTCAGCCGCTGTACGTGAGCGCCGCCGCGAGCGGCCTGGGCCGGGACCTGGTGCTCATCGCCACGGCGAGCAATGACGTTTTCGCGCTCGACCCCGGCAACCAGGGCGCGACGGTCTGGCAAACCCATCCCGGCCAAGCGAACAACGCCCTGGACGACGACCATTTCAACGCCGGGCTCGACAAAGGGTTTTTGGACAGCGGGTTCTGCCGGAACACCAGCCCGCTGCACGGCGTCGACGGCACGCCCGTAGTCGCGCGGCTTGGTGGTCGGCTGGTTTTGTACGTCTGCTTTCTGGCGAAAGTCGACGCCCGTGGCGGACACGGCAATCTCGCTAACTTCTGGAATCAGGCCTACTTCCTGCAGGCGCTCGATATCGCTACCGGCCAACCATTGCCGGAGTTCGCGGAGCCAATTGAGTTGTCCGGCAGCTACACGCATCCGGATGGCAAGGAAAGGTGCGCTTTCGGCCGTACATGCATACACAGCGCGGCGGGCTGACCTTCTTCGATTCGAACCTTGTCAAGGGCGGCGAGCGCGGCTGGGTTCTGGCGACCTTCTCCTCGCGCTGCGATCGCTACGGCCAGGAAGAGACTGAAGACTGGCAGGGCTGGATCATCGCGGTGCAAGCCTCAGCACGTCCGCCGGTACCGCTGTTGTTCTCCACCTCGACCAACGAGTTTGGGAAGAATATAGGTTGCGGCGGTATTTGGGGAACGGCCGGGATCGCCATTGACGACCTGGAGCGGATGTATGCTGTCAGTGGCAACGGTAAGTTCGACGGAGTCGAGAACTACGCCAACACTGTGCTGAAGCTGGCCGACCTCCGTGCAAAAGTGGCCGACAGCTATACCGCGCGCGACTGGCAATGGATGAGGGACAATGATCGAGATCTCGGCAGCTGCAGCGCGGTCCTGCTGCCACCGATCGCGCTGTCGCAGGATGTCACCGGCGCCGCCGCCCCGGGCACCGTCAACGTAGTCGCTACCGGCGGCAAGGACGGGCGGGTCTACCTCCTCGACGCCGACGCGCTCGGCTACCCGGCGACACCTCAAGGGCCGCGCGGCGTGGGCGGCGCGTTCTGGCGGCAAAAGATCTTTTCCGACGATAACAAGCCGTATTACGGCGGCATCGCCATCACGCCCGCATTCTACGACGCCGGTGCGCGGGGCAAGTTTCTCTACTACTGCTCTGCATCGGATACTCCCCACCGCGGCATGGTCGCGATCCAGTTCGATCACCTCGAAGGCGAGGGCCATTTCGGCGTGTACGCGGTTCAGTTCGAAGGGCCGCGATTTACCGGAGCGCCGGGGGCGCCGTTCGTCTCGAGCAACGGAGCCGCCGACGGGATCGTCTGGGCGGTCGATTCGTTCCGCGACGAGAACGACGAGGGAGGAGACAGCATCCTGCGCGCGTGGGATGCGGTGACCGGCGAGTTGCTCTACAGCTCGCCTCAGACCGCCGCTCAGAAGCTTGGCAACGGCCGCAAGTTCTCCAGCCTCGCGGTTCTGCAGGGTAAAGTGTTGGTCGGCGCTGCGTCGATCGCCTGCTACGGGCTGAAGCGCGAAGACTTATGAGCGCCCGCGGTAAGTTTCCGCCGAAGGCGGTGATTGCACGGCCGTCCACATCAGTAACTATTGAATCGATACGAAGTCGCTGAGCGTGCCGGGCCGCATGCTTAGCGAATCCTCTGACGCGTGTCTTGATGTCGGCGCGAAGGCGCACTTCCGGACTCATGCACCGCAGCAAAAGCGCCTTCATTGATGACCTCGTCGGCACGGCCGAGCAGAGTAGGCGGAACAGTGACGCCGATCGCCCTGGCTGTCTTGAGGTTGATCACGAGATCCAGCTTTGTAGGCTGCGTGATTGGAAGTTCGCTCGGCTTGGCACCCCGCAGAATCTTGTCGATGTAATCCGGAAAACGAACCAGGGCACGAGCGTAGTCCTCACCATAACTGAGCAGAAGACCCAATCGCGGCGCGAGTGGATCGTTGCTGATAGTCGGCACACGATAGCGCAGGGTCAACTCGTACCGACCAGACAGTGGCACTGTCGCAATTCGTGCATCTCGATGCCCCGCCCCGCGGATAAACCTTGCGTTGCATCTTCATGAAGCGAGGACTAACTTTGATTACTAGCGCCGCTTCATCGCCTCCGCATCGATTCTCCAACCCGGTTGGCGTAGGCAAAAGCGGAGAGCGCTGAAAAGGCAGGCCGCAAAAAGTCTGGGTTCACGAAATCAAGCAGGACGGCTTCCCGCCAAACGAGGGATGCAGCCATGAGCAGCTCCGAACAACTTCTTCAGATTGCTCCGCCTCGTCACTCTGGCGCCTCACCAGGTCACTTAAACTCTCCGAACCGCCGTATACGAGACCGGTACGTACGGTGGTGCGGTCTGATCGTCGCTGTGTGCGTAACGAGCGTGTGTTGGGCACAATCTAGAACGCCCATTCCGAAGATCGCAGTAACAACTTATCATTACGATACTTTTCGCACCGGTTGGAACTCGCACGAGGAGATACTGAATCCATCGCTGCAGAACTGTTCTCACATTATTTGCACCACTGAAAAATTTGGTCTTCGAGCAAGGGTTGCGCTCGACGACACAGTGTACGCACAACCGCTCATCGTTCCAGACGTTCCTCTCACCGGAGGAGTTAACGCTGGAAAACACGACGTAGTTTATGTGGTTACGGAGAATAACTCGATTTACGCAATCGACGCGAATAACGGCGAGATTCTTCTCTTCCGTAATCTGGGAGAGGGCGTGCCTGCTCCGCAAAATCCGCAACTGCCAAACTGTCGGAACAACGGTCCTCGCATTGGAATTGAGTCGACACCGGTAATCGATTTAGCTAGCGGCACTATGTACCTGATGTCCTACACCAAGGGCGACGTGCGACCGGCCTATCGGCTCTACGCCATCGATCTCGCCACTCTAAATGACAAACTAGAGCCCGTTGTTGTCAAGGCTTCGCACAAATTGGACGACGGTAGCGCGCTGAACTTCGATGCGACCATCCATCGTCAGCGCGCAGCACTTCTTCTGGCGCACGGAAACGTTTATGTGGCCTTTTCAAGCTGGTGTGATCGCTCCACCGCGTCGCGGGGATGGCTGCTCGGATGGCGCGCTGCTGATTTAAAGCCTTTAGGTGCGAACTTCTTACCCGATCGCTTGCCAACTTTACCGGCGCTTTCAACTATTTGGATGTCGGGTTATGGCATCGCCGCCGTCGCCGGGCATCTTTATTTCGCTACCGGCAATTCCAGAAAGAACACTTACGATAGTAACAACAATTTATCCGAAAGCGTTGTCAAAATGTCGGCTGACCTAACGCAGGTCCTAGATTTCTTTACACCGTCAAACGTCAACCAGCTCGACAACAACGACGCGGATCTCGGTTCTGGCGGAGTGCTTCTATTGCCCGATCAGCCAGGCAGCGTACAACATATGGCTGCAGCCGCGGGCAAGGACGGCCAGTTGTTTTTGATTGACCGCAATAATATGGGTGGCTTTAACACTGTCGCCAATCATGTTCTCGATACGAAACAAATCGGAGCGTGCTGGTGCGGTCAGTCGTACTACCTCAATAACATCGTGAGTAGCGGCGCGTCGCAGATTGGCGTTTGGCAAGTCAACACCTGGCCATCGCCAAGCTTGACTCAGATACATTCCTCGATGGACCTCGGCGGTTCAGGTGACGGAGGGTTTTTCACCTCCATTTCATCCAACGGCGACAATGACGTGATCATCTGGGCTGTGTCGCGCAGCA
>WNEZ01010498.1_pt1 | contig 13107 bp, 11 predicted proteins | sample 5400521 | NCBI WGS metagenome assembly WNEZ01 (sample SAMN13153339, study PRJNA577476) | soil metagenome | isolation source: 120 cm saprolite under Douglas fir tree site 2 hole 1 replicate 1 | place: USA:California | collected 2015-04-18 | reverse complement strand
CGGTAGAGCGCCATGTACTCGCGAAGCTGCGGTAAGGGCGTGGTCGTCGTCCCCGAATAGATGGGCAGCCCCAGGTCACCGATGTGGGCGAAGCTCTCCGCCGTATGGACGGCAACGCGGATCGGCGGATGGGGCCGCTGGAGCGGCTTCGGCACCACCGCGACCTCTTCCACCTGGTAGAACGTGCCGTGATAGGTGAAGCGATCGCGGGTCCACGCGAGCTTGATGATCTCGAGCGCCTCGTCGAAGCGGGCGCGGTTCTCCGCCACCGGCACGCGAAACCCGTGGAACTGGCTCGGGATCGAGCCACGGCCGACCCCGAACTCGAGCCGCCCGCCGGAGAGCAGGTCGGCGGTCGCGGCTTGCTCGGCGCAGCTCAGCGGATGATGGAGCGGCAGCAGCGTGACGGCCGTCCCGATGCGGATCCGCCGGGTCCGCTCGGCGATCACCGGCACCGTCATGAGCGGGTTCGCCAGCAGCGAGAACGCGCCGCCGAAGTGGAGCTCGGCCAGCCACGCGACGTCGAAGCCCAGCGAGTCGGCGAGCGCGATCAGGTCGAACATCTCGGCGTAGCGCTCGGCGTGCGTCTGTCCGGTGGCTTCCGGAGCCTGGAAGAAGAGGCCGAATCGCATCGCCGGAATCTTTGCGCCAGTCGAGTCGAAGAGTCAAGGAGCGACTCGACCGCCTCGAGTCGAACATCGTCCTGGATGACAACCTCATCAAGCAGGCGATGCAGGTCAGCGGAGCGAGGACCAAGCGCGAAGCGGTCGACTGGGCCTTGCGCGAGATGGTCGCCCGGGGCCCGGTCTACCGGGCGCTCCGCAAGCTGACGGGGACGCTGCCCTGGGAGGGTGATGTCCGCATCCGGCGGCGCAAACGCCAGTGATCATCGTCCGCCCAAAAGACGGATGGCGCGAATCAGATCACCGGCGCCGGCGCGCGCGGCGTCGCTTCCCACTGCGCCGGGTCGTGCCCGTAGAACATCGTGGCGCCGGCCTGGTCGCGTAGCTTGCGGAGCGCCGCCAGCGAGTCGCGCATGACCGACGGGTTCCAGAGAACCTTCGGCAGCACGTCGCGGTCCATGTTCTCTCGCGTGTAGCAGGCGTCGGACGCGCAGACGATCTGCGCGTTCTTGCCCGCGCGGATCAGAAGCGACTGGTGGCCCGGCGTGTGTCCGTAGGTCGGCAACAGGACGACCGATCCGTCGCCGAAGACGTCGTGCTCGCCGTCGATCATCCGGTAGTCGAGCGGGTGATCGAAGTCGATGGGGCTCGGGCTGTAGCTGGGAACGAAGCCCGGGCGCCGCGCCGCTTCGAGCTCCGGACGCTGCACGAAGAACGTTGCTCGCGGGAAGAACTCGTTGCCTCCGCAGTGGTCGAAGTGCAGATGCGAGTTGGCCACGTAGCGCACGTCAGCGGGGGTCAGACCGAGCCGGGCGAGCTGCGGGATCACATCATCGCCCACCTGCGACTTGACGGTCAGGCGCTTGATGCGCTCCGGGCCGAGGCGGGTCAACGGGTCGATTCGCGCCTGGCAGTGCACCCCGGTGTCGAACAGGAGCCGCCCGCGTGGATGATCCACAAGGAAGCTCGTGACGGGCACGGTCCAGGGCTGGCCCGGCGTCAGGTCGGACACCATGCTGGAGCGGTCGAGCTCGATGTAGCCGGTGCAGAGGGCGTAAACGTGGATCATTGTCATCTCACCTGAGCAGGCATCATACGCGATGCGGTTGGTGCTATGATCCCGCGACAGCCGTGGAGAGTGCAACGATGCAACCGACACGGTTCGGAAGGATCCGTCCGCCGGACGCGGCGTGGCTGGCCAAGCAGCCGCCCGAGCCGATCCTCGAGCCCGAGCTGCCGATCATCGACACCCACCATCACCTGTGGGAGCGGCGGGATCATCGCTACCTGCTGCACGAGCTCCTGGCCGATCTCCGCACGGGCCACAACGTCGTCGCCACGGTGTTCGTGGAATGCCACGCGATGTACCGCGCCGATGGTCCCAGCGAGTTGCGGCCGGTGGGCGAGACGGAGTTCGTCGCCGGCATCGCGGCCATGAGCGACAGCGGCCTCTACGGGCCGACGCGCGTCGCCGCCGGCATCGTGGGCTTCGCCGATCTCACGCTGGGCGATCGGGTGGAGCCGGTCCTGCAGGCGCAGCTCCGCGCCGGCGGCGGGCGGTTCCGCGGCGTGCGCCACTCCGCAGCGTGGGACGCGAGCGAGGTGATCGGCAACAGCGCCGTGGCCGCGGGACCGCACCTGATGAAGCGGACGGACTTCCGAGCGGGGCTGGCGCGTCTGACCGCGCTCGGCCTGTCCCTCGACGCCTGGGTGTTCCACCCACAGCTCGCCGACGCCGTCGACCTGGCCCGGGCCTTCCCCGCGGCGAACATCATCGTGGGCCACGTCGGCGGACCGCTCGGCTACGGCCCCTATGCCGGCAAGCGGGACAAAGTCTTCGCGTCCTGGAAGGCCGGCATCAGCGAGCTGGCCACGTGCCCGAACGTCGTCATGAAGCTCGGCGGCATGATGATGCGCCTGGCCGCCTTCGACTATGGGGCACAACCTGCGCCGCCGTCGTCGGCCGAGCTGGCGGCACACTGGCGGACGTATATCGAGCTGTGTATCGAGCGCTTCGGGCCGGCGCGCTGCATGTTCGAGAGCAATTTCCCAGTCGAGAAGATGGGCATCGGATATGCCGCGCTGTGGAACGCGTTCAAGCGTATCGCCGCGGGCGCCTCGGCCGAGGAGAAGCTGGCGTTGTTCAGCGGCACGGCAAGGCGCGCCTACCGACTGGACTGAGCCTCCGCGAGCGAGATGAGACGTGTCGTAGTCCTCGCGATCTTGTTTGCGTCGCTTCCCAGGGCTCGCCCCGGCGGTACTTCGCCAGGAGCAACCTCTCGTGCTGCGCGCCGACGGTCTCGCGTCGGTGGAGCTCGCCATACCGGTGACGGCGGACACGGTCACGGACCGCGAGACGCGCTACTACACCTTTGCCGTGACCGACGACGAGCGGCTCGCCGACCTTCGGTCGTACACCGAGTAACACCCCTGCAATGACGCCCCCAGCGCCGGACGCGCCGATCTCCCCCGTGCAGAAGTGGGCGATCACCTTCACGGTCATGGTGGTCGCCTTCATGCAGATCCTCGACACCAGCGTCACCAACGTCATCCTCCCGCACCTGCAGGGCTCCCTGTCGGCGGGGCTGGACGAGGTTTCGTGGGTGATCACCTCCTATCTCGCCGCCAACGCCGTGATCATCCCCGCCACCGGGTGGCTGACCGGGCTCTTCGGTCGCAAGCGGTTCTTTCTGATCTGCGCCACGGTATTCGTGGCCAGCTCCTTTGTCTCCGGCGCCGCCCCCGATCTGACCACGCTGATCGTGGCCCGCATCCTCCAGGGGCTCGGTGGCGGTCCGATCATCCCGATCTCGCAGGCGATCCTCTGGGAGATCTTCCCGTTCCACCAGCGCGGCCTCGCGATGGCCGTCTGGGGTGTCGGGTTCATCCTCGGCCCGATCCTGGGGCCAACGGTCGGCGGCTATCTGGCCGACGAATGGTCGTGGCGCTGGATCTTCTACATCAACCTGCCCGTCGGGATCGTCGGCTTCTTCATGGCCAGCGTCTTCATGTTCGACTCGCCGTACATGCGCCGGGCCGCGCGGATCGACTGGTGGGGCCTGGGGCTGATGATCGCGGGCTTCGGGTGCCTTCAGCTCGTCCTTGACCGGGGCGAGCGGCAGGATTGGTTCGAGTCGCCGACGATCGTCGCGATGGCGATCGTCGCCGTCGGCGCGCTCGCCGGCTTCCTGATCCGCGAGTTGACGGCCAGCGAGCCCATCCTCGACCTCACCGTGTTCACCGACCGCAACTTCGCCACCGGCGCCACGCTGAGCACGATCGTCGGCTTCGGCACGTTCGCCGGCATGTTGCTGGTCGCCGTCTTCACGCAGAAGCTGCTCGGCTACGACGCGTGGACCTCGGGCCTCGTGCTGGCGCCCGGCGGTCTCGGCAACATCTTCTCGCTGTTCGCCTCGGGGATCGTGACGCGCGTCGACCAGCGATTGATGCTGGGGTTCGGATGCCTGCTCAATGCCGTGAGCCTCTACATGATGACCTCCCTCACGCTCGGGATGGATTACTGGGCCCTGGCGCTGCCGCGTTTCATCCAGGGGTTTGCGGCCGGTTTCATCTACGTGCCGCTCTCCACGCTCACGCTGGCCACGATCGGGCGCGACAAGCTCGTCAATGCCACCGCCGTGTACAGCATGGCTCGCAACCTCGGCGGCAGCGTGGGCATCGCGGTGGTCACCACGCTGCTCGCGCAGCGGAGCCAGTTGCACCAGACCACGCTCGTGAGCCACATCACCGCATGGGACCCGGCGACGCGCGAGCGCCTCGCGCGGTGGGCGACCCACTTTATGACCGCCGGCAGTGACACCTTCACCGCCGAGCGCCAGGCGGTGGCCATGCTCTACCGCGAAACGGTGGCGCAGGCCCAGCTCCTGGCCTACGCGGACGACTTCTGGCTCCTGGCGGTGATGTTCACGGCCGTGCCGCTAATCCTGCCGTTCATGCGTCGCATCCGGCTGGGGTCGCGGGGAGCGGCTGGGGCCCAGGCCACCGAGCGCTCGCCGGCCCGCGCCGTGGAGGGAAACGCCCTGTGACAGCGTGGATCTGCGCGTTCATGCACAGATTTCTTGCGGCTGTTCGGGCACTCTGCTAGTGTCGCGCCGTTGCTGGCGGGTGCCCACGAGGGCCCAGGGAAGGCGGTAAGAGCCCGCTGCGACCCCATCACTGTAAGGCATGAAACCAGCCATCGACGCCTCATAATGATGCTGCCACGAAATGTGAGCTCACGGCGGGCGGCGGGGATTTTGCGAACGGTCTTTGACCGCCTCGGGACCGGGTTCGCGTTCCGTCTCTGGGACGGGACGCTCGTAGAGGTTGGGCACGGCGCGCCCGTGTGCACGGCCGTCGTGCATCGGCCCGAGACGTTCGTGCGCCTCATGCGCGATCCGACCCCGCTGAACTTCGCCGAGGCCTACGTTGAAGGCGCCCTCGACCTCGAGGGCGATCTCTTCGCCGCGATGAAAGTCGCCGACGCGATGGAGGAGATCCGGCTGCGGTTGCGCGATCAGTTACGGCTCTTCGTCGCCCTCTGGCGGAACTGACGTGGCCGATCACGACGTCATCGTCGTCGGCGGGGGACCGGGCGGAAGCACGGCGGCGTGGCGGCTCGCCCGGGCCGGCCTGCGGCCGCTGCTCCTCGACGCCGCAGTGTTCCCGCGCGTCAAGGTCTGCGCGGGCTGGGTGACCCCGGAGGCGCTGGCCGATGTCGAGGTCGACCCCGCGAAGTACCCGCTCACCATCCAGCCCTTTACCGCTTGTGGGTTCGCGTTCGACGGCGCGCGCCACGAGACGCGCTGGCGCCGGCCCGCCAGCTACGGCATCGTGCGGAAGGAGTTCGATCACCATCTTCTGGACCGGGCCCGCGCGGCCGGCGCCGATGCGCGCGAGGGCGCGCGGGTCACCGCCGTCACTCGCGAGAGGGACGAGATCCGCGTCGTGAGCGAGCGCGGTGTCTTCACGGCCCCGGTCGTCATCGGCGCGGGGGGACACCACTGCCCCGTGGCGAAGGCCTTCGGAGAGGTGTCCGAGCAGGAGGAGGTCGTGATCGCCCAGGAGAGCGAGACGCGCGTGCCGCCCGAGCGTCTCGATGCGCTCCGCGACGGCGCGCCGGAGCTCTACCTGGAGGCGGATCTCAAGGGCTACGGCTGGTACTTCCCCAAGGAGGATGTGCTCAACGTCGGGATCGGGGTCATCTCCGGGCCGGGCGTGGACCTGCCGCGACGACGGGACGCGCTGCTCGCGTCGCTGCGCACGTCGGGCCGCCTGCCCGCCGACCTCCGGATCGAGCCGTTCCGCGGCCACGCGTACGTGGTGCGGCGCCGTGCGCCGCGACGGCTCGCCGGCGACGGCTTCTGTCTCGTCGGCGACGCCGCCGGGCTGGCCCGCGACCTCAGCGGCGAGGGCATCGGACCGGCCATCCGGAGCGGAATCCTCGCGGCCGAGGCGGTGGTGGCGCGCGTGCGGGAAGGGATCCCGATCGACGCGTACGCGCAAGAGATCGTGCGTCGTTACGGACGGGGCGAGACCGGCTGGCTCGGCCGCCAGCTCGGCCGCCTGCCCGACGCCTGCGCGCGAGTGCTGGTGCGGGTCATGTTGGCCACGGGCGCCACGCGGCGTCACGTGGTCCTCGGGGGGATCTTCGGGATGCGGGAGGTGCCGTCATGAAGCCGCGCGGCAAGGCCGAGGACGCCCGGGCGATCGCCCACCACTACGACGTGTCGAACGAGTTCTACGCCCTCTTCCTTGATCCGCTCATGGTCTACACCTGCGCGTACTACCGGGACCCGGACGGAAAACTCGAGCAGGCCCAGCAAGACAAGCTCGACCACGTCTGTCGCAAGCTCGAGCTGCGCGCCGGGGAGACGCTGCTCGACATCGGGTGCGGCTGGGGCAGCCTGGCGATGTGGGCGGCCCGACACTACCGCGTGCGCGCGCACGGCGTGACGCTCTCACGAGCCCAGGCCGACTACGCCACGGAGTGCATCCGCAGGGAAGGGCTGCAAGATATTTGTCGCGTCGAGTACCTCGACTATCGTGACCTGCCCTCGGACGTCATCTACGACAAGATCGCCGCGGTCGGTGTGATCGAGCACGTCGGGATCCCGAACTACCCGGCCTTCTTCGCTGGCGTGCGCTCCCGGTTGAAGGACGGCGGCCTCTACCTCAACCACGGGATCGTCCACGACTTCCACTGGAAGCGCACGAGCCAGACCGAGTTCCTCTACCGTCACGTCTTCCCGAACGGTGACCTGGCCGGCCTCAGCGAGACGCTCACCGAGATGGAGCGCGCGGGCTGGGAGATCATGGACGTCGAGGGGCTACGCCTGCACTACGCGCGCACGTGCCGGCACTGGGTCGAGCGGCTGTGCGCGCGGGCGGACGAGGCCCGGGCGCTGGCGGGGGAACGCACGTACCGGACCTGGCGGCTGTATCTGACCTGCTCGGCGGTCGCGTTCGAGGGCGGCTCGCTCGGCCTCTATCAAGTCCTCATGCGGAAGCACCGTGACCCTCTGGTCGGACATGCGCCACGAACGCGCGAGCCGCTCTACGAACGAGGACCGGCGTGACCACCGGTTCGGCCAAGGAGCAGACGTGGGCCGTCAGATCCTGATCATCGCGATCAGCTCGCTGGTCTTGACGCAGATCGCCGTGTTCGCGACGTCGATCTACCTGCATCGCGCGCTCGCGCACCGGTCGCTGTCGCTGCGGCCGATCGTCGAGCTTGTTTTCAGGATAGCGCTGTGGCTGGTGACCGGCGGGAACCGCCAGCAGTGGGTCGCAGTCCACCGGAAGCACCACACGTACACCGACCGGGAGGGCGATCCGCACAGCCCGCTGCTGCTCGGCTTCTGGAAGGTCCAGCTCGGCAATGTGTACTACTACATCCACGAAGCGCGCAATCCGCGGACCGTCGCGACGTTCGCTCCCGACCTGACCCCGGATCGATGGGAAAAAACCGTGTTCTCCTGGGGATGGACGGGGCTCGGACTCGGCGTGGCGCTGGTAGCGCTGGTCATCGGTTGGTGGCAGGCGGTGGTCGCGATGCTCGGGCACGGCATCCTGTTCGTCGGCGTGATCGGCCCACTGATCAACGGACTGGGGCACTGGACCGGCGCTCAGAACTTCCGGAACACGGCCTACAACTCACGGGTCCTCGCCTGGCTGACCGGCGGCGAGAGCCTGCACAACAACCACCACGCCTTCCCCCGGTCGCCGAAGTTCGGCCTGCGCCGCTCGGAGCTGGATCCCTCGTGGCTCGCCATCCGGCTGCTCGCGGCCGTGCGCCTCGTCGCGATCGTGAGCGCGCCGCTCCGGACGGCGCGCGACCGGTAGGGCGGCATCCGGACTGACGGTGATGGCTGAAGGCCCGCTCGACCTGACCCTCGAGCTCGCGCCCCGCGCGCGCTTCGACGTCGTCGAGCTGCGGTCGCGCCTGCCGATCGAGTATCGCGACGCCCTCGCGCCCTACCCCTACTGCCTCTACTGGTCGGCGCACACCACGGCGGGCTTCCTGGATCGAAGCCTCATCGCCCGTCTCGGCCCGGCGCGCGTGGCCACGTACGTCGACGCCCTGCGCCACATCTTCCCGGAGGGCGCGGGTTATGCGCACGACCGACTGGAGCGCCGGCTGGACCTCGACGCCGCCCAGCGCGCTGTCGAGCCGCGCAATGCCGATTCCCACCTGGTCTTCATCGCGGGCGGGCTCCGGCCCTGCGTGACGCATCCGAACCGTCCTGGCGAGACCGTGTGCTTCGTCGACCTGGATGGAGTCAAGGAAGGGCGGCCCCGCCGGCGGCTCACGCGCGTGATCGGCTTCCGGCACGAGGCGATCGTCGCGCACACGCGCATCGACGTTCCCGTGTCCCGCCATCCCATCGAGTCCGTCAACCTGAAGGACCCGAAGCTCGGCATCTACGACCACCTCGCCGACTTCGTCGCGCGCGCGGGCGTCGGCACGGGCCGCCTGCACCTGGCGCTCGATCCGGGCGAGCGGCATGCGGCGTTGACGGTCAATGAGTTCGAGACGCTCCTCATGCAGCACGACCTGGCGGAGGTGCTACGAAACCCGCTCCGGTTCGTCGCCAGGCAGTACAGAAGCGTCCTGGCGAACCCGCGCTCCGTGCCCGGCAAGGCGCTGGGCTTCGCCCAGTACGACCTCGTCCGCGTGCTCAACTCTGGACTCGACACGCTGCGTCTTCAAGACTCGATCGTGGAGAAGGTGCTCGCGCGAACCCTGGCCGTTCCCGCCGCCCGGTTCTTCCGCATGCGGCGCTCCGTGAACCTGCTCGTCGCCGAGTGCGAAGACAGTCGCCGCGGGTTCGTGGAGGGCCAGTATCAGAGCCCGATCCTCGTCCAGTGGCAGCGCGGCCACCGCCCGACACGCGCGCTGCACGTCACGTTGACCCGCCTGGAATAGCGCGGCGACGACTCAGGCCTGCTTGGCCTCCAGCTCGGCCCAGCGCGCGTAGAGCCGGTTCACGTCCGCCTGAGCGGCCTCGAGCGCCGCGGATCGCATCTGGAGTGCTGTCGGGTCGGAGGCGATCGCCGGGTCGTCCACCTCACGCTGGCACGCCTCGACGGCGCGCTCGGCGGCGAGGATCGCCCGCTCCATGCCGTCCCACTCGCGCTGCTCGCGATACCCGAGACGCTTCGGCCGCGGGCGCTCGCGCGCGGACGCTCGCTCCGTCGCCTGGCGCGGCGCCGGCTCGGCAGCGCTCTGGACCGCTTCCCACTGCGCGTAGTCGGCGAACGTCGCCGTTCCGCCCTCGCCGTCGAGGGCGAGGATCATCGTGGACACACGCTCGAGCATGAAGCGGTCGTGGGTGACGAGGACGAGCCCGCCGTCGAACTCCGCGAGGCTGTCCTCGAGCACTTCGAGCGTCGGGATGTCCAGGTCGTTGGTGGGCTCGTCGAGGATCAGCAGATCGGCGGGCTCGCGCATCAGGCGCGCGATGAAGATGCGGGCCTGCTCGCCGCCCGACAGGCGGCCGACGGGCACCTCGAGCTGCTCGGGTCGGAACAGGAAGCGCTTGGCCCACGAGGCGACGTGGACGCTGCGGCCCTGCCACGTCACCGTGTCGCCCTCGGGCGCCAGCGCCCGGCGCAGGCTCTGCGCGGGATCGAGGCCGCCGCGCTCCTGCTCGAAGCGGACGACGCGCAAACCGTCCGCGCGCTCGATCACGCCGGCGTCGGCCGGCAGCGCGCCCGAGATCACGTTCAGGAGCGTCGTCTTGCCGCTGCCGTTCGGGCCGATCAGGCCGACGCGCGTGCCGGGTGTGATCGCGAGGTCGAGGTCGCAGACGAGCCGCCGGCCGCCGAGCGATTTGCTCACGCCGCGCGCGACCAGCAGCCGGCGTGTCCGCCGCTGCGAGGACGTGAAGTCGATCCCCGCCGCGGCCGTGACCCCACGCGCCCGGCCGTCCTCGAGCTCCTCGATGAGCCGCCCCGCCTCCTTGATGCGCCCCTTCGCCTTGGTGGAGCGCGCCTTGGCACCGCGGCGGAGCCACTCGATCTCGCGCCGCACGGTGTTGGCCAGCGATTCCTGATAGGCCTGCTGTCCACGCAGAAACTCGTCGCGGCGCGCCAGGAACTCGCTGTATCGCCCGTCGGCCTCGAACAGGCCATCGGGATAGACGCGGTTCAGCTCGAGCATGCGCGTTGCCACGTGCTCCAGGAAGTAGCGATCGTGGCTCACCACGAGGCATGCCCGCGCGCGCTCGGTCAGAACGTCCTCGAGCCAGAGGATGCCCTCCACGTCGAGATGATTGGTGGGCTCGTCCATCAAGAGAATGTCGGGCGCGGCCGCCAGCTCGCGCGCGATGGCGAGCCGCTTCCTCCAGCCACCCGACAGCGTGTCGACGTCCGCGCGACCGTCCGCGAACCCGGCGCGGCCGAGAGCCTGCGCGATGCGGCCGGGCCGATCCTCCTCGTCCACGCCGGCCAGTGCCGCCATCACGACGCCGCCGACGGTGCCGCCGGCGGAGAAGACGGGGTCCTGGGGCACGTAGCCGACACGGACGCCGCCGCGGAGCGAGCGCGCGCCGCGGTCGGGCGTCGTGACGCCGGTCAAGATCTTGAGGAGCGTGGACTTGCCGGAGCCATTGGGGCCGACGAGCCCGGCCTGGTCGCCCTCGAACAATCCGAACGACAGATCGTCGAAGAGCGACCGCGACCCATAGGCCATGCTGACCGCCTCACAGCTGAGCAGGAGCGGGCGGGCCATCCGGCGCTACTTCTTCTTCTTCTTCGGCTTCTTCTTCTCCTTCCGCATGTTCTGGCCTTTCGCCACGGGCTCACCCCCTCTCGTGGGTCTCTTCGGTGATTATAATTATAGATGCCCCGGCGGCCCGCAGACGAGAAGGAAGACGAGGAGAAGAGCCGCTCAGGCGGCGGCCTGCGCCACGGTCGGTCCGTCGCCGCGGAGCGTGGTGCGACGCATGTCGCGCTGCTCGTGCGCCGGGATGGGCCGGGCGCGGTGCATGGTCTGACGGTTGTCCCACATCACCAGATCGCCGACCCGCCACTCTCTCGGTTTGTCCCGATTCTAGAGCCTGCGGGCCCCCATCGCTCAGGAACTCTCGCAGCGCCACGAGCAATCCGGCCGGGTTGTCACCCTGCACGGTATGGCCGGCACCCTCCACCTTCACCCAGCGACCGTCGGACAGGGTCCGGGACAGGCGCTCGGCGTCCTCGTCGTGGAACACGTCGCTTTCGGCGCCGCGCACTACGAGGGTGGGACAGGCCACCTTGGCCACCGCCGACCACAGAAGCTGGCGCCGCCGCTCGTAGGCCGCCGGGTCGACGCCACGACCTCGGTGACGCTGGTCGTACTTCCACATCCACTTGCCGTCGGGCATGCGCCGGAGATTGTGGAGCAGGCTCCGGCGCAGCAGGGTGGCGTTGCGGCGCGGGTTGAATGCCAGGGCCCGCGTCACGAAGTCCTCCACCGAATCGAGCGGCGTGGCCTCCGACGTGAAGGCGGCGATCTTCCGCGCGCCGGCCTGGCGCGTCTCCGGGCCGACGTCGACAAGCACGAGCGCCGCGAGGCGACGGCTGTGGGCGCCGGCCCAGGCCAGGGCGTTGGCGCCGCCCAGCGACATGCCGACGAGGACGAATCGATCGAGGCCGAGGCGGTCGACGAAAGCGTCGAGGTCGGCGGCGTGGCTCTCCGTGGTGTAGTCCATCTCCGGCGACCATTCGCTGTCGCCGTGGCCCCGCTGGTCGAGGGCGAGGCAGTGCCGCTCGAGCCGGAGCGCGGCGCAGACGAGGTCCCAGGTGTGGACGTTGAGCCCGCCCCCGTGCAGGAAGAGCACCGGAGGCTGGCCGCGCGTGCCCCAGTCGAGATAGTGGAAGCGCATCCCTCGCAGGACGACGTGATGCGCCTCGGGCAGGATCAGCTCGGGGAGCGTGAGCCCGGCGGTGGCCGACGCCAGTACCAGATGCTCGCGGAACTCGTCGGGGCTCAGGCTCACGAGTCCCGCGTCCGCGACGTTCTGTTGACGATCACGCTTCACCGGAGGCGACGGGCGGGTGCCGTAGGGGGCGACGGGATCCGTTCCCGCCCGTCGCCTCCGCCTGCGGCGAAGTCTCAACATGAGTTCTGGGACGGGACACTCGTCCCGGAGCCCCGCGCTCGGCCCGCTCGTCACGCATAGACGTCCTCGTCGACCTGGCTCACGTCCGGGTACGGCGCGGACAGCGCGTACTGCACGCCGGTGTCGATCTCGGCCTTCACGTCGGTCTGGATGCGCTCGAACACGGTCGCGTCGGCGAGCCCCTGCCCCGTGAGCCGCGAGGCCAACGTCAGGAGCGGATCGTGCTTCGTCATCCACTCCCGCTCCTCTTCCCGCGAGCGGTATTCGCGGTTGACGTCGCCCACGTGGTGGCCGTAGTACCGGTAGGTCTTGCACTCGAGGAAGGCAGGCCCCTCGCCGCGGCGCGCCCGCTCGACGAGCTTGCGCATCGTCGCGTTGACCGCCTGAACGTCCTGGCCGTCGACGCTCTCGGCGTGGATCCCGAAGGCTTCGGCGCGCGCCAGGATCTCGCCGGCGATGGTCTCGCTGCAGGGCGTGTATTCGCCGTAGAGGTTGTTCTCGCAGACGTAGATGACGGGCAGCTTCCACAGCGCGGCCATGTTCATCGTTTCGTAGAGCAGCCCCTGGCCCAGCGCGCCGTCGCCGAAGAAGCACGCGGCGACCTGGCCGCTGCCCCGCATCTTGGCCGAGAGCGCGGCGCCGGTCGCGATCCCGGCGGAGCCGCCCACGATGGCATTGGCGCCGAGGTTCCCCGTCTCGGGATCGGCGATGTGCATCGAGCCGCCCTTGCCGCGGCAGTAGCCCGGCTCCTTGCCCAGGAGCTCCGCGAACATCCGGTTGACCGACGCCCCCTTGGCCAGGCAATGGCCGTGGCCGCGATGGGTGCTCGTGATGAAGTCGTCACGGCGCAGGGCCTCGCAGACGCCCACCGCCACGCC
>WNEZ01003765.1_pt1 | contig 13108 bp, 11 predicted proteins | sample 5400521 | NCBI WGS metagenome assembly WNEZ01 (sample SAMN13153339, study PRJNA577476) | soil metagenome | isolation source: 120 cm saprolite under Douglas fir tree site 2 hole 1 replicate 1 | place: USA:California | collected 2015-04-18 | reverse complement strand
GCGGTTCAGGCGCGGCCTCGGCCGCCGGTGCGAGCAATAACAGCGTCGCCCAGGGCAGTACCGGCTCAGGTGCGGCCTCGGCCGCCGGTGCGAGCAAGGCCAGCGTCGCCCAGGGCAGTAGCGGTTCAGGCGCGGCCTCGGCCGCCGGTGCGAGCAAGGCCAGCGTCGCCCAGGGTAGCACCGGTTCGGGTGCGGGCACGGCCGCCGGCGCGAGCAATAACAGCGTGGCGCAGGGGAGTACCGGCTCAGGCGCAGGCACGGTACCAGGGGCGAGCGAGGCCAGTGTGGCGCAGGGCAGCGGTACCAGTACAAACGGTGCGGGAACCGCGAACGAGACCTCGACCTCCGTTGGCGGTGGTGGCGGCGGAGCTGGCGGCACCGTCACCGAAACGGCGACATCGGTTGGTGGTGGTGGTGCCGGAGCTGGCGGGACCGTGACGGAGACGACGCAAGCTGGAGGCGCGGGCACGACCGCTGGCGGCGGCGCTGGTGGCGCCGGCGTGACCACCGGGGCCCAGGCCGGTACCCTGGCGAACACTGGCGGTGGAGGACACAAGAGCTCGACCTCCCTCCCGATGGCTGGCGGCCTTCTCGCCGGGCTCGTGGGCCTGCTCGCTGCTGCTGCTCTCAAGCGTCGCGAAATTCTTTCGAAGTTGGTCCGGTAGGAGTTCCCGAAAGCCGCCGGGTTGCTGGGCAGCTCGGCGGTTTTCTTTTGTAAGGTGGCGGATAGGGTGCAGGTATGACGGTCAGCTACTCGAAGATCAAGGCGCTTTCAGAACCAGACGCGATGGCGGAATTCTTATCAACGGAGCTAATTGGTCCGGTATTGCCATCGGTCCAGGTAAAGAAGGTCCGGACCAAGCAGGGGAAGCGTTTCGAAGCGCCCCGGATCCTCTGGAATGTCTACGAAGCGACTCTGGAGTTGCCCGGTGGGATCGAGGCGAAGAAGCTGTTCTGGACCAAGGCCTTTTTTGAGGACAGCGATAGCGAGAAGTTCCGAGTTCGTCTGGCTCGTCTGCTCGAAAAGCAGAACGGCAATCCACTGGACCCCGCCGGCTACGCACGATATTTCCAGGACCTCAACTTGTTTGTCTTCTTCTTCCCGACGGATCCTGCTTTTCCCTGGTTTGGAAAGTTCTTTGATCCGGAGCGGGCGCTTCCCGTCCTGGCTCCTCATTTCGCGCACTTGCTTCCGGACGCGACCGTTTCCTCGCTTTCCTGCGAGCGCGTCAAATACCTTCCTGAAATCTCGCTGATCGTTCGATTCGACGCGGACATCGGTAATGAGAAGCCCCTTCGTATCTATGGAAAGTTTCAGCACAGTCGCCGCGGCGCATTCACATACGACGTCATGCGTGCTCTTTGGGAACTCCCGGCAAGAGCAAATGGCGACCTCATCGTGGCCGAGCCATTGGCGTATTACCCGAAATATGATCTGCTTCTCCAATCCGAGATTCCGGGCGACGAGATTCCTGGCGACCGGCACTCGGATATTTTCATGGCCCAATGTGAGGCGGCGGGACGAACTCTGGGGCACATCCACGGCTCGGGGATCTCAGTTGGCAACCCTCACACCGTTGATGTGGAGATTGGACGGCTACAAGAGCGGCTCGACGAGTTCAAGATGTCCGGGCCCAAAGTGTTCCTGGCGCTCCGGGACCTGCTCAAGCAACTGATCAGCAAGGCCGATCGGGTTCCACCCGAGGCGACCGTACCCTCTCATGGAGACTACAAGTACAACCAGTTTCTTTATGACGGATCCGACTTCGGTCTGATTGATGTGGAGTATTTCGTTCAGGCCGAGCCTAGCTTCGATCTGGGTAAGTATTGCGGCCACCTGGTTCCGTCAACGCCCAGCCACTGGTCTGACACGGCTCAGGCAAATGAAGCGCGGCGCGTCTTTCTCGACGCATATTGCGGGGTTCGTCCCGACTATCGTGGAACACGGTTTGCGCTGTACGAGGCCCTTTCGCTTGCTACCAGGGCGTTGGTTGTGATGTGGTCGCAGCCGAAGAATTGGGAATACACCGCGGAAACGCTGGTGGCGATGGCATATGAGCGTCTGAAGACGCCTTGGGGAGAGTGAGCGAAGGCCGTCAGAAATTGCTTGCTAGCATGAAGGGCTGGCAATGCCCCCATCGTCTAGCGGCTAGGACGTGGCCCTTTCAAGGCCAAAACGGCGGTTCGATTCCGCCTGGGGGTAATTGACCTGCAATCACGCGCTAGAACCGTCCGTCTCCGTCTCGGAGTTCAAACAGCTCGAGCTTGAGCGGACAGCCCTCTGGCGGCGGCTGTCGGCGGTCTTTGCTTCCCACGACGCCCTCCTTTGCCCCACCATGTCCACCGGGCCTAGTCCCGCGGCGAAAGCCGAGCGGCCCAAGAATCATCCGGCGGATGGTCGGTACCACGCTGCCGACATGACCGGTGTCTTCAACCTGGTGGCCCCCTGCCCGGCGCTGTCGGTTCCATGCGGCTGGGACACGGAAGGCCTGCCGATCGGGTTGCAGGTCGTCGGCGGGCGGTGGCGCGAGGACGTGGTGCTTCGGATCGGGCGGGCGGTCGAGGTGGCAATACCCGACGCCCTTCGCTGACCACCCATCTAGGCGCGACGCTCAGGAAAAGCCGCGCAGGGGAGTGCCCTGCCGAGCGTCGAAACTCGTATGCGGGGGGCGCTGCTGGCCGTGACGTTGCTCTTGCTGCTGGGCTGGGTCCCGGCCTGGGCGGACACGCCCGCGCAGACCCCGGTCGTGACGCCGGTGCAGGCCGGTGGCATCCTCGATGAGGCCTGGGGTCGCCGCGAAGACGCGCTCGCCCAGCGAAACCAGGCGGTGGTGGCCTCGGTCGATGAGGGCCCGGCGCTTGCCGATGACCTGGCGTGGATGGACGGCCTCGCGTCAGACCGGCCTGGGGGTTCGGGCCGTCGCGGCCTGGTCGGCCAGACCGTCCTCGTGCCCCGCCAGCTGAGCTACCCGGCGTTCTTCGTTGCGGCGACGCGCGTGACCAACGCACCAGACCCAACCGGTGAGTACCGGTTCTGGACTGCCCTGGTCGTGATGGTTCGCCATGACCCGGCTTCTCCGTGGCGGATTCGGCTGGAAAGCTGGACCCCCGGGCCGCCGCAGGCGCGCCGGCTGGAACAACTCCTGACCGCCGATACACCCGAGCGCTTCGCGCCACCGGCCGATCCAATGGGAATCTCGCCGGAACAATTCGCGGAGCGGCTCAGCGTCCACTTTCGCGAATTCGCGGCGCAACCGCTCGATCCCCTCAACGTGTTCGCGATCGGCCTTGCGAGTGGATCACAACTGCTGTGCTTCGGGCGCCAGTACATTCAGCAGGAAAACCGGCCGTGGTGGAATCCCGCGAAAGCGACGGCAAACGACTATCGCGGGATTGCCGAGGGCGCGTACCGGCAGCTGACCTCGACCTATCAGGACCAGCGCTGCGCCCTGGTCGACCCTGTTGCGAGCGGCGCGCCGGCTGCCGCGGTCCTGACCAGGGAAGAATCGTTCGTCTCCCATCAAGAGTTGCCCGCGACGCCGCCTCCGTGGCTGCCGATCGCGCTCGCTGGCATCGTCCTCACGATCGGGCTCACCGCTGCCGTCTGGCGATTGCGCCCAATGACGCCTTCCGGCGAGGTACCGAAGCCCGAAGTCGTCACGCTCAAGGATCTCGAGCGACAGACGGTGCTGGCCGCCGCCCTGCGTGCCCTGATGGTGGCGCTCATCGTCATCGAGCTCGAGCGTTGGTTGATTCCCCGATCCGGGTTCCTCGCCGCAACCCTGGCGCTGATGGTCGTGGGCCGATTTGCCTGGCGCCTGATCCCGCGCATCCGGACGCTGACCTGCTCGGCGCGCATCCTGGTGCGGCGACCGCTGGCCGAGGTCGTCGACTTTGTCGGTGACATGCGCAACGAGCCGAAGTGGCAGCCCTTGATGATCACGGTCGAACCGGTGTATACGGACGGTTCCGAGTCCGTGCGACGCTACCGCTCGACGCAGCGCGTTGGTGATGGGCTCGTCCTCGAGTACGAGAGCCGCGTCTCGCAGACCGGCGGCCAACAACCGGTGGTCAGTGCGGAACTCCTCGGCAAGTGGTTCCCCGACCGCGCCGAATGGCGTTTCAACGCCGTCCCCGACGGCACGGTCGTCACGCTCACCCGCCGATCCGAGCTGGGCCCACTGCGCGCTATCTCCCACGCGAGCCTCGACAAAACCCGTCAGATCAACCGCGCGTTCACCATCGGCGATCTGAACGGACTCCAGAAGGCGATGAGTGGCGAGTCGCCGTCCCTAGCTCCCTACGCACCCGAGCCGCAATTGTCCCGTGAGCACCGCTGGATGCGGCGGCTACCGGTGATCGGGCAGTCAGACCTGGCCATCTCGATCGCCAGCTTCATCGGCTGCTGGGTGCTCTATTCGCGCGTCATGGGCGACTGGTTCGCGACCGGCATCATGCTGATGCTTCTCGTGCACGAGCTCGGCCACTATGTCGAGGGGAGGCGTGTCGGCTTGACGACAACCCCACCGGTCTTCGTCCTGTTGGGCGCCTTTGTCACGGTTCAAGGCAGCAAACTCGACGGTCTGACGCACGCCCGGATCTCCATCGCCGGTGGGCTTGCCGGCGGGTTGGCGACGGCGGTGACACTCGCGCTCTACGTCCTGACCGGCTCTCCCCATTTGCTGCCCTGGGTCGCTGCCGGCGCCGCCGCGAACCTGTTCGGTAGCCTGCTGCCCTTCATCACGGTGGACGTCGAGGCGATCTTGCTGGTCGTGGGGCGCTGGCTTCCAGCGGTCGGGGTGTTCGCCGCGCTTGCCGCTGCCGGGGCCGCCGCGGGGCTGGGCGTGGCCGACCCGCTGATTCCCGGGATCGTTTTTCTCGCCTTCGTCGTACTACGGCTACGGTACCCGGGCCGCTGGCAGCGAGATCAGGGGGCCCTTCCGACGCGGGCGCGCCTGGTGATCGCCGCCGCCTGGTTCATGCTCGTCGCCTACCTGTCGGTGGTCTTCTTCCTGACGGCCGGATGGCTCGTCTGAACCTGCGATCGTCGGTTTAGGCGTCGGCTAAAGCTGGTACACTTGTTCGTGACCTCCCAATTCTGAGGTCGCCCGCTCTCGGTTCTCCTCCCCGTTCCTAAACGGTGTCCTGAAGATCGCGGCCAACACAAAGATAGGTAGAGGGGACCGAGGAGTACCCTCTTGACAACGACGTTTGCTGACCTGGGCGTGAATGCCCGCCTACTGACCGCTCTCGCGAAAAACTCGATCGACAACCCAGTGACCGTTCAGGTCGAAGCCATCCCGCCCCTCCTTCGCGGTCGAGATGTCGTCATCCAGGCCCCAACCGGCTCCGGGAAGACGCTCGCCTTCATCCTGCCGATCGTGGAACGGCTGATCGCCGTCAAGGGACCCGGGCCACGGGCACTGGTCGTCACGCCGACGCGTGAACTCGCCATCCAGGTGGACCGCGTCTTCCAATCCCTGGCCACTGGCCTCAAATCGGCCCTCGTCTACGGTGGCGTCGGCTATGCCACCCAGGAACGCGACCTCAAGGCCGGCGTCGACCTCGTGGTCGGGACGCCCGGTCGCATCCTCGACATGGTCTCGCGGCGACGCCTGTCGTTGAATCGGGTCCAGTTCCTCGTGCTCGACGAGGGCGACGAGATGCTCGACGCCGGCTTCGCGCCGGACGTGGAGCGCATCATCGAGTTGACCTACCAGCCCCAAATGGCCCTGGCGTCCGCCACGATGCCCGATTGGGTCAGCCGCATGATAGAGCGTCACCTCGACGACCCGGTCCGCATCGTGGTTGCCGCGCCGGCCGAGGATGCCCTCGAGCACGGCCTCTTGCGGGTCACCCGGCCGGAAAAGCTGCGCACCCTCAGCAAGCTGCTCCAGCGTCACCGCGGCTCCGCCATCGTCTTCGGGCGAACCAAGCACGGCGTCCGCAAGCTGAGCCGCGACCTCCGAAATCTCGGACATGACAGCGCCGACCTCCAGGGCAACCTCTCGCAGAACGTCCGCGACCGCACCATGGACGCTTTCCGCGGACTCCGCACCAACGTCCTGGTCGCCACCAACGTGGCCGCCCGCGGTCTCGACATCAGCCACGTCGACCTGGTGATCAACTACGACCTCCCGGATTCGCCGCAGTGGCTCACCCATCGCGTCGGCCGCACGGCCCGCATGGGGGTCAAGGGCCGCGCCCTGACCTTCGTCACGCCTGAGGATGAGGTCGCCTGGCGGACCCTGCGTCGCCAGGGCGCGCCCGCGCTGCCCGAGCTTGACGTTCGCAGCCTGCTGGCCGAGGGCGATTGGCGCTATGTCGCCGCCTCGCTGGTCGAACCGGAGCCCAGGGTGCGCACCGCGCGCGTAACGCCCGGGCCGTCCGGTGCCGCCCGTCCTGCCCAATCGTGGAACCGGCGCCGTCGCCGTCCTCGCGCGCGTGGGCCGTACCGATCGGACCAGCGGCCGGCCTCGGCTGGCGCTTAATCTAAGCAAGAGGGGCGTCAAAAGAACAGCGGGGTGAGCTGATGGCAAAGAGCTCGGTCAGCGAGGTCCACACGACCCAGGGCCTGGATTTCATCCGGGAGCTGGGGCAGCAGTTGCGAGTCGACAGCATCCGGGCCAGCACGACCGCCGGTTCTGGACATCCCACCTCGTCGATGTCGGCGGCCGACCTCATGGCCGTGCTCATCACCCGCTACTTCCGCTACGACTGGAACGACCCCAAGCAGCCCAACAACGACCACCTGATCTTTTCCAAGGGTCACGCCTCGCCCTTGCTCTACGCCATCTTCAAGGCGGTTGGCGTGGTCAACGATGACGAACTGCTCTCCTTCCGCAAGTTCGGGTCGCGGCTCGAGGGACATCCCACCCCGATCTTGCCCTGGGTTGACGTCGCGACCGGGTCGCTCGGCCAGGGACTGCCGATCGCAGTCGGCGTGGCGCTCGCCGGTCGCAAGCTCGACCAGCTGCCGTATCACGTCTGGACGCTCACCGGCGACAGCGAGCTGGCCGAAGGGTCGATCTGGGAAGGCCTCGACAAGGCTGGCTATTACGGACTCTCGAACTTCACCGCCATCTTCGACATCAACCGGCTTGGCCAGCGCGGACCCACCGAATACCAGTGGGAAACCGATGTCTACCGTGACCGGGTCCAGGCGTTTGGCTGTCGTGCCATCGTCATCGACGGGCACGACCTGGAGCAGATCGACCAGGCGCTGGGGCAGGCTCGCGACGCCACGGCCAAGCCCACCGTCGTGATCGCGCGCACGATCAAAGGCAAGGGCTTCAGCGAGATCGAGAACAAGGACGGCTGGCACGGTAAGGCGTTGCCCGCCGACATGGCGGAGCGCGCCATCACCGAGCTGGGCGGCCTCCGCCACCTCCGCGTCGATGGGGTGAAGCCCGAGCCCGGCGAACCCGCCATCAAGGACGCCCGGGTCGAGATCACGCTCCCCACCTATAAGAAAGGCGACAAAGTGGCGACCCGCAAGGCGTACGGGGACGCGCTCAAGGCGCTGGGCGCCCGTCCGACGGTCGTGGCCATGGATGGCGAGGTGAGCAACTCCACCTTTGCCGAAGAGTTCGCCAAGGCCTATCCCGAGCGCTACTTCGAGATCTTCATCGCGGAGCAGCAACTCGTCGCCACCGCGGTCGGGATGAGCGTGCGTCACTACATCCCCTTCGCCTCCACCTTCGCCGCCTTCTTCAGCCGCGCCCACGACTTCATCCGCATGGCGGCGATCTCGCAGGCGAATATCCGGCTCTCCGGCTCACACGCCGGCGTCGAGATCGGCGAGGACGGGCCCTCCCAAATGGCGCTCGAGGACCTGGCCATGATGCGAGCGATCCACGGCTCGACCGTCCTCTATCCGTCGGACGCCACCTCGACGGCCGAGCTTGTCAAGGCGATGGCGGACCATCCGGGGATCAGCTATCTCCGTACCACTCGGGGTGCGTACCCCGTCCTCTATGAACAGGGGACCAAGTTTCCCATCGGCGGCTCGAAGCTGGTGCGCAGCGATCCGAACGACCGGGTGACCTTGATCGGGGCGGGTGTGACCGTCCACAACTGCCTGGCGGCGGCCGACGAGCTCGAAAACGAAGGCATCAAGACGCGCGTCATCGACCTCTACAGCGTCAAGCCGGTCGACAAGGTGACGCTGCAGGAGGCGGCGGCCCTGACGCGGGGCCGCCTGGTGGTCGTGGAGGACCACTACCCGGAGGGCGGCCTCGGCGCCGCCGTGATGGAGGCGCTGGCCGCGGACATGGCCCCGCCGCGGATCGTGCACCTCGCGGTGCGTGGACTGCCGGGTTCTGGAAAGCCGGTGGAGCTGATGGATAAGGCCGAGATCTCAGCGCGGCACATCGTGGCGGCCGCCAAGCGACTCTACGGAATATAGGAGGAATGAATGGCCGTTCTAAAAATCCTGGAGCTGGTGGGGACCTCGAAGGAAAGCTGGAGCGACGCGGCCCGCGAGGCCGTCAACGAGGCGGCAAAGACCGTGCGCGGCATCGAGACGGTCGAGGTGGTGCACTCGAAGGCGGTCGTCCAGAACAACCGCCTGACGGAGTACCAGGTGCAGGTCCGGATCGGCTTCCGCATCGAGCGGGCCGCCGGCAGCGCCTCGAAGAAAAAGGCGTAAGGGCGCCGGCCGCCATGCTGCGACGCCTCTTCGGCTCCAAGGTCCAGGCGCGCGTCTTCATGCCTCCGGGAATCATGCTGCCGGCCAGCGCGGTCGAGGCTCACCGGCGGCGGCACCCCGCGGCCCTCGGCCAGGCCAAGGCCGGCCAGACGCAAAATTTCATCGTCTTCTCTGATGGCACCCCGGAGGGCGACGCCGCCGCGCAGGCGATGCTCGATAGCGCGGAAGCCGACTATGCCGCGACGCAGGTCTGGTTCGGCGGGCTGACGCCACCGGGCTTGCCCTTTTACGTCTACGCCGATCCGAACGCCGGTGGTGCGTATCACATCACCTGTGCCGGCACGGACGTCCACGTGCTTTCGGACCCGGCGCGTGCGCCGGGTTTCTTGACGGCGGAGATCGTCGAGGTTTTCGAGGCGGCCATCAACAATGGTTGGGACTGCGCCGTGACCAATGGTGAGTCGCTGTCTCGCGTGCTGGCGTTCGAGCGCCATCCAGCGATCGCGGCAGAGTTCAATCCGACAGAGCAGGATTGGTGGGCGCAGGGGCACCGCGATTACGTCAACGACAACTCGGCAGGCGACACCGACCAGATCGCGGCCGGCTGCGGCGACTTCTTCCTCTACTACCTTCACTCCCAACTGACCTTCGATTGGACCTCCGTCTGCGCGGCCGGGGGTCCGACGCTGGGTGCGACTTACCAGGCGCTGACCGGCTACGACCCGCAGCAGGGCTTCAACGATTTCATCGCGGCGCTCACGACGATCGACCAGAACGGCACGCTGGCCTTACCGCCATCGGGGAATCCCTTTCCGGTCAAGACCTAACTCAATACGGCAGCTCGTCTTCGGCCATGCCGAAGTGGTGACCGACCTCGTGCCGCATCGTTTCGCGCACCTCTTCCGCCAGCTCGCGTTCGTCGGCCACGACGTTCTCGTGGTTGCGCTGGTAGAGCACGATCCGCTCCGGCAGCCCGTGCTCGAGCACGGTCGCGCCCTCGTAGAGGCCGAGCAGGTCCGGATCTTCTCCCTCCCGGACCGCGTCGATGTCGGGCAGGTCATCGACCACGATCATGGTGTTGGACATCTGGCTCTGAAAGGCTTCCGGGATGCCGGCCAGCGCCTTCTCGGCCAGCCGGGCAAAATGGTCGCGCGAGACGCGGTGTGGAACCCCGTAACGTTGCGGGCGCATCGCCGCCGCGCGGGCAAACGCCGTGACGGCGTCGTCATCGTCGAGCCAGACGCGAACCCGCCCGAGCAGATTCCAGGTCGCGGCGTCCTCTTCTCCGGCGAGCGCCTGTTGCGCGAAACCCGCGGCCGTCGGCATGTCGCCCGCGCGGTAGGCCAGCCGGGCTGCGAGGCGCAGCCACCCCGCGTCCACCTGCTCCGGCAGGGCGCGGAGCTCCGCCAGCGCGTCGGAAAACCTTTCGGCGATTGTTTCGATCGCGCCATCCGCGTCACCGTCGCGAGCCTGTTGTAAACCTTTCACCACCCGGTCGCCCAGGCTCGGCGCGCCGCCGCGGAACCAGCGGCTAAGCGGCATGTCTGTTACAGACGGCAGCCTGCAAGCCTGCATTCAGGACCCCGTTACATCGGCAATGGGCCAGCAGACGACGATGAACGCCCACGACTTCGAGAACCACGTGCTCAAGCGCTTGATCGCGCTGCGCCCGGGTTGGACGGTCAAGAAGGGGCCGGAGCCCTTTCAGCTGACCATTCGCCGTGTTCGCGAGGGCGACCTGCGTTTCAACCTCGACAGTTTCTACCAGCAGTACCGCGAACAACCGGGTGCGCTCGACCGGCTCTTCGCGGCGCGCCTGCGCCGGCTCGACCAGGAGTGCGACAGCGAGGCGCTCTTCGGCGCCCCGCTGATCCTGCCGGTGCTGCGGCCGGCCAGCTTTCTGGAGTCGGCCGGCGGCCCGGTCGTCTATCGCCGGATGCTCAACGACATGGTCGTCACTTACGCTGCCCACTACGCGCAGGGCATGCGCTACCTGCTGCCTCAGGACCTGGCGGCCTGGAACGTCGGACGGGACCACGTGGAAGTCATCGCATTGGGGAACCTGGCGCTGATGTTCCGCAACGGCATGAAGTTCACCGGCCTGGAAACCGACAAAGAAGGCCGTTCGAAGATGTTGATGTTGAGTTATGTCGACCCTCGCCCCTACGGGGCGGCCTTGATGCTTCTCCCCGAAGTCTGGGCGTGGCTGGAAGAGATGCTCGAGGACGTGCCGGTCGTCGGTGTGCCGGAGCGCGGGTCGCTGATCGCCGCCGGCCAGCGGGCTCAGCTGATGGGACGGCTCCGCCACGACGTCCAGGAACGTCACCGTGAAGCGGCATTCCCGGTGTCGGACCACCTGTTCTGCGTCGAGAGCGGTCGCATCCGCCAGTACGCCCGCTAGCGCGACCGGACGGCGTCCACGCCACTAGCCATACCCGGGATAGCCCGGGTGCGGGTCCGGATGTTCGCGCGGGCGCAGCACGACGGCCAGGATCAATCCGCTGGCGAACCCACCGATGTGGGCGAAGTACGCAACTCCGCCGCCGGTGACGCCGAGGCCCAGGAATCCGTTGAGCAATTGCAGCGCGATCCAGTACCCGATGACCAGATAGGCGGAAATCGTAATGAAGAAGAAGGGCACGATAAACGTGAGCACGCGGGCCCGCGGGAAGTAGAGGACGTAGGCCGCCAGGATGCCGGAGATCGCGCCGCTGGCACCCAGCATCGGCACGGTCGACGTCGGGGTGATGTACACCTGCAGCAAGCTGCCGGCAATCCCCGAGGCGAAATAGATGACCAGGAACTTGATCTCGCCCAGCTTGTCCTCGACGTTGTTGCCGAAGATCCAGAGGAACAGCATGTTGCCGCCGACGTGCAGGAGGCTGGCGTGCAGGAACATCGAGGTGATCAGCGTGCCGAGGTGCCGACCGGCCGTGATGTCCGCCGGGACGACGGCGTACTGCGCGATCGCATTCTCACCCATCACCGGGTTTTGCGCCAGGTAGAAATAGACCCCGAAATTGATCAGGATCAGGCCCCAGGTCAGCAGCGAGCGCCGGCGGGTGGGGTTGTAGTCACGCAGGGGGATCACGAGGCGACCGCCCGGGGCATCAGCTTGGCGTCCTCCAGCAGGCGCCGAAGGGCAGGGAGCTCAGACGTGGCGAACGCCGGCAGCGGCATTCTCGGGTCGCCATGGTCGTACCCCATCAGGCGCAGCGCGGCCTTGAGGCCGGGCACGCCGTAGCCGGCGCTCAATGCCTCACCCAGAGGCGCGATGGTGCGCTGCAACTGGCGCGCCTGGTCGGCGCGTCGCTCGAGCCACGCCGTGCGGATGCCGGCGGAGGCGTGCGGGGCCAGGTTGGCGAGCGCGGCGATCGCCCCGTCCGCCCCCGCCTCGAGCGCGTCGAGCAGCCTCTCGCCGGCCCCGGCGAGCAGGACGAAATCGGGCCCGAGTTGTGCCCGCAATCGGGGCAGCCGCGCGATGTCACCAGACGAGTCCTTGAGACCCGCGATATTGGCGTGCCCGCCCAGCCTCACGATCCATTCGGCGCCCAGGTCATAACCCATGTGGAGCGGAACGTTGTAGATCAAGATCGGGATCGGGCTGGCCTCGGCCACCGCGTGGTAGTGCGCGCGCAGCGCCTCCACCGTGAGCTGGCGCCGGAAGTAGCTGGGGGCAATCACCAGCGCGGCCTCCGCGCCTGCCGCCGCGGCCGCCAGGGTCCTTTCTATCGTCGCCCGCGTCGATTCCGCGCCGGTCCCGGCAATGAGGCGCAGCGGCGCCGGCAGGGTGCTGCGCACCCAACCGATCCACTGCAGCCGTTCGGCCTCCGTCAGGTGAGCCGCCTCACCGTTCGATCCGAGTGCGACCACGCCATCCAGGCCGCCGTCTCGGAGGAACTCCAGAAAGCCGGCTGCCGGCGGCCGCAGGGCGCCGTCCGGCGCGAATGCGGTCGCGATCGGGGGGAAGATCCCACGCAGCCAGGGAGCGCCCATCTCGCGATTCTATGGACTGCGGGGGCCCACGCGTAGACTGCGGACGTGCGTGGCGTGCTGCTGCTCGGCGCGCTCTTCCTCGCGGCCTTTGCGCTGACGCGCGGCAATCCGAATGCCGGTATCTTTCTCTTTCTTGCGGTCGTCTGCCTGGGCGCGGCCATCGTCTTTACCTTCGCCCGCGGCCTGGGGCGGCTCGGTGGCACGGTGCGCGCTGGACATGGGCGGTTCGAGCGGGACCTGCTGCTAAGCGGGCTTCTCACGCCCTGGTCGGTCGTGGTTCCCACCCTGCGCTGGCCACAGACCTTCGGCTGGCAGTCGCCGCTCGCGCTCGTAGTCTCCGGCGCCCTGATCATGTCGCGGGCTCGTCCCTTGCGGCGGTACGCGGTTCTTTCTCTCATCATCGCCGGTCTGGGGCTCGCAGCATGGGCCGGCTGGGTCAGCGCGCAATTCCTCACGCCGGCG
>WNEZ01003764.1_pt1 | contig 13108 bp, 14 predicted proteins | sample 5400521 | NCBI WGS metagenome assembly WNEZ01 (sample SAMN13153339, study PRJNA577476) | soil metagenome | isolation source: 120 cm saprolite under Douglas fir tree site 2 hole 1 replicate 1 | place: USA:California | collected 2015-04-18 | reverse complement strand
CAAGCCACCAGCGGTAACGAGAGCTGACAAGATCGCCAATCGCAGGAACTTGATCGTTCTTGAGTTGAAGCGCGCCGCGGTTTTCGGTCCCGATCGGGGTCGCTGGATCGCGGCTCGTAAGATGTCACAAATCCTTTCCGTGAGTCACATGATCAAAGTCAGTCATGTGACGATGCTGGAAGATTACCGCTCAATCTACGGAACATTTTTTCGCGCAGGCGGCGCGTCCCTCAGGAACGAGCAGCTTGGTAAGTTTCGCGGTGGATAGCCCTCATCCCCCCTCTCTCTGTACCAGCACCCAAAAACTTTCCACACTGAAAACTGCAACACGAAATCAGGCCACGCTGGAGGAAATATTGAATCACGAACATGAGCATTCGCAAGCAGAGCAAACGGAACTTCGTACAGACGGTCTCGCGGTCGAAAGCGTCGCGACATCACCTATGCTGGCTGTCCAAGATGATCCAGTTCTCACCCCTCGGGAAGCTGCGCAATATCTGCGCATCAGTGTAGCGACATTGTTGCGGCACACTCGGATGGGGGAAATAAAGAGCTTTCGCATCGGCAAGCTCTGGAGGTACCGGAAATCCCAACTTTAGGAATACTGAATTCTGGCGTACCCCTTTGCGCCATTCATGGTACGACGAGAGGAGAGGACGAAAAGTGTACTCGCGGCAAAGATAGACGCAACGATATCTCACGAGAAACGCCCTAGCGAGAGTATTCGGGAAATCTGCTACCACGGGAAAAAGCCTATAGGGCCAGCACGACGGCGGTCAGTGCAACCCACAGGAATGGAATAAGCGGCAACTAAAATGAAACCGAGAACCATGAATCATCTTCAGAAACACTCGACAGCCAGTCTCAACGACATTCTCGAAACAGTCTTGCTTCGCCTTTCTGGAACAGTCAAGCACCTGGAGGTCCTTGCGTGCCACAGCGGATTGCGAATGAGCGGCGGCTCCGTTTTGCCAGTGTCAATGCTGCGAGGGGCAAGCTGCTGAAATCATGCCGAAGCATTTTTCCATTTCGCAAACGGAAGCGCGCGAGATCAAGGCGGCGAGACAGTTATCGCGACGCTTGCTCAGGTTAAAGCCTGCTGCAGAGTACTTGTCGCTGTCTCCGGGTAAGCTGCGCGCGCTTATTCAGGCCTCTGAGATTCCGTTGGTCAAATATGGCGAGAACGCACCATGGTTGATCGACGTGCGTGATCTGGATTCTTGGATAGAACGAAGCAAGACGAACATTCACTGAACAAGAGCAACAGAGCTTTTTACCTTTGAGGAGCGAGAAATATGCTTGATCAATATGAGGGCACACTGAAATGTGTGGTGGATTTCAATAATGGCGACTTTGCCGATTGCGACATCGTAGATGCTCGCTCGAGCAATCCAGATGCGTCCATCGATGACGAGTTTTGGCTGGACTTCGGCATTCAAGTGCATCCCGAGCGCTTGGGACTTACCCAGAAGGAGTTCAGAACCGAATATCCGGCGGGCAAAGCGTTCATGGTTGAGCTTAGAGTGCGAGTGCTGCCCTCATGCTGGTAGCACATTGAAAAATTCATCCAGCTCTCCCATTAGACACGCTCCACCGCATCTCTTGCATGAGGGAAGCGTGCGCACGGACACCCTATCCGGTCAGTCATTTAAGAACGCCGGGGTAAAGGCGTGTTTTAATGGCAGACCGTTCGGGACGGGGCGTAAACTAAAGCCGCGCTGGCCGATGCTTGTGACATCGACCAGCGCGTAACCAGGCGTCGCCCCACAGGAGGCAACGATGGCTGCCATCCAACATAACGTCCCTGTTGTTCAATCTCAACCTCCGGCAATAGTACCTTTCTCCGCCGACGGTCCTGATTCATTCTCTTCGGCTTCATCCCGGTCCCCTGGACCGAAAACCAAAAAGGAGTGTCCAACCATGGAACACAAAGCAGAACGACACCAACGGCCCCGCCAGAAAGGAGGCGTTTTCCAAAACGGCTCCGCAACCTGGTGGATCAAATTCTCGGACCGCGGCATTCCGCGTCGCGAGAACAGCCAGTCTACTGACAGGCGAGTTGCAGAGAAATTGCTGCTGCGGCGCCTGGCCGAAGTTGCCACGGTAACCTACATTCCGCGGGAGAACATCCGCGTAGATGAACTGATCAACGATCTTCTCGAGGAGCACAAGGTCAATGGGCGCAAGAGTACTTCTGACGCCGAGGCCCGCTGGCGGTTGCACCTGCTGCCCTTCTTGACTCGCAGACGTGCAACAGATGTGACGACCGACCTGGTTCGTCGCTACATCGGTCTAAGGCAGCAGGAAGGCGCAGAGAACGCAACCATCAACCGAGAACTATCACTGCTTAAACGCGCATTCAATCTGGCGCGAGAGTGCACGCCATCCAAGGTCCGAATCGTGCCTTACATCCCGATGCTTAAAGAGTCGAACGTTCGTAAGGGTTTCGTCGAATGGGAACAGTACGACCGCCTCGCGGGTGAGTGCGCGCAAGTTGGCCTCTGGATGCGCGCCCTGGTGGAGGTGGGATCCACCTACGGCTGGCGTCACGCCGAGCTCGCATTTCTACGCGTCGGCCAGTTGAGTCTCATCGCCGGCTCAATTCGACTGGATCCCGGTACCACTAAGAATGATGAAGGTAGAGAAGTGGTCATGACCAAGCCGATACGCGAGCTGCTGATGCAATGCGTTCAAGGCAAGGGGCCTGATGATTACGTGTTCACCCGCGACGACGGCCGACCCGTCCGCGACTTCCGGGGCACTTGGGCTAAGGTCTGCTGCGCCGCCGGTCTCGGAGAGCTGGTCTGCCCGAAGTGCGAACAGGCGCCTGACGAGGGCCACTGCAATGCTTGTTCACGCAAATGGAAACGCAATGACCTCAAGTATGTCGGGTTGATCTTCCACGATCTCCGGAGGACGGCGGTGCGCAACATGGTGCGAGCCGGCGTGCCCGAGCGTGTCGCCATGACCATCAGCGGACACAAGACTCGGAGCGTGTTCGATCGCTACCACATCGTTTCCCGGTCCGACATCGCGGATGCGGCGCGGAGAGTTGAGGCGAGTCAGGAGCGCGACGCGGCGGCTCAGAAAAAATCCGACGCGGCCTGTTTCGGGCAGAACTCGGGCAGAGTTGCACCAAAAATGGGAAATGCTCGCTCAGCAGCTTTCCCCGCTTCCCTTCCTAACTAGCTTTTCTTCGTGTGGGTTGGACTGGTGCCGGGAGGGGGAGTTGAACCCCCAAGGGCCGAAGCCCGGCGGATTTTGAGTCCGCTGCGTCTGCCAGTTCCGCCATCCCGGCTTTCTCAACTTAAGTCTTTGGCAGGTAATGACCTAGTTGATGATGGGTGCTGCGACTTTCGAATGCGCCGATTCATCGGTGTCCGTTCTGGTGTCACTTGGCGCAGCCAGTGCAGCACCAGTATCGCATAGCCGCTGCACTGCCGCCAATTGGTGCTTAGGGGCCAAATGAGCATATCTAACCGTCATCTGGATAGTCTTGTGTCCCATTAGCTCCTGGACTGTTCGCAAGTCAACACCAGCCATCACCAGACGACTGGCGAATGTGTGGCGCAAGCAATGCCAGGTAAAGTCCTTTAAGCCCGCCGCTTTCACCGCGGGATCAAACCACTCCCGTGGGGAAACCAGCCTCTGTCCATACTTGTTTAGAAACACGAAGGGTTGGTCATTACAACACTTCCGAGCGCACTTAGCGCTGCCAAAGCCTCGTCGTTCAACGGGACGTGGCGGAGTTCGCCGTTCTTGCTCAGGGGAATGGTCAGAGTCCGACGATCAAAATCTATGCAATCCCATGCCAGACCGTATTGTTCACTCAGCCTGAGTCCGGTGTGTAGAGCGAGATCCAGCTGCGGCAGATGTTTAAGCCATTTCTCAAGCATGACCTTCCGCAATGCATCTTCTTCTTTGGCGGAAAGGAAGCGAATTCTGCCATTGTTCTCCTTCCTTTGACGAACCAATCGCGCGGGATTGAGCTTTACCTTCCCGTTTTGCATGGCAAGGCGGTACGCCAAAGAGAGCAGAGCGCGATATCTATTCAAGGTGGCGGGCTTTAGGGTCGATTTGGCCGACAGCCAACGCTCGATTTCTTGTGGAGACACCGATTCCGCCGGGCGATCGCTAAGCCAGTCCGTCAATTTTGCCATTCTGATCTTGTCATCACCGTAGCTACGTTTGTGCGCAGCAGAGTATTCGAGTGTGTCCTTGGCAAGCTCACTGAAAAGGACCTTCCGAGCACGCAATTTCTCCGGCAACTTCCGCCCCTCGAGAGCCTCGGTCTTGCGCTTCCGGTACAGATCAGTGGCCGCACTCTTGCGGCCCGCTTTCTCACGACGCTTCCGACCATCCGCGTCGAAATAGCAAATCCACCAGATTCCCGTTCCCGGAACTTTTGCTCGTAGGTGCATTTCAAACGTCGCTTTACTTTCTGGTCTTTCCGCAGTCTCTCAGGAAAGATTGTTTCAACCAGCGTTTGATTCATCTCCTTCCAAACGCGGCCTAACTTTCCTGGAGAGACCCTGAACTTCGAGACCGTTCCCATCGATAGGAACCCATCGGTCACGGAAGAGATGCCATCGATAGCGCACGTTTGTACGTGCGTTTTTTGGTATCGCGCTAAGCTCCCGTCCCGACGAACAAAATCTAAGATAATCGAACAGCGATCGGTCTCCAACCCCATTTGGTGTTGCGATGGCCGATCAACGAGCGTTCTTACGAGTTCGCGCAGTCCACGTTTATAGTCCGCAGTGAAATCAGCGTACTTCTTATCCCGCAAGAAAATAGGAAGAGGTGTTTCTTCCAGCAAAACTGGAAGAATGATTTGCCGCTTTCGGGCAGCCTCCATTGTGTATGCGGCATTTAGTTCTCGCCGGAGCCAAGCGCTCCTCAGAGCTTGCCGGGACAGAGCGATCAAGACAAAATCAGCTCTTTCTAAACCCCTTTCTATAGATTCCCGCAGCGAATCACCAACCCGGACTCGCTCCTCGTCTAACCAGACTTCAACACCATAGCGCCGCAAGTCTGACGTAAGCCTGCGCAGAAGGGGCTTGTCAGGCGTCGCGTGGCAGATGAAGACTGTGGTTACTTTTGGCATGGTTCGTGTCCGCGCCGCTAGTGGGAGCGCGAGATGACCTCAGGCTTTACTGCACCGGATCAACCTTGCCCGCCCGGGGACCGGGCCAATTCCTCCAGCACCTTGCAGCGCTCGATTAAGGAAATGAACTCGCCCGAATCGCCCACCACGGCGAGATAAGGCGCGGTCAAACCTACGACCTTGCGAACTTTCTCCTCAGTGCTGGTACTCTGCGGAATTCGCTCGGTTAAAATTACGCCATCGAAGTCGCGCAGTAAGAGGTCTGCATCAATCCAAGCTCCGTACTCCTTGCTCGTGCCAACTTGCACCCAGAACTCATCGGGTCTCTCGGGTAGGAACGTAGGGTAATTGGCTTCTGCCGTCACATTGGGGAAGGTCGCTGCTCCCTTCCAACTATCTTTGAGAAGCAGAACGTACTCTTGGGCCACAACGGCCGCAAGGTCTTTATCCAGCATGCCGAAACCCTGAGTTGTGATTGGCTTCAACGGTGTAGGGGGTGTAGGGACAGGCAGAGGTTGCCACAGCTGATCTTTATAAGCCTTGGCAAAAATCCGCTCCAGCCAGGGGTAGCGTCGCGCTAGAGTCCAGCGGATATCCTCGATCGCGATCGTCCCTAGATATTGACGTGGACCGCCGCTGCCGCTCACAAACACGAAGCAGCGCACGCCACGCACCAGACGCAACATGACAGCGAAAATAAAAAGCCTTGAGATGAGCCAACTCTGACCGGTCCCGAGATCAATAATTGCGTACGAATGGGGCACCGGGCGCCCCTGCAACGCATTCTTGAGCGTCTGGCTGTAGCTGTCGTTGGCTAACCGCTGCGAATCCATGCTGCCGAACGAGGTGGCGTCAGAACTCAACTGAGCGCTTGGGGTCTTGGCCAGTTCGAGTTCGATCCCTGCAATAGAAATCTTCGAAAGCCTGCCTCCGACGGTGGACAGGAACCTAGCGATCGGTTTGCGAAATATAATTAACGCGACGAGCGCGAGAAAACCCCAGATGGCAGTGCCTCCGAAAGCCAGTATTGCTTCGGGCAAGTGCGAGGAAGGCGGATCCAGTCGGGAGATCTGGACCTCAGTCGGTCCCAGCATGATTCCGCCGATCAGCATGGCGGGGAATTATAGTCCAGAACCCGCTGGGCGCAAGCAGTGGATTGCGAACAACTGTTTTGCGAACGGCCTTTGCTCTAGGCCGCAGCGGGCAGCAACGGCCCCGAATGAGCCAGCTATTATCTTGCTCTTTAAGATCGCTAGGCATACCCTCTACGATTATGGGTAGACGCTGCGGTGCGTTCGGAGTGCCTCCTTTGGTTGGATGTCAGGGGCAGATAAGTTCGTCACACTGAACAAACACTAGCAGCGTCGGTCTTGCCTAATCGACCCTGCCGGGTGAGTGTGCCCCAGCTAGTGGTTCGATTCTCTAAACATCCCTGCTCGCTTTAGCCAGTCCACATCGAGCTGGCGACAATCTTCGACCGTTAATGTGGATGTCCACTTTGGTCGGCCCATGGCAGAATTCACCTTCGAGCGCTTCGACAAGGGGATCAATTCCCTGTGGGGCAGACATGAGTCCGGTCAAAAAGCCCAATTGCCCTGGATACGGCAGGGTTCGATTTCCCTCACGCTAATCCTATGTAACTAAATGAAAGCAAAAGCCATTACAATTAATATCGGAGCTGATGAGCCATATTGACTATTATAGCCATTATGGCTATAATAGCTTACAAGGTTGGTGAGAAGTGATAGCCACAGGATATCCAAAAGGTCGCGTTCTCATTGTAGATGCCAAGCCCTCGATCCTGGAGTCTTACAGCCGGTGTTTAACCGACGCAGGGTTCGAAGTGGCCGGAGCCTCAGAGACCGTCGAGGCGTTACGCCGCAATGAGACTGGCTTGTTCGACGTTATTTTCAGCGACCTTTTGATGCCGGAAACTGAGGGTTTGAAATTTCTTCGTCGCATTCAAGTGCAATCTCCGCACGTGCCCGTATTCGTCATGTTGGACGCGCAGGATAACAGAATCGCGGTGCAAGCCACCGAGGCGGGAGTAGTGCAATCCCTAGTTAAGCCCATTGAACCGAAAGTACTTAAGGAGTTAGCAGCTTACGGCGTTCGCCTCAACCGTACGCGCCAGAGTAAACAAAGCCACATGGTGCCTTTCCGCAACTCTCGCGGCGAGCGTACCGAGGCGGCTTCTGTTAGCGCGACAGAAGCGAAGAACGAGTTTGGCCGGGTCCTCGAAAGTGCTATTCAGGGCGGCTTGATGTTCATCACCAAGTACGAAGCTGCGAGAGCAGTTCTAATGTCTGTTGAAGAATTCTACGCTCTTTCGAGTGCCGCCGAGGTTAAGCTCAACACGCTGAGTAGTAAATTCGATGCGCTTCTTGCTCAAATGCAGACGTCAGAATCTCGCGCGGGCATGAAAGCCACATTCGACGCAACGCCTGAGCAGATGGGAAAGGCTGCTGTAGCAGCTCTGCGCACGCGTGACTGATGCAGCTCAAATCCCATCCATCTATGTAATAGCGGGAACCAATGGGGCTGGAAAGAGCAGCTTAGCGGGCGCAATGTTATTGCAACAAGGCGGCAACTATTTCAATCCCGACGAGGCAGCAAGCCAGATTTTATCTGCCAATCCGGGGATCACTCGATTGCTGGCGAATAGCGAAGCATGGTACGAGGGAAAACGACTCTTGGAACGCGCAGTCGCCGAACGACTCTACTTCGCCTTCGAGACTACGCTTGGAGGGAAAACAATCACCGGTATCATACACGAAGCGCTGTCGAGGGGACTCGAGGTACGCATGTTGTACGTGGGCTTGAGCAGTCCGGATCTCCACATCGCGCGCGTGCGTTCCAGAGTCACGAGAGGCGGGCATGATATTCCGGTGGCAAAGATCCTCGAGCGGTATAACAGAAGTCTCGTGAACCTGATCAAGCTTGTCCCGATGTTGACTGAACTCAAGGTGTACGACAACAGCAAAGAAGCCGATCCAAACACGGGCGCTGCTCCACAACCGGTACTGATCCTCCACTCGGAGCGCGGCAAGATCGTGAGCCGGTGCGAGTTGAGCGATGTTCCGCAGTGGGCCAAGCCAATCGTTGCGGCAGCGATGTAGCATTCGCATGTGAGTTAGTGAAGGTGTGGTTCAACGAACAAAGCTGTCCGCCAAACAAAATCCATGAGTCCCCAGTCGTAACCCACAAACTTCACTGAGCGCCAAAGGTTCGGAATCGCTGGATTTTCTTTAGAAATTCTTGAAGATAACGTTCTTTCACGTTGGGGATTCTGTCGCAAAAAAGGCGAGCCTTCGTTCCGAAGCTCTTCCTGAACACCTTGTTAGAATGAAAATAGTGATGAAGAAAGTTTGCCACCAGACTGATACCGCGCGGAGAGACAGAGCGTGAACAGTTTTACGCAGAACGAGCTTGCCTCGCGTCTTGGGCTGTTGGACGATGACATGAAGAGCCAGGGTATTCCTTTACGGTTTCGGCCACTGGAATGCTTCAAAAGACTGTACGGCCCAATACCCGACGGCGATCTACGCACTAGCTTGTTCGACTCAATAGCCTCATGGTTCGTAGATCGCTATGGTAAGCGCGCTACGTGGGACCAAGTCTTAGGGCGTATTCCTGTATTCATTAGAGGCGAGCTGTACTTTGTTCAGGTCCCGTTTGTAAGCGAACAGACAATTGTCACGCTTACGGACCGAATCGATGACCTCCCGATTGAAGTCGCAAAGAGCTTTACGAATGACGAATTCCACGAACTTGCGCCTAAAGTAACTGCAGCGACGGAGGCATTGCAAAAGCTTTACACCCTGCATGTGGACGATCACATCTTGGACGACGCACAACGGGAACTGGCTTGGCGGGCGTTTTTTGATCTTGAGCATGCTACGGTGTCTCTCAAGGAAACTGGCGACACACAGAATGCGATCTTCCACAGCCATGCCGCTGCGGAGAAGTTTATGAAAATCGCGCTGATGAGAGCAGGCGTAGGGGAAGATCCAAAACGTCTAGGGCATGATCTACCCAAGATCTTTAAGCGACTGGTGCAGACGCAGCGAAGATTTGACTGGTTAGAATGCTCAGTCCAAGCTCTTCAGGACTCTGCACCTAGCATGGAGATTCGATATTCTGGCGTAGGGCGAACGGTGCAGGAAGCCGTTACGGCATATAACGCCGCGCTGCACGTCTGTGAAGCTTTGGCTGGAGTCTGGATGTTCGACGCTGCAAGAGGATCGTCCGAAGCCAGGTTCGTGATCGGGCGATTCTACATTGATTCTGGACACAGGACCTATCACTGCGAGAACTTCCCGGATTCCGATACCGCTTGCCTTACCCTGTTTATGCGCGCTCCTAGTCGTACCTTGTTCATGGCGGAAACGGTCGTGAAGAACTTGTACAGCAGCTTTTACCTCGAGGTGACACTAGCGCACGAGATCAGAACCCTCCAGGAACGGTTCGATTTCCATGTGAGGAACAAGGGCCGGGAGGTCACGCATGAGGAGATTGGTCTGAAAATGGCATCGGGACCAGAAGGTACCTATGCGACAGCAGTCGATACGGTAGAGATCGAATCGCGGCCTAGCAAGCGGAGGCGTGACTAGGGTGCAGCGGAGCATTTACCCCATTCGCACGATTGGCAAGGTCTTGCGCAACTGGTGAGCGTTTCGGACAAAAGCTGAAGCACGTCACGACGATTCGATTGTTATTCGATCCCAGTAGGGTCGCGGAGAAGGGGCGGTACGCATAGACGTGCAGGCTGGCGCTTACAACCTAACGCCTTCGGCTTCGCAATATTCGTCTCAGCCGCGTGTTGAGTCCCGATTCCTATTGGGAATTTTCCGGGAACATGTCCATCGTAGACACGTCTGTGTTCTTATCATTTGTAACCAACATCAATGATTCCCTCTTTATGTCTTTGAGGAGTTGTTGGAGCTCACCTGCTCTCGGAAACCTTGTGCAGGCTTCGTTAACAATTCCAATCAGCCTTGCGAGAAATCTCTCTTTTTCCGGCCGGATATGGGTACCTCGCCGCGCCCACGAAAGTCCCTGGCTTCCGAGGACGTGGTATGGGTATGAGTCCGCGACGCCCGATCTGCCTATAAGATCCTCAAGCAACAGGGTCGCCTCTTCGACAAGAGCAGGAGCTTCAATCGAAACCGGATGATCAAGTGCCTTCTTAAACAGGAGGTATCCCCACTCCGTCTGAACGAAAGGATCGTCAGGTGCCAGTCCACGTGCTTGATTGAGAAAGTTCTCGGCCAAAGGTGCATCGCCGAACTCAACTTCAAGGCTTCCCCTCTGGAGCCAATAATGATAGTCCCAAGACAACAAGGACTCGAGGCTTCCATAAAGGTTGCGCGCAGCCTCGGGGTAAATGGAGCGGGCTAAAAAATCGTGGTTCAGCAACGTTCTTAACATTCTCCACGGCCTTGCAGAACGTCTCATACTTGGGCCGACTTTGGTTGCAACTGCGAAGGTCAGACCTTCCAGAACGTCCCGGAGTTCACCAGTCCTCTTGAGCTCATCTAACAAGAGATCGGCAATGACGCGATGTCTAGCACGGACAGAATTGTCATCTTCCAGCTGCGTAATAACATGGCGGCGAATTAATTGATCGAGCACGTTCAGGGAAGCGTTAGTCTGATCCCCCGATGCAACCAGAATCTCTTCTTTTGTAAGTTTGAACCTGAAGGCTGAAGCAACTGCCACGAGAGCGTATACTTGCCGTCCCTCCACCGGAAGATCGCCCAACTCTTCCACCGCTTTCTCCTTAAACGGAGCACCTGAGGTGGCCTGAATCATCGCCACCAGCAGTTGCCTACCTGCCTGACTCCTAAACATTATCTCCTGCTCTGAACGTGACTTGCCTTTGAGAACTCCGAGTCGATTCTCTCGATCAAGCACGTCCAGCAGCTTTCCTATATCCGCGTCCGTCAGATGCGGTATTACGATCTCGTAGTACGGTAAACCCTTCAGGAGTGTGGCATCGAGCGCTCGATCTACTTTTCCGGAGCGAATACCCAATAATATGAAATGCCCAGCCCTGGCCGATGAGATTTCCCGGACAAGGTGGCTCAGCTCCGCACCGAACAGGTCGGCATCGTCGTGGTGAGGCGGTCGCTCTGTTGTGGTCGCGAGGGAACTATGACGATGTGCTTCGGTGGGAGCGATCATGGAACGCGCTAGGTCAAGCAAATACGGTCTCTCTGCGCTGTGGCTATGCCATTCGGACCATCAACCTTCAGCGAGACAACGATTATTTCCTCATGATGTGCGCAGCACACTCCGCTGTGATTCTTCCGGCTGGCATTCCAGACGTGTCCAGCAAACAACGCCAGGAACATACAAAAGCTGAGTTAAAACAGGTGTTGCTCGAAGCAGAGCGGCTAGTTCAAAGGGACACGAGCCTGCGCTATCCCGAGTGGCAAGGCCACTATCGAGTCGCCCTGCTGGAAACTGACCGTAACAGACTCTTCAAAGAGGTAGAAGTCGCAGAAGCCGCCGTTCTCACACGGCTTCAAGCGTTGCCACCCGAGACAAACAGCCGCGCCGAACGAGCTCAACTTATGCACGCTTGGAGCGGTTTGCAAATGATTAAGAGAAGGAAGTTGGGGTTTCTCGAGTAGGGCGCAGCCAGCGATTTCTCCGCCTGGAGGGGTGATCTCAAGAGTACGGAACCGCTGCGCAAGAGAGTTCTCCCGCAAGGAAAGACACGTCGCAGGATTTCCGCGGTTCGATCGGAGCGGGTAGTAGATGCGGTGCGATTTCTCGAAGCATTGTAAGACTCAAGGACGCTTGCGAACGTCGACGGGCCGTGCTTTTGCCTGCTCGCTGGCTATATACAGCGCCTTAGCGGCATCTGCATTGTCCGGATCGAGTCGCAACACTTCGCGCAGTTCCACAACTCCATCTTGCCACCGGCCAAGCCGGCATAGTGCGAGCGCATAATTTAACCGAAAGCCGAAGCCGGTGGGGTCCAGATCAAGAGCAGCCCGGTACTTGGCCAGAGCTGTCTGGATGTCCCTTGATTTCTCAAGTTTTATTCCTTCGCTGTTCAGGACAGATGCGGTTAGGCCCACTTCTGAGGCCCGGTCACTTTGATGTTGTAGTTCAGTCATTCGCTCCTCGATAGGTTTTGCCTCCTCCAGTCGCCCCGTTTTACGTAAGGCAAGCATCAGATTGTAGTGGTATCGCCAATCAAATTTTCGGAAATTGGCAAGTAACCGGGGTAGTGCAGTTGCGTTCCGGTCAACCCTATAACCTGGCAGTAGCTGGCGACGTAGCCAACATCGGGAACCACGCTTCTTTTTGGAACTACGCCCGGCCGAACATCGTAGGAGATCCAAACCCGGCCCATCGGACGGTAAACCAGTGGTTCAACCCGAGCGCCTTCGCGGTACCATCGTTCTCCTATGGGGATTTCGGACGAAACGTCTTGCGGACAGCTTCCGTGTATAACGCGGATTTCTCTGTATTCAAGAATTTCCCGATCAGCGAAACATTTCTCGTTTCCTTTCGGGCGGAATTCTTCAACGCTTTCAATATTCAGAATTATGGCGCCCCCAACACCTTGATCGGTAGCGCTGGAGCCGGACAGATTACTTCCAACGTGCTTCCGCCACGGCAGATCCAATTTGGCCTGCACTTGGGCTTCTGAGGCGGATCGAACCGCGCTGCCATGAATGACCGGAGATGTGAGACGGGGATCGCAGTACCCTGCGCTCTTGTGCGTTTCAGTATAGAAAAAAGGGTCTTGAGTCCACTGGGTCTGCCGGTTCCGCCATCCCGGCTTGGGTCGCAAGCTGCGGAAATCAAGCCTAATCGATGATTTGGGCCTGGGCAACTTGCGTGCTTGGAGACCGCTTGATCCCGGCCGCAGATCCAATCGCCCGCACGGGGATGGATCGGACTAGTGTGCCAGCCCGAGATAATTTCCGTACCCCACGATGACAGTGGAGCCCACTAGCAGAGCCAAGGCCAGGGCCAGCA
>WNEZ01004155.1_pt1 | contig 13110 bp, 14 predicted proteins | sample 5400521 | NCBI WGS metagenome assembly WNEZ01 (sample SAMN13153339, study PRJNA577476) | soil metagenome | isolation source: 120 cm saprolite under Douglas fir tree site 2 hole 1 replicate 1 | place: USA:California | collected 2015-04-18 | reverse complement strand
CCTCACGTGAAAGTGGCGTGTCCGGCCGACGTAGTTCCCCGGCACGATCGTCTCGAGACGATAGCGTCCCTGATCGTCGGTGAATTGGTGGCCGCGCAGTCGGTAGCCGGCGTTGTCGTACGCTCCGTTGCTGTCAGCGTGCCAGACGTCGATCAGCGCGCGCGGGACCGGCTGGCAGCTCGTGGACAGGACCACGCCGGCCACGACGATCCTCACTCCACTGATCCCAGGCTCCAGAAGCGACTCCCGCCTCGGCGAGTCCGGCTTGAAGTAGGGGCCCTCGGTCTGCCGGGGCGTCGGCTGCGGAGCGTCGGGACAACTCGGCGTCGGCCGGAGTGGCTGCGCCTGCGCCGTGACCGCCGTCCAGATCCCCGCCAGCGCCGTCGACATCACGGCGACCAGTCTGAAAAACCCGCGACGCGACGTCGTTGGAACTGCTCTCATGTCGCCACCCCTCCCAGGCCCGATTCCGGTAACTACCCTAGTGACTGGCTCCCGCCGCTGTCAAACGGCGCCGCCGGCGCCAAAACCTCCTGGCCCCCACCCCGGGGCGGCGTTAGGATCTCAAAGAGTGGGCGAGCGAACTGGAGGCACTGACATGAGCATCTTCAAGGCTCTGGCGGTCAAGGACGTCGACGAGGCGACCCAGGCGATCCCCTTGATCGACGTCGGTCCTGCGTTCCGCGCGGAGCCCGGGGCGCTCGAAGGCGCGGCGCGCGACGTGCGGCGCGCCTGCGAGACGGTCGGCTTCTTCTACCTGGCCGGCCACGGGGTGCCGCAAACGCTGATCGACGCGGCCTTCGCGGCATCCCGCGAGTTTCACGCGGTACCGCTCGACTCGAAGCTCCGGCTCAAGATCAATGAGAACAATATCGGATACCTCGCCGTGAACGAGAGCATGCAGCGACACTCGACCGTCCACAAGGCGACCCGGCCGAATTTCAACGAGAGCTTCTTCATCAGCCACGACCGGAGCGCCGATCACCCGGACGTCGTCGCCGGCACGCCCCTGCGCGGCAAGAATCAGTGGCCCGAGGGCCACGAGCGAATGCGGGCGGCGATGGTGGCGTACTTCAAGACCCTGGAGGGACTCGGCGAGCGCCTGCTCCCGGTCCTCGCGCGTTCCCTCGCGATGCCCGCGGACCACTTCGGCCAGTTCTTCCGGAACGAGGCGCACATCAATCTCCGCTTCCTGCACTACCCGCCCCAGGAGACGCACGACGCGGAGCAGTTCGGGCAAGGGCCCCACACGGACAACTCGTTCATCACGATGCTCGCGCGAGAGGACGTTCCGGGCCTTGCCGTCCGTCTGCCGAGCGGCGAGTGGATGGCGCCCCCGGTGATTGCGGGGACCTTTCTGGTGAATCTCGGCAACATCATGAAGCGGTGGTCGAACGACCGCTTCCTGTCGACGCCGCACGGGGTGCTGAACGACTCGGGGAAGGACCGGTACTCGATCGCGTTCTTCTACAGCCCGAACGTCGATTCCGTCATCGAGTGCTTACCGACGTGCGTGAGCGCCGGCGACCCGCCGCGCTATCCCCGCGCCGTCTATCGCGACCTCGTGCTGGAGTTCTACAACGCCAACTACTTCCACCGAAAGGACTACGCGGGCGCCGCGGCAGGGAGCTGACGAGAGCTCGGATCTGGATCCCGGTCTTCCTGGTGAACGCTTCGAACGCTGCTTCCTGACCGTAGTGGCGCGCGGAGTAGACGAGCAGCTCGGCCGCCTGCGTCGCACCGGCCGGGGCCAGCTCGAGGCCGAGTACCAGCGCGATCAGTCCGAGGGCTACGACACCGGCAGGACGGTTGACTCTTCCCGGGCGCTATTTCAGAACTTCCTTCCGACCTTGATCGGTGGACCCCGGTATAGTCGTCGGGTGCGTGACTCCTGGAGCCGATCTGTGCTGGCGGAAGACGTCGAGCTGACACCGCTCGCCCTGGGGGAAGGCGACGTCGAAGTGTCCTTACTGGACGTGACACGACTGGCCGACACGGAATCGAAGGCCTTTCGGTTTCTGACTCCCGAGGAGCACGAGGAATACGAGCGGCTGCGGCATCCCTCGCGCCGCCGGGAGTGGCTTGCGGCACGGGTCTGCCTCAAGACCATGCTCCTGCGGTGTCGGCGCCTCGGCGATCCGCGGGAGTGCGCCATCGTGAAGGACAGTCGCGGGCGGCCCCGACTCTCCTTCGCACCCGGGTTGCCCGCCCACCCTGGGTACGACTGCTCTCTGTCTCACAAGGGACGTTTCGCCTGTGCCGGAGCCTCGAGCACGCCCGCCATCAGAATCGGTATCGATGTGGAGGAAGTGTCGCCACGTCTGCTGAGTCTGGCCAATGCGTTCGCTCATGACCGCGACGTCGTGATCGGATCACGGCCCCCGGAGGAACGCCTGACGATTCTCTGGGCGCTGAAGGAGGCCTGCGCGAAGGTGCTGGGCAACGGCCTGGCTATGGCGTTCCGCGATGTGACCTGCGAGGAGACGGCGCCCGGGCGGCACCGGGTCACGACCGCCGATGGCCTGGAATTGCGGGGACGGCACATCGTGCACGAAGGGTACGTCGTCGCGCTCTGCGTCGGAAGGACTCCCGGCTGAGAACCCTCGTGCGGCTTCAGCCGCGCCGTCCGCCCGTCATCATCCGCAAGAACGCCGGCGACAGCCGCGGATCGAGCGTGTCGCGGATGCCGTCTCCGAGCAAGTTGAACGCCAGCACGGTCACGGTGATGGCCAGGCCCGGGAAGAAGGCCAGCCACCACGGGGGCACGAGCGCGGTGATCGAGTCGGCCAGCATGTTGCCCCAGGTCGGCGTCGGCGGCGGCACGCCGACTCCCAGGAAGCCGAGCGCGGCCTCGATGACGATCGCGACGCCGAGGTGCGTCGTCGCCAGGACCAGATAGGGGGCGACGCACTGGGGCAGGACGTGGAAGGTCATGACCCGAAGCGAGGAAGCCCCGCTCGCCCGCCCCGCCTCGACGTATGGCATCTCGCGCACCGACAGCGCCACCGAGCGAATCACCCGCCCGCCGAAGGGGATGCGCGTGATGGCGATGGCGAAGATCACCGCCGGCAGCCCTGTCCCGATGGCCATGGAGATGGCCATGGCGAGAATCAGGTCGGGAAACGATTGGAGGATCTCCATGATGCGCTGGCTCACGAGGTCGAAGCGCCCGCGCAGATAGCCGCAGGCGACGCCCCACAGCGAGCCGACCGTCGTTCCCATGATCACGGCGGAGAACGCCACGAACAGCGACGTGCGGGCGCCGTAGATCACACGGCTCAACGTGTCGCGGCCGACCTGGTCGGTGCCGAGCAGGCTCTGAGCGTCGGGCGGCCTGTTCATGCGCCGGAAGTCCGCCTTGAGCGGGTCGCGGGGCGCGAGCAAGGGCGCCGCCAGGGCGACGAAGAGGATCACGACGCCGACGAAGCCGCCGAGCGCGGACAGGGTGTTACGGCGTGCGAAGCGGGCCAGCTCGACGAGCACGGATGTCATCACGGGCCTAGCTGTAGCGGATGCGCGGGTCGAGCCACGCGTAGCTGAGGTCGACCAGGACGTTGACGGCGACGAAGATTACGGCGTAGAGCAGGACGAGGTTCTGCACGACGATAATGTCGCGCTCGATCACCGCGATGACGAGCGCGCGCCCGAGGCCGGGCACGCCGAACGCCTGCTCGACCGCCACCGAGCCACCCAGCACGAAGCCCAGCAGCACGCCGGAGATGGTGATGACCGGCAGGAGCGCGTTGGGCAGCGCGTGTCGAAGCACGACCAGGCCTTCGCCAAGCCCCTTTGCCCGTGCCGTCCGCACGAAGTCCTCGCTGATGACCTCCAGCAGGCACGAGCGCGCCATGCGGGCGATGTAGGCTCCCTGCGCCAGTCCGAGGACGATGCCGGGCCCGATGACGATCTGCAAGTTTTCCCACGGGCTCTGCCAGAAGTGGACGATCACGATGGGCGCCTTGTAGCCGAACCAGAACAGCAGCGCCAGGACGATGAGCATGCCGAGCCAGAAGCCCGGGATGGCGATGAACAACACCGACAACGCGCGCGCGACGCCGTCCGGAAGGCTGTTCGGCTTGAACGCGCTCAGGATCCCCACGGGAAGACCGACCAGCCAGGAGACGATGAGGGCCAGCACGCCGATCTCCGCGCTGATCGGGCCGCGGTGCGCGATCAGCGCGGTTACGGTGTCGCCCCGGAAGAACGACTTGCCGAGACGCCCGGCTCCGATGTCGCCGAGCCAGCGGACGTACTGTACGGGCAGAGGGTCGCTGAGCCCGAGGTCGGCCATGATGCGCGCGCGGTCGGCCGGCTTCATCGACGCGTGGCCCTCGACGCCGAGGATGGCCACCAGCGGATCTCCCGGAAGGACCCGAAGGATCACGAAGACGCTGAGCGAGACGCCGAGCAGTGTGACGGCGGCGTACACCGCGCGACGCGCCAGGTACTTCCGCACGCGCTAGGCGCCGGCCCTCAGCCCAGCCAGACCTGGTCCCATCGCACGACGTCGTAAATCCCGAAGTACGTGGACGGATTCTGCCCGTGGACCTTGTTGTACCAGGCGTCGTAGATCTGCTCGTAGGACACCGGGATCAGCGGCGGATCGTTTTCCAAGATGTCCTCCGCCTTGCGGACCATCGCCTTGCGTTTGCTGTCGTCCAGCTCGCGCTCGATCTGGTAGGCGAGGTCGTGGAAGCCGGGGTTCGTCCAGTACGAGTAGTTCTGCGGGCCGTCCTTGCCGTACCAGGCGCTGAAGTAGTCGGACGGATCCATTAGCGTGGAGACGATGGCGCTGATACCCAGATCGAAGTTGCCGCCGCCGACCTCGTCGAACCACTGCGAGATCTGCACGACTCTCAGATTGCACTCGATGTTGATGTGCTCCTTGAGCATGGCCTGGATGGCGACCGCCCAGAGCTTGAAGGTGTTGGCGTCGCGCACCACGAAATCGAGCCCTTTGATGCCCTGGCCGTAGCCCGCCTCCTTCATGAGCCGGCGCGCCTCCTGCACCGCGGGCTTGATGTCCTTCTGATAGCCCAGCTTCTTCTCCAGCTCGGCGAGCGGTGTGGACATTTCGTGGAACGGATAGACGAAGCCGCCCACCTGCATGGGCGCCGTGTCCTTGACCACCTCGACCAGGGTATGTCGATCCATCGCGAGGTGCATGGCCCGGCGCACGCGGATGTCAGCGAGCGGCTTCTTCTTCATGTTCATCCAGACAGCCTGGATCACGCTTTGATTGAAGGCCGCCGCCGTCACCCCCGACATCCCCTTCGCCTTGCGCCAGGACACCGGGTCCAAGAGGCGGGCGTAGTCGAGCTTCCCGGAAAGAAAGGCCGAGCCCAGTTCTGCCGAGAACGGCGGCATGTGGTAGACCTCGAGCCGATCGACCAGCGGCAGCCCCTTGTTCCAGTAGTCCGGGTTCCGCTCCATGATCCAGACTTCCTTGTCCTTCCGCGAGACGTGCTTGAAGGGCCCAGTGCCCGGATAGGTCATGACCTGGCGGAGATTGCCCTGGTTATCGTCGAGCGTCTTCTTCCGTACGATGATGTTCCAGCCGCTGGCAAAGGCGCCCAGCATGAAGGCCTTCGGCCGCGGCTCGGTGAGCCGGAACTCGATCTTGTGGGGATCCACCACGACGATGTCGCCTACCGTGGCGAAGAGGGGCGTACGCGGAATGACCACGCCCTTGGGCGGATGCACGATACGATCGTACGTCGCCTTGACGTCGTCGGCGGTGAAGTCGGCGCCATCGTGGAACTTCACGCCCTTGCGGAGGTGGAAGGTGTACTTCTTGCCGTCCGGTGAGATCTCCCACTTCCAGGCGAGGTCGGGGATGACCGTCTGTCCGTCCTTCGGACTGCGCCGCAGCAGCGTGTCATACATCGGGCTCTGGGCCCCGATGTTGGCCACGGTGCCGGACTGGTGAACATCGAAGTGAGCCGGGGCCGTGTGGACCCCGTAGCGGAGCGTGCCGCCGCGCTTGGAGGCCGGGTCGGGTCGAACCGTGGCGTCCTGCGCGGCGGCGGACCCGGGCGCCTGAAGCCGCGACGCGATGACCGCACCCGCGCCAGCGGCGCCCGCTCGCTTCAGGAACGTCCGGCGGTCAACGCTGAAATGTCGCTCCGGCTCACTCGTGTGATCGCTCATGCTCGCCTCCTGTCGGTCAACCCCTGGCTGCAATTCCCTCGCGGACTTTGAGGCTTCCGGACGATAGCAGAAGTCCGTGAAAAAGACCATTACCCGCCGCGTGGTCGGCGCGATTCTCCCGTGGCGAGCTCGGCGCGCACCAGACGCGCGCCCGCCACCAGCGCCTCGAGCTTGGCGACGGCGCGGTCGCGCGGCAGATACTTCATCCCGCAATCCGGTGCCGCGACCAGACGCTCCGGCGGCACGTACGCCAGTGCCTGCCGGATGCGGCCGGCCACGACCTCCGGAGTCTCGACGTTCGGATCGCCCAGGTCGAGCACGCCCAGGACGACGGTCTTCGACGGCAAGGAGCGCAGGATGGCGCAATCGAGCCGTGGCTGGGCCGCCTCGATCGAGACGTGTGTCGCGCGACAGCGCTCCAGCTCGGGCAGGTATGAGTAGCCGCTCGGTTTCTCGCGTACGGTGTGCGCGTAGCCGAAGCAGAGATGCACGACGGTCGGCCCGGCGATCCCGTCCAGCGCGCGGTCGATGGCCGTCACCCCGTACTCGCGTGCGCGGTCCGGCCACGCCTGGAGGTAGGGCTCGTCGAGCTGCACGAAATCGGCGCCGGCGGCCTTGAGATCGCGCAGCTCCTCGTTGACGACGGCGGCATAGGCCAGCGCCAGGCTCGCCGCGTCGGGATAGTACTCGTTCTGAGTCAGCGCGGTCAGCGTGAACGGCCCGGGCACGGTGATCTTGATCGGGCGGTTCGTCTCCGCGCGCAGGAACGCGGTGTGGCGCGCGAGCACCGGCTTCGGGCGCGTGATCGGACCCACCGCCCGCGGCACCGGCGTCGGTCGCCCGACGCGGCTCATCGCGGTTCCCGGGCGTGTGACGTCGAGCCCGGTGAGGGCGGGCGCCAGCCAGCTGAAGTAGCTCTCGCGACGGACCTCGCCGTCGCTGACGATCTCGACGCCGGCCCGCTCCATGTCGCGGACGACCAGCCGCACCGCATCGTCGTGAGCCTGCTCCCGGAGCTCCTCGGGTACGCGCCAGAGCGTCGGCCGGGGAACCCGGGGCACGCCGCCCGCGAGCAGCGCCGCCCGGTCGACGAGCCACTCCGGCTGCGGGAAGCTGCCGACCACGGTGGTGGGCAGCAGCGGGAGAGCGGGGCTGGGGCTTGTCACGTCGTCACGCCGCCTGCGGTGACGAGCTCGAACCCTTTGATCGTCCCGTGCGTGCTATCCGAGAAGGCGACGGGCAACGGGACGGAGTAGTGGTCGGCCAGAACCGCGCGGATCAACACCGCGGCGGCCGGCTCACTTGATGGCGTACGGATTGATCGGCGTGCCCACGCCGCGCGTGACCGGCAACGGCGGCGCCACGAGCAGAAAGGCGTACCGTCCGTCGGCGGCACAGTCCGCCGCCAGCTCCTCGAGGTAGAAGATCTCGCCCAGCGTCAGCCCCATGTTCGGGATGGCGCAGATGTGGAACGGGCTGCGAAACGGCGGCAGCTGCGAGGGTCGCACTTCGACCGCGTAATTGTCGGCAGCCACCGCCGCGATCTCCCTGGCGTGCATCCACGGCGCCGTGTGCACGGAGACGCCCGGCGAGTCGTCGAGGTCGTAATGGCGCCAGTCGTGCCGGTCCAGATAGCGCGACATGTGGCCCGTCCGGATCAACAGGATGTCGCCGCGGCGCACCTCCACCTTCTGAGCCGCGGCGGTCGCGTCGAGGTCGACCGGCGTGATCGCGTATCCGGGCTCGAGCGCGCGCACGCCTTTCCAGCGCGCGACGTCGAGGAGGACGCCGCGGCCGGCGATTCGGCTCTTGGTCTTGTCGATGCTGTTCTTCGCGGTGCCGCTGCTGGTGACGAGCGCGGCATCGTAGCCGTTGTACATCTTTCCCTCGTAGAAAACATGGGCGAGACTGTCCCACTGGGTGACGCACTGGAGCGGCATCACGATCCAGTCGTCCGATCCCCCGTAGCCCTGCAGCGCGACCACCTCGGCGGGCGTCCGCGGCGCATCGCCGCCGTCGCGGAACATCGTGTGGATCGGGTTGAAGCGCTGGCGGGTGCCGCTCTGGGGGCCCTCACGCTGGAGCGGAATGCCCAGCGCGAACACCTTGCCGGTCGTGGCGAGCCGGCAGGCGGAGGCGACCGCCTCCGGCGTGATGAAGTTCAGTGTGCCGATCTCGTCGTCCGCGCCCCACCGACCCCAGTTCCGCACCTGCATCGCAAGCTTCCGGAGTGTCTCCTCGCTCATGGCCGCCAATCTTACGACAACGCGCCGGTCCCGGGCTGATAATGTGATCCGTGACCGCTCGCACGGACCGGCTCCTCCTCGCCAACGCGATCATGGGCCAGTTCCTCACCGGCGTCGCCACGCGGATCTTCAGCATCTCGCTTCCCACGCTCGCCAGCGTCCTGAACACGGACATCCTCGCCATCTCCTGGGCCGTGATCGCCTACCAGCTCGCCGGGATCAGCCTGTCGGTCGTCTTCGGGCGGCTCGGCGACATCCACGGTCGGCACGTGATCTACGGCCTCGGATTCGGCATCATGACCGCCAGCTCCCTGCTCTGCGGGCTCGCCTCGAGCGCCACGCAGCTCATCCTCTTCCGGTTCATCCAGGGGCTCGGCGCCGCCATGATCTCGTCGGCGACGCGCGTGCTGGCGATGGAGGCGATGCCGGAAGGCTCCGAAGGACGGGCGAACGGATACATGACCATGGGCTTTCATTCCGGGCTGCTGATCGGGCCTCCGCTCGGCGGGTTCGTGATCGATCTCTTGGACTGGCGCTGGATCTTCTTCCTCCTGGTGCCCATGGGGCTGACCGGAGTGATCCTGACGATCCTGCGCGCCCAGGGGGGCCGGACCACCTCGACCGGGCGAGCACCGTCGATCGACTACCTCGGCGCGCTGCTGCTCATCGTCCTCACGGTCACGCTGACCTTGCTGCTCGATCGACGGAGCGCCGAGACGATCGGAGCCGAGCGGACCGGGGTCCTGGCGCTCGTCTTTGGCGCCACCGTGCTCGGATTTCTCGCGCACGAGCGGCGATCGGTCAATCCGGTCGTGAACCTCTCACTGTTCAAGATCCGAATGTTCACGTTCAGCATCGTGAGCCTGTTGCTCATCGCCACCACCACCAGCGTGCTCGGATTCCTGATGCCCTTTTACATCCAGGACGTGCTCCACTTCTCCCCATCGTTCATGGGCCTTATCTTCCTGGCGGCACCGGTCTTCACGATCGGCCTGGCGACGGTGAGCGGCCAGCTCACCGACCGGATCGGTCCGCGGGCGCCAGCCTCGATCGGCGTCCTGACGACCATGGGCGCCTTCGCCATCGGGTTGTTCCTGCGAATGGACTCGCACTGGATCCTGCCGACGATCATGCTGGGGCTCGTCGGCGTCGGCTCGGGGTTCTTCAACACGCCGAACCAGGCGGCGATCATCGGCTCGGTGCCCCGGGAATACCGAGGTTTCGCGACCGGGATGGTCCAGACGATCTTTGGCATCTCCGCGCTGCTCGGGATCTCGCTCGGGGGCGTGCTCCTGACCCTCGCGTTCCGCTACTACGCAGGAGCCGCCAACGCCATGCCGAGCGCCGAGCATCCCGGGGCCTTCGTCGCCGCGATGAACGTCACGTACTTCGCGTGCCTCGTGCTCATGATCGTCGCGCTGCTGGCGTCGTTCATGCGCGGAGGCACCAAGATCGAGGCCGCGTCGAGCGCGACCTGATCCGCACAGGGGCTCGCCGCCTACGCGAGCCGCGTCTTGATGCTGATCTCGGACGTCAGCGTGCGGTGCACCGGGCACTTTTCCGCGATCTCGAGCAGTCGCGTCCGCTGTTCGGGCGTCAGCGCCCCGGTCAGCGCGATGTCGGTCTCGATCCGGTCGAGCATGCCGTCCCTGGTCTCGCACTCGGCGCAGTCGGTCGCGTGGATTCTCGAGTGTTGCAGCCTCACCGTCACCTCCTCGAGCGGCCACTGCTTGCGTCGCGCGTACAGCGCGATGGTCATGGACGTTCAGGCGCCGAGTGCCGCGAGGACGAACTCGTAGGGGTTGGGGCCGGTGTCGGTGCCTCCCGCGGTGGAAGGCTCGTCGGCCGCCAGGCGATGCGGTCCGGCTGTGATGTCCTGGGCGAATCCCGACGCCTGACCACGGACGATGACGGTTGCCATGGTGGTCGCTCCTTCCGTGTCGCGGGGTCCCGCGGCACCCTATAATGCGCCTGCCGTGCACGACGAGGCCAGCGCAGGAGGTCACCATGAAACAGTTCGACGTTGCCGTCATCGGTCTGGGGATCGTGGGCGCTTCGGCCGTCTATGCGGCCGCGTGGGCGGGCGCGCGGGTGCTGGCGCTCGACGCCGGAGTTCCCGGTGGCGGCACGAGCGGCGCGTCGTTCGCCTGGCTGAACGCGGTTCGGAAGGAGCCGGAGGCCTACCATCGTCTGAACGCCGCCGGGATGACCGCCCATCGTGAGCTGTCGCGTGAGCTCGGGGGCGATGCCGGCTACCACGATGGTGGTTCGCTCGAATGGGCCGAAGGGGCCGATGAGGAGCGCGAGCTCCGTGACCGCGTCCGCCGGCTCGCGAGCCGGGGCTACCCCGCGGAGTGGATCACTCGGGAGCGCGCCACCGGCCTCGAGCGCGGCCTGGCCATTCCCGACCATGTCCGGGAGGTCGCCTTCTACGCCGCTGACGCTTGGCTCGACGCGCCGCGCTTGATCGGGCGCCTCCTCGCCGCCGCCGGGGCGCGTGGCGCCGAGATCCGGGAGGGGGCGCGCGTTCGCTCGCTGCGCTCGCGGGGGAGCCGCGTGGAGGCGGCCGTCGGCGATGACACCGAGATGGTCGCCCAGTCGTTCCTCGTCTGTGTGGGGCCGGCCACGCAGGCGTTTCTCGATCCCCTCCGCGTCGTCATCCCCGTCGGCCGTGTTCCCGGCTTTCTCACGGTCACCTCGCGTCCGGCGCAGCCGCTCCACCGCGTCGTGCATGCTCCCGGCATCCACCTCAGGCCGGATGCCGGCGGCGGCCTCCTGCTCGGCGCCGAGGACGTCGACTCGCTCGCCGCGAACGCGGGGCCGCCCGCCGCGCTCGGTGAGGCCGCCGCGCTCCTGCTCGAGCGCGCGGCGCGCGTCTTTCCATCGGCGCGCCCTGTGAAGGTCGTCGACACCCGTCTCGGGGTGCGCCCCATGCCGGCCGACCACCACACGATCGCCGGGCGGATCCCGGGCTTCGCGAACGCCTGGATGATCGCGACTCACAGCGGGGTCACACTCGGCCCACTGCTCGGACGGTTGCTGGCTGACGAGATCGTCCGCGGGGTACCGAGCTCGATGCTGGTCCCCTTCCGTCCGGAGCGCTTCGCGACCGCCGGGGCGGCGGCCGGCTGAGAGAGAATTCTGCGGGGCGCGCGGCGCTGGGAGACTCGCGAGCCCGCCGAGGAGGCCAGGACCATGGGACGGCTCGAGGGCAAGGTGGCGCTGGTGACGGGTGCGGGCGGCGAGCACGGTCTTGGACGAGCCATCGCTCAGCGATTCGCGGACGAGGGCGCCGATCTCATCCTGACGGACGTGATCGCGACGGGCCTGCGGGTCTCGTCCTCGACGCCACCGGGGGCCTGGCGCGGTGTCGACGCAGTCGCGGACGAGATCCGGAAGCGAGGGCGCCGGGCGATGACGGCGATCGCCGACGTTCGGTCGGCCGCCCAGATCGCGCAGGTCGTCGCGCGCGCGCTCGAGGAATTCGAGCGCATCGACATCCTCGTCAACAATGCCGGCGCGCCGGGAAGTCTCGACCGCACGCCGGTCATCGAGCTCCCCGAGGAGGCGTGGGACACCGTGCTCGACACCAACCTCAAGGGCACGTTCCTCACCTCCCAGGCCGTCGCCCGCACGATGCTGGAGCGTGGCGTGCGCGGACGCATCATCAGCATGTCGTCCCAGTGGGGCAAGAAAGGAGGCGCGCGGCGGGCGGCCTACTGCGCGTCGAAGTTCGGGATCATTGGCTTCACGCAGTCACTGGCGCAGGAGCTGGCGCACGCCGGGATCACCGTGAATGCCATCTGTCCAAGCGCCGCCGACACCGAGCGTCTGGATCATCTCGGCCTGCGCGCCGACGGCACGTTCGACCCCAGACAACGCGAAGAGCGAATCAAGCAGAGCGCCGCGGCGACCCCGCTCGGCCGCATCGCGAGGCCGAGCGACGTCGCCGAGGTCGCGGCGTTCCTCGCGGGTGACGCCGCCGAGTACATCACCGGCCAGTCCATCAACGTGACCGGCGGCGGCGTGATGCACTGAGGCCGGGCAGCACCGCCTCGATGTCGTTCATCCGGTGCGCCGCCGAGTGCCCGTCGAAATCGAGGGGCCACTGGGGCGAGCGGATGCACTGAGGCCGGGCAGCACCGCCTCGATGTCGTTCATCCGGTGCGCCGCCGAGTGCCCGTCGAAATCGAGGGGCCACTGGGGCGAGCGTTGGCGTCGACCGAACCACTCCTCGGGATTCCGCGCGAGCGCTTTCACCACGTCGGCGTGGACACGGCGATGCCACGCCAGGAGCTCGCTCGGTCGCCGTCGCCGCCAGCGTCTGTAGACGAGGCGGTTGATCTGGTTCACGTCGAGGCCGCGCATTTCCGGCAGCCTCCGCTCGCCCCGGAATACTCGGGCGCTGTGCTCTCCTTCCAGTAGACGATGTGGGCGAGCGCGTCTTTCACCGTCCACGGGTCCCGCGTCGGCGGCCGCGGGACACGCCTCTTCCAGTCCGCAGGGCGTAGTCGGGCCACGAGACGGTCGAGCGCCGCGAACTCGCGCCGGGTTCGAGCGACGACCTCCTTGCGGGTGTGCCGCACGAGTCACTCGCCGCCGGCGCCCTCCTTGGCCAGGGGCGACTGGACCTGCCAGAACGGTGCGTCCTCTGTCGTGACCACGTCGAGCACGATGGGCTCTTTCGCGCGCGTGACCCGGGCGAGCTCACCCA
>WNEZ01003761.1_pt1 | contig 13111 bp, 15 predicted proteins | sample 5400521 | NCBI WGS metagenome assembly WNEZ01 (sample SAMN13153339, study PRJNA577476) | soil metagenome | isolation source: 120 cm saprolite under Douglas fir tree site 2 hole 1 replicate 1 | place: USA:California | collected 2015-04-18 | reverse complement strand
CGGCCTCGCCGTAGCGGATCGATTTCCCCGCCTCGCCGATGCAATGCGTCGAAGTAGTGCACGCGGTGACCATGGCCAGGTTCGGGCCCTTGGCGCCGACCTCGATCGACAGCAGGCCGGCGATCATGTTGATGATGGTACCGGGGATGAAGAACGGCGATATGCGGCGCGGTCCGTTTTGCTTGAGCTCGTCGTGCATCGCCTCGATCAGCGGAATCCCGCCGATGCCCGAACCGAAATTGACGCCGATGCGCTCGCCGTTCTCGGGCGTCACCTGCACGCCGGCGTCGCGCCAGGCCTGCAGGCCCGCCGCCCCGCCGTAGTGGATGAAGGTGTCCATGCGGCGCGCTTCTTTCGGCGACAGGTACCGCGTCACGTCGAAATCCTTCACCTCGCCGGCGATCTGGCTCGAGAGCCGCGACGCATCGAAGCGCGTGATGCGGCTGATGCCGGGCTTTCCGGCGAGGGCGTTGTCCCAGGCCTGCTGGACCGTGTTGCCGATCGGGCAGACGATACCGAGCCCGGTGACGACGACTCTACGACGGGTCACTCAGGTTCCGCTTAGGTTCCGCTCAGGTTCCGATCACGACTTGGCGTGCGCCTTGATGTAGTCGATGGCCTGCTGGACGGTGGTGATCTTCTCGGCTTCCTCGTCGGGAATCTCGGTCTCGAACTCCTCCTCGAGCGCCATCACCAGCTCGACGGTGTCGAGCGAGTCCGCGCCCAAGTCATCGACGAACGAAGACTGGTTCTTGATTTCGGCTTCGTTGACTCCGAGCTGCTCGGCGATGATCTTCTTGACGCGTTGTTCGACGTTTTCCATCCGCGGCTCCTTCCTGTGGGGGCAATGCCTGTGCGTGGGTCAAGAGGGGGTCGTATTTTACGACATAACCATGCCGCCGTTGACGTGCAGCACTGCTCCCGTGACGTAGCCGCCGCCGGGCGAAACGAGATAGGCGACGGCGGCAGCGACGTCCTCCGGCGTGCCGAGCCGCCCGAGCGGAATGTGCTCGAGCAGCGCCTTTCTCTGTGCGTCGGCAAGCGCGCGCGTCATATCGGTGTCGATCAAGCCCGGCGCCACGCAGTTCACCGTGATGTTGCGGCTGCCGAGCTCGCGGGCGAGCGATTTCGTCATGCCGGAAACGCCCGCCTTGGCGGCGGCGTAGTTGGCCTGCCCGGGATTTCCCGACTCACCGACCACCGAGGTGATGTTCACGATCCTGCCCCAGCGCGCCTTCATCATGCCGCGCATCACCGCCCGCGACAGCCGGAACACCGCGCGCAGGTTGGTGTCGATCACCTCGTCCCAGTCAGCGTCCTTCATGCGCAGCGCCAGGTTGTCGCGGGTAATGCCGGCGTTGTTCACCAGGATCAGGATGTCGCCGAATTCCTTCTGGATCGATGCGACGAGCGCATCGCATTGCGCCGCGTCGCTGACATTCAGGACTTTGCCGATGGCGGGGACTGTCTGCGCTCCCGCTTCGCTCGTTGCAGTGCCGATCACCTTCGCGCCGTGCCTGGCCAGCTCGGCTGCGATCGCGCGGCCGATGCCGCGCGACGCGCCGGTCACCAACGCCACTTTGCCTTCGAGCATGGTCACGCTCCCGTCATCGCCTGCAGCGCCTGCTCGAGCGAAGCCCGGTCGGCAAGCGAGAATGACTGCACTTCGGGATGAATGCGCCGGGTGAGCGCCGCGAGCACTTTTCCCGGTCCGCACTCGACGATGTGCGTCGCGCCCTGCTCCACCATCCGCTGGACGGTTTCCATCCACCGCACGGGCGCCGACGCCTGGCGCACCAGCGCGTCCTTGATGGCGGCCGGGTCGTTCTCCACTTTCACGTCCACGTTGTTGATCACGGCGAGCCGCGGCGCGGCAACCTCGACCCGCGCGAGATAGTCTTTCAGCCGCTCGCCGGCGGGCTTCATCAGCGCCGAATGAAAGGGCGCGCTCACCGGCAGCGGCATCGCGCGCTTCGCGCCGCGCGACTTGCAAAGCTGGATCGCCCTGTCGACCGCCTGCTTCTCTCCGGCGATCACGACCTGTCCGGGCGCGTTGAAGTTCACGGCCTGGACCTCGCCGAGGGCTTCCGCGCACCCTTGGCGCACGCCTTCCTCGTCCAGGCCCAGAATCGCCGCCATCGCGCCCTTGCCTTCGGGCACCGCCTCCTGCATCGCCTGGGCGCGGAAGCGCACCAGCGGCAGGGCGTCCCGGAAAGAAAGGGCGCCCGCGGCCACCAGCGCGGTGTACTCGCCGAGACTGTGTCCCGCCGCCAGCTGCGGTGCCGGACCCTCGAGCGCCCGCCATGCGCGGTAGGCCGCGTATCCTGCCGTGACCATCGCCGGCTGCGTGTTGACCGTCTGGTTCAGCGCTTCGGCCGGGCCTTCATTCATCAGTCTTATGAATTCACCGCCTAACGCATCGCGCGCTGCGGCAATCACTCGATCGATTTCGGGCAGCCCGTCATAGCCTCGCAGCATGCCGACCGCTTGCGAGCCCTGCCCCGGGAAGACCATCGCGAGCTTCATAGCGTCACCAGCGAAGAGCCCCAGGTAAAGCCGCCGCCCACTCCCTGCAGCAGCACGCGCTCCCCGGCGCGGATCTTTCCGGCGCGCACGAACTCGTCGAGCGCGAGCGGCACCGACGCGGCCGAAGTGTTGCCGTGATGATCGACGGTGACGACGAGCTTTTTTGCCGGCAGGCCGAGCTTGCGCGCGGTGGCATCGAGAATGCGCACGTTGGCCTGATGGGGGATCATCCAGTCGACGTCCTCGATCGTCATGTCCGCGGCGGCCAGCGTTTCGCGCGCCGACTCCTCCAGCACCTTGACCGCAAGCTTGAATACGCCTTGACCGTTCATCTGCAGGAACGGCGAGCCGATGACGCGGCCGTTGCAGACGTTGCCCGGCACCGACAGCATGCCGGCCTGGCTGCCGTCGGCGCGCAGGACGCTGGCGTGGATGCCCGGCTTCGAGCCTGCGGCAAGCACCACGGCGCCCGCGCCGTCGCCGAACAGCACGCAGGTGCCGCGGTCATTCCAGTCGAGAATGCGGGAGAAGACTTCGGCGCCGATGACGAGGGCGCGCTGGTACTGCCCCGAGCGAATGAAGCTGTCGGCCGTTGCCAGCGCGTACACGAAACCGCTGCAGACCGCCTGGACGTCGAACGCTGCGCATCCCTTGACACCGAGCTTCGCCTGCAACAGGCAGGCGGTGCTGGGAAAGATGTAGTCCGGCGTCGAGGTGGCGAGCACGATGAGATCGATGCTTTCGGCGCCGACGCGGGCGGCGTCGAGGGCGCGCCGGCTGGCCTGCAGCGCGAGATCGCTCGAGCTTTGCGATGGGTCGGCGATGTGGCGTTGGACGATTCCCGTGCGCTCCCGGATCCACGCGTCGCTCGTATCCAGGCGCGCGGCAAATTCGCTGTTCGTCATTACGCGCGGCGGCAGGTAGCTGCCGGTGCCCACGATGCGCGAATAGATCATGCCGCCGGCACCTGCAATTGCGCCATGCGCGCGGCAATTCGCTGGGGCACGCTGTTGCGCACCTCATCCACCGCGCGCTCCAGCGCCTGGCCGAAGGCGAATACGTCGGCCGAGCCATGGCTCTTGATGACGATGCCGCGCAGCCCGAGCAGGCTGGCGCCGTTGTAGCGGCGATGGTCCATGCGGTGGCGGAAAGCGCGGATCACGGGAAGCGCCGCCAGCGCGGCCAGCCGCGTGAACGGATTGCGCGAGAATTCCTCGCGCAGCGCGCTTGCCATCATCTGCAAGACACCTTCCGAGGCTTTGAGCGCCACGTTGCCGACGAAGCCGTCGCACACCACGACGTCGACTCCTCCCTTGTAGATGTCGTCGCCTTCGACGTTGCCGGCGAAGTTCAGACCGCTGCCGCGCAGCAGGTCGGCGGCCTGCTTCACCGTTTCGTTGCCCTTGATGTCCTCGACGCCGATGTTGAGCAGCCCTACCGAAGGCCGCTCTTTGTGCTCGACCGCCGCGACCAGCATCGCGCCCATGATGCCGAACTGCAGCAGATTCTCCGGCGTGCAGTCGACGTTCGCGCCCAGATCGAGCACGTAGGTGTTGGTGCGGCGCATGTTCGGCAGCACGCTGGCGATCGCAGGCCGGTCGATGCCGGGCAGGGTTTTCAGCACGAAGCGCGAGATCGCCATCAAGGCGCCGGTGTTGCCGGCGCTCACGCAGGCATGCGCTTCGCCGCTCTTCACCAGGTTCACGGCCACACGCATCGACGAGTCCTTCTTGTAGCGCAGCGCCTGCACCGGCGGCTCGTCCATCGCCACCACCTCGCTCGCATGATGCACGCGCAGCCGCGGGCCTGCAGCAGCGCCGCGCGCGGCGAGCTCGGCTGTGAGCGCGTCGTGCAGGCCGACCAGCACCATGTCGACGTCAGACAGCCGCGCCTGGAACGCCAGCGCGGCCGGCACCGTCACATGGGGGCCGTGATCGCCCCCCATGCAATCGACGGCTACGGTGATCAGCGGAGCTACTCGCCTTTGGTTTTGGTGACTTTCTTGCCCCGGTAGAAGCCGGTCGGGCTGACGTGGTGGCGCAGGTGCGTCTCGCCGGTGGTCGGCTCGACCGCGAGCGTCGGGCCGGTGAGGTGATCGTGCGCGCGATGCGTGCCGCGCCGCGACGCCGATTTCTTGTTCTGCTGGACTGCCATGGTTCGACTCCTCTAAAAATTACTGCTTGCGTTGAATCAGGCCGCGCAAGCCGGCGAAAGGCGAGATGCCCGCATCCGCCGCGGTTGCCGGGCCTTTACAGCATTCGTGCCGCGGCGCATACGGCAACTCGAGGATCAACTGGTCCTCGATCAGCTCGCGCACCGCCATCTCCTTGCCGGCAACGACCCGATCCGGCGCGCTCGCATCGGCTGGCTCGGCGTCGATCTCGGCCTGCGTCGCCGCCAGCACCAGCAGCTCTTCGGCTTGCACTTTAAACGGCATCGGCTCGAGGCAGCGCTGGCAGCGCAGCGGCAACGTGCCGCGCACGCTGACCCGCAGACTGGGCCGCCCGCGCGCGTCGCGCGTCCCCCGCAGCGCGTAGTCGACCTCACCGGCGTCCGACGCAAGCAGCTCGCGCAGGCGCGCAAAGCCGCTCAGCGGCCAGACCCCTTGCTGCGCCGCGCCGGCCGACGCGAACTCGAAGCCGTCGATCACCGGCTGGTGCGACATAAACGTTGAATGATATCATCGTTGGAAAATTCCCGTCAAAACAATGTGATGGATCAGCCCCGGCAGCTTGTGCTGGCTTCCACCTCGAGGTATCGCCGCGAGCTTCTGGAGCGCCTGGGCCTGCGCTTCGAAACCGCCGGCCCGGAGTGCGATGAAAGTGCGCTGCCCGGGGAGGCGGCGCCTGAAACAGCGCTGCGCCTGTCGTTGCTCAAAGCGCGCTCGGTCGCGCCGCGCTTCGCCGATGCGTTGATCATCGGTTCCGATCAAGTGGCGGCGAGCGAGGGCCGGCCTCTCGGCAAGCCGGGCAATCACGAAACCGCGACGCGGCAGCTGCGCAGCCTGAGCGGCAAGTCCGCAGACTTTCATACCGCAGTGTCGTTACTGGATTCCAGGAACAATGAAACCCAATCGCGGGTGGTGCTTTGCCGCGTCGTTTTCCGCGCGCTCGACGAGCGCCGCATCCAGGCGTATCTGCGCCGCGAGCAGCCCTATGACTGCGCCGGCAGCGCCAAAGCGGAAGGACTGGGCATCGCGCTCATCGCGCGCATGGAGACCGAGGACCCGACGTCGCTCATCGGGCTGCCCTTGATCGCGCTTACGGAAATGCTGGAACGGGCCGGCATGCCCGTGCTCGGTTGATCCTCTACGCCATTCCGACCCCGCTGGGAAGCGCGCCGGCGGACGCGCTGCCGGCGCCCGCGCTGCGCACCGTCCAGTCCTTGCGCGACTTCGTCGTCGAGAACGCGAAGAGCGCGCGCGCTTTCCTTGCCGCCGTGGGAATGCCCTGCGCGATCCGCGAATTGAATATCACCCCGTTGGGCGAGGACGTCGCTTCTCTGCTTAAACCGCTTCAGGAAGGTCGACCGCTGGGCCTGTTGTCGGAAGCCGGCTGCCCGGCGATCGCCGACCCCGGGGCCGCGCTCATCGAGGCGGCGCATCATGCCGGGTTCCGCGTGGTGCCGCTCGTCGGCCCCTCCTCCATCACCCTCGCGCTGATGGCTTCCGGCCTCGAAGGCCAGCGTTTTGCGTTTTGTGGTTATTTGCCTCGAGAAAAGTCAGACCGGGACCAGCGCATCCGGGCATTGGAAAAACGCTCGCGCAGCGAGCGCGAAACCGAGATCTTCATCGAGACGCCGTACCGCAACGAGGCCCTGTTCGCGGCGTTGATGGAATGCTGCAGCGAGGGCACCCGGCTTTGCGTGGCCGCCGATCTCACTCTGCCAGGCGAGTCGGTGGTGACGAAAACCGTGGGCGGCTGGCGCCGGCAAAAGCGGCAGATCGGCCGGCGCCCGGCGGTATTCCTGCTGCTAGCGGATTCCCGGTGAAGCGCGCAGCGCGAACTCGGCGATGGTGCTGGCGGCGCCGGCGCCGAAGCGACTGGCGAACTTTTCCGCGATGCCCTCCTTCTGCGTGTAGTCGACGATGTCCTCGGCCTTGATCACGTCGCGCGCGACCGAGTCAAGGCTGCCGAAGCCGTCGGCCAGGCCGAGCTCGACGCTCTTTTCCCCGCTCCAGATCAGGCCGCTGAACATGTCGGGCGTTTCCTTCAGCCGCTTTCCCCGTCCCTCGCGCACCACGCCGATGAACTGCCGGTGGATTTCCTCCATCAGCTGCTTGGCGTATTGCCTGTCCTTCTCGTCGAGGGGTGAAAAGGGATCCAGCATGCCCTTGTGCTCGCCGGCGGTGATGAGGCGCCGCTCGATGCCGAGCTTGTCCATCAGCCCCGTGAAGCCGAAGCCGTTCATCAGCACGCCGATCGAGCCGACGATGCTCGACTTGCTGACGTAGATGCGGTCGGCACCGGCGGCGACGAAGTAGCCGCCCGAGGCGCAGATGTCCTCCACGACCGCGTAGAGCGGGATATCGGGGTATTTCTTGCGCAGCCTGCGCATCTCGTCGTAAATCGTTTGCGACTGCACCGGGCTGCCGCCCGGGCTGTTGATGCGCAGCACGACTCCTTGCGTGTTCTTGTCCTTGAATGCCGCCTGCAGCGCAGTCGTCACCTTGTCGGCGCTCGCGTCGGTGCCGGGCGCGATGATGCCGTTCAGCTCGACCATCGCGGTGTGCTTCTTGCCGCGGACGACGTCGGCGCCGCCCTTCCAGTCGACCGCGAGCAGCAATACGAGCGTGAGGTAAGCAAAAGTGAGCAGCTTGAAGAAGATGCCCCACAGGCGCGCGCGCCGCTGCTCGCGCACCGCCGCCGTGGCGAGCTTGGTCACCAGCTCGCGTTCCCACTGACCGCTGTTTTCAGCCATCTGCAAACCCCGTGAAGAAAACCATGCCGTCGCGCTCTTCGATCCTGAGCTTTACCAGGGAGGTCCCGCCGCACGGCCCGCCGAGGCAGCGACCGCTGCGGGCGTCGTAGGTCGCACCGTGCGTCGAGCATAGCAAATCGCGCCCTGCCAGATCGAAAAATACTCCTTCCTGCCAGTCAAGTTCCATCGCGACGTGCGCGCAGCGATTGAGATAGCCGTGCACGCGCCCGGCGCAACGCACCGCGAACGCGGGCGCGCTCTGCCCGAAGTACTCGACCTCGAAACGCACCCCGGTGCCCGCATCGACCAGGGCCGCCGAGGCGCAGATCAGGCGTTCTGTTCCAGCCACCAGCTCAGTTCTCCAACGCTCGCCACGCAGCCCCGCGGGGCGCAGGCGCGCAGCGCGGGCTCGGCATGCGCGCCGTAAGTCACCGCCAGCGCGTCGATGCCCGCGCCGCGCGCCATCTCCATGTCGTGCGCGGTGTCGCCGATCATCAATGATTCTTGCACAGGAATTTTCAGTTCTTCGATGATTTCAAGCAGCATGGTCGGATGAGGCTTCGGCGTGCTCTCGTCGGCGCAGCGCGACGCTGAAAAAACCCCCTTCAGGCCGCTTGCCTGCAGCGCGCGCTCCAGCCCGTGCCGGCTCTTGCCGGTGGCAATGGCCAGCAGACGGGTTTGCGACAGACGTTTCAACAGGGCTTCTATCCCTGGAAACAGGCGCATCGCGTCTTCGCGCTGCAGGAAGTGCTGCCGATAGAGCGCGGCGAACTCCGCATAGCGCTCTGGCGGCAAGCCGGGCACCGCGTGGCGCAGCGAATCGTGCAGCCCCAGACCGATGACGTGACTCGCGCGCTCGCGGTCCGGCACCTCGAGCCCCAAGTCGGCGCTCGCCTGCTGGATGCATTGGACGATGATGCCGGCGGAATCGATCAGTGTGCCATCCCAGTCGAAGATGATGAGCGAATAGCTCATGGCTGTTCCACGAAAGCGCGCATGTCGTCTGGCAGTTTCGATTCCAGCTCAACGTGTTCGCCGCTGACCGGATGCGCGAATCCCAGCCGCCGGGCATGCAGGAAGAGCCGCCGCACGCCCTGCTTCGCAAGCGCATGGTTGAGCCAGAAATCGCCATACTTGTCGTCGCCCAGGATCGGGTGCCCCGCGTGAGCAAGGTGCACGCGGATCTGGTGCGTTCGTCCGGTGAGCAGACGCACCTCCAGCACGCTGTAATCCCTGCCGCTTTTCAGCGCCTTGACGCGCGTCACCGCCTCGCGTCCGCCTTCTCCGACGCTCACTCGCCGCTCGCCCTTCGCGGAGACGTACTTGTGCAGCGGCGCACGGATTTCGAGCGTGGTCTTGTCAAGAACGCCCTTTACGACGGCCACATAGACCTTCTTCACCTCGCCTTCGCGCAGCATGCGATGCAGCTCGACCAAGGCGCTGCGCTTCTTGGCGAGGATCAGCAATCCCGAAGTGTCGCGATCGAGCCGGTGCGCAAGCTCGAGCACCTTCGCCTGCGGCCGGGCGGCGCGCAGGGACTCGATCACGCCGTAGCTGACGCCGCTGCCGCCGTGCACCGCAACGCCGGCCGGCTTGTCGATCACCAGCAGGGCGGCGTCCTCGTAGACGACCGGGAACTCCAGCGGCCGCGGGACCGGAGCCTTCCTTTCTGAAACTCTGACTGGGGGAAGGCGGATGCGGTCGCCGGGTTTCAGCCGGTACTCGGGCTTTACGCGCCCGCTGTTGACCCGCACCTCGCCGCTGCGCAGCACGCGGTAAACATGGCTTTTCGGCACCCCTTTCAGCCGCCGCAGCAGAAAATTGTCGATGCGCTGCGCGGCGCTTTCCTCGCCGACCTCGAGCCAGGTTGCCCGCGCCTTGCTTAAGTCATTCATTTTCTTTATGATCTCTGAGTCGCTTCGAGTTGCGAGACACAGGCAAGAGCCTGCAACCCGTCTCCTGTCCGGCCATAGCCGGGCCTGAAGCGCTGGTTAATTTCGCTCACCGGAAGTAGCGATACCACTAGAAGCGCGCGCAAGCCAGTTTTTCCTCTAACCATCCTTTCCCTTTCCCACACCTGGAGAGCCCGGACCGACTGAGCAGAAGTCTCCTGCGCGCGCAGGAGAACAACAAGTGAAGCGCATGTTGTTTAACGCGACCCAGCAAGAAGAGCTGCGCGTCGCGATCGTAGAAGGGCAGAAGCTAGTCGACCTCGACATCGAGTCAGCCTCAAGGGAGCAGCGCAAGAGCAACATCTACAAAGGCATCATCACCCGCATCGAGCCCAGCCTCGAAGCCGCTTTCGTCGACTACGGCGAGGAGCGGCACGGGTTCCTCCCGTTCAAGGAAGTCTCCCGCAGCTATTTCAAGCCGGACATCGACGTCGGCCACGCCCGCATCCAGGACGCGCTGCGCGAAGGCCAGGAGCTGATCGTCCAGATCGAGAAGGACGAGCGCGGCACGAAGGGCGCCGCGCTGACCACCTTCATCAGCCTGGCCGGGCGCTACCTGGTCCTGATGCCGAACAACCCGCGCGGCGGCGGCGTCTCGCGCCGCGTGGAGGGCGAAGACAGGAACGAGCTGCGCGACACCCTCGACCAGCTGCAGCTGCCCGATGGCATGAGCGTCATCGCCCGCACGGCAGCGATCGGCCGCACGCCCGAGGAACTGAACTGGGACCTGAGCTACCTGATGCAGCTGTGGCGCGCGGTCGAGAGCGCCTCGGCGGATCCCTCGAAGAAGCCGTTCCTCATCTACCTCGAGTCGAGCCTCGTCATCCGGGCGATCCGCGACTACTTCCAGCCCGACATCGGCGAGATCCTGATCGACACCGAGGAGATCTACGAGCAGGCCCGCGCCTTCATGCAGACCGTGATGCCGGGCAACGTCAGCAAGGTCAAGCTCTACCGCGACGACGTGCCGCTGTTCTCGCGCTTCCAGATCGAGCACCAGATCGAGAGCGCCTATTCGCGCCAGGTCGCCCTGCCCTCCGGCGGCGCGATCGTCATCGACCACACCGAGGCGCTGGTCGCCATCGACGTCAACTCGGCGCGCGCCACGCGCGGCGGCGACATCGAGGAGACCGCGCTGCGCACAAATTTGGAGGCGGCCGACGAAGTCGCCCGCCAGCTCAGGCTGCGCGACCTGGGGGGCCTGATCGTCATCGATTTCATCGACATGGAGTCGCAGCGCAACCAGCGCGACGTCGAGAACCGCCTGCGCGACGCGCTGAAGTTCGATCGCGCCCGCGTGCAGATCGGCAAGATCTCGCGCTTCGGCATGATGGAGCTGTCGCGCCAGCGGCTGCAGCCCTCGCTGGAAGAAACCGCGCACATCAGCTGCCCGCGCTGCAGCGGCACCGGCTTCATCCGCGGCACCGAGTCGACCGCGCTGCACGTGCTGCGGATCCTGCAGGAAGAGGCGATGAAGGAGAACACCGGCGCGGTGCACGCGCAGGTGCCGGTGGACGTGTCCTCGTTCCTGCTCAACGAGAAGCGCGCCGAGATCCAGAAGCTCGAGGCGCGGCTCAAGATCAACATCGTGCTGGTGCCGAACCCGCACCTCGAGACGCCGCACTACAAGGTACAGAGACTGCGGCACGACGAGCTGAACGAAATGGAACACGTGCCTTCGAGCTACGAGCTGGTCGAGCGGCCCGAGGAGCCCAAGGCTCCCGGCGAGGAAGCCGAGCCGAAACGCGAGCGCCAGGTCGCGGTGGTCAAGAGCATCACGCCGGATCAGCCGGCGCCGATGCCCCAGGCGCGGCCGCAGCCGGTGATTCGAGCGCCGCAGCCCCAGCCCGCCGCGGTGCAGGCTGCTCCGAGCGAAGCGCGCGCCGGAATCATCAATCGCCTCTTCGGCTGGTTCAAGGCCGAGTCGATGGCGCCTGCACCGGCTCCCGCTAAGAGCATTTCGCAGCCAACACCCCCTCGCGAGCCGCGACGCGATCCTCAGCAGCGGCGCGATTCGCGACCGGACAAGCAGCAGCGCCGCGAGGGCCGTGGCGGAGGCGATCGCCAGCAGCAGGGGCGGCTCGAGCAGCGTCGTAACGGGCAAGCGCCGCGCGGTGAACGCCGGCCGGAGCAGCAACGTCCGCCGCGCCCGCCACAACCCCCGCAGGCACAGCAGCAGCAACGTCCGCCGGAGCGCGAAGGCGACGAGCAGCGCCGCGGCGGACGCAGGCATCGGCGCGACCGGCACCGCGAGCGGCGCGACGAGAATGCGCCAGTGGCGGCCCCGGTCGAGACGCCACAACCCGTTCAAGCCGCTCCGGCAGTGGTGCGCGAGGAACCGCAAAGGGAGGAAGCCAGACCAGTGGAATCGAGGCCGGAGCCATCCCTGGCCCCCCGCGTCGAGGCGCCGCGCATCGATCCGAAGGAGTATCTCGAGAGCGCCGGGCTGGTGATGATCGAGACCGACCGCGCCAAGGCACCGGTACAGCCGCAGGCCGAAGAGCAGCCGGCGCACCTCGGCAGGCCGCGCCGCGAGCGCCCGAAGCCGCCGCCGCCGCAGGACGATGAGCTCGTCCAGATCGAGACCAGGAAGTAGCGCGCTGGCCGTAGAAAAAAAACCCTGGCTCACCCCGCCGCTCTACGACATCGGCAAGGTGGCGGTCGCGAAAAAGCTCACCGATGCGGAGCGGCCTTTCAAGTACGCCGAGCTGAACCTCGATGGACGCACGCTGCGCTACGGCATCGGCACTCCGGCATGCCGATGGCGAGTGCAGACGCTGTTCACGAAAGAGCCCGGCACGATCGACTGGATCGGGTCCTTTGCGCCCGGCGAAGTGTTCGTCGACGTCGGGGCGAACATCGGCATCTACAGCCTGTACGCCGGGGTCGCCGCGGGCGCCGAAGTGTACGCTTTCGAGCCCGAATCGCAGAACTATGCCGAGCTCTACCGCAACATCTTCCTCAACGAGGCTCAGCGCAGCATCACCGCTTACTGCGCCGCGATCAGCGACCAGCCAGTCCAGGTGTCGAGCCTGCTGCTGCGCGAATTCGCCACCGGCTACTCGTTTCACGACTTCGGCGAACCGAGCAGGGACTACGCTGCCGAAACCCGTTTCAGGCAGGGAAGCGTGGCGTTTTCGATCGATCACCTGGTGGAGAGCGGCGCGCTGCCGCCTCCCGACCATGTGAAGATCGACGTCGATGGCCACGAGCACAAGGTCATCGGCGGCATGCGGCGGCTGCTCGAACGGGGCGAGGTCCGCAGCGTGCTGCTGGAATGCGACCCGAGCCTGCCCGGGACGCGCGGCGCGGTCGAGTGGCTGCTGAGCCGCGGCTGGCAGGTCAATCCCGACCAGCTGCGCCTGTCGCGCGAGGGGCTGCGGCCCGCCGAGCCGGTGATGGAAGAGCTGCGGCTCGGCACCTACCTCGGCAACATCATCTTCGCGCGGCGCAACGGCGACCTCGAGTTCGCAAGCCGCGTGCTTGAGCGGTTTTCGCCCGCCGACCTCGAAATCATGCGGCTTCCTGCATGATCGAGCGCCACGGGCTAGCTTTTGAACTCAGCCAGGAGCTCGCGGCACGCGGCCTCCACCAGATCGAGCACCTGCTCGAAGCCCTCGGGGCCGCCGTAGTAGGGGTCCGGCACATCGCGTCCCGGCACGAACAGCCTTACTTTTGAAACATGTTCGGCCGGACACATGCGCTGCAGCACG
>WNEZ01003760.1_pt1 | contig 13112 bp, 17 predicted proteins | sample 5400521 | NCBI WGS metagenome assembly WNEZ01 (sample SAMN13153339, study PRJNA577476) | soil metagenome | isolation source: 120 cm saprolite under Douglas fir tree site 2 hole 1 replicate 1 | place: USA:California | collected 2015-04-18 | reverse complement strand
AGCCGTTTCGGGCAAGCTCGTCACCTATCGTGATGGAGTTCCTGTCGCCGCCGAACAGAGCGAAACAAGAGTCCAGAGCATGGCCGCGGCAGTTTGAGCCGATTTACCGAATCACGCGCCCCGCATGACCACTTAGATCTGAGGTGCCTACCGTTGTAGGGAGTGCATGCGCCGCTTTGCCGAAACGTGTGAAGCCGTTGCCGCAACAACCAAAAAGAACGAGAAGGTGCGGCTGGTGAGCGCGTACTTGAGTTCCCTTCCATTGACCGATGCTGCCCGCGCCGCCGTCTTCTTTACCGGCGGAGCCTTTCCCCGTTGCGAAGAGAAAGTGTTGGCTGTGGGCGGCTCACTGATTTGGCAGGCTGTGGGGCGATTGGCGGAGTTGGATTCAGACACCATGGTTGAGGTCTACCGCAAGCATGGCGACCTGGGCGCAATGGCCGCAGAAGCGCTCCAGAACCGACCCGCCTCGGGAGGACTTTCACTTGGCGAGGTTGCGGCCGCGTTCGAGGAACTCGCCAACTGCCGCGGTTCTGCGCAAAAGCTCGCCCTGGTCGAAGAATTACTCCGGCGAACTGAACCAGTCGTAGCGAAATACATCATCAAGATTGCGACCGGGGAGTTGCGCATCGGCTTGAAAGAGAACCTGGTGGAAGAGGCCATCGCACAGGCTTTCGATCGGCCTCTGGAGCAGGTGCGTCGCGCCAGCATGCTAACAGGAGATATTGGAACCACGGTGCGTCTAGCCGCGGCCAACGAGCTTGCGGCAGCTCCCCTACGGCTTTTCCACCCCATTGGCTTCATGCTCGCTAGCCCCGCTGAAACTCCAGCTGAAGTGCTTGAAAACTTTCCCGCGGGCGTGCTCGTGGAGGACAAGTACGACGGCATCCGCGCCCAGGCTCATAAGAGTGGGCAGAAGGTGATGCTGTTTTCCCGCACCCTGGACGAAATCGTCGAATTTCCCGAGCTCTTCGCGCCGCTGGCTGCGCTCCCAGGGGAATTCATTCTCGACGGGGAAATCCTCGCCTGGCGCGATGGTCGCCCCTTGCCTTTCACGGAACTGCAGAAGCGACTCGGCCGCAAGCAGCCCGACCTGTGGCTTAGCCACGAGATTCCAGTGAGCTTCGTCGTTTTCGACCTCCCCTACCAGGATAAGGAACCGTTGCTCGATGCGCCGCTCGCCGAGAGACGTCGACGTCTTGGGCTGCTGCTGGATGGGCCTCGCGCGCCTCAACTCAAACTGGCCCCTATGTGCTTCTGCGCGTCAACCGAAGAGCTCCAGCGTGCCTTCGAAGCCGCGCTGGCGCACGGCCACGAAGGAGTGGTGGCCAAAGCACGGGAGTCGCCGTACACGCCGGGAAGGCGCGGTCGGTTCTGGTTCAAGTTGAAGCAGCCGCTCGGCACCCTCGACGTTGTGGTCACGGCGGTCGAGTACGGGCACGGCAAGCGTCGAGGTCTTCTCTCTGATTACACATTTGCGGTGCGCGACAAAGAAGGTCTAGTGACGATTGGCAAGGCCTACTCTGGCTTGACGGACGTGGAAATCCGCCAATTCACCGATTACTTCCTAAAGCATACGATTGAGGATCAAGGTTTTCGGCGTCGCGTCGAGGCTACCGTGGTGCTGGAAGTGGCGTTCAATAACATCCAGCGCTCCAGCCGCCACGAAAGCGGTTATGCACTGCGCTTCCCCAGAATCGTGCGCCTGCGCCCGGACAAGTCAGTGGAAGAGATTGATACGCTCGAACGCGTAAGAGAGCTATACGAGAAGCAAGCCCCCGAGGGGGCCGACGAAGCCTAGAAGTTCTTTCAGCACATATGGGCGGCCAGCGATCCGCTCGGTCAGGCTCTTGCAACAGCGGTGAAACGGTAGTGTCGCGTGCCGCAGTCTTCGCAGCGGTACGGGCGGAGGAAAAGCAGACGCAGGATTACAAGCTCGAACAGGCCTCTCCGTTTGGAGCGATGCGCCTCGGCGCTTCCGCAGGCTGGACAGATCCGATTCCGTGTCAAATGAATGGCCTGCATTCGTTTGCCCAACAGTACGTGTCCTCGCCGCGTGTCGCACTGGGCTTGGTTAAGGCGGCAAGCCAGAGATTATCCGCAGGTTGTCGGGTAAGCGGCTGGGGTACTGTCCGACCGGCGCGATAGATAAAGTTATATTCCGAGCCGAAGCCCGTCAAGCCTTTTATAAAATTAGATTTAGAATTAGTCTAGAGTGACTTTTTGAAGTCCGGTAGCATCCCGCCACCCTCGAAAGATTTTAGCCGCAAGGTCTCTCGGATTCGCTCTAGCTTGCTCTTGCCTCTCATTGAGCGGCCCCGGGCAATCGCTCGCCGCCCTGGCTCTTAGGTTCGGTGGCCGAACCCAGGTCGCTCTAGAATCGGCTTTCGTGGCAGGAGGTACTTCCGTACCGGGAGAATGAGAACCGGCGTACCATTGGACGCGAGAGCAGCTCCATCGAGAATCATGGTACGGGGTCGGTGAGAATGGGAGGTAAAGCCTCCCAGACAAGAGGTAACATTCATGGTTCTTCGGCGCTCTCTTTGGTTCGGATTCCTCACCGTTGCCAGCCTGCTTTGGGTTTGCCCATCAATAAGGGCAGGCTCCATGTCCTCGGTTTCTTTCCAATGTGCCAGCCTGGTTGTGAATGGTCGCAGTGGCCGCTGCACGAGCCCGCCGCTCGTCCTGTACCCGGACGGGAAGTACAAGATCTGGGGTGAACAGGGCACCTACAAGATTGAAGGCAATCGGCTCGAGCTTTCCGAGTCCAGAAAGCGTGGGCGGGGCCGGCTGCTGCCGGGACGCCAGATCGTCTTCGAGTTCAACTATCGGGGAAAGAAGCACATAGTGACGTTTCGGCGACGCAAGTCTCTTGAGGCGGGCACAGTAATCGTCTGAACCGTTGGCCCCATTCTGCCATCCAGCACGCCATACGCGCCGTGCCCACTACGTCGGTAACCTCCGCGCACTTTTTCTTGCGGTTACGAAGAGTTTACCCTCCATAAACGAATTCTACAGATTGCTGTGTGCAACGCCACACAGGCGGCCGGCTTGTCAGCTTCTTACTTCATGCCCTGGCCTTTGGAATCACCAGGCGCAGCGGGGGAATTCGAATGAACTTCACGAAGCCCTTCTTTGAGTGCTCGAATTCCGTCCCCGATACCCTTTCCAAGCTCAGGGAGCTTTCTGGGACCGAACACGAACAGAGCGATCGCGAAGATGACCAGCAGGTGCAGAGGCTGAAAGAGCCCTTCAAACATGTACTCCTCCTTGTGACATTTGAGAATGGACTGGTGCGAAAGTTCTAAACCACCAGCCTGTCAATCATCGGCCGAACTGAGAGCAACCTTGCGTGGCCTTATGGCGGCGCAGGCGCCAAGTACCAGGCGTAGTACGTTCCCACGCCGGTGAGCACAGCTACCCACCACAGAACTAACTCGACGCGCATCCACAGCTTCCAACGCTGGAAGCGCAGCCGCCGCGGAACGATGTCGGTTCCGGCCACCAGCACGATGTACAGCCCGAACAACTCCGCCGCGATTCCGAGTGCGGCGTGGGCCGTACCTACCGCGTAGTAGCGATCACCCAAATGCGCCGGAAGTGCTGGCGTGACCTGCCGTTGAAACGACGGCCACATCACTAGGGCGATCATCACCAGATTCAGCAGCATCACGGTGGTCTGGCAGATGCCGTGCGCCGTATAGCTTCTCCTACGCGCCAGGTACGTGCCGGCCAGCAGGGCGGCGCCCATGGCCGCCTGCACAATCAGATTTGCGTCTGCGCCGAACGTTGCGCCCGTGCCAAGAAATCCTTTCATATTTAGGTCCTAGCTTCACAACTCGCCCGCATCGGATCTAAGTTCCCAATCCCTGAGGTCACCTTCTGGGCGAGCTGCTTGCCTTCAGTAGTTCGTGTAGGGCGTCTCTGGATCCCACCTTGGAAACGCCGGCTGCTCCTGCTTATGCCTCAATACCCACAGCCCTTCGTTGTTCGTGATGTAGATCAAGTTTCGTCCGTCATCCTCGAGAACGCTTGTGACCCCGGAGAAACTTTGCAGCGCCCGCGGATTTGCGGGATCACTTAGATCGAGCACTCTCACGGATTGGGTGGGATAGCCACCGACTAGCCCGGAGCCTCCGTCCGGTGCTGTGGCGAGGGCCAGCCCGGCCCCGACCATCTGCAATTTCCCGGTGGAAGCCTCATTCGGCCAGGCCACGCGCTTGATGACACTTGGCTCGTTCGGCTTTGTGACGTCAACGATCGTAAAACCTTCCTTGGAGGCCTGCTCGATATAGAGGTACTGCTTGCCGCCATGTTCCAGCACGAACATTTGGCTCGCAGGAACTCCCGGCAGGAGCAAGTGCGCAATCACGGTCGCCGGCTCGTCGGCGAACTTGCCGGGTCGAGGTTTTGCAATAGCGCTGGGCGCCATGGCGGCGAAAAGTGTGAGAAGCGCTAGTGCAGCGCTCGCGGCGTTTAGCACGGTCGCTTTGGGGGTCATTTTCATGGCTTTCTCCTTTTTGATCCTCAAGTTCGTTTCAGCTTCCTGGTTGATTTGGCCGCTTCGCGCGGCCATTTTCTGATTTGCGTACTCGATTCTCCCTGCCATCGGCCGCATGCCTTTCTGGTTCTCCCGTGTAAACGGCGGGCTCGCCCAAACTGCCGTTGGGAGGCAAGTGCCGGATGTAGTGAACGATCTGCCAGATCTCCTCGTCATTGAGGATGCCTTTTGAGGCGGGCATGCCTGAAGGGAAGATGCCGTTATCGATGATCCATTTGAGCTGCCCGTCTTTGTAGCCCTGCACGTCTCGGGAGGACAGCGGCGGAACGGGCGGGGACATCCGATCCGCAAACGGAACTCCGGTGTTCTGGCCGTCCAGGCCGTGGCAGACCATGCAGTAGTGGGAGAAGGCTTGCTGCCCCGCCTTGATGTTCTCTAGTGTCGGAGGAAGCGGATTCACATCATCCTTCCCGCGGACGGTAATCTTTTGCTTCACCTGTTTCGCGACCGCGCGTTCCAAGGCGCTTGGCGGGCTGACTTTGCAGCCGATGACGGAAAGCGCCAAGCAGAGCGAAACGAGTTTTAAGTATCCCGTCATGTGTTTCTCCTGGCTCTTTGTCCCTACTCGACCACAATGGTCATTTTCATCTTGCCGTGCCCGGAGCCACAGAAGTTGTCGCAAATGGTTGTGAACGTACCGGCGGTTGGCGGGGTGATCGTTACTTCCGTGGTTTCCCCCGGGACCAAGTCGGCGTCAATTTGCAGGGCCTTGGAAAAGAACCCGTGCTTTACATCCTCCGTGATCAGCCGCAACGTCACTGGTTCACCCTTCTTCAACGTAATTCGATTTGGGCTGAACTCGAACCGCTTGGCCGAAATCGCTACCACGCGTGGGGCTTCTTTCGCTTTGGCATGGAATGATGCAGCCATGGCAAACATTCCAAACAACAGCCACAATACAAACCATTTCCCGTTCTTCATGGAGCCGCTCCTTCTTTCAGAAATCAGACGTGTGTTAGCACGGCTACTGCACGATGACTTTGCCGGTCATCTTCGGATGGATGGAGCAGTAATACGCATAGGTGCCTGGATCTTTGAACTCGTACGAGAACTGCTCATCCGTGTCCAGGACCGGCGAGGCAAACTTCTTGTCCGTGCTCACGACATTGTGTGGGACATCGTCGTGGTTGATCCAAGTCACCTTCGTGCCGGCGGGAACGGTCAGGGATCCGGGCGTAAAACTGAAGTTGTCGATCTTGACCTGATATTTGTCGTTCTGATCGCCCGGGGAACCCGCGCCTTGCTTCCGGTAGGTGGCTGCAGATAGGCCGAAGGCCAGCACCAGGACTGCGGTGACGGCTACACTGGAAAATATGCTTCTCATTTTTTTCTCCCCTTCTGAGGTTCTCTATTCTGTCTTTAGCTTTGTAGTGCAGAATCGACGATGGCCAGGGTGTGCTTGCCCCCGAGAAAGTTGACGTCCGTCACACCCAGTAAGCTGCGCAGCTTTTCTGCCGGGACTTTCAACGGCCCCGGGGAGGGCGCGGTACCGGGTTGCGGCTGCGGAAAGGCGGTGGACATGGCGGTGTGAAAGGTGACATTGCCTTCCACCTTTTGCATTGTCTGGTGGATGTGGCCATTCAGCACCGTAACCGAGCCAAACCGCTTGAGGTAGGACAGTGCTTGCTCGCTATCGTCGGTGCCCCAACCCCATTCGGGATAAACCGCCCAGAGGGGAATGTGGGCAAACACGACGATGGGGGTGCTGCTCTTCAGTCTTTTCACGTCGCTCTCGAGCCATTCCAACTGCGCCTGCCCGAGCGTGCCGAGCCCGCCAGCCTTGAGGTTCAGGACATTGACGAGGCCGATGAAATGCACGCCCTTTTGATCGAAGCTAAACCAGCCTTCGCCCTGAGTTCCCTTGCCATAGCGCTCCAGGTACTGTTTCCCATTGTCGTTGAGGACGTCATGCTCGCCCGGCACGTAAAACACCTTGCTCGTCTTGAGGCTCTTCAGGACTTGGTCGAGCGTATCGAATTCTTCGGGTTTGGAGAGATGAGTGAGGTCACCCGTGTGGAGCGCAAAGGCCGGTGGCGTTGGCAGCGCGTTGATCTTGGCCACGGCCTCTTGCAGGGTGGCGGTGACATCCGTGTTCGCCGGTTTGCTGAACCCGATATGGCTGTCGCTGATCTGGACGAAGCTCAGGTCTCCCTTGGCGGCGTCCACGCCATGGTGAGCCATTTGGCTGAGGCTGTACGACTTCAGGACTCCGCCGTGGATAATACAGAAGACTCCGGTGCCGGCCCACGCCATGCATTTGAGGAAGCCGCGACGGTCAACGCCGTCGTCGCTGGAACCCGGCCCAATGAACTTTCTCATGATGGTTCTCCTTTGCTGAGTAGCTGCACTCTTCATAACCTTGCTTGGTGAGGTTTTATTCCCGAGCGATCAAAAGTTTAAAAGCGTTGCGTCTTCACCTGGTTCAACATCCGCTCGTGGCGGGGGATCCGAAAGGGGAAGAGCAAGGCCGAGAGCAAGCGCTGTGCGCCCTTCCGCGCGCTTGGCGCGCCTTTCCGCGCTCGGTTTCCCACAGCAGCTCGCGGAGCCGCTTGCGCGCCTTGTGCAACTGGGACTTCGTATTCCCCGCTGTGCAACCCAGGATCTCTGCGATCTCGTGGTGTTCGTACCCCTGAACGTCGTGGAGCAAGAAGACCTTTCTGTATCCTTCGGACAACCGCTGGATGGCTCGCCCCAAGTTCACCCGATCGAGCAATCCGACCATCAGCGGGTGGGGCCCTCCCACTTCCCGGTACGGCTGGCCGCTCTCTTCGTCCGGATCGTTGGCGTTCTCCAGCGAAGTGACCGCAGGGGTTTTCTTCCTCAAACGCATCAGCACGATGTTGACGGTCAGGCGGTGCAGCCAAGTGGAGAAAGCCGATTCGCCGCGGAAGGTAGCAATCTTGCGAAACACTTGAAGGAAGGCTTCCTGCGTCAGCTCTTCGGCTTCGGCTGTGTTCGCCACCATGCGCAAGCACAGGGCATAAACACGCCGGCTGTGCGACCGGTAGAGGTGTTCAAACGCAGCCCCATCGCCCTGCCGGGCTCGCCGGATGGCTTCCGCCTCGTTCAGTTCTTCGCCTTCGCAGCCTATCGACCGGGCCATGGAGCCTCCTTTGAGGGGCACGTGGCAATGGCTTGGGAGCCTCGTGCGCTTTAATATGGCCGTCTCTCGAATGTCCCATCCGAACCGCCAGCGGGAGCGGAAACGTCCCCCTTGGATTTATGTTCCCGGGCCATCTGTCCGCGCGGTTTTGATCTTTCATGGCTGGACTGGGTCTGCGGCTCACAAGACCACTCAGGATAGGAGGTACAGTCAAGGACATCTGTCTCGGCCGTGGTTGCCGACACTGCTTCCTGGGCCGGCACCGCCTGCGGCTCACAAGACCACTCCGGATACGAGGTGCAAGCTGTCGCCTCGGACTCGCCGCCAAGAGCAACCAGGAGGGAATACTGGTTTGTCGCCGAAGAGCGGTGGCCTTCTGTTCTGACCGCGGGGGCCGCATAAACGAAGGTCAAGCCGAGGGCGGGCGCTTCGAGCGTCCGAACGGCGTAACCATTCCCTGTGTTAACCAAGTTCAATTGGGGGCGGTCGGAAACGACTTTGGTTTCGGCCGCAGCGGCGATAATGATTGCCGCCTTGCCCTCTCCGCGGACGTAAAGAGCGTAAGGGGCGGCTGTGGATGGCAAGGTGAATGTGTAGTCTCCGGCAGGTAGAACGCTGCCTCCCCATCTAGCCTCGACCGGCAGCGTGAACTTGCCCTGATATGCCGCCTGCGCGTTCCCCAAAACCGCAAAAGAACACAGTGCCAAAGCCGCCAAGCCAAGGTGCTTAACTAGCTTCCAATTCCGAATCGATTTCATAACGATCTCCCTGTTCGATTTGGCGGCCCATCTCGATGCATCGCTTGAACCGCCCTCAGCGCTCCAGACTGTTTATTCGCGCGAATATTCCCAGCCAGTGTGATAATTTCGGTCGGGAATAAAATGGCGGGCGATTCAGTCTAAGGAAGTAGGGTTGGGAGAAGAAATCAAGTTCGGAAGTTTTGAACAGGTCGTATTGCCGCATCTGGATTCTGCTTACAACCTGGCGCGCTGGCTGACGCGCAATGACCAGGATGCGGAAGACGTGGTGCAAGAGGCGTACTTGCGCGCGCTCCGATTTTTTGACGGCTTCCACGGCGGAGACGCTCGCGCCTGGTTGCTGGCGATTGTGCGCAATACTTGTTACACCTGGCTGCAGAAGAACCGGGCGCAGGAACCCACGACGGTGTTCGACGAAGAAATCCATAGCGAAGAGGGCAGTTCTCTGAGCCCCGAAACGTTGCTGCTGCAAAGTGCCGACAGCCAGTTGGTCAGGCAGGCTCTGGAAGAATTGCCCCTGAAGTTTCGGGAGGTGCTTGTCCTGCGCGAGCTGGAAGGTTTGTCTTACAAGGAGATTGCCGACGTGGCTGACATGCCGATAGGCACGGTGATGTCCAGCTTGGCCCGCGCCCGCACCCGGCTTCGGCAATGCCTGACGAATTGCCTGACCAAGGAGCCTCAAAGGTGAGCTGCCAAGACACACAAAACCTGATCGATGGCTATCTGGACGGTGAACTAGATCTGGTCAGAAGCATGGAGATCGAAGGCCACCTGAACCGTTGCCCAGCCTGCTCGCAAGTCTATGAAAACCATCAGGCTTTGCGGTCTGCCATTCGTGCCCGAGCCCCCTATTTCAAGGCTCCAGCCGGTCTGCACCAGCGGGTCCGGTCCACCGTCCGCCAAGCGAGCAAAGCCGAACCCGCCTCCCGCGTGGTGACCTGGCGCGCGCCCTGGCGCCCCGCATGGAACTTGCTGGGCCTTGCCGCGGCGCTGGTTATTGCCGTACTGACCTGGAGCATCTCGGCCCGCCTGTGGAGTCCTTCTGCGGATGAACTCCTGGCACAGGAAGTTCTATCCAGTCATGTGCGCTCGCTGATGGCCAACCATCTGACCGACGTGCCCTCTTCCGACCAACATACGGTCAAACCATGGTTCAACGGCAAGCTGGATTTCTCGCCACCGGTGAAAGATCTTACAAACGAGGGGTTTCCTTTGGTCGGCGGGCGCTTGGATTACGTGGCAAACAGGCCCGTGGCGGCGCTGGTTTACCAGCGGCAAAAACATTTCATTAACCTGTTTATCTGGCCAGCCAGTCAAGGCCCGGGCATTGCGGAGAAAACTGTGACGCGGCAGGGCTACAACCTGCTTCACTGGACCCAATCCGGTATGACCTACTGGGTGGTGTCTGATCTCAATCGGGGCGAGTTGCAGCAATTTGTGCAGCTTGGGCGCAGCTCTGCCCCACTGCCAACCTCGCCTTGAAGCTTGACTACCGGTGCGCACCCGGTGCGACTCTTACTGCAAGCCTGCGCGCAGGCTTCGAATAACGAACTACTCCACCACGTAGGGTTCGGCCGCTGTGCCTCACTTCGCCGCGGCCTTCCGTAGCTCTTCGAGCTTTGCCTGTTGCTCCGGTGTCAGCTTGTTCTTGATGCGCACGAGTAGCGTCACCTGGGCCCGTTTGATCTCGCGCTCAATCGTCAAAACCTTTTCCAGTTGTGCCAGTGCCTGCTGTTCCTCCACGCGTGGCTGCTTGACAATGGCGACCATCTTTTCCATTTCGTCTTGCAGCTTCCATTGCCACTCCGTGAATCTCAATTGCATTTGCCTGATTTCCGTCTTGAAGAAGATTTTCTGTTCATCGCTGAGCCCTATCGCCTCTTGGTGTTGCATCACCAGTTCGGGCGCGAAGAAACTCCTGCCGAACGGGTCTTCACCAGGCTTCTGCCCGCGGGCCGCGCCCACCGCGAGAAAGACCAGCGCGCAAACGCAGAGAACTCTCGCTCTCATTTCATTCCTCCTCCGTGTTGATGGGAACCTTCATGTACGACTCGCCGAGTCTCGGTGTTGTTTGCAGGATCTCTTGGCCCGGTGTCTGCAGGAGCACATCGCTTGGCGCGCGCCATTCCGCCAACCTCTCGGCCGTGGAGAGTTCGGCCTCCAGCGTCGTTGGCGCTGCTCGCCAGTGCAACAACAATCCCATCACCAGCGCGGCCGTAACCACCGCAGTCGCGCCCACCAACACCCACCGTCCCACCGACCTGGCGCGCTTCCGTTCGCTTTCCGCCTCCGCGGCGGCCACCACGCGCGCGCGAAACTCCCCCGGCAGCTCCGCCCCTCGCGCCACCAGCGGCAGCATCGCATCCATCCTTTCACGTCGCGCCTGCAGCGCCTCGAGCTCCGCCGCGCACGCGGCGCACGTCTTCATGTGTTCTTCGAGCTCGCCCGCCGCCGTTCCCGTTAGCGCGGCCTCCAGCAACTGTTCTTTCCATTTCACGCAGGCGTTCGTCATTTCATCGCTTCCAACAGTAGTTTTCTCGCCGTGTGGAGCCTCGACCTTACTGTCCCCGCAGGTATTCCCAGCACCGCACCCACATCCGCCGCGCCCATCTCTTCCACAATCGAGAGCTGCAACACCCTCCGGAATTTCTCGGGCAAGCTCTCAATTTCGCTTCGCAATCGTTGCACCAGCACGCGTTCCTCTGCGCTCCTTGCTCCGTCTACGGCGTCGCTCGTTCCTGCCACGTGCCATGCCGTATCTCGCGCCAGCCGCCGCCGGTGTCCCCGCTGCCGATTGAGCGCCAGTCGGAACGCGATGCGGTTCACCCAGGCTCGGAACTTCTCCGCCCCGCGCAGCGACGCAAACTTCTGGTACGCGCGCAGAAAAGCTTCCTGCGCCACCTCTTCCGCGTCGGCCGCGTTTCCCAACACTCCGTAGGCAATCTGGAAAACGCGCCGCTGGTTTTCCGCTACGCGCGCGCCAAACGCTGCCCCGTGCTCCTCCGCTTCCACTCTGGCAATCAAGGCTTCCATGCACGCGCCTGTCGCGCCGCTCCCGCTGCTACCCATCCAGACACCGCTCACCGCTCTCCCGTTCAGGGCAATACTACTCTTCGCTCCGCCAATTCATCGCGTCAGCGCCTTCTCAGCCCTGCCCGCTCGAGCTGGGAGAGCGGGCGGTTGCGCCGCCCGCTGCCTATCTCTGGTGATGCTGGCGAATCAGAACAAGTAGAGCTGCTGAAACGCAGGCAGAATGGGCTGCAACACCGCCGCCAGCCGCACTGCCTCCAGCCGCTGCCTCTGCTCCGCGTCTAGCAGGCTCACCCATTTCGAAATAAAATCCTGCTGCACCTGGGCTACTTCTTGCTGCAGCGTGTGGATTTGGATCACCAACACCCCAACTTCAGCTGGGTTGCCGCCCGACTCCAGCAGTTCTTCCAGTTGTTGGACCCTCTGCTGGATCCCTTCGAGCAGCGGCACTACCGCCGCTTGCCGTGCCTGCAGCAGTTGTTCTAGTTCCTCCACTTGCCCCTGCCGAAGCTGCAGGAACTGGACGACCACCTGAAGCGGCGGCGGCGGCCCACCGCTCGCTTCGACTTTCGTCGCTTGCATCTGTTCCAGCATCTTCCCGATGTTCAGCTTGGAAAGATCTGGTGCCGAAAGGCCTGCCCCCGGTTTTTGCTGAGATTTTTGCGCGTGGAGCAGGCCGGCGCTCCCAATGAGCATAATCAGCAGCGCAACCGTGAAGCCTCTGTGTTTCATGGCGATGCCTCCTTGGAAGGTGCATTTTGCGCCTTCATAGAGCAAGACACCGCCCCCACCTCACGCGTTCACAAGTCGAGCTTCGGTTCCAAACCGCTTTGGGTCACAACAGTCCCCAGTTTGGAGTGGAAACGCCGTCTCTTGAGGTGCCGCTGTTGGGAATGAATGGTCGGGGCGAGAGGATTTGAACCTCCGACCCCCTGGTCCCGAACCAGGTGCTCTACCAGGCTGAGCCACGCCCCGACTTCTTGTTAGTTCCAACTGTCCAACAGTTTACACCGCATTGCTTTTAACTGCAACCTGCTCAAGTTTGGGACCATTGGGTCCAACAACGTTGGAAAATAGTCCCAACTCGTTTGCCACTTGCTGCCGATAGTCCTCGCGGAAGTGGGTATATCGGGAAGTTGTCCGCAAACTGGAATGTCCAACCCACTCTTTCACCAGGTCGCCTGGAACGCCGTTCTGCTGAAGGATGGAAACACGGCCATGCCTAAAGGCGTGAAGCGAGCCTTTCTTCAGGCCCAGTTCCCGGAGGATTGAAAGCAGCTTCCGCCGGACGTTGCCTTTTGAGAACGGCGTACCTGTCCGCGTCTGGAACACACGACCGGCCTTCCGCTCGCCAAGGTGCTGCTTCAGCATCTTAACAAGAGCCGGGTCGATGTTGACTACGCGATAGCCCTGCTTCGTCTTGACGGTTACTTCTTGTCCGTTCCAAACACTGCGCCGGACGTAGACCTTGCTCGCTGTCAGGTCCAGGTCATCCACATGCAGGCCGAATGCTTCTCCCGCACGTAGACCCGTGCTCGCCATCGTAGCGAAAAGGACTCGCCATTGTCCCTTCGCTACGCTGACAATTCGCAGCATCTCATCTTCGGTAAAGTACCGCTGCTCTTTCACGGGAATCTCGGGCATGGACAGGTTCCAGTCC
>WNEZ01003759.1_pt1 | contig 13112 bp, 7 predicted proteins | sample 5400521 | NCBI WGS metagenome assembly WNEZ01 (sample SAMN13153339, study PRJNA577476) | soil metagenome | isolation source: 120 cm saprolite under Douglas fir tree site 2 hole 1 replicate 1 | place: USA:California | collected 2015-04-18 | reverse complement strand
ATGATACCCGCAAAGAAGTTGTTTCCTCGATGCAAGCGCCCTCCCAAGTTTCCACCGCGGGAACCACTCCCGCTGATCGCAAACTGACTCCCGAAGAGCTTGGCGACCTTTATATGGCGCGCAAGCAATACCGCGAAGCTTCGGAAGAATACAAGCGTTTGGCGGAAGAAAATCCCAAGAACGCGGTGTATCTCAACAAATTGGGGATCGCGTTTCACCAGCAATCCGCCTTGGGTTTGGCCCTCAAGTATTACCAGCGCGCCGTCAAGGTCGACCCGCAATATGCCGACGCGGAGAATAACATCGGCACCATTTGGTACCAACGCAAGCGGTATGGCAAGGCCATTCGCGCCTATCAAAAAGCTATCAAGATGCGCGACGATATGCCCGTGCTCTACAGCAATCTGGGTTATGCCTATTTCAGCGATGGGAAATTCGAAGAGGCCATCGCCGCGTTTCGCGTAGCGCTTTCCCAGGACCCGCAATTCTTCGAGCGCGGCGCTTCCCGGACCGGCTCCGTTCTCCAGGATCGTTCCGTCTCCGATCGCGGACGGTTCTACTTCCTGCTGGCAAAATCCTTCGCTCAGGCAGGCAACCTCGAGCGCTGCATTCTGTACTTGCGCAAGGCCAAGGAAGAGGGCTACACGTCCATGAACGACGTGAAAAAAGATCCGGCCTTCGCGGCCGTGCTCCAGGATCCCGCGGTGGTCGAGATGCTGGCTCCGAAAGCGGCGGAATCCGCGCAGCCCTGATCCCGGCGCGCGGTGTCGCATTCCGCACTTTGTTGTTACTCAACTATTGTCCCTCCCGACTCCGTCATCACCGTCTGCTACAATGCAGTGCAGCATGAACCGCCTTTCGTGCCGTGTGCGCGCACTGATTCTCTGCTGCGGGGCCCTGCTTCTCGCTGCGGCGGAGATTGGCGCGCAAGAGAATGGCGCACGCCCCAGTGCAGGCGGCCGTGGACCTCAGCAGGGCGTCTACCTGGTTTTCCCCTTTCAAAATGTGGGAGCCTCCCCGCGTCTGGATTGGCTGGGTGAAGGACTCGAAGAGCTCACCATCCAATATCTCTCCGCAGCGGGGCAGCAGGTCTATTCACATGCCGGGCGTGCGGCGGAGTTCGAACGCGACGGCCTGCCGTTTTCCGCCCGGCTGAGCCGCGCCAGCATGCTGCGCATCGCGCAAGACCTCGACGCGGACTTCGTCATCTTTGGGTCGTTTGCCTCGGATGGTAAATCGCTCAGCGTCGAATCGCGCGTCCTGCGCATCGATCCCATCGGCTTGCTTCCGGCGGTCCGGGAAAGCGGGCCTCTCGAGTCTTTGATGGAATTGCACGACAAGGTAGTGTGGCGACTCCTTGCCGGAAACGGCCGTCCCTATTGGTTCACGCTCGCAGAATTTTCGAAGGCACAGCGGCCGCTGCGTCTCGATGCCTTCGAGCATTACATTCGTGGGCTGCTGGCCAACGAAGATGAAGGCAAGTTGCGCGAATTGCGCGAGGCTTCGCGTCTCGAGCCTGCATGGCCGGACCCGTACTTTGCCCTCGCGGAAACCTACCTGACGCGTAACGATTGCAATACCGCTCTGCCGTTCTTGGCGCATGTGCCAAAAACGCATGAGCGTTACGTGGAGGCTCTTTTCTCCACCGGTGTTTGCCGCCTGCAGATGAATCAGCCCGACCGCGCCGAAGAAGTGTTCACGTCGCTGCAGAGCGCGCTGGGCGGCGATGCCAAGGGCGGGATCTCAGGCGGAGACTTGCCGGAAATTCTCAACAATCTAGCCGTCGCGCGGGAGCACCAAGGCAAAACGTCAGTTGCGGAAAGCGACCTTCGCCGCGCCATGGATTTGGACCCAGATGAAGACGACTATCCTTTTAATTTGGGCCTGCTGGCTTTGCGCGCCGACAAGTCCGCCGCAGCCGTTGAGTATTTCCGGGAAGCCTCCGAGCGCCGGCCTGAAAATCCCGAAGATCGCGCTCTTTTGATTCAGTCGCTCCAAAGAGCCGGAAAGAAGCCGGAAGCGGATCAGGAGCGCGAAGCGGCCGCCGAGGCATTCGGACCGAACGCATTGCCGATCGTGCGTGTCGAACCAAAAAGCGAACTGTTTCAGCGATTCGAGCGGATCAAGACGGAGCTAGACGCAACGGTGCTCCGCCTCGAAATCGCCCCGCCGCAGCCTGCCGCGAATTCTGCCGGGGACAACGGTGCGCTAGACACCACCGCATCGCTCGTCCGGCGCGGGCGCCAAGAAATGGCCGCAGGCCACCTCGACGTTGCCGAGACGGAATTCCGCGCCGCCTTGCGCTCCGAGCCGGCGAATGCCGCGGCGCACCGTGGCCTGGCGGAGGTTGAGCACCGCCGCGGCAAGCTGGACGCCGCCGTGAAAGAACTGCAGGCCTCGCTCGAGTCCCGCGACTCCGCGGTCGTGCGCACCATGCTCGCCAGGGTCTACCTGGAGCAGAAAAAGCCGGACCTGGCGCGGGCCGAGGTGCAACGCGCCTTGAAGCTGGCTCCAAACTATTCCGAAGCCAAACAATTGCTCGAGCATCTGCAAAAACCGAACGGAGGTGCGCAATGATCCCAAGTCGCGCTCTCTTCGCCAGCCTTACACCAATTTCTTGGAGGTCGGAACGTGAGCCTCGGCACCAACACTTAGAGGCGCGCAGCTTTCAGCCCTCGGGAAGGCATTTTGTTCTCACCGCTCTCTCCACCCTCGCACTCCTTTCCTTTTTTCCGACCGCCTCTGCGGACGAACACGCTTCCACTCCTATCGTCCTCGACTTGGATCTGCACGGCGTCGTCGAGCCCATCCTCGCCACCTATATCAATGAAGGCATCGCGGATGCCGAGCGCCGCCAGGCGGCCTTGATTCTCATCACCATGGACACGCCCGGCGGCCTCAGCGATTCCATGCAGGACATCATCAAGCACATCCTGGCGTCGCGCGTTCCGGTCGCCGTGTACATCACGCCCACTGGCGCTCGCGGCGCTTCCGCTGGTTTCTTCATCCTGCTCTCCGCGGATATTGCCGCCATGGCTCCCGGCACGCACACCGGAGCCGCTTCGCCGGTCATTGCCATCGGCGGGTGGCAGTTGCAAGTCGACGAAACCATGAAGCGCAAGATTCTCAACGACGCCTTGGCCTTCTTGCGCAGCTACGCGGAAAAGCGCGGGCGCAACCCAACGCTGGCCGAAACCGCGGTCACCGACGCCAAGGCCTTTACCGACAAAGAGGCCCTGGACGGCAAGATGATCGATCTCGTCGCCCCTAGCGTCGATGACTTGGTGCGGCAGCTCAATGGCCGCGAGATTACGCGTTTCGATGGCAGCAAAACGAAGCTTGCGCTTTCGAACGCCAGGCTCACGTCCTTTGAATTGTCCGGGCGGCAAAAATTCCTGGCACGCATCGTCGAGCCCGACGTCTTCTTTGTACTTCTGATCATCGGTGTCCTCGGCCTGTACACCGAGTTCACCCATCCCGGCGTGATTGCCCCAGGGGTAATCGGTGGCATCTGTACGGTGCTGGCCCTCTACGCCATGCATCTTCTTCCCGTCAACTTCGCCGGAGTGCTTCTCATTTTGCTAGCCTTGGCGTTGTTTATTCTGGAGGCGAAATATACCAGTCACGGCGTGCTTCTTGCCGGCGGAGTAGTATCGATGCTGCTTGGCGCCATGTTTCTGATTCGTTCGCCGCTAACCGCCGGCGGCGTCAGCCTGGGCGTGGCCGTAGCCGTGACGCTGCCCTTTGGGTTGCTCTGCGTGATTCTGATGCGCCTGGTGCTGCGCTCGCGCAAGTGGAAGACCGCGACGGGACGCGAAGAGATGATCGGCGCTCAAGGCGTGGTTGTTACTCCCGCGAGCGATGGCGCCGAGGGCATGATCCGCGTCCACGGCGAACTATGGCGGGCGTTTTCCAGCCAACCGCTGACGGAAGGCAAGCCCGTTCGCGTCGTTCGCATCGACGGCCTAAAGCTGTACGTGGAGCCAGTGTAGGGCACGATAAATCGTGCCCCAGTATTTTTTCAGGTGTTTCAACCAAGAGTGGCAGGCAAGCCCGATTTTCCTTGGGAGCGAAGAGGGAGGAAACATGTTCGAGTTCTTCGGAGTAGGCACGCTGGTCATCGTGGGGTTCGTGCTGATTTGGTTCTGGAATTCGCTGTACATCATCAAGGAATGGGAACGCGGTGTGGTGCTGCGTCTCGGCCGCATGTTGCCGCAAGCCAAGGGCGCCGGGCTGAATCTCGTCTTCTGGCCCATCGAAACGCTCACGCGCATGAGCTTGCGCATCGAAACGCTCGACGTCCCGCCGCAGGACATCATCACCCGCGACAACATCTCCGTGAAAGTGAACGCGGTCTGCTATTTCCGCATCGTCGACGCCAATCTGGCGCTCTCCCAAGTGCAAAATTATCAGTACGCTACCTCGCAGCTCGCGCAGACCACCATCCGCAGCGTGGTCGGCCAATTCGAATTGGACGAAATCCTCGCCCAGCGCGACAAAGTTAATGCCAAACTCCAGGTCATTCTCGACACGGAAACCGAGCCGTGGGGCATCAAGGTCAGTAAAGTCGAAGTCAAACAGGTCGACATCCCCGAGCAGATGCAACGCGCGATCGCCCGCCAGGCGGAAGCCGAACGCGAACGCCGCGCTAAAATTATTCACGCCTCCGGCGAGTTCGAAGCCTCCGCCAAACTCGCGGAAGCCGCCAAAGTCCTGGAAACCCAGCGTTCCGCCATCCAGCTCCGCTATCTCCAGACCCTTACCGAGATAGGTGTTGAGAAGAACACAACGGTTGTGTTTCCCCTGCCCATCGATATTATTAACAGTTGGGTTCAATCTTTCGGGGGGCAGAACAAGTAAGAATGGCATCTGGTGGCAGACGCGGCGGCGCAGGAGATCGCGTGCTGGAAAGCAGGCACGTCATCGGCTTGTTCATGCTGATGCTGCTGTTCTCCGGCGTTTTCTTCACGCTGGGTTACGTGATGGGCCACAACCAATTTGACAGCCCGGTGCGCGCCGCCTCAAATCCGCGCACGCTGTTGCCCGCTCCCGTTGCTATCAAGCCTCAGCGCGCGGATTCTGCAGCCAAGCATTCGAACGACGCGCGCCGCGAGTCCGATCCCTCGACCGACACCGGCGCGCAGCCCAGTCCCGATTGGAGTTTCTACAACGCCAGAAAATCTTCTTCTCCCTACGACGATTTCAAGCCCGCGCCGCCTGCTCCGCGCGCCAGTGCGGGCGCCGCGAAGGCCCGAAGCGCAAAATCTGCGGCTTCCACCGCGATTCCCGCGGGCTCGTACACTTTGCAAGTTGCCGCGTTGCGCCGCGAATCCGATGCCCTGACTCTCGCGGCTCACTTGCAAAAGAAAAAATTCCCCGCCTTCGTGGCTTCGCCGCAAGCCGATAAGTATTACCGCGTGCAGGTCGGCCCTTACGCCGACCAGAAATCCGCGGACGCCGCAAAGAAGGGCCTCGAGGATGCCGGCTTCAAAGCCATCGTGAAGCATTGATGCCGGCGCGGAAGTGGGCCTCTCACCTTCGTTATTTTGGCGCGGAAACTCCCACCGCCTTCCGCATCGTCTGCGCCGCGGTTTCGGGCACGGCGCTCTCGCTCTCTTATACCGGATTTTATTTCAGCATCTATTCGTGGTTGTGCGTCGGAATCTTGCTGGTTGTTCTCTTTGACGCGCGGCCCCGCGTTGCCTTCGCCTGCGGATTTACGCACGCCTTTTCCTTTGTGCTGACTTCCGTGCCGTGGATCGCCACGGTCCTGGCGGTGCACGGCGGGCTTTCCCGCGCCGGCGGCTGGGCCATTTTGCTGCTGATCGCGACGGCCTGGGGAATGCTCACCGGTGGCTTTGCGTGGTGCATTCAACGGCTCTCGCAGCGCAGCGTCCTGCTCGCGTGCGCAGGTGCGCCGTTTCTTTGGGTCGCGTGGGAATTCGCGCGCGCGCATCTCCCGGAGATCGGTTTTCCCTGGAACCTGCTTGGCTACCCCGCGTCTTCCAATCTCGCGCTGCTGCAGATCACAAAAATCACGGGCATCTACGGCCTTTCATTTCTTGTGGCGGCGTTCAATGCGCTATTGGCGTGGACCAGCGTCGCTCCGGTGCGTAACACGAATCGCAGGGCGCTGCCGCTCGCGGTCGCCGCGGCTCTGATCCTGCTCAGCGCATTCGCGGGGCCGCGCTTCGTCCCGCCCGCTCCGGCTCATCACTACGCGCGTGCGGTGCAGGTGAATTTTCCGGAAGCGATGGAATATCCGCCCGACTGGTTCCAGGCGCACGTTTCCGAACTGGATGAAATCGAACGCTTGAGCCTCGCGCCCTCGAATCACCAAACCGATCTTCTCGTCTGGCCCGAAGCACCCGCGCCGTTTTCCTTTGAAGACGGGAAATTCGCAAGGCGTGCATCTGTGCTGGCGATTCATTTTCAGCATCCATTTCTCGCCGGAGTGATCGAGTGGAAGCCGCTCGTCGAATCAAGCGCGGCTAGCGCGCACGCCGCTGCGTACAACAGCGCCATCTTGCTCGACGCCTACGGCCAAAATGTTTTCACCTATGACAAAGTGCACCTCGTCCCCTTCGGTGAGTACGAGCCGTTTCCGCTGATCCATCGTGTGGTGGCCAGCCTTTCCGGTGAAGTCGGCGGCTTCCGCAAAGGCAGCAAATATGCGGTCGGCGGCCTTCCCGGCGGCTTCACGTTCGGCGCGTTTATCTGCTACGAGGCGATTTTCCCCGACGAAGTACGCCGCTTTGCCTCCGGCGGCGCCGAGCTTTTCATCAACATCTCCAACGACGGCTGGTTCGGGCGCTCCGCCGCCGCCGAACAGCACCTGCGCATGGCCCGCGTGCGCGCCGTCGAAAATCGACGCTGGCTGCTGCGGGTCACCAACAACGGCTTCACCGTTTCCGTCGATCCCTACGGCCGCATCTTCAGTCCGCTTCCTCCGGATGTGCGCGCCGCCGTCGATCTCCCCTACGACTTTCGCACCGACGAAACCATTTACACGCGCTTCGGCGACTGGTTCGCTTGGCTCTGCGTCCTCGTTTCCGTTATCCTGTTAGTCTTAACGCTTCGGAAAGGAAATACAGCGCGCGAAGAACTCCTGATGCCGGTAACCGAAATTCCGCCGTCCATGGTCACCAGCAGCTAACTTTGTTTTCCGTCACGCGCGCCTTCATCTCATGATCCTCGAAGACTTGCAGCATCGCTACGAACTCCTCAAGCCGCGCATCGCCATGGTCCGGAGCTATCTTTGACGCCGCGCCCCATCGCGAGCGCCTGAAATCCCTTGAAACCCGTATCGCGCAGCCCGATTTCTGGAACAATCAGGAAGCGGCACAATCCGTGCTGCGCGACCGCAAGCGTTCCGAAGATCAAATCGCCGCCGACCAAAAACTCAATTCGCTTTCAGGCGATCTCGATACCTACATTCATCTGGCGCAAGAAGAAAGCAACGCTGAGCAGCGCAACGATCTGCTGAAAGAGCTCGACCGCGAGCTCAGTAACGCGGAAAATTACATCGCGGAACTGGAAACCCGGACGCTGCTCTCCGGCGAGAGCGATCCTCTCAACGCCATCATGACCATCAAGCCCGGCGCCGGCGGCACCGAGTCGCAGGACTGGGCTTCGATCCTGCTGCGCATGTACCTTCGCTGGGCGGAACGCAAAGGCATGAGCGCCGTCGTTCTTGACGAAACTCCCGGCGAAGAAGCCGGCATCAAAAACGCCACCATCCAGTTCGCCGGAGAGAACGCTTACGGGCTGCTCGCGGGAGAAACCGGCGTGCATCGCCTGGTGCGCATTTCGCCCTTCGATCAAGCCGCGCGCCGCCACACGTCTTTCGCTTCCGTGTTCGTCATTCCCGAAGTCGACGACAAGATCGAAGTCAACATCCGCCCGGAAGATTTGCGCGTCGATACCTTCCGCTCCGGCGGCAAGGGCGGGCAGAACGTCAACAAAGTGGAAACCGCGGTGCGCATCACGCACATCCCCACCGGCATCGTGGTGGGCTGCCAGGCGGAGCGCAGCCAGCACAAAAATCGCGAGCTGGCCATGAAGATGCTTCGCTCGCGCCTCTACGACCTGGAAATCCAGAAGCGCCAGGCGCACACCGACAAGCTCGACGAAACCAAGATGGATATTTCCTTCGGCAGCCAGATTCGTTCTTACGTAATGCAGCCCTATCGGCAGATCAAGGACCATCGCACCAAGTTCGTCGTCGGCGACGTCGACCGCGTCCTCGACGGCGACCTCGACCCCTTCATGCGCTCCTACCTCATGGCCAAGAAAACGAAGGGCAAGCTCGACATCCAACCCGAAGACGACGACACCGCCGCCGCGTAACCGCGCGCCGTACCGCTTTTCGAGCCAGAAGGCTGCAGGGCTTTCTTGACGCTCTTGCGCCAACTCCTTTCGGCCGTCGGGGAGAAATGTATAGGATAGGCGGTGGGGACGGACCTAGTTAACCATAACACCCCCCCTCCCCCTTTTTTCACAAGTGTTGATTCTAAAGGGAGTTAGAAGGAAACATAATTCGTGCGAAAAACTCGCACATTTGCTGGTTGTGTGTTGTCCCGGGGCGATGGATGGCGGGGACGGTCGTCTCCTTGGGGATGATCCTCTCTAGAAAGAAAAAAGCGGGAGAGAGCTCCCGCAGGCAAGGCGCAGATTTTCACGAGATGTATGATAGCCGAAGGGTTACAGTAAGTCAAGCGGAATTCTTGTCTATTTTCAATGGATTGCGAAGGGGGCTACGTACGTTGTGGATTGGTCAGTTGCTGAGAGTGCGCGCTTACACCGATTCGACAAAGTTATACCCGCCTTGTAAAATTCCAAAGTTGTCTCCGTGCGCCACTAGCTCAATTGGCAGAGCAATGGACTCTTAATCCATAGGTTGTAGGTTCGATTCCTACGTGGCGCACCAACGTCTTCTACTACGCGAAGCCACTTGATTTCTCTTGATTGCCAGCGCCGCGGCGCTGCTGGGAAGAGACATCCTCTAGCCAAAAGTTGAAGTCAACGCAAAACGGCACGATCGCTGCTCCCAGTGCCGGGCCTTGGTCATGCCGTCCGCCGAAAACGAATTGAGCACTTGACCGTTTGCCAGGAAGCCTTCCAGGCCAAAGGCGCGCAGGTTCCGGTCCAAGGAGCGGTGTAAGCTATGCCAGCGGCTACGGCCATCGGGACGATGGAGTTCGCGCGCGAGATGTAAGCGTTGAGGACCCAATTCATCTCTAAGGAGAAGAAATTGCTCACACGCTTGAAAGTTGCTTCGGGCCTCCTGTGCACGACGGCTACGTCGCTGGTGGTTTCGTTGTTATTCTTCGCCGTGTTGGCGAGCGCGCAAAGGCCCACCGCGAAGGCGGGGGCAACAAAATCGCAGGCAGAGGCAAAGTCCGCGGAACAGCCTGCGGCAAAGACGCCGGAGCTCACCGCGACCGATCTCGAAAGCTTTCTCGATGGGTTCATGCCGCTGCAACTGGAGCATGCGGATATTGCTGGTGTGGTTGTCGCGGTGGTGAAAGGGGGCAAGCTGTTTTTCGCGAAAGGGTACGGCTACTCCGATTACGAGAAGAGAATACCGGTCTCGCCGGAAAACACGCTGTTCCGCCCGGGATCGATCTCGAAGCTGTTTACCTGGACGAGCGTGATGCAGCAAGTGGAGCAGGGAAAACTGGACCTCGACCGCGACGTCAATACGTACATCGATTTCAAGATTCCTCCGGCATTCGGCAAACCCATCACGCTGCGCGATATCATGACGCATCGCCCCGGGCTCGAAGAGACGGTCAAAGGTCTTTTCGTCGGCTCGGAAAAAGAATTACGCCCGATGGCGCAATATCTTCCCACGCATTTGCCGGCGCGCATCTTTCCGCCGGGAACGGTCCCCGCCTATTCGAACTACGCGACCACGCTTGCCGCGTACATCGTGCAGCGCGTCGCGAACCAGCCGTTTGAGGACTACGTCGAAGCGCACGTGCTAAAGCCTTTGGAGATGAACCACGCGACGTTTCGCCAGCCGCTCCCCGATGCGCTCAAGCCACTGATGTCCAACGGCTATCAACTCGCGTCTGGGGGCGCAAAAGGGTTTGAATACGTGGAAGTCGCTCCGGCGGGTTCGCTGTCGACTTCGGCGGAATCCATCAGCCACTTTATGATCGCCCACCTGCAAAACGGGCGTTACGACAATGCGCAAATCCTCAAGCCGGAAACGGCCATCCAGATGCACCAGCGGCAGCAGGGCTGGCCGGCTTCGATGAACGCCATGGCGCTGGGCTTCTATGAAGAGTCGCGCAACGGCCAGCGCATTATCGGGCACGGTGGCGACACGCAATGGTTTCACAGCGATTTGCACCTGCTGCTGGATGCCAATGTCGGCTTTTTCGTTTCCTACAACAGCGCGGGAAAAGATGACGTGAGCCCGCGCGAGGTCCTGTTCGACAAATTCATGGAGCGCTATTTTCCTGGGCCGCCCGTCAACGAACCTGTGGTGACGACCGCGGCGCAGGATGCGAAGAGCGTCGCCGGCCTTTACGAGCTCAGCCGGCGCTTCGAGACCAACATCCTGGCCTTCACAGCGCTGCTTGACGAAGCCAAGGTCAGGGTCGATCACAAAGACAACACCATTTACATCAATGATTTTTTCAAAAATCTGAATGGCCAGCCCAAACATTTCCGGGAAGTGGGGCCGATGCTGTTTCGTGCTGTCGATGGCCACGAAAAAATCGCCTTCGCCACGGACTACAGCGGCCGCCGCGTCGCGTACATCGATTTTCCCTTCATGGTCTTTCAGGAAGTGAACCACTCGCTCGATCACAAAATTCTCAATTATGTAGTGCTTGGTTTCAGCCTGACGGTAATTGTGCTGACGCTGGTGCTGTGGCCGGTCTCTACCATTTTGCGCAAGCACTACGGCAAACCGCTGGCGCTCAGCGAATCCGCGCGGCGCTGGCGCACGCTCGTACACGGCGCCTGTCTTATCGTGCTCGCGTTCGTGCTGTACCTAGCGCTGCTCGCGAACAAACTGGAAACGCCCGGAGCACTCGGCTCCTCCGGCGACGCGAAACTGCACTTGCTGCAAGTGATTGGACTCGTGAGCGGGATTGGCGCGCTGATCGCGGTTTTGAACGCGGTGAACTCTTGGACCGACGTCACACAATGGCGCTGGTACAAAATCTGGAACACGCTGCTGGCCGTGGCGTGCGTCGGATTTTTCTGGTTCATTCATCACTGGCATCTGCTGAATTTTCATCTCAACTACTAGGGGTTCAGCGATCTTTATCGGGTTGCTTCAGGCTGCCAGCGCTGTCTGCCTGCGTCTGCTCAGCGTCGGAATCTGCCAACGGATAAGCCTGTACCCAGCCAAATGGAAGAAGGGAGCACAAGATGCAGCAAGTCCTTCGTCCCGCACAGGTTCTATTCTGTACTGCCCCCAAATGGGTACAGCCACGTTTCACAAAGTGCGTGATCGGCTCGGATTCAAAAATCCAGTTAACCACTTTTAATCAACAGCGTATTTCTTAGTTGCATCCGAACCTCCGAAGCGCGAAACTCTCTTCGCGGCGGCGGCTCCGGGGTCATCCGAGTTGCCTCGTCCGCATCTGCGAGCGTTACCCCCCTTCCTGTTGGTTCCGCTTTTTCATCGACCCGAACGTTTGCGAGTCGCGCGGAGCATTCCAAGGCTCAATATCGCGTGTCTCCGTCCGGCGAAGATGACGGCTTCATGGAACAAATAAATGCGAGCGGTGGACAAATTGGCTTTCCGAGGTAAGGTCGCAGGCTTGGCAACGGCATCCGTGGTGTTGTTCTTAGCCGCGGTGCTTTCGTACTTGGTCCTGGTCCGCCAATTGGAAGACCACGAATGGATAATCCACACGCATACCGTGCTGGAAAAGCTTGGCGAGGTCCGCAGCAATGTCACGGAGGTGGAAACCGGCGAACGCGGCTACCTCATCACCGGAGACGATGTTTATTTGGCGCCCTATGACCGCGGCGCCCGCGAGCTGCGTCGCAATCTCAACGAGCTCCGCCAACTGGTCGGTGACGATGTGAAACAGCAGCGCGTTTTGGAGCGTTTGGAGCCGCTCGTCGCTGCAAAGCTTGCGTTTTTGGCCGAGCGCATTCGGATCCGCCGCCAGCAAGGCCTGGGAGCTGCCGTCGCGGCCGTGCGCGAAGGTCTTGGAAAGCAGCTCATGGAGCAAATCAATGTGCTGCTCGCCGGAATGAAAGACGAAGAAGACCGCCTGCTCCTGCAGCGTTCGCGTGCCCTGCAGTCCAGCGCGACTAAGAGCAAATGGACCGTCGCCCTTCTGGGCGGACTGGGTTTCCTGTTCATTCTTAGCGCGGGGCTGATCATTCAGAAGGAAATCCGCAAGCGCACGCGAGTCGAAGAACAATTCCGGAGTCTTCTGGAGTTCACTCCCGACTGCATGGTCATTGTCAATCGAAAGGGCGAGATCGTTCTGGTCAACTCGCAAACCGAAAAAGTCTTCGGCTACTCGCGGAGTGAGCTTCTCCGGCAAAGCGTGGAGATTCTAATCCCGCACCGATTCCACCAGCGCACGGAATTCTTCTCCCATCCCAGGGTTTGCCAAATGGGCTTGGGGCCGGAATACTTTGCGTTGCGGAAAGACGGTACGGAATTCCCGGTCGAGATTACCTTTGCGCCCCTAGAAACGGCAGAAGGCCGGCTGGTTCCCTGCGCCATCCGCGACATCAGCGCCCGCAAGCAAACCGAGGAAGCCTTGCGCCGCCAAGCCCAGGAAGTGGAGCGCCAGCGAGGTGAGCTCGCCCACTCCAACGTCGAACTCACCGCCGCAAACAAGGAAATCGAATCGTTTAGCTATTCGGTGTCCCATGATTTGCGAGCTCCGCTTCGCAGCATCGATGGCTTCAGTGTCGCGCTTCTGGAGGATTGTGCCGACAAGCTGGATGCGAACGGCAAGGAATATCTCTATCGCATGCGCGCCGCAACCCAGCGCATGGGCGTGCTCATCGACGATCTCCTGGATCTCGCCCGCGTCACCCGCGTCGAAATGCGCCATGAGCGCGTCGACTTGAGCACTATGGCTAAATCCATTATCACCGAGCTGGCCAGCGCTCATCCC
>WNEZ01006102.1_pt1 | contig 13114 bp, 14 predicted proteins | sample 5400521 | NCBI WGS metagenome assembly WNEZ01 (sample SAMN13153339, study PRJNA577476) | soil metagenome | isolation source: 120 cm saprolite under Douglas fir tree site 2 hole 1 replicate 1 | place: USA:California | collected 2015-04-18 | reverse complement strand
AGACCTTCACGGTGGCCACGAATGTGAAAGTCTACTTCTGTGATCCTCACAGCCCTTGGCAGCGCGGCACGAACGAAAACACGAACCAACTGTTACGACAATACCTCCCTAAGAGAACCGACCTTTCTGTTTATGCTCATTCAGACTTGGACAAGATAGCGCTGCGTTTAAATCAGCGCCCGCGAAAGACTTTAGGTTTTGAGACTCCCGCGAGTAGACTTCGAGCTACTGTTGCGTCGACCGGTTGAGCTGGCAAGGGTAATCGGAAATTGACGACTACCACAGGAAAAAGCAAAGTGTGCGCAGGCCCTGCTAGAATCATCGGCACATACGCACTGGAGACCTCGGATGATATTGGACCTGCTCGCTATCGCTGCCCACCCTGACGACGTCGAGCTGACCTGCGGCGGCACGCTCCTCAAGATGGCGCAGCGCGGCTACAAGACCGGCATCCTGGATCTAACGGCGGGTGAGATGGGCACGCGCGGCACTCCGGAAACCCGCGCCAGGGAAGCCTCCAAGGCTGCAAAGCTGCTCCGCGTAAGCTACCGCGAGTCGCTGGGCATCCCCGATTCTGACGTTCAGCCCGCTCGCCAGCACAAGCTCCGCCTTGCGTTGAGAATCCGCGAGCTCCGCCCCAAAACCGTCATCCTCCCCTATTGGGAAGCTCGCCATCCCGACCACTACCACGCCTCCACCCTCGGCTATGAGGCCTGCTTCCTCGCCGGTCTGAAGCAATTGCCCATCGATGGCGAGCCTCATCGCCCCTTCAAAATCCTGTATTCAACAGCCTACACCAACGTCCGACCGACCTTTGTCGTCGATATCACCTCTCAGTACGAGCAGCGCCGCAAAGCCATTCTGGCCTTCGCCTCCCAATTCCGCCGGCAAAGAGGAGAAACGCCGAAAGACCATCAAAAGACCAAGGTCTTTCTTGCCATCGACCGCCTCGAAGATGAGATGAACCAACTCGCCCGCCACTACGGCCAAATGATTGGCGTCAGGTACGGCGAACCCTTCCTCGCGAAAGAACTGATGCAGGTCGACGACGTCGTCAAAATGGACGTGCGCTCTATCTAACTGTGAAAGCAGGAGTTGGGGCGCCGCGCGGATTATGAACAGGGAGTCTCAAGCCAGGAGTCAAAGAAGGCCGCAAACCGCGGGCGGCTAAAACTTCTCGTCTTCGTGGGCGGGGGAAAAGCCGGGAATGTTTTGTCCAGTAGGGGTGCGCTCGACGCGCACTCGGGTGAGCGCCTCGTCCTCCGCCCCCGATTTTCGCAGAATCACCATGGTGTTCAGTGCTTCGGAATAGACTCGGGTAACCAGGTAGGTGTCCCCGGTCCCGTTCTTTTTCCAAAGCTGCCCGATCTGGATCTTTTTCACGCTCATTGGTCAGCCATTGACTCTAGAGGGGACGTGCAGGAGTGTCAACCATTCCCTCTGTGCAACTTGGACACCACTTCGCCGCTCACCTGGCATCCTTTTTTCCAGTGACGGGAAGAGGAAACCTTCCTCCCAATTCCTACATCATAGCGCATAGGATGCTTACAACCCGGCCCCCGTCAATGCTCTCTAAACGGGTGTATACTGGCTGAAGGTGGAGGTGGATTCTATGAAAGAAACCCTGCGCCAGGCCCTGAGCCTGACTCTCTCGAGCTTCCTCATCGCGGGTACCGCCCTCGCTGCGCCCCGCGGCCAGCAGTCCGGCCAGGATCCCTCGCAAACGCAGCAACCCGCACCCCCGCCACCTCAAAAGACGCAGGACAACACGGCGCCGCAGCCCGTACCACAAAAAGATACCGTCACACCCAAGAATTCCAAGGAAGACATCGAGGCCATCGGCAATCGCAATGTCGGCAAAGGCGTAAATTTTTATTCGCTCGAAAAAGAGATCGCCCTCGGCAAGCAGCTCGCCCAGGAAGTCGAGCGCTCCTCGAAGATGATCGACGACCCGGTGGTCACCGAATACGTGAACCGCGTCGGCCAGAACCTGGTCCGCAATTCCGATGCTCGCGTCCCCTTCACCATCAAAGTAATCGATTCCGACGAGGTCAACGCCTTTGCTCTCCCCGGCGGCTTTTTCTTCGTGAACAGCGGCCTGATCCTCCGCGCCCAGGAAGAATCTGAGCTCGCCGGCGTCATGGCGCACGAAATCTCCCACGTCACCCTGCGGCACGGCACCAAAAACGCCACCAAGGGCGAGATTATGCAGCTCGCGACCATTCCTCTGATTTTGCTCGGCCCCGGCGGCTGGGCCGGCTACGGCCTCTATCAGGGCCTGAACCTCGCGATTCCCATCACTTATTTGAAGTTTAGCCGCGATGCTGAGCGGCAGGCGGATTATTTCGGTCTCCAGTATATGTACAAGGCCGGCTACGACCCGAACTCCTACGTGACGTTCTTTGAGCGCATCCAAGCTGATGACAAGCGCCGTCCCGGTACCATCCCCAAGGTTTTCTCCACGCACCCGCCCACGCCTGAGCGGATTGAGAAAACCCAGCAAGAGATTGCGTCCATCCTGCCCGCCAGGCAGGAATACATCGTCACCACTTCAGAATTCGACCAGGTGAAGTCGCGTCTGCGCAACATCATGTTCGCGCGCAAGACCCAGGACAACGCGCCCGGCAAACCCACTCTGCGCACCAAAACCGAACAATCCGACAAGACCAAGACGCAGGCGCCCGGCTCAGATCCGAACAGCGACGAGGACCGGCCCACCCTCAAGCGCCGTCCCGATTCTCCTTGATCCCTACGCTATCTGCTTTAGAAATGAGAAGGGCGGCTCGCCAGCCGCCCTTTTTGTTTGAATGTGAAAGTTTGCAAGCGCAACGACAGGTCAGTTTCGCCTTCGGTCGTCAGGACTAGCGCTGATTCCCAGCCGCCTGAGCTCGTCGGCATAATATTTGCGATAGAGAACGTCCCACTCCTCGCTGCCTTCCAGAATCTCCTTTTTCTGCGAGGTAATCCGCTTGCGCACTTCCATGTCCGCCTTCTCTTCCTCCTGAAGAGTAGCCGTCAGTATTTGCACCACCTGTTGGCGGATGGTGTCGCGGTCTTCAATGAACTCCACGTCGTCGCTCGACACCAGCACATCGGTGATCTGGTGCGAAAGGCGGATGATTTTTTCCCTGGTAAGTCGCATTCCCTTCTTTGGCCTCAAATCCTTTTGAGCTTACGGGCTTAAGCGCTGGCCCTTCCACCGCCCTCTTTGACGCCCTCTGTTGCTTCTATCGCAGCACGAGTTTGCGGTCTCGCGCGATATGCGCTTTCACCTTCTTGTACATTTCCTGATAGGAGGCGCCGGTGCGCCGCATTTCGTCCTGACGTTCGGTTAGGATCTGCCGCACCTCTTCATTCAATCGATCTTCCACGGTGATCTCTTCCATCATTTTCTGCCGTACTCGCTGCGTCACCGCAGCCGCACTCTTCGTTTCTATCAAATTGCCATCCACGAGTCGCTTCACCACTTGCGTTGCCATGTGCCCCACGTAATCCCGCGCGATGAGCATTCCAGAAGTCTTCCTTTTCTCTTGAGCAAGGGAGAAAGTTTACTGGCTGTGCCAACAAAGTGCAAGGAACCTCCTCTCTGCCCGATTTCACGCATTTTCACAGCGCGTTGACGCTGCTGGCTGCTTCCTGTACGATGAATCGGTGGGGCGGTTAGCTCAGTTGGTTAGAGCGCCTGCCTTACAAGCAGGAGGTCGCAGGTTCGAGTCCTGCACTGCCCACCATTGTGACGCAACACCCTTCAGCGGGGACGTAGTTCAGTTGGTTAGAACGCTGCCCTGCCATTCTGTTTCAACCATATCTCCGGTCATTTCAATCGTTTACATGAAAAGCATGTAGGTCGCATTCTAACCAAGTCGATTTCACATCTCCTCATCATTTAGCGCCCGAATTGCGGTGCTTCCGCAAAATTCTCAGCCACTCTCGGCAACGATGTGGTGTCGTTCGGCCCAGCCACCATAATGGGCAGACGTCAGTTGTCTGAGTGGAGATCATGCCGGTTCGAGCGGCAGTTTGCTAATTTTTCCTGCCCTGTTCGTATTCACCACGCTTCATTTGTTTTGAATGGCTTAGAAGTGCGCTCATTTGCACAGAATCACCCCATTTGCAGAGTATCGTGCACCAATTGCGCACCAATTTCTGGCAGAGCGAAATCCGGGTCAGGGGCCCCATCTCGTCGAAACAGTGGTACCCTCGGAAACCGTTGCCGACAGTCGGACGATCGTCGCTAAAGAATCTGGCGGATCCCGGTGTCCGACGCCTTCTGAATCACGTCAAGCAACTGGTGGCGTTTGACGGCCACATCAAAGCCAAGGCAGTAGCACAGCGCGTCAATTGAGTGTCCCCCGGGGCTGGTCATTAGAGTATTGCCGTTCGAGCGATCTGCCATGTAGGCCCAGTCAAGCGTGAAGTCGGTGCCCCACGCTGGCGTCGTTACGATCATCGTGCACGAAAGCACCTTGCCAACGTAGCCCTCGGCGACCAGGTCTCTGACGCGATTGAACTCGCGGGCTCCGCGGGCTTGTAGTCCCACCATATGGCGGACCCCTTTACGAACGGCCAAGTCACGCATCTGCTGAGCCTGCTCAGTGGTGGCCGCAAGCGGCCATTCGCAGTAGAGATGCTTGCCGGCATTCAAAGCGGCCATCCCCAGTTGATGGTGAAAAGGCACCCGCACGCAGATCGAGACGAGGTCCACGTCGGGATGCTGGACCATTTTGTAAGGGTCGGCAAAAGCGCGGGGAATTCCGAAATGCTTGGCCGTTTCGTCTGCGGCTTCCTGGCGGCTCGTGCTAACCGCCGTGATCTCGAACTCAGGAAGCGCACTCAAGGCCGGAATGTGGGCATCGCGCCCCCAGCCGTTGCGCACATTTGCTCCAATGATGCCAACACGGATTCTTTCTGTCGTCATGATGTTTTTTCCTTAAGCGGGCTCTCTACCCTCAGGTGGACCCGGTCTTGTTTTTTCTTTGTCGCGGCGTCAGATGGTTGGGATCGTTTCGCCCTCAATGTAAGTTCCATGGGGCTTCGCGGGTTCACGTGAGAGTTTCGTCTCGCGGTCGACCAGCCTGCTCACGATGGCGAACAGGAAGCTCGCCGACAACCCGCACATCAGCACGCCGATGATGCTTTCTACCGGGCCTAAGGTTCGCCACATTTGTGGGAGAACGATATCGCCATAGCCAACGGTGGCGTAACTGCTTGTCGAAAAATAAAACGCAGACTCCCACAATGGAAAACAAAGCCAGCGATAAAACGCCGCCCAAAGCAGAATCTCGAATATGTGCAAGACAGTGAACGCAGTCATCAATCGCACCATGAGCAGAGCGGAACGGATCGGCCCTAGTCTGAGATCGTCGGGTGCCAGACTACGTTTTGCAAAGGAAATCAGCGCAGCCATCCCAGCGCACTGCAACGAAAGCGTAAGCGTTACCAGAACGACTGCCGCGCTGGCTTCGCGCACAAAGATCATCGGTTCACCTCATCGCGGCCGAAAGTGCTTGGTTCACGAGTTCGTCGGGAAGCCGTATAGCAATCAGGATGGGCCCAGGCCGTACGCTTTTGGTTCGCGCTACTCACTGTTGTTGCCAGCCTCCACCAAGATTTCGGTAAATGCTGACCAGACCTAAAAGCTCATTCAGTTGAGCCTGAGCGAGTCCCAACTCCGCATCAAAATAATTGGTTTCGTTCGTCAGCACCTCCAAGTAGCTGGTGGCGCCACCTCGATAGCGCGTCTCCGAAAGCCGGGCCGCGTCTTCAGCGGAAGACGCGAGTTGCTCCTGCTGCTCTCGGAACTCTCGGTCCTTGCGATACTCGACCAGCGCGTCCGAAACGCCACGAAAGGCCTGCTGGATGGTCTGCTGGTAGATCAGTAGTGTTTCCTGTTGCCGAGCTTCGGAGAATCTCACTCCGGAACGAATTCTTCCTCCGGCGAAGATGGGCTGTGCCAGTGATCCTCCGAAATTCCACAACCCGGCCGGACCTGTAAACAGACTGGTAAGCGCTGAACTCTGAAATCCGGCGCTCCCCGTCAAAGTGATTTGCGGGAAGTAGGCTGCTTTCGCTACTCCAATTTGAGCGTTGGCCGCGATCAATTGTGCTTCGGCCTGGCGAATGTCCGGTCGCCGCTCTAGCAAGGTGGAGGGAAGCCCCGCCGGAACCTCTGGCGCATGCGGTTGCTCCGTCAACTTTGCTCCGCGCGCAATGGGACCGGGGTTGTTTCCCAGAAGTGTGCTGATGAAATTTTCTTGCTGCTCAATGCGGCGCTCCAGATCGGGAATGGTTTCGGCGGCAGTAAATACCAACTGCTCCGCCTGCCGGACGTCGAGCATGGATGTAGCGCCACCTTTTGCCAGCACTTGCGTCAGTTGCAGCGAGTTCTGACGCGAAGTCAGCGTGCGCCGGGAGATTTCGAGCTGCAGGTCGAGCTCACGAAGCTGGAAGTAAGCTGCGGCAACGTCACTCACCAGTGTCGTAATGACTGCTTCACGCGCCCACTGAGTGGCTAGCAGGGTTGCTCGCGCGGACTCGTTGGCGCGGCGATACTTTCCCCAGAAATCGAGATCCCAAGCCAGCGATACATCCACCTGGTGAGCGCTTGTATCGAATGCAGGGAAGAATTTTTGACGCGCAGATCGTTGATCGACGGACTGAGCCCCGGCACTGATCGTCGGCAACCCGTCGGCCCGCGTGATGCCCACCTGCGCCTGGGCTTCCAGGATTCGCGTTGCCGCAATGCGAACGTCGTAGTTTTGCTGGAGGGCAGTGTGGATCAGGTCTTGAAGCTGCTTGTCTTGGAAGACCTCCCACCATCTTTGGTCGCCGAGGGATTCCGCCGCAGGCTGCGGTGCCGCCTGCGTCATGGCTCCACGGTATGAATCAGGGGCGTTTACACTCGGCCGCTTATAGTTGGGCCCCACAGCGCAGCCCGAACTAAGGAGGATCACCAGGGAAAGAGCGATAAGTCTTCTCACGTCAGTCCGCCTCCGATGGGCTGGGCTGCGGAAGAGCAGGACTGGGTGCCCCACCGCGGCGTTTCGCCAAACGCTCGACCAAGACGAACAGCGCCGGAATGGTGAATATGGCAATGCCGGTAGCAGCCACCATGCCACCGATCACGGTAGTGCCCATAATCTGACGTGCCACTGATCCCGCGCCGGTCGCTGTCCAGAGCGGGACGCAGCCGAGAATGAACGCAAAGGAAGTCATCAGAATAGGACGCAAACGAAGTCTTGCCCCTTCGAGTGCAGCATCAACGAGAGGCTTTCCCTTTTCGTACTCCTCCTTGGCGAACTCAACGATAAGAATCGCGTTTTTGGCGGCCAGACCAATTAGCATCACCAACCCGATTTGGGAATAAACGTCGTTCTCGATTTGCACCATGTAAGCCGGATAGAAAGCGCTAAGCACAATCCGGCGCAGCCACAACACCGCGAAGGCGCCGAATACCGCGACTGGCGTGCTCAGCAACACGCTGAAAGGTAGTGACCAGCTTTCGTAAAGCGCCGCGAGAATCAGGAACACGAACAACAGCGAGAAGCCGAAGATCACCGAAGCCGGGACCCCTTGCCGTGCCTGCTGCTCTTGATAGGACATGCCCATGTAGTCGTACCCCATTTCACGAGGCATGGTCTGCCTGAAGACTTCTTCCAGTGCCGCTGTCGCCTGATCCGAGCTATAACCCGGCGCGGCGCTGCCGTTGATCTGCGCTGAGCGGTACTCGTTGTAGCGCATCGTGAATTCGGGGCCGGAACGCGACTCAAACCTCAGCAGCGCGGAAAGGGGGACCGATGCGCCCCCGCTGTTGCGCACGTAGAACTGCCCGAGGTTCTCCATATTCGACCGGTAAGGCGCTTCGGCCTCCACGTACACCTGCCACGTACGGCCGAAATCGTTGAAGTAGTTGATGAACAGCCCGCCCATGAACGCCTGAATGGTCCTGTAAACGTCGGAGAGGGCCACACCTTGCTTCAGCACTTTCTGCCGGTCGACCTCCAAAAACTTTTGCGGGACGCTCGGTAGAAAGGAGGTGGATATCGAGCCAATTTCGGGGCGTTTGCGGGCGGCGGCCATGAACTTGTCAAGGTTGCCCGCCAGAAACGAGACATCTCGCCCGGCACGGTCTTCCAGCACGAACTGAAAGCCGCCAGAAGTGCCGACGCCAGGGATCGCTGGCGGTGAGAAGCTGAAAGCGGTTCCTTGCGGAAGTCTGCTGAGCTCGTGGTTCAACCGCTGCTTGATTTCCTGAAACTGTTCCGCTCGTGTTTCGCGGCTGCTCCAGGGCTTCAGTGTGACGAAAAAGAAGCCGTTGTAGGTGGTCCGCACAAAGCTAAGCAAGCTGAAGCCAACGACGCTCGTCGTGTATTCCACGCCTGGCGTGTTGGCGAGGATTTCCTCAACCTGTCTCGCGGCTGCGCTCGTACGCTCCAGCGATGCCGCATTCGGAAGGTCCATGTTGACGTAGACGTAGCCCTGGTCTTCATCGGGCAGAAAGCTGGATGGCACGCGGCTGCCAAAGAAAGCTCCGGCAAGGCCGCAGGCCACAAGCAAAATCAGCGCTAGCGCGCTCTTCCGAATTAGCCCGCCCGATATTCGGACATAGCCCTGGGAGGCGCGTTCGAAAATGCGATTGAACCATTCAAAAAACTTTCCGAGTGGCCCGCGGCTTTCCTTCTTTGGCCGGAGCAGTAGAGCAGCAAGCGCCGGGCTCAGCGTCAGAGCGTTAAAAGCCGAGAGGACCACTGAGATCGCGATGGTCAAGGCAAATTGCTGGTAGAGCCGTCCCGTGATGCCTGGGATAAAGACCGTTGGGACGAAGACTGCCGAGAGAACCAGGGCGATACCGATGACTGGCCCGGAAAGCTCTTCCATGGCTCTTCGAGCCGCGTCCTTGGGAGCAAGACCATCTTCGATGTGCCGTTGTACGCCTTCGACGACGACAATGGCGTCATCGACCACTAAGCCGATGGCCAGCACCAGTCCGAACATCGAAAGGGTATTGATGGAGAAGCCGAACAACGGGAAGAGAGTAAACGTGCCCACCAGCGAGACGGGCACCGCCAGCATCGGGATCAGCGTAGCGCGCCAGTCTTGCAGGAAGAGGTAGACCACAAGGATCACCAGCACGATGGCGATCAAGAGCGTAACAATGATCTCCTTCATGCCTTCTGTGACGGCGCTCGTCTGGTCCAGCGATATGGCGTAATCCATGTCTTGCGGGAAGCGCTGCTTCATCTCGGCCATCAGCTTTCGGACGCCTGCGGCCGTTTGGACGGCATTGGAACCTGGCAACTGGTAGACCGGGATAACGATTGCGGGCTTGCCATTCAAGCGGCTGACAACGCTGTAATCCTGCGCGCCCAACTCGACGCGGGCAACGTCTTTCACGCGAACGGTACCGCCATCCGGCGCCTCGCGCACGATCACGTTTTCGAATTGTTCCGGGGACGACAGGCGGCCTTGCGCAAGCACGGAATAAGTGAATTGCTGGTTCGCGAGAGCTGGCTCGCCGCCCACCTGACCGGCGGGGTTGACTGTGTTCTGCTGTTGCACTGCATTGACGATGTCCGTGACCGTGATGCCCAGTTTGGCCAGTTTGTCAGGCTGAACCCAGAGCCTCATCGCATACTGCCCCGCGCCGAAAACCTGCGTCTGCCCCACGCCGTACAAACGGGCGATGGGATCGTTGAGGTTGATATAAGCGTAGTTGCCAAGGAACTTTGTATCGTAAGTGCCTTTCGGGGAAAATATTCCGACCAGCATGAGAGGAGCAGTCACGGACTTCCTGATGGTGACCCCGTAGCTGTTAACGTCCGGCGGAAGTTGACCCGCAGCCAATTGCTCGCGGGACTGCGTGAGGATGAGATCGGTGTTCGGGTCCGTCTTCAGATCGAAGTCCACGACCATGGTGGTTTGTGAGTTTCCGGTAGCGTTCAGGGAGTACATGTAGTTCATGTTGTCCACGCCGTTGATTTGCTGTTCGATGGGCGTGGCGACGGATTGCTCCAGAGCCTGTGCGTCCGCCCCGACAAAGCTGGCTTGTAGCTGAATCTCCGGTGGAACGATGTTCGGAAATTGCGCCACGGGCAGGCTTGTAATGGTGACCGCGCCCACAATCACCATAAGGATTGCGATAACCATCGCGACGATCGGACGGTTGATAAAGAACTTCGACATAGCTTAGTTTCCTTCCCCGGAAAGATGTACGAGCTTGGGAGTAACGAGAGTTCCTTCCTTTAGCTGTTGCAGTCCTCCGACTACCACGTGCTCACCGGGCTTGAGGCCCTCTTCAATAACCCACATCGTCTCGACCGTCTCGCCGGGCTTCACGGTGCGCATGCTAACTTTGTGATCGCTGCCGACAACCGCCACCTGATAGCTTCCCTGGGACTGAGTAACCGCGCTCTGAGGCAGCAGCAGAGCGCCTTTTCATGTTGGTTTCGACACGCACACGTCCATACTGGCCGGGACGCAGGATGTTGCCGGGATTGGGAAACGCAGCAACGATGCGAATCGTGCCCGTGCTTGAATCCACTTGCCGGTCCGCCAGCAGGATTTTGCCTTTTTGCGGGTAGATACTGCCGTCCGTCAGGATCAGGTCAAGCGAGTTTCCAAAAAAACGGACAGTGCGCTTGCTGGAAATGGTATTGCCCTCTTTTTGTATGAGGACGTATTCCCGTTCGCTGATCGGGAAATAGGCCTTGATAGGTTCGACTTGTGAAACGGAAGTCAAGACAGAGTTGGGTCCAACCAGGTTGCCGATCTGGACTTGTGCAATCCCCGCAATTCCATCAACCAGCGAGGTGACTTTGGTCCACTCCAGGTTGAGTTCCGCCTGCTCCACCGCCGCTTTGGCTGATTCGACGACCGCCTGTGCACCTAGTTTGGCCTGAACCTCGTTGTCTAATTGGCTCTTGGCAATGGCTCTGGCTTCTGCGAGAGGTGTGTCGCGCTCTACATCAAGGGTGCTTTTGCCAAGTTGTGCTTGCGCCTGCGCAAGATCGCCCTTTGCGCGGTCGAGGGCCGCCGTGAAGGGCCTCGGATCGATTTCGAACAGTACTTGACCTTTGCGAACGAGCGAACCTTCTGTGTAGTTTTGCTTGATTATGTACCCTGAGACTTGGGGTCGGATCTGGGCGTTGACGTAGCCGTCCAACGTCGCTACCCATTCGCTGTACACGGCGACATCGCGCTGTTCTACCGTGGCCACCTCGACCTCCGGAACTGGCGTCGCTGTCGTTGCCTGACTCTTGTTGCACCCTGAGACAAAAATGCCGAGGGCGGCGACGGCTAAGAAGACGGCGCCGGAGCGCAGTCGTGGTACTTTGCCAAACAGAAAGCGGACGGCGTAATTCACAATCTTCTCCTTTTGATCCTGAATTCCTAGGAATGGAGCTTCCTGCCTACACCAAGTCGGATCGGCTGCTTTTTCTCGAGCGATCGGCCTGTGTGCGCGGCCGCGGCCACTACGAGGGCTGCGCCGACCATGATTGCTAGAATCACCAGCATCGTCATTGCTTTCTCCTCTCCGTTGTTCCCATGCGCTGAATATCAATTTCCGTCCTCGGAATCGGGGTGCTGCTGCTTCTGAAGACGATTCCAACCTCGTTTGAAAAGAGCGACCTTTTGGAGTTCACGTTCGGCCCTGAGCCAATCATCAAGCTCATCGCCTGGGAGCCCGTTACGCTCAAGATAGATTTCATAGGCGCGGCGCCTGATTTCTTCATGACTTGGTGCGTGATTTGCAGAAGTATCCTCTGCATGAGGCTGAATGGGACTTGCGTCATGTTCCACCCTCACATTTCTGTTACCTTTCAATGTCATAGCCGAGCCCTCTCCTCTCGTAGTTGAATTGCCCTCGATCTCAGCTGACCCCCTGACGCCTCCGCGCCGCGGGTCGCGACGGGGGAATCGAGGCCCGCGGCCACAATGACGGTATCGTTGGTTCAGAAGCGAAACACGATACCGGCGGAGGGCTCGGCTGTATGCGTGGTCGCACCGGAGTGTAGTGAGGCCAGATCAAAATCTGGACGGCCGTACACAAAACCGCGGTATTCGGCGCGAAGTGCGAAGTGAATACTAAGGTCGTAGTCTGCGCCGCCTCCATACACAAACGCTGCCCTGGACTGGCTCTGCGCTCCAGAAACAAATCCGCCCCTGTTACCGGTGGGATCGAAGACGAGAGCGCCGGCGCCCGCGAGAAAATAAGGGTGGAGTCTGAAAATGCGGCGCGGAACTGTCACCACGAGCGCACCCGTGGCCTGGTGCACATTAGCTTGCACACTGAACGGGCCGGAGGAAGTGAAATTCTGTTGCGCGTTCCGGGCGTGGCCATAACTTGCATCAGCCGCCAGCCACCTAGTGAAGTGATATCGATAGCTAAGGAGAAAGGCGCCGGTGTCCGTGGCATGCTGGTTGATCCCATTTCCGCTCGAGTCCTTCGTAAAGAAGCCTGTTCCTTGGGCGCTAATTTCCTGCCAGCGTCCTTCCTGGGCCATCGCTACCGAAGCGCACATCAGAACTCCAAGAACCGTTGCCACTACAATTTTCTGGAACATCTTTCTCTTTCTCCCTATGCTGGATTTCCTTCACAACGACAAAACCAATTCGATCAAACAGGCTTTACCCGACAACGCGTTCCCCCAACGAAATCGTGTCGTCGCGAACTCGACTCAGTGACGATGCCTCGGACCGACCATGCCGTCCGGGCCTGTGAAACACAGAAGGCCCAAGAGCGCCAATACCGCGAGAAACAGAAACGTCATCATGAGGGCCTCCCTTCGTCCCCGCTTTAACCACACGCATTGGAGCCGACCCGATCCCGGGAGAAATGTGTCGTGTTACCGATCGTTCGTGAAGCGTCTCTTCCGTACGTCCAAGCTGATCCGAAATAGTGCTTCAATCTCTCGCGCAATTTCCTTCGCCCATGAAACACTCGCGCCTTTACCGCGCCAACGGAAATTCCCATGATTCGAGCGGTTTCTTCGGTCGATTGCTCGCCAAGTTCACGCAGTTCCATTGCTTTTCGCATTCCTGGCGTTAACTCCTTCATGGCCTCGGAGAGAATCCGTTCCCGTTCCTTTTGTGCATAGAGTTGTTCGGGATTCAG